>ERZ795061.2445-NODE-2445-length-16973-cov-5.527840_pt1 | contig 16973 bp, 17 predicted proteins | sample MGYA00375145_ERZ795061 | MGnify/ENA primary metagenome ERZ795061 (study PRJEB30190, sample SAMN05720144) | anaerobic digester metagenome | isolation source: active sludge of municipal wastewater-treating anaerobic digesters | place: USA | collected 2014-12-22 ... | reverse complement strand
CCGAGATCGAGGCGGGCGATGTGGCCCAGGCCGGCCGCCTGTTCGATGGCGAAGGGCAACTCGCCATGCGCGCCGTGCTGAACGCTTCCGATGCCTTGCTGCGCCATGAGCAGACGGTGCTCGCGAGCCGGCAGCAGCAGGTCCAGGCGCAGATCGAGGGTACCCAACAACGACTGGCGCTGCTGGCCTTGGCCGTGGTCGGTCTGTCGATCGTGCTGGCCTGGCGCACGACCCTCAGCGTCACACGACCGCTTTCGCGCGTCGAACAGGCTGCGGACCGCATTGCAGGGGGTGACTACAAGGCACGGGTGGCCGCGACTTCGGATGACGAGCTCGGGCGCGTGGCGCAAGCCATGAACGCCATGGCCGACGCCGTGGCCGCGCGCGAAGCGCAGCTCGAGGGCGTGGCCTACATCGACCGGCTCACCGGGCTGCCGAACCGGGCGATGCTGCGCAGACAGGCACGCGAGGGCGGCTGGGCGAGCGAGGGCATCGCCGTCATCCTGATGGACGTGGCACGCCTGTGCACCGTCAACGAGGTGCTCGGGTTCGAGACCGGCGACATGCTGCTGGTGGCCGTAGCAAAGCGCTTGCAGGCGTCCGTCGCTGCCGAGCCTGGCGCGAGCGGCCGGACCACGCTGGCACGTTTGCCCGGCGGGGTGTTTGCGGTGCTGTGCGAAGGCCGCGGCCGCGTCGCGATGGAAGCAGTGCGTGAACGACTCGACGCCCAGCTTGCGAAGTCGCTCGCATGCGACGGCCACGCGGTCGATGTCAATCTCGTGTTCGGGCTGGCGGAGGGGGGGCCTGCTGCTGGCGATGCCGATGAACGGGTCAGGGCACTGGACGGTGCGCTGCAAGGCGCGGAACTGGCCATCGCAGAGGCCAAGCGCCTGAAGCTGGCGTGGGCCTGGCACACGCCGACCGACGACGAGTCGCGCACGCGGCAGCTGCGCCTCTTGTCGGACCTCCGGCGCGCGGCGACCGAAGGGGAGCTCGAGATGTGGCTCCAGCCCAAGCAATGCCTGCGTCGCGGGCGCACGCTGGGCATGGAAGGCCTGGTGCGCTGGCGCCACCCGCAGCGCGGCTTCATTTCTCCAGCCGAGTTCATCCCCTTTGCCGAGCGCACCGGCCACATCGGCGTGGTCACGACGGCCATGCTCGAGGCTGGGCTGGCCACCCTCGCCGGATGGACGTCCAGCCATCCCGACCTGAGTCTTGCCGTGAACGTAAGCGCGCTGGATGTGCGTGACCCCGGCTTCGTCTCCCACGTGGAGCAGATGGCCCGACGACACCGCGCGCCCCTGTCCCGCTTGCGACTGGAGATCACCGAGAGCAGTGTCATGGAGGACGCGGACCGTGTGCTGCCGGTGTTGCACGGGCTGCGGGACCTGGGCGTGCAACTCTCCATCGACGACTTCGGCACCGGCTACTCGTCGCTGGCCTACCTGCAGCGCCTGCCCGTGAGCGAACTGAAGATCGACCGCGGCTTCGTCGCGGGGGCCGATCGGAGTGTGGAAGCCCGTGCCCTGCTCAAGACCATCATCGACCTGGGCCACAGCCTGAAGATGATCGTGACCGCGGAAGGCGTCGAGCGGACCGAGGAGCAGGATCTGCTGATCGAATTGGGTTGCGACCAGGCTCAGGGCTATCTGATCTCACGGCCGCTGGCGCCGGATGCCGCGAGGCAATACATCGAAGCCGTCGCGGAAAGACCCGTGGAAGTTGCCCTTGCCTGAACCTGCCGCTGCGGGCTCTCAGCCGGCGCAGCACGACAGTTGCCTGACGTCCCGGGTGAAGGTCTGCGCGCACAGCTTGAGTCCTTCGACCATGGTCAGGTAGGGAAACAGCTGATCGGCCAGGTCGTGCACCGTCATGCCGGCACGCAGTGCGATCGCAGCAGCCTGGATCAGTTCGCCGGCATCCGGCGCCACGGCCTGGACGCCCAGCAGCCGGCCGCTGCCCGCTTCGGCCACGATCTTGATGAAGCCACGTGTGTCGAAGTTGGTCAGCGCCCGCGGCACGTGCTCCAGAGGCAGGGTGCGGCTGTCGGTCTCGATGCCTGCCTTTTGAGCCTCGGCCTCGCTGCGTCCAACCGTTGCGACCTGCGGATCGGTGAACACGACGGCCGGCATGGCGCTGAGGTCGAGTGCCGTGTCGCCGCCATGCATGTTGATCGCCGCGCGCGTGCCCGCGGCGGCTGCGACGTAGACGAATTGGGGCAGGTCGGTGCAATCGCCGGCGGCATAGATGCCCGGGACATTGGTGCGCATGCGGTCGTCGACCACGATGGCGCCCTGCGCGTCCAGCGTCACGCCGGCAGCTTCGAGATCGAGTTGGTGCGTGTTCGGCGTGCGGCCCGTGGCCACCAGCAGCCGGTCGGCGCGCAGTTCACCGTGGTTCGTCGTCAACACGAATTCGCCGTCGGCATGGGCGATGCCGTTGGTTCGTGTCTGCTCGAGCACCACGATCCCATCTTCGCGGAAGGCCGCTGTGAGCGCCGCGCCGATGGCGGGATCTTCGCGAAAGAAGAGCTTGTTGCGGGCAAGGATCGTGACCCGGCTACCCAGGCGAGCGAAGGCTTGTGCGAGTTCTGCCGCGACGACGGAAGAGCCGATGACCGCCAGCCGCGGCGGAATGTCGGGGCTGGCCAGGGCCTCGGTCGAGGTCCAGTACGGCGTGTCCGCCAAGCCGGGAATCTGCGGCACCGCTGCTCCCGCCCCGGTGGCCACCAGGCAGCGGTCGAACGCCACGAGTTGCTCGCCGCCGCCCTCCAGTGCCACGGTCAACGTTTGCGCATCCTTGAGGCGTGCGGTACCGCGCACTACGGTGATGGCCGGCGTGCCGTCCAGGATGCGCTCGTACTTGGCGTGGCGAAGTTCGTCCACTCGCGCTTGCTGCTGAGCGAGCAGGAGGTCGCGCCGAACGGTCGGTTCGGCAGCGGTAATGCCGGCGTCGAAGGGGCTTTGCCGGCGCAGGTGCGCCATGTGCGCGGCCCTGATCATGATCTTCGACGGCACGCAGCCGACATTGATGCAGGTGCCACCGATCGTGCCGCGTTCGATGAGTGTGACCCGCGCGCCGCGTTCGACCGCCTGGAGCGCGGCGGCCATCGCGGCGCCGCCGCTGCCGATGACGGCAACGTGCAGCGCCTGTGCACCACTGCAAGCCCGTTCGGGCGGACCCTCGTGCGGTTGGTGGCGCTCGGTGTCGTGCCCACAGTCAAGGGGCAGCTGGGCAGGCGTGGCGCATCCGTGGCAGGGCATGTCGCCGATCGCGGGTTGGGTCATGGGGTCACATTCCGCGAGAACACGGGGCAAGGCTCCAGGCGGGCCTGGGGTGAACGCCGGCTCAGCGCTTGACGGTGGACGGATAGCCCGCGTTCTCGGTCGCCTGTGTCAGTGTCAGCGTGCTGGCCTTGGTGTCGTCGAAGGTCACGACAGCCTGGCGCTTCTCGTAGCTCACGTCGACCTTGCTCACGCCGTCGACCTTCGAGATCGCCTTCTTCACCGTGATCGGACAGGCCGCGCAGGTCATGCCCGGCACGTCCAGCGTCACGGTCTGCGGCGCCGCCTGCACGGCCGCCGCGCTCAACAGAGCGAGGGCGGCGATCGGGATCAGCTTCTTCATGGTGCACTCCTGGTCAGTAGAGCAGTGGAAGGACATAAGGAAAGGCCAGCGCGATCAGCACCAGTACGGCGACGACCCAGAACACGGCCTTGTAGGTGGAACGCACCTGAGGGATCGCGCACAGCTCGCCCGGCTTGCACTGCTGCGCCGGCCGATAGATGCGCCGCCCGGCGAAAATCATCGCGACGAGGGCCACACCGATGAACAGCGGGCGATAGGGCTCCAAAGCCGTGAGGTTGCCGATCCACGCACCGCTGAAGCCCAGTGCCACCAGCAGCAGCGGACCCAGGCAGCAGGTGGACGCCAGGATCGCCGCCAACCCGCTGGCGAAGAGCGCACCACGCTCGGTCTGCGTTTCGTTCATGCAACTTCCTCGGTGCGATGGGGAGATGATGGCGTAAGCTTATTGCCGTACTCATGTACGGAGTCAAGCGCCATGCAAGCCGATCCGACGGGCCTCACGATCGGGGCCGTCGCCAAGGCCGCCGGGGTCAATGTGGAGACCGTGCGCTTCTATCAGCGCAGGGCGCTCCTGCCCGAGCCGGACCGACCCTACGGCAGCATTCGGCGCTACGGGGTCAAGGACGTGGCGCGGGTGAAGTTCGTGAAGGCCGCGCAGCGTCTGGGATTCAGCCTCGACGAAGTGGCAGGATTGATGACGCTGGACGATGGCGCCCACTGTGCCGAGGCGCGCCAGCTTGCCGAGGGGAAGCTCGCCGACGTGCGCGCCAAGCTGAAGGACCTGCGGCGCATCGAGTCACTCTTGAACGGCCTGGTGCGCGAGTGCGGCTCGCGCCGCGGCCGGGTCTCGTGCCCGTTGATCGCCGCGCTGCAAAGGCCGTGATGCACGTCCGCCGGACCTTGGGCGTAGGGGCCGGACCCACAGCGTCTGTAAGAAAAGCGCGTCGGTCTGCGTCTGGTCGACTTTCGGCCTTTGAGATGGCGCACGTGATGGCACGACGGACGATGGCAGCGCTGCACGAAGAAGGAGGCCCATGATGTTCGCGCGATGGCAACAGCGGCACGGCGCGCAGGTGGCCTTGAACGGCAAGCCCGTGGCCATCGAATGGTCGCGCGCGGCGCAGGCTGCTCTCGCGCGACGAACGCAGCCGCTGACCCTGGAACTGGAGCTCTATTTCTCCTGCCTGGTCAAGAAGTTCGTCCACTTTCACGAGTCCGTGCCCGAACGGGAAACGATTGCCATCAACGACCAGTTGCGGATCTGCTTCCGAACGGTCACGTCCACCGCCTGCTCGATGGACGTCGCACAGCGCCTTGGTCGCCAGCCCGAGATGGAGTTGGATGGCAGCGTCGTGCGCAAGCTGGCACCCAAGCGCGTCTGGATCGATCACCGCTGCGGTGCCTGGGCGGCAGAGTACTGGATGTGACGCCGATGCATGGCCTCCCGACGCCACTGCGGCGCTGGCGCCTGTGTGCCTGGGTCATCCCCCTTGTGCTGCTGTGCGTGCAGCCGATGAACGTCGCGGCGCAGGCGGCCAGCCTGCCCTTCCAGAAACATCCCGACGTGACGGCCGTGAAGGTACGCGCCAGCGGCCCCGGGCGTTTCGACTTCGACGTGACGGTCTCCTCACCTTACGACACGTCCGTGCGCTACGCAGACGCGTTCAGGGTGAGCACCGCAGAAGGGGCCGTCTTGGGCGAGCGCAAGCTGCTGCACGACCATGCCGACGAGCAACCGTTCACGCGCGACCTCTACGGCATTGTGGTGCCGGCGGGGGTCAAGCGGGTCGTGGTCCAGGCCCGCGACAGCACATTTGGCTACGGCGGCAAGACCGTCGAGGCTCTGCTGCCGGGGCGGAACTGAAACGGAACTGAGTATGGCGCCGGGCCGCAGGCAGGCGGTGGCGGCGGGCTCAGACGGATGAAGACAGTGCCGCGATCGCGGTGTCGCGTACGAAGCGCTGGATGAGCGCTGTGTCCGCCACCGGTGCCAGGTCCTTGGCCTGGCCCTGCCGGCCAGTGGGCTCGACACGATAGGGCCGGTCGTCGAGCGAGCGGGTGATGCGGTACTCGCCGCCGCAGTTGCGGCAGTACACCGGCTCACCGACGGCCTGCTCACGCCGCACGACCAGGGTCGGTCCGCAGTTCATGCAGTGCTGCAAGGGAATGCCGTCATCGCTGTGGGCGGCGATGTGATCGAGCAGCCCCTCGGCGCCCAGCGCCAGAAAGTGACGGCAAAGCTGGTCATCGAATTGCTGGCCCAGCGCGCCGGCCATGTGCTCCAAGGCTTGCGGCACTGGCATCGCGACCCTGTACGGGCGTGTGCTCGTCATCGCGTCGAAGGCGTCGCAGATGCCCACCACGCGTGCCGCATGGGGAACGGCATCGCCCACCAGCCCATCCGGGTAGCCCTGGCCATCAGGCCGCTCATGGTGCGATCGGACGGCTTCGATGGCCCAGTGCGCCAGCGGATGACCCGCCAGCAGCCTGCCGCCCAGTTCCGGATGGGTCTGGATCACCGCGTGCTCATCGTCGCTGAGCGCGGAGGGCTTGCGAAGGATCGCATCGGGGATGCCGACCTTGCCGAGGTCGTGCAGGAAGGCACCGATGCTCACACGCGCGCAGACCGATAGTGACGTTCCCGCGCGCTCACACAGCAGGGCCGCGTAGCGCGACACGCGCCAGAGGTGGCCACCCGTGTACGGGTCACGCGCTTCAACAACCCAGGCCATCGCCAGCAGGCTGGCCAACAAGGCTTCGTGGTCGGCCCCTGGCGTGATCTGCCCGTGGGGTGAGACGGGCACCGAAGTCGCAACGCCGGACCTTCCGAGCCACTTCAGCAGCGACATGGTTGATGCCTCCTATGCAGCCGTGCCGAAGCGGCGCATGAACTGGCGGTCGATGTGGTCCTTCCATCGCCAGACCCATTGGCCGCTCCAGGACCAACTGCCCCAGGTGGCCAGTGCGTGCCGGTCGCCGGTGCTGATGAGGTAGAGCGCGCGGGCCTGGGGTGTCCAGGCGTCAAGGGCCCGACCCTCGCAGAAGGCGCGCAGGTTCTTCGCCAGCACCGGCCCGGCGCGTACGGCGAATACCCCCGACTTCGGCCGGCCGTCGGAATACGCCGCCACGTCACCTGCTGCGAAGATGTTGGGATGTGACGCGCTCTGCAGCGACCGATTCACGCGGATGAACCCGCGCTCGTCGGTGGCCAGCCCGCAGGCCGCTGGCCAGGCCGGCGCTGCGGCACCGGTCGAGGTAATGCACGCGTCGAATGACAGTAGCGCACCGTCCTCAAGAAAAGCGCGGCCGGCTTCCAGCCGTATCGCACGGCTGCCGCCCTTCCAGACGATCCCACGCTGCGCCAGCAGCCGCGCGGCTTCCCGACGGGTGCCGTCAGGCGCACCCGGCAGCGGCAACTTCTCCGTGCCCATCACCGTGATGAACAGGTGCGACCAGCCTTCGGTGGCGGCGCGCCGCTGGATGGCGAAGGCCAGCTCGATCCCGGCCGCGCCTGCACCCAGGATCAGGAGATCGAAGCGGCGACACTGCCCGAGGATGCGATCCACCAGGCCGGGCCAGGCGGCGATGAACGTCTCGATCGGGCGCACGGGCAGGGCGTGTTGCGCGCTGCCCGGAAGGTCTCCGAGCGCGGGCATTGGGCCGGTGTCGACGGACAGCGTGTCGAAGCGCAGTGCGCTGCCATCGGCACAACGGACCGTGTTGCCATCGAGGCCCAGGCCCAGGCCAGCGGTTTCGTGGAAGGCCACACCTGCCCGGCCCGCCAGCGCATCGAGTCGGATCGCGCAGGCCTCGATGGGATAGTGGCTGGCCACCCAGCCCGGCAACATACCGGAGTAGATCTGGCGGCGGTAGGGCGTGATCAGGTGGACATCCCAGCCGGTCAAGGGCAGTTCCGCCAGGTCGGCCAGCACCTTGACATGGGCGTGCCCGCCACCGAGCAGTACGAGGCGTTTCATGCCGACACCGACAGGATCGAAGCCGTCGTTGGCGCAGATCGCTCACCTTGCCATGCGCGCCAACGATCGAGGTCCGCCGGCACATCCAGGTCCCACAAGGTCTCGAACTCGCGGCAGCGCAGTCCTGCCGCCCTGGCGCGTTCGCGGGTCTGGGCCATGACCGCGTCGGTGCTCCAGGTGATGCCGCGGAACAGGGCCGCCTGCGGGCGGCGCAGACCCACCAGCACGTAGCCACCGTCCTCGGCCGGGAAGAAGACCGCCTCGTCGCCGTCGAGCAAGGCCTGGGCGGCCCGGCGCAGGTGTGCCGGCGTCAGCGGCGGGCAGTCTGTGCCCGTCAGGAGCAAGGGGCCTCGTTCGCAGTGCAGGCGGAAGGCGGTGTGCATGCGCTCGCCCAGGTCGCCACTGGCCTGCACGAGACAGGGCACGCCGGTGGTCCGGCGCAGCGCCCTGAAGAAGCGATGCTGCGCATGGGGCGCAAACCACAAGGTCACGGTACCCAGCCCGGCGTCGAGCGCGGTCTGCACCGCCGAGCGCGTCTGGTGTCGCTGCAGACGCGCAGCGCCCTGCGACCCCAGGGCTGGAATCAGCCGGGTCTTGGCCAGGCCCGGTATGGGGGCCTTGGCGAGCACGGCCACCTGCACCTGGTGCAGATCGCGCTCAGCGGGGGCGATAGCCATACTGCACAGCCAGTTGTCTCGGGTCTGCGCCGAAGAAGTAGGCGGCGCGCAGGCGCCACATCAGGAAGATGGTCCGCCACACGCCATGGCGTTCCCAGCGCCGTGCCGACGTCGTCACGCGCTCGCGCAGGCACGCCGGCGGACCGTGGGCCTTGAGGGCGCGCGATATCGCGATGTCCTCCATCAGCGGCAGTTCCGGAAAACCTCCGACCTGGCGGAACAGATCGTGGCGCACGAACAGCGCCTGGTCGCCGGTGGCCATGCCGGTCCAGCGCGAGCGCAGGTTCATCATCAACGACACCAGGCGAAGCAGTGGCCGCGGGCTGTCGATCCGCACGTCGAAGCGTCCCCAGAAGAACGGCCCCAGCGTGGCGCGACGCACCAGCGCATCGGCGTTGTCGGGCAAGACGGTGTCGGCGTGCAGGAACAGCAGCACGTCGGCCGGGCAGGCCGCGGCGCCCGCATTCATCTGCGCCGCACGGCCGCGTGGCGCCAGCAGCGCCAGGTCGGCATAAGCCCGGGCGATGGTCAGTGTGTCGTCCTGACTGCCACCGTCCACCACGACGACGCGTGCGCCGCGCTGCCGATAGATCTGCAGTGCCGCCAGTCGCGGGGCCAGTGTCGGGGCCTCGTCGAGCACCGGGACGATGATGCACAACGCGGGTCTCATGGTGCTGGAACCCGCGTGTCGTCACGCCAGGCGAGTGCACGGTGGTTGAAGCCCGAGGCAATGGTCGGCTTGATCACGGCAAAGTAAGGCGAGACATCGAAGTCGCGTGGCGCGAACAGGCTGTGGTGGCGCACGTGCAGGATCTCGTCCATGCAGCCCGGGCACATCGGGTCGGTGGACGGTACGTTCTCGATCAGCGGCAGGATGGGGTAGCGCACGGACTGGAAGGCCTGGGCAATGAGGGTGGAGCAGATGGCGCGGGTCGGGTCCCCGCTGCCCAGCGACAGCATTCGGCGCCGCCAGCGCACCGGCACCGGCGGCGTCGGCAACAGGTAGCGTGCCAGATCGATGACGTTCTTCAGGTCGTACTGGTGACCCAGGCGTGCCATCGCATGTCGGACGAGGGCATCGACCTCGGTGGCGTCCAGGCCCACGGGCCGGCACACCCGGCAGTGCAGGCCGGCGTACTCGGCCACGCTGACCAGTCGCACGCCCTCGCGCAGGTCGGCTTCGAGAAAGCAGAGCGGGCGGCCTTGCGCATCCGCACGGCCACCCGCATCGCCCACGAACAGGGCCGCGTGAGACCACGTCGACTGGGTCAGGTACTTGATCGCCACGCTGAATCGGCTCTGGCCTTCGACGAGCAGCACATCGCCGGGCTGCAGGCAGGCCAGCAGCCGCACTGGATCCGTGGGCGCGGCCAGGCTGTGCGTGTGGTGGGTCTGGCTCAGGTAGCGGCTCAGTCGTTCGCCGAGCCAGCGGGTGATGCCGTCGCGAAGGCTTGCCATGGGTTGTGGGGGGCCGCGTCGCCCTTCAACGGGCGTCGTTGAGCGCCCAGTCGTAGTCCAGGAAGGCCAGCTTGTAGCGGCCGGCGCGGATCTCGGCCTGCGCCTGGGGCGTGGGTCCCAGCACCTCGGCATGGCGCGCGAACACGGTCTGCAGTGAATCGAAGCCCTTGTGCCCGCGCTCGAAGTCCTTGCGGTACCAGTCGAAGATCTTCGATACCGAGAGGGTCGCCGTGCCGGCATCGAAGCGGTTGCGCGACCGGTCGGACAAGAAGCGGCGCAGGGCGTCGTCGAGCTGCGCATCGAGCCGCTCCGCCACGAAGGCTTCGTTGCGCAGCATCGGGCAGCCGATGGAGGCGCAGACCACCGCCACGTGGATGCGCGGGTCGTCGAAGACCCCGGGGGCGCGGATCATCTCGTGCTCCACCTCGTCGAGCGAGCGCTCCTGCCCCAGCAGGCGGAAGAACTTCTTCTTCCACGGGCTCTGCACGAAGCTGCCCAGGTCCTTGATGGACTTCAGGTCAGGGTAGCGCGTGAGGATGAACTCAACCGTGATCGCGTTGTAGGCATTGATGAGGAAGGCCAGTTGCTGGGCGCGCGTCCACGCGCTGTAGCTTGCCGGGGCGACGGCCGACAGATTGTCGAGGTAGGCCTTGAGGGCGGCGCGCTGGGTCTGCAGCGCGGCATAGCGAAGCGTCGACGCGTTGCCGCTCGGGGCGACCACCACATGCTGCTTGAGCAGCGCGTCCCAGGCGGCATGCCGGTGGTCGAACCCTCCGGCAGAATTCTGGGCCCAGGCCGGAATCGCCCGCACCATCAGCGCGACCGGCATTGCGCCGATCAGGACACGGCGGCGCAGGGACACGGGGTCGGCTCGAGTAGGGCAGATGGGGGTCATGGCTCGGTGGGGTCGGCGTCTTCATCGGCGGGCATGCCGGTGAAGCGGTAGTAGAAGGCCCCATCGATGACGGGCCGCGATTGCGTGACGTGCTCGATCAGGCCGAACTGCATCAGGCGGTGCAGCAGCACCCAGGCGTCGTGGCGCTTCAGGCCGTGCACGGCCACCAGGTGGTCCACGGCTTCCGAGCCGACCCAGCAGCGCAGGTAGCTCTTGCCCAGGTAGCTGCGGTCGGCGACGGGGACGCCGCTCCCCGCCACCAGCGCCGTCAGCGCGGCACCGAGGTCGATGGCGTCTGCCGCCGTCGAGATGGCCAGGCGGTAGTAGAGCTTGTCGTCGAGGAAGGGATGCTCGTGCGCCACGTGCACGAGAAGCCCGAGCGACATCAACGCTTGACCCAAGGCCAGCGCCTCAGGCGCCGACCGCTTGAAGTGGCGGGCCATCCAGGCCACGGCCTCGCTACCCACGAAGCAATCCGGGTAGCGCTGGAGCCGCCAGGTCCGGTCGCCGATATCCAGCGAGCGGCTCAGCAGTTCGCCCAGCCCTTCGGCGGACAGGCCGCTGAGCGCGCGGATCGCGGCGCGCGCGGAGCTCGTGTCGCGCGAGTCGTTCATCACCCGCGCATAGCGGGCCAGCTCGGCCGGCGTCACCCGTTCGAGCGCCAGCGCGCGGGCCACGAGGTCGAGTGCGCTGCGCAGGCTGCCCTCGCAGTCCATCGGATCGGACTCGGGAATCAGGTCGGCGAAACCCAGCTTCTGCACCCAGCGCCGATCGGCTTCACTGACGTGCCCCATGCCCGGGCCAGAGGCCAGCCGCGTGAGCACGATGCGGCGGCGGCTTTCGTCGCGCGGCAGCGTGGCGTCCAGTTGCAGCAGGGTCGGCGCCGTGGTCGGGCCGCCGTACGAAATGTCGACGAAGGCCATGGCATGGGGCTTGTCGGCCAGGCCTCGCAACACCGTGTCGCGTCCCTGTCGGTCGGTCGGCAAGGGCGTCGGTGCCAGGCGCATGGCCATCAGGCCCGCCCGCAGAGCGGCACGGCCTGCGACATCGGGCAGGTCCAGCAGGACGGTGGATTCGGATGGGCGTGCCATGGCGAACGCCGGTCAACCCCGCCGCCAGGCGTGGAAGCGCTCGACCCAGGCCAGCAGCGCCTGTGGCGCGTGCGCGCGTTTCCAGTTGCCGGCCGCGTACTTGTTGGCTTCGGCCAGCGTCGGGTAGGTGTGGATCGTGCCGAGGATCTTGTTCAGGCCGATGCCGTGTTTCATCGCCAGCACGTACTCGGCGAGCAGATCGCCGGCATGCTCGCCCGCGATCGTCACGCCCAGGATGCGGTCCTTGCCCGGCACGGTCAGCACCTTGACGAAGCCGTGGGCCTCGCTGTCGGCGATGGCGCGGTCGAGATCGTCCAAGCCGTAGACCGTCACCTCGTACGGGATCTTCTTCTCATTCGCCTCCAGTTCGTTCAGGCCGACCCGCGCGACCTCGGGTTCGACGAAGGTCGCCCAGGGGATCACGCGGTAGTCGGCGCTGAACTTCTTGAAGGGGTCGAACAGCGCGTTGACGGCCGCGTACCAGGCCTGGTGCGCGGCGGTGTGGGTGAACTGGTAGGGACCGGCCACATCGCCGGCGGCGTAGATGTTCGGGAAATTGGTCTGCAGATAGCCGTTGACCTCGACCGTGCGCCCGGTGGTGACGCTCAGTTCCTCCAGGCCATAGCCCTTGAGGTTGGCCACACGCCCTACCGCGACGAGGATCGCGTCGAAGGGGATGTGCTTCTCGTGGCCATCGGCCTCGACGACCAACACCTTCTCGAGCCCGCCGCCCTGCACCCGAAGCGCCTTGTGGCCGGTCAGTACGGTGATGCCTTCGGCACGAAAGCGGGCGGTGACCAGCTCCGACACTTCCGAGTCTTCGCGAACGAGGATGCGCGGCAGCATCTCGACCTGCGTCACCCGCGACCCCAACCGCGCGAAAGTCTGCGTCAGCTCGCTGCCGATCGGGCCACCGCCCAGCACCACCAGGCGCCCCGGCCGCTGGCGCAGTTGCCAGACGTTGTCGGAGGTGAGCAGCTCGGTCGGGCCGAGTTCGGCCAGGCCCGGTATCGGCGGCACGAAAGGCCGGGCGCCGGCGGCGATGACGATGGCGCGCGTGGTCAGCGTCTCGACGCGGCCGTCGTGGTGGGTGATCTCCACCTCCCAAGGCGACACGATGCGCGCTGTGCCCTGCGCCACGTCCACGCCCAGGCCGGTGTAGCGCTCGACCGAATCGTGCGGCTCGATGTCCTTGATGACCCGCTGCACCCGTTCCATCACTTCGCCGAAATCGAAATCGGCGGTGGCGCCGCGCATGCCGAATTCCTTGGCCCGCTGCACGTGCGAGAGGAACTTGGCGGAGCGGATCAGCGCCTTGGACGGCACGCAGCCGGTGTTCAGGCAGTCGCCCCCTAGCGCGTGCTTCTCCACCAGCGTGACCTTGGCCTTGATGGCCGCCGCGATGTAGGCCGTGACCAGGCCGGCCGAGCCGCCGCCGATGACGATGAGGTTGCGGTCGAAGGACTTGGGCTTATTGAAACGGGCGTAGATCCTTCTGGCCTTGAACATGTCGATGATCTTCTTGGCGACGAGGGGAAAGACACCCAGCAGCACGAGCGAGCCCAGTACACCTGGTGAAACGATGCCCGACAGCGACTCGATGCGGGCCAACTGCGTGCCGGCGTTCACGTAGACCAGCGTGCCGGCGAGCATGCCGAGCTGGCTGACCCAGTAGAAGGTCCAGGTGTGCAGCGTGGTCACGCCCATCGCCAGGTTGATGACGAAGAAGGGCAGCACCGGCACCAGGCGCAGCGTGAACAGATAGAAGCCGCCTTCCTTCGCGATGCCGGCGTTGAGGGCGGCCAGCCGGTCGCCGAAGCGTGACTGCACCCAGCCGCCCAGCAGCCAGCGTGCAGCCAGGAACGCGAGCGTGGCGCCGATCGAGGAGGCGAACGAGACGATCAGCGTGCCCCAGCCCAGCCCGAACAGCGCGCCGGCGGCCAGCGTCATCACCGCGGCGCCGGGCAACGACAGCGCCGCCACGGCCACGTAGCCGGTGAAGAACACCAGTCCGGCCAGCAGCGGCTGACCTGCGCGCCAGGCCTGCAGATCGGCCTGGCTGCTCTTGATCGCGGCCAGGCTCAGGAAGCGGCCGAGGTCCAGCCCGAAGAACAGCGCCAGCAGCAGCACCAGCCCCACCAGCAACCACCACCGCTTGTCCAGACGCATCTCGCTCTTTCTTGGTTCGTCGAGGCATGTGCGCCATCGCTGCTTGATAGACGCGCTGGCGGTACGGATCCTTACAGACCCCGGGGTGTAAGCAATTCACGCCGCCGTTCGTCCATGGGGGATCGACGACCAGGAGACCCGATGAACCAAACCCGCATCCAGCCGCGCATCGGCATCTTCGGCGGCAGCGGCCTGTACCGCATGGAAGGGCTGACCGACGTTTGCGAGCAGGTCGTCGACACGCCTTTCGGAGCGCCGTCCGACGCCTTCCTGCTCGGCCGGCTGGGCGGCGTGGACGTGGCCTTCCTGGCGCGACATGGCCGCAGCCACGGCTTGATCCCCAGCCAGATCCCGTTTCGCGCCAACGTCTATGCGATGAAGGCGCTGGGTGTGCAGTACCTGCTGTCGGTCTCGGCGGTCGGCTCGATGCGCGAGGACATCGCGCCGCTGGACATGGTGCTGGTCGATCAGTTCATCGATCTCACGCGCAAGCGCGAAGGCAGCTTCTTCGGCGATGGCGCGGTGGCGCACGTCTCGCTGGCCGATCCGGTGTGCGCCGTCCTGCGCGACGTGCTGGCCGCTTCGTTTGAGGATGCGGGGCTGGCCGATGTGCGTCTGCACACGCAGGGCACCTACGTCTGCATCGAAGGGCCGGCGTTCTCGACCCGCGCCGAATCGCACTGGTACCGCGGCCTGGGCGCCGCGGTGATCGGCATGACCAACATGCCCGAGGCCCGCCTGGCCCGCGAGGCTGAGATGGCCTATGCCACGCTGGCGCTGGCCACCGACTGGGATTGCTGGCACCCGCACCAGGCCTGCGTCACCGCCGAGATGGCGATCGCCAACCTGCAGGGCAATGCACAGCGTGCGCAGCAGGTGCTGGCCCATGCGGTGCGCCGCATTGCAGCCAGCTGGCCGGTGTCGGCAGCGCACAGTGCACTCGGCTCGGCGCTTGTGACCCCCCCGGCGGCGATGTCGGCGCCGGTGCGCGAGCGGCTGCAGGCGCTGATCGCCCGCTTTCTCTGAGATCCAACCGCCATCTTCGGTGGACCTGTAAGACCTCGGCGGGCTGCCCCGTCTATTCGCCACGAAGGTCCTGCTCGGCTGGTCCCTTCGACCCGTGAACCCCCGTTTGTTCCCCCACTGTTTCAGGAGAGTGCCATGACCCAAGCCACCACCAAGCTGCCCGCGATCGCCCTGGCCCTGGCGCTGGGCGCCGCCTTCACCGCCTTGCCCGCCGCCGCACAGATGGCCGACAAGGACAAGTGCTTCGGCGTCGCCCTCAAGGGCAAGAACGATTGCGCCGCCGGGCCCGGCACCACCTGCGCCGGCACGTCCAAGGTCGACCACCAGGCCAATGCGTGGTCGCTGGTGCCCAAGGGCACCTGCGAGAAGACCGAGTCGAAGACGTCGCCGACCGGCTACGGCCAGCTCGCGGCTTTCAAGGAGAAGAAGGCCTGAGCGGCGAGTCCCGAAGCACACGCCGAGCCGCCGCCCATGTCGAACGCCGAGCACGCCCTCCGCCGAGCCACGGTCGATTTGCCGGTGGCGGGCGTGCCTGGCGGCGTGGCCGGCCTGCCGTGGCGGTCCGGCATCGGCCTGAAGCCGCAGCATTTCCGTGAAGTGCTGGCCTCGCGCCCGGACATCGGCTTCTTCGAGGTGCACGCCGAGAACTACATGGTCGACGGCGGGCCCTTCCATCACTTCCTGGGGCGGGTGCGCGAACACTATCCGCTGTCCCTGCACGGAGTGGGCCTGTCGATCGGCGGTGTCGAGCCGCTGGACGAATCGCACCTCGACCGGCTGGCGGTGCTGATCGACCGCTACCAGCCGGCCTCGTTCTCCGAGCATCTGGCGTGGTCGAGCCACGGCGGCACCTTCTTCAACGACCTGCTGCCCGTGCCCTATGACCGGGCGACGCTGGACCGCGTCTGCGAACACATCGACCGCGTGCAGGAGCGGCTGCAGCGCCGCATGCTGCTGGAGAACCCGTCGACCTACCTGGAGTTCGAGGCATCGACGATGACCGAGACCGCCTTCCTGCGCGAGGTGCTGGAGCGCACGGGTTGCGGGTTGCTGCTGGACGTCAACAACGTGCACGTGTCCTGCACCAACCACGGCCGGGATGCGCTGGCCTACATCCGCGAGCTGCCTCCGGCGGCGGTGGGCGAGATCCACCTGGCGGGCTTCGCGCGCGACCAGGACGCCGCGGGCGCGCCGCTGCTCATCGACAGCCATGGCAGCCCGGTGGACCAGGCGGTCTGGGACCTCTATGCCCAGGTGACCATGAAGCTTGGCGCCGTGCCCACGCTGCTGGAGCGCGACAACGACGTGCCCGCGCTGCCCACGCTGCTGGCGGAGGCGCACCAGGCCGACCGCATCATGTCGGCGCGCGCCGAGCCGCGCCGCTGCGGCCTCTACTGGGGTGGCGCATGACGGCTGTCACCTTCGCTTCCTTTGCCGGAGCGCTGCTCGACCCGCATCTGCCGGTACCGGCCGGCCTGCGGGCCTGGAACGGTTCCGACCCGGGCGCGCGCCTGGCGGTGTACCGCAACAACGTGGTCAGCTCGCTGGTCGATGCCCTGGCCGAAACCTTTCCCGTGGTCCAGCAATTGGTCGGGACCGAGTTCTTCCGGGCGATGGCCGTGCTGTTCGTGCGCCAGGCGCCGCCGCGCTCGCGGGTGCTGGCCCACTACGGGCAGGGCTTTCCATCGTTCGTCGCGGACTTCGAGCCTGCGCGTGGCTTGCCCTACCTGGCGGATGTCGCCCGCCTCGAAATCGCCCGGGTAGCGGCCTATCACGCCGCCGATGCGGACCCGGTGTCCGAAGAGAGTGTTGCATTGGCGCTGGTCAGCGGCGACCGGATGGGCGAGCTGAAGATCGTGCTGCATCCATCGGTCTCCACGCTCGACTCGCGGCATGCCGTCGTGACGCTGTGGGCTGCTCACCAGGTGGACGACGGCGCAGAGATCGCGTCCGTCGATGTCGATGTCGATGTGCCTGAAAGCGCGCTGGTCCTTCGCGCAGGGCTCGATGTGCTGGTGCTCCGGGCGCCCGCTGGCGCAGTCGCCTTTGTCGAGGCCCTGCGTGCAGGACTCGATCTCGGTGAATCGGCATC
>ERZ795061.2444-NODE-2444-length-16976-cov-8.335027_pt1 | contig 16976 bp, 15 predicted proteins | sample MGYA00375145_ERZ795061 | MGnify/ENA primary metagenome ERZ795061 (study PRJEB30190, sample SAMN05720144) | anaerobic digester metagenome | isolation source: active sludge of municipal wastewater-treating anaerobic digesters | place: USA | collected 2014-12-22 ... | reverse complement strand
AGCGGCAATCATCGGCCATATTCCGCTGCTTCCCGGGGAAGACACCAATGATACGGCAATGGCGCTGATCCTTTCTTCATCGGTCAGGGGGGGCCGGCAGACAAAAGTATCATCCGGCACAAACAATGTTCCCTGCATGGCAATCGGTTTTCTCCTGTTCAGAGTCACATCATGCCTGGTTACGAAGTGACGCCGCCGTATGTTAAAAGTTTTTTGCATATCCGGAAATTAATGCAATTTCGTACTAATGTGACATAATTATGTACAGTGTCCGATTTTTATCAATATAAATTTTATTTTTACGGTAAAAATGTAGTCGGGGTCACGTGACCCCGACTACATTTTTAAACAAAAAAAAGGCCGCCCATACCGGACGGCCTTTTTGGATCCTTTGTTTCGGCTTGTCAGTTACTGCTCGAGCATCCCGGTGAAAATCGGATCCGACGCCTTGATGACGGCCGATTCGCCGAACAGCAGGGCCTCGATCTTACCGAAGTATTTGGGGAACTCGGCGCCGAGATAGAACTGCGATGCAAGCACCTTGCCGGTGTAGTACGCGGCTTCGGCGTTGTCTTTGAGCAGCTTTTCGCGCTCTTCGCCCTTCTTGTCGCCCACGAGCTCTTTCATCTTGGGCTGGGTGATGGTCAGGGAGGAGATGTGGCCCCAGGCCATGCAGAGCATGAACATCGCCTGCTGCAGCGGCGTCGCGTTCATGAACAGGTGCAGGAACTGGCCCTTCGCCATCTGGTCCTTCATCATCTGGATGACCTCGTCAAGCTTCTGAACGCCTTTCTCTACCAGGGCGACATACTTGTCATCAACAACACCCTTGGCCTTATTGACGGCTTCGGATATCCTCTTCTTGAGGATGGTGTAATTGTACTGCTCGGGGTTCATGAGGATTTTCCGCATGGTCAGGTCCATGGACTGGATGCCGTTGGTGCCTTCGTAGATCGTGGTGATCTTGGAATCCCTCATCATCTGCTCGACGGGGTACTCCTGGCAGAATCCGTATCCGCCGTATATCTGCATCGCCTCGGAGCAGATCTCGACGCTCTTGTCGGTGTTGCCGGCCTTGTTAATGGGAACCATGATCTCGGCGATCGCCATGGCTTCCTTCGCCTCTTCGCCTTCGGCCACATGGGCCACGTTCAGCGCGTGGGTCAGGTAGTAGGTGATGAACCGCATCCCTTCGATGTGGGACTTGATCCAGAGGAGCATCCGCTTGACATCGGGGTGCTGGCTGATGTTGACGCCTTTGGCTTCGGGGTTCAGCATCTGGGTGACATGGGCGCCCTGGATCCGGTTCTTCGCGTAGGTGGCTGCGTGCATGTACGCGGCGCTGGCCACTGCCAGGCCCTGCATGCCGACGCCCAAGCGGGCCTCGTTCATCATCTGGAACATGATCTTCATGCCCTTCCGCTCTTCGCCGAGGAGGAAGCCTTTGCAAGTGCCATTGTCGCCGAAGCTCAGGGTACAGGTCGCGGAGCCTTTGATGCCCATCTTGTGCTCGATGCCGGCGCAGTTAACGTCGTTGTGGGCGCCGAGGGAGCCGTCAGGGTTCACCAGGAACTTGGGAACGATAAAGATGGATATGCCCTTCGTCCCCGCCGGGTCGCCTTCGATCCGGGCAAGAACGGGGTGTATCATGTTCTTGTAATAGTCGTTGTCGCCGGAGGAAATGAATATCTTCTGCCCGGTGATCTTGTAGGTGCCGTCGGCCTGCTTGACCGCCTTGGTCTTCAGGGCGCCGACATCGGAACCGGCGTCGGGCTCGGTCAGACACATGGTGCCGCCCCATTCGCCGGACATCATTTTCGGGATATACATGTCCTTCTGCTCCTGGGTGCCGAAGGTGTTGATGAGCTCCATAGCTCCGTGGGAGAGACCGGGGTACATCATGATGTTGTAGTTGGCCGCGCAGAGGAATTCGTTAACGGTCATGTACATGAGGGCCGGCATTCCCATGCCGCCGATCTCGGGATCTTCCATGGTGCCGATGAAACCGGACTCATAATAGGCATCCAGGGCCGGTTTATAGCATTTCGGGATTTTAACTGCTTTCGTTTCGGGAACGAAGGTACATCCTTCCCTGTCACCGTCTTTGTATGTCGGATAAATCTTCTCGACAGCCAGCTTCTCGGCGAGGTCGAGGGTGCTTTCCAGGGTATCCCTGTCAAAATCAGCATAGCGGGGATACTTGGCGCAGAATTTGTCGAGCTCCAGCTGTTCAAAGAGAATAAAGCGGACGTCTCTGGAGTCGATTAAGTTATTTAATGCCATTATGAACCTCCTCTTATTTGTGCTTTTAATTAATTTACTGCCCGAAAAGATAGAATCAATCTGGTTGACCACGTTCCAGGGGGCCGATGGTGCTGTACCGCTGAAACTGAAAGCTAACCTGATCTAAAAATCTCTTTGCTGTCTACCAGGTCAAGCTATAAATTGTATTTATATGCAAATTTTACTCTATATTCAGGGTAAATTCCGATAATTATCTGTCAACGGAATTAATTGGATTTTAGTCAAAATTTGTCTGGATTATTTCGGATGAGAGCTTCGGAGGGAAAAGTGACTCGGCAGCATTGCAAAACGTTCAGATTACGAGGTTTGGCCTCCAGTATTCTCATCTATTCGAACATGAAGAACCTTTGGTAATTAGATCTCATGCTTTTCCAGATTTTTCATAAAGATCATCCCTGCCGGGTGAGAAATCTGGAATAGACTCATCATAGCGGGATTTCTCCTTATCCCTGAATTCCGGGATTCGTCGCGACAATTGTTTTACTTCAACTCAATTTATTTTACATATCCTTCAAACTGTTTAAATAATCTTCCGCTTTGTCCCTGTTTCCAAAGACCTGCATTACCTGGGGCACCTTGAGCATTCTCATCACATGGAGAACATCCGGATCACTGCAGACAATTGCTATATCATTGCCCTGCTTTTCAACGGTATTGCGCACTTCCAGGAGGAAGCCGAAGACGCTGGAATCGATAAACTTGACCCTGGTGAAATCAAAGATGATCGACGGATAATGCCGCTCCTCCAGGAGGCCCCTCAACCGAAGAGAATGTTCCGAAATAAGGAAGAAATCGAACTTCTCCACCATCACTTCTATGACGAGCAGGCCTTTGAAATCGGTTATGGTGAAGTCGCCGTTCATATAGCAAATAGTAATCATTATCTGCTATATATCAAGGATTTTATACATTCGACTGCAGGTATATGCTCCCGTTCTTTTGTTTCATCTGCCCTGAACCAGGGCATAGTGTGCCCGGGGAACCCGGGCTGGGTCATGCGAGGGGAAGATGGAAGCCACCCTCTTCCCCTTTCGTACTTTTAATTGACTTTTTATTCATATCCCGCTATTGTCGCCTACCATATCAGCCGGAACGCCTGAACCCGGGCATCGGAAATAACAGTAAAAAGCAGAATGAACGACACCAAGTACTGGATAGCCCTTGAGCAGACCCACGGCATCGGTCCCGCTCATATGATCGAGATCCACGATGCGCTGAAGGAGCAAAACCTATCGGTGGGGGACCTGTGCGGCCTTACCGGCGACGAGATAAGAAAAGAATTCCGGTTCCCGGACAAGATCGCCGAAGCCATTGCGGGGATAGAGGCAATGCTGCCGAAGATCGAGGAGGATTATTTCAGGCTCCTCGAATCGGGCATTGATGTGATCACCTTTTTCTCGGATCTCTACCCGGCCCGCCTCAGGGAAATCCTCGGCAACGCGATCCCTCCCCTTCTCTACATATACGGCAACAGCCGGTTGCTGAGGCAAAAGGGTGTGGCGGTCCTGGGCGACAAGGACGTGAGCGACAAGGGGGAAATGATCACCTTCGAGGCGTCGCGGCTCCTGGCAAAGCACCGGATACCGGTCATCAGCGGATACGCACGGGGGGCCGACCTGATCGCCCACCGCTCAGCCATTATAAACGGCGGCGCCACAATAGCCCTGGTCCCCTACGGTATATTCCACCTGACCGTCCCGAACATTCTCAGCGACGTCATGAACCCTGACACCATGGCCGTTGTCTCGCCCTTCTATCCCAGCCGCGAACCAAACAAGTTCAACGCCTTTATTAGAAACAAGATCATATGCGCCCTTTCATGCGCCGTGTTTATCGTCGAAGCGCCCCCTGACGGCGGCATATTCGAGGCGGCCAAGTCAGCCGCCAACCTTAAGGTGCCCCTTTTCACAACGGAATACGGCGAGTACCCGAAAAACGCCGGCGGCAACAGGAAAATCATAGATGAAATGGGCGGGACCCCGGTAAAGGGTAAGATGGATAACGGCATGCTGGTCCCCAACATGGACCGGATCATCGGATTGGCAAAGTTCGGGTAGGATCATGAAAAAATTCATCGGCATGGTTTTGATCCTTTTACTGGGGGGCCTGTCGCTCCTCCTCTACCTGAACTCATCGCCGGCGGGGATGAAGGAGCGGTCCTTTACCGTGTCCTACGGCGATCCCATGCGGAGGATAGCGGGCAACCTGGAAAAAAACGGCCTGATACGGAGCCGCCACTTCTTCATGTACCTTTCATACGCCCTGAACAGGCGGCAGATACGGGCCGGCACGTACAAGATTTTTAGCGGCATGAATTCCTTCGAGATATTGAGAAAGCTCACCCGGGGCGACATCCTGTCCCGGAAGGTCACCATACCGGAGGGGTTCAACATCTACCAGATCGCGGACCGCCTGGAGGCCAACAAGATATGCGGCTCGGGCGCCTTCCTCGACTACGCGTCAGAGGCAACCTTCCTGAAGTCACTCGGGATAGACGCGCCTCTCGCCGAGGGTTACCTCTTCCCCGACACCTATGTCTTCCCCGAAGGCTCCGATCCCCGCGATATCATCGGTGTCATGTATAAAAAAATGAAAACCGTGGTCGGCGACAGGCCCGCTTACGGTCCGGGCATGAGCCTCCATGAACTGCTTACCATGGCCTCGCTGGTTGAAAAAGAGGCAAAGGTATACAACGAGCGGGAATTCATATCCTCAGTGTTCCACAACCGGCTGCGGAACGGCATGAGGCTCGACTGCGACCCCACGGTGCGGTACGCGGTGAAGAAATTCACCGGCCCCATCACCGTGAGCGACCTTAAATCGGATTCGCCCTACAACACCTACCGCCGCAGCGGACTACCCCCGACGCCCATTTGCTCCCCAGGCCGGGAATCGATCCTGGCGGCCATGTACCCGATGAAGTCCGAGTATCTCTACTTTGTGGCCAAGAACGACGGGTCACACCATTTCTCAAAAACGCTGAAGGAGCACAACGAGGCGGTTCGGAAATACCAGCGGTGATGACAGACCCCGTATCATGATCCGCGCGCCCTTCCAATGCCGGAGCAAGGGAATTATTGCATGAGTCCGGTCTCCTTCACTTTAGCTCCCGGAATGCCCTTTCTTCCTTCGGGCGTTATAATCACATATTCAGCCCCCCGCCACTTGATAAGGCCGCGGACTATCGTGCCGTCGATGAGCTTCACCTCGTCCACGCGACCATAGCGCTTGCGGATCTCATTTATGCTCATGGGCAGAAACTCATCTATCGCCAGGTCTATCTTCTCGTCCTTCAGTTTTATATCCTTCCGGAGCCCTTCAAGACCGTCCTTCCCCTTCTGAGCGGCATATGGAATGAACTCCTCCACCTTTATTTTTTCTAATCGCAGCAATTCCACCTCCGACATAGGCCTAACCGTGATCTTCTCATCAACATCAGCGGAGAGCCCCGGGGTAATGTCTTTGCTATCGCCGCTCTTCAGGTGCTTTACGGTTACCAGGCCCTCGCCAGCTGTAATCGTGGTTATTTTCGGATCGCGAGAAACGAGAAAAACGGCTCCCTGCGCCGACGTGACGGAAGCACCGGCTATGACCCGGTATTCGCCACCCTTCCCGGGCGCCCGGATTTTCAAGAGTACATTGCCCTGCGCGAGGCTTATCTCGTTCTTCCCCTTTTCAGCCGGGTCGATGACACGAATGGAGCTGTCCTGCAGCACCTTGATGATGACATCGGGGCCGGCTTCAATGACCGCCTGGGAGCGGTCCCCCGTGGTAATGATATCGCCTTTCCGGATAACATCAGCCACCGCCGCCGTGCGGGCTGATCCGCCCTTTTCCGTTATGGTCACCTTCCCATTGAGACCGGTCACGATCCCGCTGGCAGGGGCCGGTTTAAGGCAGGATCCGGCAACACAAAATACGGCAACAATTACAGCATATGCGACAACGTGTGATATTTTTCTGAAAATTTTCATATCTTCTCTCTAACAGTTTCCTGAAAAACTCCATCCATGGATTTTTTCAGGGTCGGTTTCACGAAGTGAATTCGTAAAACCTCACGTTTTTCTCGGCTGATGCCTCGAAAAACGGCGATACATCCATGTATCGCCTGGCAGTATGCTGCTTTTCAGCACACTGCTAATTAATATGACATAGTGTCAGAATATATTAATTCCCGGCTCAGACAGTCAAGAAATATTCAGAATTCAGAGATGATCAGGATGAAATCAGCCCCGTCAAGGCCCACCGTTTCCGGATCCGCAGGTACGGGGACGGGCCAGAGGACGGCCAATGCCGTCAACAGTGACTTCTCATGTGGGTTCTTTTTACCCTCGCCTCATCCGGCGCAGCGGCAAGAGATGGCGACGGCAAGAAAGAGGAGAAGGAGCGATCTCAAGGAGATGGCATACAACCTTTTAAGCGGGACAGGCATTGCAGGAAGTAATAAGCGCGTTGTTCCTCGATACTTCTTCATCAGCGCGGAGGTCAGAGCACAACCTCGTGTATCTTTACCGATATTTCCCGCGCTGAATAGGGCTTGTTGGCAAAGTCCCTGATCCCCAGGGCGATGGCCTTTTCCTTCGACTCATTGTCGAGCATCCCCGATGACAGGACCGCCCGGACCCCGGGGTAGATTTTTTTCAGTTCACTGAACACCTCCAGGCCGTTCTTGCCCGGCATGGCCAGGTCAATGATGACCGCGTCTATCGAACCGTGGCGCTCCCTGAAGATTTCGATGCCCCTTTCGGGGACGTCGGAGGTGATGACTGAATAGCCGCATTGCTCCAGAAGGCCCCTGGCCACGTTGAGGACCATCAGCTCATCATCGATCACCAGAATAGTCCCGGAGCCCTTCACGAGATCTTCCCTGACGGGCCGATAGGGGCTGCATTCGGTCCCGAAACTGCAGGCCGGGAAATAGAGAACGAAGCGTGAGCCGATACCGGGCTCCGAGTAAACGCGGATGTGGCCGCCATGCTTCTGGATGATGTTGTACGAGATCGACAGTCCGAGGCCGGTGCCTTCTCCGCGCTTTTTTCTGGTATAGAACGGCTCGTAGATGCGCTTGACCGTTTCCTGGTCCATGCCCACGCCGGAATCACTGATGCTGATCCGCACCCATTCGTGGCCGGAAGGCGCGTCCGCATCAACCGTCCGGTCAGGGTGATGTCCCGGTCCGATCAGATCCACCGCCACCGAAAGCCTGCCCCCCTGCCGCTCGCCGGCCCCCCTCATGATGGTCATGGCATGGGACGCGTTGATGCAGAAATTCAGCAGGACCTGGCCGACCTGGACCATGTCGCCCATGATGACGGGACGGTCCGCTGAATAGGCGAACTCAAGCTCGATGGATTTCGGGAAACTGTTCATGCAGAGCTCGTTGACATGGCGGACCGCCTCGTTCATGTCGATCGGCTCAAGCTTAATCTCGTGACGCTGCGACAGGGCGAGTAGCTCCCTGATGAGGTTCACCGACCTCCTGGCCGACTCCAGTCCCACGTTCAGGTACCTGTCTACAGTCTCCCGGTCCTGGAGGTTTTCCTTCTTGAGGGTCAGGCGCAGGAGGTCGTAACTCCCCAGAATGCCGCTCAGGATATTGTTGAAATCGTGGGCGAGGCCCCCGGCGAGAGTCCCGACCGCTTCCATCTTCTGCGCCTGGGCCAGCTGTTCCTGCATGAGCTCATTCTCGCGCTGGGCCTGCACCCGTTCGGTGATATCGCGCGCTATGCCCACGATGCCGGCCGGTTTTCCCGATTCATCCCTGACGAAGGAGGCCCTGATCTCCACGTCGAAGAGGGACCCGTCGCTGCGCCGGTGCTTGAGCTGGACGACCGCGTTCCTCTCCGGATCGGCGCCGTGATTCTTCTCCATCTCCATCTGATCGGCGAAGACCCTCATTACCTTCTTCAACGATTCCGGCGTGTGGATGTCCTTCATCGTGAGGGACAGCGCCTCCTGTGTGGTATAACCGTACATCGACGTGATTGAAGGGCTGATGTACAGGACCCTGAAGTCAAGGTCAAGGGAAAAGATCAGGTCGGTCACGTTGTCGGCAAGGAGGCGGTAACGCTTTTCACTCTCCTCGAGCTCAAGATTGTTCCGCTGGAGTTCCCGGGTACGCTCATCGACGATCTCCTCGAGATGAGCGCGGTGTTTCCGCAGCTCGTCTTCGACGACGATGCGGATGTCCATTTCCTCGCGGAGGCGGCGGTTTACCAGGTCGACTTCGGCCTTTGCCGCCGCAAGCTGCTCCTTTTCCCTGCGGAGCAGGCGCTGTTCGTTCTCTATGGCTTTTTTATACCGCTCTCTCACCGATTCATAGGAATAGGTAAAAAGAAAGATGATAAGCATGGTAAAGAGGTGCCGTGACACGAACTCGGGCGTATACTGATACACATCGAGGAGGTTAAAAGGATTGAAGAACATCCAGACGGTGCCGAGGGTCATGACAAGGGTCCAGAACAGGCCCTCGCGGCGGCCGGTAAGGAAAAAGAAAAACGTGGGTGTCGCGACGATCCATATGGCGGCCTGTCCCTGGACGGCCCCGGTAATAAGCCAGTAGAAGAGCATGGAGCCTATCATCAGGATGGTCAAACGGTACAGGATAAGCGGATTTTTCATGTACCGGAGGGCGACAATGAAAGCCGCCATGACGAGCGCGGCTGCATGATCCATTATCCAGTACCGGTAAATCCCCCGGCTGAAATGTATGGCGCCGAAAATGACAAGGGGAATGATAAGCAGGATGATGAAAAGCATGAAAAGCCTTTTCCTTCCCTGCTCCTCGCTGGCGGCCAGGTCAGCCGGCAGCAGCCACGTGGAAATGCGCTGATATAGATTCATCACCCTCCCGGATGAGATCCAGTTGCGATATTATTCAACGATAATCCGCACAGAGCACGGGTTATCAGTATATTATCGTGAAAAACATCAGGTGATAATAATCATTTTTGGATGGATCCCTGACCCTGCACATACGCCCTGCATCAAAGAAATACATTGACTTTATCAAAGATATCTTTTTCATTGCCATCAGGTGATGGGGTTCACCTTAAACCGCCGTAACGGCTGATGACTCCTACCACAATCATGTTCTGCAAGGAGCCATGGCATGAGGCATTTACTTTTTATTGCAATGGGCGGAAGTCTCGGGGCGATAACCCGTTATATCCTGTCCAAAAACATCCATAACCTTTTCAATCACATATACCCGTTCGGAACCATGTTTGTTAATGCCACCGGATCCTTCCTGATAGGATTTTTTTTCTTCTTTTTCGAAAACATCATCGTCTCGAATGACATAAAATCTTTCCTTACAATCGGTTTTCTCGGAGCGTATACGACTTTTTCAACGTATTCCCTTGAAACCATCAATTTTATCCGGGACGGAGAAATAAAGGTTGGACTTATGAACATCATCATGAGCAATATAGTATGCCTGCTCATGGTCATGGCAGGCATGATTTGTTCACGATTGATATTCAAGGCTTTACGGTAGGAATACTATGAAACTGCCAGAACAGGCGCTCATGTTACGGATCTTTATCGGCGAGAGCGACCGCCATAAGGGCAAACCCCTGTACGAACAGATCGTGCTCAAGGCCAGGGAGCTTAACCTGGCCGGGGCAACCGTCACCCGGGGCATCCTCGGCTTCGGCGCCGACAGCCGCCTGCACTCGTCAAAAATACTCGAACTGTCGGAAGATCTGCCCATCATCATAGAAATAGTCGACACGGAAGAGAATATCAATAAACTCATGCCCTTTATCGACGAAACGGTCGTGGAAGGGCTTGTCACCCTGGAAAAAATGCGGGTGATAAAGTACCGGCACAGCTGATATTCGCCCCTCCGCCAATTGTTATATGCTGAGCCGCTGGTGCCCGTGGTAGTACTCGTCCCTGATCGCCCTGACCTCGTCGCTGTTGATGTAATCCTCGAAGGTCATGGCCCGGTCGATCACGCCTGAAGGCGTAATTTCGACGATCCGGTTCGCGATGGAATCGATGAACTGGTAGTCGTGGGACGAGAAAAGGAGGACGCCGCTGAAGTTGATGAGTCCGTTGTTCAGCGAGGTGATCGACTCCAGGTCCAGGTGATTGGTCGGGTCGTCCAGGACCATGGCGTTGGCGCCGGAGAGCATCATCCGGGAAAGCATGCACCGGACCCTCTCCCCGCCGGAGAGAACGTTCACCTTCTTGAGGGACTCGTCTCCGGAAAAGAGCATCCTGCCGAGGAAGCCCCGGACATAGGTCTCGTCGTTGATCGTGGTGTACTGCCTGAGCCAGTCCACCAGGTTCTTGTCGCTATCGAAGAATGAGCTGTTCTCTTTAGGGAAATAGGCGGTGGAAATGGTCTCCCCCCACTTGTAATCGCCCGAATCGGGCTTCATTTCCCCCATGATTACCTGGAACAGCACTGTTTTTACCAGGTTGTTGGGGCCAACGAAGGCGATCTTGTCATTTCGGTTCACGACCAGGTTGAAATCTGTCAGGACCGCTTCACCGTCAATGGACTTGGACAGGTTTTCAATGGACAGGACCATCTTGCCGCACTCCCGTTCAGGCTTGAAGGCGACGTAGGGGAAGCGGCGGGACGTCACGGGTATCTCCTCCAGGGTGAGCTTTTCCAGGAGCTTCTTCCTTGACGTGGCCTGCCGCGCCTTGGACGCGTTTGAGCTGAAGCGCTCGATGAAGGACTGCAGCTCTTTTATCTTGTCCTCTTTCTTCTTGTTTTCCTCTTTCTTCTGCTTTATGGCGAGCTCGATGGATTGGGCCCAGAAATCGTAATTCCCTGCGTAGACCATGATCTTCCCGAAATCGATGTCGGCGATATGGGTGCAGACCTTGTTGATGAAGTGCCGGTCGTGTGAGACCACGATGACGGTGTTGTTGAAATTATAGAGAAAATTCTCGAGCCAGGTGATCGACTCGATATCAAGGTTGTTCGTCGGCTCGTCCAGGAGGAGAATGTCAGGGTTTCCGAACAGGGCCTGGGCCAGGAGGACCCGGACCTTTTCACCCCCCTCCAGTTCCTTCATCATCTTGTGGTGCAGCCCGGCGTCAAGGCCGAGGCCGCTCAGGAGCGTTGCGGCGTCAGCCTCCGCCTCGTACCCGTTCATCTCGTCGAGGAGTTCCTCCAGCTCGGCGGCGCGGTGGCCGTCCTCCTCGGTGAAGTCCTCCTTGGAATAGATCTCGTCCCGCTCTTTCAGGACATCGTGCATTTTCGGATGTCCCATGATGACCGTTTCGATTACCGGAAAGTCATCGAAGGCGGACTGGTCCTGGCGGAGAACGGCGATGCGCTCCCTGGGATTGCGCGCCACCTCGCCGGTGTTCGGTTCGATCTCCCCGGACAGGATCTTGAGGAATGTTGATTTCCCGGATCCGTTGGCCCCGATGAGGCCATAGCAGTTACCGGGAGAAAAATTGATATTCACATCTTTAAATAAAACCCGCTTGCCGAAGGCGAGGGTCACGTCAGTCACATTGAGCATTGGAAATTACCTGTCTGCTGTCCTTATTTTATCACCCCCCTGTCCCCCCGAGGGGGCACGAAGGATATTATCTGATCGTGTCATTGCGAGGATTCCCGATAGAATCGGGGCGACGAAGCAATCTTACCGATGACACTATTTGTATAAATGAAATACTTTAACCGTATCATACCATTAATAGTATCGATAAAAAAAGATCGCTTCGCAGCAATCGCGATGACGGTCAGCCAGATATTGAGATCATGCCTCCTTGGGGGACAGGGGGCAATACCGCCGGTCATTAAGCCCCGGCCCGTTTCACGGTGAATCCCTCTTTCTGGAGGAGCTGGACGATCATGTCGACCTTATCGCCCTGGATGAGGATGACGCCGTCCTTGACGGTGCCGCCGGCGCCGCACTTCTGCTTCAGCCGGGCCGCCATGTCCATCATGGCGATATCGGACAGGGGAAGGCCGTAGATGGCGGACACGATCTTGCCGCTCCGCCCCTTGCTCTCCTTCTGGACCCGCACGACGCCGTCCTTCTTGAAGGCGGGGCTTTTCCTGAAAACATGATGAACCCTGTCCCTGTCCTTTTCCTTCTCCCTCAAATCACCGGATTCGGTGGAATATACGATTTTATCAGTCATATTACTATTCCTTAAGTCTCCCCATGTCCTTTCGACCTCACCCCCCACCCCCCTCTCCCATTAAAAAATTGAAAAAAGGAGAGGGGGATTAATGAGGAGCCCTCTCCTTTTTGCCATGCTTAATGGGAGAGGGCGCGCCGGAGGCGGGGTGAGGTTGCCTCCTCGGGGGGACAGGGGGCGTTAGTTAATTCTTGATCTTCCCGTTCCATTCCTTCAGCTTGTCGGCAACTTTTGCGAAAAGCTCCGTGGTATCCCCCTCTATGGTGATCGACACGATGGAATCCCCCTGCCTGATGCCGTTCACAACCTTCTGGTCGGATTCGTCGACGACGGCGCCGAAGACCGTGTGCTTGCCGTTAAGCCAGGGCGTGGGCACATGGGTGATGAAGAACTGGCTCCCGTTGGTATTGGGTCCCGCGTTGGCCATGGACAGGATCCCCGGCCTGTCATGCTTCAGCTCCGGCGTGCACTCGTCCTTGAAGGTATAGCCCGGCCCGCCGGTGCCGGTCCCCAGGGGGCATCCGCCCTGGATCATGAAGTCAGCGATGACGCGGTGGAACGTGAGGCCGTCGTAAAACCCCTTCTGGGCCAGGTTCGCGAAATTCGCCACGGTAAGGGGCGTTTTATCGGCATAGAGGTTCAGCCTGATGTCGCCCTTGTTTGTCTTGATGGTTGCGGTAAGTGCCATTGATGGTCTCCTGTAAATTATATTCAAACGTCATCGCGTGCAAACGTTATCCCCCCTGTCCCCCCGAGGGGGCACTCATTAATGTCCCTATAAGCATTTCATATAGCCCGTCATTGCGAGCGCAGCGAAGCAATCCCGTTTTGCCATTAAGAATACCTGTTTTCATGATACATTTTTCCATCAATTGCCAGATCGCTTCGTCGTTTCACTCACCGCGATGACAGACGTTAGATATAATCCCTCGTGCCCCCTCGGGGGGACAGGGGGATCAAGATTTCTTGCCGATACTGCGGAACTGCGCTATCTGCCTCGATATGACCGCCAGGTTGCCGTCCTCGTCCCACATCTCCCCGTCCTCCTCCACGAGGCCGCAGCTGACGAAGCGGGTGCGGAAAAAGCCCTTGAGCCACTTCGTCCGGGGGATGTTCCTGACGCTCACGCTGAGCTCCAGCGTGGGGACCCAGGCCGCCAGGCCCTGGCTCGCGAAGATGGGCGGCGGAAAGGCGTCGGCCATCAGGAGCAGAGAAAGGAGATCGAAGGGGCGGTCGTCCCTGAACCTGATCCAGCCCTTGTGCTCTGACTTATCCGACAGCTTCCCCTGCATCCACCCGGCGCAGGAGGGGTCGAGGCGTATGTCGAGGTTCTCCATGAGGGTGTACTTCGGGATCGCCGGGATGGCCACGCACGATTCCAGCGGCGCCAGTTCCGGGGTTGAGGTCTCGTACCGGTCGAGGACGCACTCAATTTTGTCATCCGCGAAGGTCCCCCAGGCGCGGATACGTTCGCTCCCCTCCTGGAGGAGCCTCGCCTGCAGGCGGCTGAACTGGCTCGACTCGGAAATGACGTCGACCTGAAGGTCGGCGTCCCCGGGCATGCACCGAGCGATATAATTGACGGTCATGATGGGGATCGACTTCCTGGCGCTTCGCTGGAGCATCGCGCTGGCGGCCAGGGCCATCAGGTATCCGCCGTTGGGATTGCCGTTGATGAGCCAGTTGGGGGAAACGGTCCCCCGGTAAAGAGATTCATCCTGTTTGGTGACAGCTATGTCCTGATCGAAAACACTCATACGCATCCCCTATTGACTGGTTAGGGCCAGCTTGACCGCCAGGGCGGCGAAGATCGTGCCGGCCGTCATGTTCATAATCTTTTCAAATTTTCCCGACTTCTGCAGCCAGGCGCCGATGATGCCCGCGAGCTGGCTTATCAGTCCGAAAACGACGATGGTCACGGCGATGAACATCAACCCCAGGAACGCCAGCTGCAGCGTCATGGAGCCCCGCGCCGGGTCCGCAAACTGCGGGAGAAAGGCCAGGAAGAATATCGATACCTTGGGGTTTGTCACGTTCATGATGATCCCCCGGCGGTAGAGGTGCCACGACGGGATCTCCTTCTCCTTTTCTAGCTTGATGCCGCCCGATGATGCGCGGAAGGACTTCCACGCCAGAAAGAGCAGATAGGCGGCGCCCAGGTATTTCAAAACATTGAAGGCTATGACAGATGTCTGGAAAAGGGCCGCGACCCCCAGTGCCACGACCGTGGTATGCACGATCAGGCCGGTGCAGAGACCAATGGTTATCTTGAAGCCGGCGGACCTTCCGTACAGTATCGACTGGGTCAGGACGAAGATGTTGTCCGGTCCCGGCGCGAAGCCCAGGAGGGCCGAGGCGGTGAGAAACATTATGATCGTATTCAGGTCGAACATCGGGGGTCCTTACCCTTGCTCCTCTTTTTAAATTTATTACGCGGAAGTCTATCCGGTATAAAGAACCAGAACGATTAAAACCGGTTTGTTGTCAATGAAATATTATATCGTTCAATGCACCTTTGTAGCCCCCTCCCCCGCATGGGGCGCGACCTTCGCCGAAAACAACATCCTCGCCGTCATTGATGTTTCAATCCACGCGCCCGCATGGGGCGCGACTTTGTGCATTCTCTTCCTTGCGCTTAATGTTCCGTTTCAATCCACGCGCCCGCATGGGGCGCGACTATATGACAACGTTATCAACAACGACTTAAACATGTTTCAATCCACGCGCCCGCATGGGGCGCGACTTAATTACTATGTCTGTGAGTGCGGCGAGACGGTTGTTTCAATCCACGCGCCCGCATGGGGCGCGACGCTACACCGACGGGAGTCGTTTTTGCTGGGATTGTTGTTTCAATCCACGCGCCCGCATGGGGCGCGACCAAGGCTGCTATATTTGCAATGACCGGATTAGGGTTTCAATCCACGCGCCCGCATGGGGCGCGACTGTATTGCCTTAAATTCGGAGGGGTAAAACTCTAGTTTCAATCCACGCGCCCGCATGGGGCGCGACACATCAAGCGGAAAATTGGTCTCGACGAAATACTGGTTTCAATCCACGCGCCCGCATGGGGCGCGACACAAGCTGGGTAATGTGTTCCCTCAAAATATTTAGTGTTTCAATCCACGCGCCCGCATGGGGCGCGACAAAAGGCCGAGGAACTCGCAAAGGAAAAGATGAGCGTTTCAATCCACGCGCCCGCATGGGGCGCGACGTTAAAACAGAGCTTCTCTCGGGGTCGTTTATTGTTTCAATCCACGCGCCCGCATGGGGCGCGACCGATGTCTGCTTCAATGGTAAATACTGACACTACGTTTCAATCCACGCGCCCGCATGGGGCGCGACCCTGGCGATGCTTGATTTATGCGTAAAGCACATTGTTTCAATCCACGCGCCCGCATGGGGCGCGACATTTTGTTGAGTGTATAAATGTTGAATGCATATTGTTTCAATCCACGCGCCCGCATGGGGCGCGACACCAGGTCGCCGCCTTTCGGATTGCCGCTTTCATCGTTTCAATCCACGCGCCCGCATGGGGCGCGACTTCAATTAATTATTGGAGAAGAAAAAATGAAAACGTTTCAATCCACGCGCCCGCATGGGGCGCGACTCCCCGGCGGCGATCTTCTCCCGGGTCGGTGCTGTTTCAATCCACGCGCCCGCATGGGGCGCGACCGGCATGGTCATCATGCTGTGTCTTATGGTAATGTTTCAATCCACGCGCCCGCATGGGGCGCGACATACGCCGGACCTGTCGTTGTTTAACGTAATTATGTTTCAATCCACGCGCCCGCATGGGGCGCGACGCGGCGATCTTCTCCAAATATCTGGGCGGTGCTGTTTCAATCCACGCGCCCGCATGGGGCGCGACTATTCAACAACGTCCGGCGCGATGTGCCTAAAATCGTTTCAATCCACGCGCCCGCATGGGGCGCGACAAGGATTATTCGACGTTTGCGACGGTACTTTACGTTTCAATCCACGCGCCCGCATGGGGCGCGACACCGGACTGATTTTATAAATTACCTGCGAGGACGTTTCAATCCACGCGCCCGCATGGGGCGCGACAAATCATTCTAGCCTGCTCCGTCGTGCGCGTTTTGTTTCAATCCACGCGCCCGCATGGGGCGCGACATAGAGGACAACGGGCGTTTTCAAAAAAGCATATCGTTTCAATCCACGCGCCCGCATGGGGCGCGACCGATCAAATTAAAAGATCATGTATCAGGATCGAACGTTTCAATCCACGCGCCCGCATGGGGCGCGACATGACGCACAATTCGCCTATGCCCTTGAACTGTTGTTTCAATCCACGCGCCCGCATGGGGCGCGACACTAAAACGTGCCGGTTATTTGACGCAGTTGATTGTTTCAATCCACGCGCCCGCATGGGGCGCGACTCATTTTGTTGTCCGTCCTTTCATCATATCAAGGTTTCAATCCACGCGCCCGCATGGGGCGCGACAAGCCGGTCGCATGACGTGCGTCATTACCTCGCCGTTTCAATCCACGCGCCCGCATGGGGCGCGACTGTATATATGCTAACTGCTGAA
>ERZ795061.2437-NODE-2437-length-17013-cov-6.136514_pt1 | contig 17013 bp, 11 predicted proteins | sample MGYA00375145_ERZ795061 | MGnify/ENA primary metagenome ERZ795061 (study PRJEB30190, sample SAMN05720144) | anaerobic digester metagenome | isolation source: active sludge of municipal wastewater-treating anaerobic digesters | place: USA | collected 2014-12-22 ... | reverse complement strand
GCCGGCCGGCGGGCGGACAGAGCTGTCGGTTGCTTCATCGCGACTCCTTTTCGGCTTGGAAGGCCCGGGCCCGGCGCAAGGCCTCTTCCATCTTGTCCGGCCGGCGCATCCGGTTGTAGACGTCGGCCAGCAGGAAGCAGCCCATGGCCTTGAGCTCGGGCGTATCGGCCAGGGCCAGCCCCCTTTCGGCCGAGGCCTCGACCTCCTCCAAGGGGACATCCTCGTAGAGGAGGCCGCGGGCCAGGAAGAGGTGCCCCTCGGCCAGCTTCGGCGTGAGCTTGACGACCTGCCGCATCTCGGCCAGCGACCCGGCCCGGTCGCCGAGCTTGAACAGGAGCTTGCCCAGGTTGAACCGGGCCTTGAACTCCGAGGGATAGGTTTCGACCTCCTGAGCGTAGGCCGCCCGGGCCTCCTCGAGCCTCCCCCGCTCCTCGCACAGGAGCCCCAGGTTGAACCGGGCCAGCGGCCACTTCGGCGAGGCCTCGAGGACGGCCCTGAGGATGGGCTCGGCCCGGTCGAACTGCCCGAGGCCGATCAGGCAGGCGGCCAGGTTGAAGCGGCTCCGGTCGTTCTTGGCCTGGACGTCGGCGGCCTTTTCGATGTAGGGCAGGGCCTGGTCGAACTCGAGCCGGCCCATGTGGATCTCGCCGACGATCTGGAGGGCCTGGGTGTTGGTCTCGTCCACGTTGAGGGCCTGCTTGCAGAGGGCCAGGACATCGTCGTCCCGGCCCTCGTCGAGGAGGATGTTGGCCAGGCTGATCAGGGCCTGGAGGTTCTCGGGGTCGTCCTTGAGGACCATGTCCAGCATGGCCTTGGCCTCCTCCGGCCGGCCGAGCTCCTTGTAGCAGGTCGAGAGGACGAGCATGGCCTGGGGGATGCCGGGCTCCTCGGCCAGGGCCGTTTCCAGGAGAGGCACGGCCTCGGCGTACTTGTCCGCCGTGACCAGCCCGCCGGCCGCCGTGACCCTCTCGAAGACCGCCAGCTTGTCCTTGGGGTCGGCCAAGGGAGCGGACGCGCCGGAGGCCTTCCGGGCCGCGACGGGGGCCCCGACGTAGCCCAGCGCGGTCAACCGCTCCATGGTCTCCCTGTCGAGGTTGGCCGCCTGCGGCGCGGGCGCTCCCCGGCCCGTCTCGTCCATGAGGCGGTCCAGGCCGGCCTTCATGGCCCGGACGACGCCGGGCTCCCGGGAGGCGAGGTTGACCCGCTCGCCCGGGTCGGCGGCGATGTCGAAGAGCTCGGCCCGCGGCGCGTCGATGTATTTCCACCGGCTCGTCCGCAGGACGTGGAGAGGGCTCCAGCCGAACTGGATGTTCGGGGCCATGGACTCGCCGTAGGCCGGGGTTTCCCGCCCCGCGCCCGGCCGGAACATCCGCCGGACGAGCGAGCGGCCCTGGACCTCCCCGACCCCGGAGAGGCCGGCCAGGTCGAGGATGGTCGGGAAGAGGTCGGCCGTGCTGACCTGGGCCGGGACGCGCTTGCCGGCCAAGCCGTCGAGCGGGGCGACGACGATGAGGGGGACGTGCAGGGTCGAGTCGTAGATGAAGAACCCGTGCGCGCTCTCGGCGTGGTCCCCCAGCCCCTCGCCGTGGTCGCCGACGAGGACGAGGACCGTCGTCCGGTCGAGGCCGGTCCGGTCGAGCCAGGCGGTGAGACGCCCGACCTGCTCGTCCATGAAGGCGATCTCGCCCGAGTAGAGCCCGGCCGGGCCGGCTCCGGCGTACTCGGAGCGATAGGGCTCGGGCGGCTCGTAAGGCAGGTGCGGGTCGTAGAGGTGGATCCAGGCGAAGAACGGACGGTCCCTGCGGCCGTCGAGCCAGCCCAGGGCCGAGTCCAGGACCTCGTTCCCCGGACGCTGGATGGCCCCGAGGTCGATGTGCTTCGACCGGGTCATGTCGAGCCTGTCGTCGTAGGTCCCGAAGCCCTGCTTGAGCCCCCAGCGGCCGTCGACGACGAAGGCGGCGACGAACGCGCCGCAGTCGTAGCCCCGGGCGGCGAAGACCTCGGCCAGCGTCGTCTGGTCCTCGTTCAGGGCCGTGTTGCCGTTGACCCGGACGCCGTGGTAGGTCGGGTACATGCCCGTCAGGATCGTCGAGTGGGCCGGCAGGGTCAGGGGCGAGGCCGTGGCCGCCTGCTCGAACAGGACGCCGCGGCGGGCCAGGCCGTCGAGGACGGGCGTCCGGGCGGCGGCGCCGCCGTAGCAGCCCAGGTGGTCGGCCCGGGTCGTGTCGAGGGTGACCAGGATGACGTTGGGCTTGGCCGTCCCCTTCTTGGCCCAGAGCCGCCCGATCCTGGCCGGGGCGGACGGCCGTCCGGGACCGGCGAGGAACCAGGCCGCCGCGGCGGCCGCGGCGACGGCGCCGGCCGCGAGGACCCACGCTGCCGTCCGTTGTTTAGCGTTCATGCCTTAAAAATCAAGATAGCGGTTCAGGGCCGGTTTTTCAACAGCGCCTCGTAGAGGGCCCAGACGGCGCCGGCCCTCATGTACTTCATGGCCCGGAAGGTCCGCTCGCCGTGCGTCTTGGAGGCGTCGTCCCACTGCGCCTCACCGGGGTCGAGATAGGCCTCCGGCGTCTTGAAGAAGTAGCCCTGGCCGAAGGGGCTGTAGACGACGTGGTAGACCCCGTAGGCCGTGTGCAGGGCCTCCTCGACGAGGCCCTCGAGGGCGAGGTGGGCGGCGAAGGCGTAGGCCGTGCCGACCCAGACCTCGTCGCCCTGCTGGCCGCGGAGCTGGGAGCCGTCGGCCCGGCGGCCGTTGACCGCGCCCATGAGGCCCCGCCCGTAGCCGAGGACGTTGGCCCCGTAGACCGTCCGGAGCGCCCGGGAGACGTCGGCGGGCGGCGCGACGGCCCTGTCGTCGTCGGCCTCGATGCCGAGCATGCGGGCGTACCAGACGCCGAAGAGCTGGTCGGTCATGATGTCGTCCGTCCGGGCGTCGATGCGGAAGTAGCCCCGCTCGGCGTCCCAGAGCTTGCGCAGGGAAGCCCGGCCGGCGGCGAACCAGCCCTTGTATTTCTCCGTGACCGCGCCGATGTCGACCTCGCTCACCCGGGCCAGGCCGCGGAAGCTCAGGGTCTCCCCCATCCGGATGGCCGCCTTGAGCCCGGCCAGCCAGGTGAGGCCGACGTAGGCGCTCTCGCCCTTCATCCGCCAGGTGTCGTAGGTCTGGTCGGGGATGCCCTCGTTGAGCGGGACGTGGCTCGCCTTGTCGCCGAACTTCGCTTCGAGCGTGTCCAGGGCCAGGACCGAGGCCTCGAACATCTTCATCAGGAAGCCGACGTCGAAGCCGCCGTCGGCCAGGAAATCGCGGTAGGCCCGGAGCGGGAACTTCGGGTTGAGGTCCTTCCAGACGTTGGCGTTCTGCCAGTCGAAGGCGTTCAGGAGCGTCCAGGGCCTCTTGCGCGGCGAGCCGAGGTCGTGGGGCACCATGCCCGGGGCCTTGACCGTGTCCCAGTAGCGGCCGAGCTTGTCGGCCGGGACCTCGTTCGGGAAGGCCGTCGCGTACTGGAAGGCCCGGAAAGAGGGGTCCTCGAGCGGCACGGTCCGGGCGATGAACTCCATGTTGCGCTTCTCCAGCTCGGGCCAGAGCCGGAGGACGTGCCAGCAGTAGGAGTCGACGTCGGTCGTGCCGTACATGAGGTAATCGGCGCTCTCGAGATAGGTGTGGAGGTCGGTCGTCGCGTCCCAGACGCTGGTCTCGGACAGGACGTAGAGCTCGTTGAGCAGGGCCTGCTTGAACCAGTCCGGGAGCCTGGCGTCGGACAGGATGGGCCTCTGCCAGGCGTCGACGGCCATCTCCCACTCGGCGGCCCGGACCAGGGCCTCGGAGGCGATGCGGAAGGCGTTCGCGCCCTCGGCGCCGAAGAAGGCCGTGTATTTCCTCTTCTGCTTGGCCCCGGGCTCGAACTCGTAGTAGGGGAAGTCCCAGGCGACGGCGAAGGGCACAGTGAGCCGCTCGCCCGGCTTGAGCGTGAACGAGACGGCCAGGGCCGCGCCGGTCTCCCGGCCGGCCGCGGCCGGGGCCGAGGCGCGGGTCCCGTCGAGCGTGCCGTCGGCGGCGAACCGCGTCCAGACGTCGGCGCCGTCGCCGCGGGGGTCGAAGGCGGCCTGGACGTGGGCTCGGACCTGGGACGTCGTCTCCAGGACGGCGATGGCCATCGTGCCGGCCAGGGCGTTGCCTGTCCGGACGTCAAGGCCCTCCCGCCGGAACAGGACGCCCTTGTGGCGGCCGTTCTCGACGAACTCGTTGACGTTGCCGGCGCTCGACCGGTCCCAGACGAAGGAGGCCTGCGGCGGCGCGCCCGCGGCCGGGCGGGGGGCCGGGACGGCCTCCCAGCCGACCATGTTCTCCCAGGTCAGGAGAAGGCTGACGTCGACCGGCTGTTTGGTCGGATTGACGGCCACCCAGCGATAGACGGCCACCGGATAGCTCGTCTCCTTGTAGTTCTTGGCGATGACCGGCGAGAACTGGACGACGGCCAGCTTGACCGGGAACTCCGGGTTCTTCTCGTAGGAGAAGCCGGACTTGGGATAGAGGGCGAAGTAGTCGCCCCGGCCGACGGGGTAGTTCCAAGCCCAGGCGCCCAGGCCGGCCCCGGCGGGCGGGGCGGTCGTGGAGAGCGTCCGGGCGACCGTGCGGCCGGCCGTCCGCATGAAGACGTGGAACTGGTCGGCCCAGACGGTGTCCTCGACCATCCAGCCGGGCCTGAGAAACCAGGTCGAGAAGTTGCCGTTCATCAGCCGCTCGAAGCCGCCGGCGCCGATGCCGCCGACGGGACAGCCGCTGCCCTCGGCCCGGGCCTCGATATTGCCCGGGGCGACCGTGCGGCCGAACGTCTCGAGCGTGTGGCCGATGGGCCGGTCGAAGGCCGCCTGGGGGAAGCCGGCCAGGTTCGAGGCGGAGTGGTTGAGGGCGTCGAGGGCCAGCCGGACGGCGTCCTTGGCCGTCCCGGCGCCCCGCGACCGGGCCGCAGAGACGAGGCCGTCGAGGCGGCCGGCGATCTCGCGGCCGGCCTCGTCGGCGACGCCCTTCTCCGCGAGCAGGGGGGCGTACTTGCGCAAGAGCTCCGCCTTGGCCGCGTCGGCGACGGCGTCGCCCGCAGGCGGGCCGGCCGGGGCCGCGCCGGTCAGCGCGGCCCACGCGACGGCGGAGCACATCAGGGCGAGGGCCCGGTTTCCCGGTGATCTCATGGGAGTTTCCTTTCGTCCGCCGTCCGGCGGAGCTCGCGGCCGACGAGAAGCGCGAGTACGACGATCATGGCGCAGCCGGCGACGGGGACGACCAGTCCCCGCCTCAGGCTCGACGTCTCGGCGATCCGCCCCGCCAGCCAGGGCCCGAGCATGCCGCCGGCCAACCCGACGGCGATGACCACGCTGAAAGCCGTGCCGGTCAGCGAGGCGAAGCGGCCGCCGACGACGGCCAGGGTCGTGGGAAAAATGGCCGAGAAGCCGAGGCCGAGCAGGACGGCGCCCGCGGCCGCCGCGGCTCCCGACCGGGCCAGGGCCAGGAGCGAGGCCGCGGCCAGGGCCAGGGCGGCGCTCCCCAGGATGAGCGTCTCACTGCGGAGGCGCCGGACGAGGCGGCTCGAGAGGAGCCGGCCCGACATGATGGCCGCCCAGTAGCCGGCCAGAACGATGGCCGACGCGCCGGCGCCGAGGCCGTGAGTCTTCTGGAGATGGGTCGAGATCCAGCCGCCGGCCGTGAACTCGTTGCCGGACTGGAAGAAGAGGACGAAGGCGCAAAGCCAGAGGAGAGGGCTGCGGGCGATCCGGGCCGCCTCCATGATCGGGAAGCCCTGTTCCTGCTTGGCCCGCGGGAAGGGCAGGACGGCGTAGATGACGAGCGGGACCAGGCCGAGCCCGGCGGCGACGAGGAGGATCGTCGGCACGCCCAGACTCTGGCGCAGCGTGCCGATGAGGAAGGGGATGGACAGGGCGCCGAAGCCGAAGAAGATGCCCAGGACGTTGAGGGCCGCGCCTCGTCTCTCGCCCTCGTGCAGGTCGCTCGTCAGGGCGTTCGTGCCGCCGTTGAGGGCGCCGCCGCCGAGGCCGAGGACGACCGCCGCGGCCAGGACGAGGCCGTAGCCGGAGGCCCGCGAGAGCATGAAGAAGGCCAGGGCGACGAGGGCGGACGAGACGGCCAGGAGCGGCTTGAAGCCGAAGCGGTCGACGAGCGGCCCGAAGAAGACCGTCGTCGCCAGCATGGCGAAGTTCATGGCCAGGAAAAGGTTCCCGGCCATGCCGGCGCCGAAGCCGAAGCGGTCGAAGAGCGACGGGAGGATGGCGCCCAGGACGGCCATGACGATGCCGAAGACGAACATGCCGGCCCAGGCCGAGGCCTGCAGCCGGCCGACGGCGAGAGGGCTTGGGGCGCCGTCGCCGGTCACGGGCGCGGGCCTTTCGCGGGGGCCTTCGGCCGCTTGGCGGCCCGCTTCCCGCCGGGCCGGGCGCCGGGCCTTTTCGCGGCCTTGAACGGCCGGGCGTAGCAGAACTCGGTGAAGGCCCGATAGACCCCGGCCATGTGGCCGGCCGGGACGCCGCGGACGTTGGGCGAAACGAAGGTCGGCGGCACCTTCCCGGCCTTGGCCAGGGCGGCGGCCGTCTCGGCGACCAGGGCCATGGCGATGGAGACGGCCGCGACGGTCGAGCCCGCGGCGACGCGCTCAGTCTGCCCGACGTCGACGAGGGCGTCCTCGGGCGGGACGTGGTTGTCGATGGCCACGTCGGCGATCTCCGACAGGGCCTTCCCCGACGAATGGGGGCGCCGGCCGGCCGCGGCGTTGGCGTGCGAGGAGACGGCGACGACCTTGAGGCCGCGGGCCCTGGCCTCGAGGGCCACCTCGATCGGGGCCGCGTTGAGGCCGCCGTGGGAGAAGACGAGCATGACGTCGCGCGGCTCGAGCGGGAAGCTCTGGAGGAAGACCTTGGCGTAGCCCTCCTGGCGCTCGAGCCAGAGGAGCTCGCGGGCGCCGCCGGGGCCGATGACGTTCGACCACATCAGCCGCGGGTCGCAGAGCGGGAAGAAGCCGACGAAGCCGCCGTAGCGGGGGAAGATGTCGAGGACCGGGATGACCGAGTGGCCGCTGCCGAACATGTAGACGCGGCCCTTCCGGCGGATGGAGGCGGCCATGAGCCTGGCCGCGGCCTTGATGGCCGTCATCTCGCGCGATTGGATCTCGGCCAGGATCCACTGGACGATGCCGAGGTAGTTCTGTGCGGACATGGTCTTTCTCCTTATGTCAGGGGGACACCGACCTTCGGCACATGTCCCCGAGTTGCCCGGTCACTTGGCATCTCTCCGCTTATTGCGCCGCTTCCGATGCGCGCTGCCGGGGCGGGTTCGAGGGGGGACATGTACCTCCGGTACGTGTCCCCTTTCTTGTTCTTGATAATACTGCCAGGCCAATCTCCCGCAGCCGTAGAGCCCGGCGGCCTCGCCGAGCTTGGAGAGCTCGATCCGGACCGCCCGGGCCGCCAGCGGCTGGGCCCAGCGCCGGAACTCCCGGCGGACGGGTTCGAGGAAGAGGTCGGCCGCCCGGAACAGGCCGCCGCCGAGGACGACCGTCTCGGGGTTCAGGAGGCTGACGATGTTGGCCACACCCATGGAGAGATAGGTCACGGCCTCGGCGACGATCTCACGGGCCAAGGCGTCCCCGGCCCGGGCCGCGGCGGCGACCGTCTCGGCGGTGACAGCCTCGGCGCGGCCGCCGGCGAGATCGAGAATGCGCGAGGAGCGGCCGGCGGCGATCCGTTCCCGGGCCTTGCGAGCGACCGAGCTCCCCGAGGCCTCGGCCTCGAAACACCCCATGGAGGCGTACGCCGGTTTGAAGCCGGGGTCCAGGGCGAACCAGCCGACGGCCCCGGCGATGTCCTCATGCCCGTGGACGATCCGGCCGCCGGAAATGACGCCCAGGCCGATGCCCGTGCCGACGGCCAGGAAGACGGCGTCCCTGGCCCCCGCCGCCGCGCCGCGCCAGGCCTCGCCGGCGACATAGGCGCTCCGGTCGGACACCAAGACAAGAGGGGCACGCCGCGCCAGAGGGACATGTCCCCGGACTTTGTCCAACAGCGGATACCGGTCCCAGCCGGGGATGTTCGGGGCCCAGACCTGGCCGCTGGCCGAATAGGCGACGCCGGGGACGGCGATGCCTACGGCGGCCAGCGTCCCGCCAGCCTTGGCGGCCGCGTCGGCCAGGGCCTCGATCCGCCCGGCGACCTGGGCCGCGGCCGCGTCGCCGCCCCGCCTGTCGATGGCGATCTTGTCCCGGGCCGAGATCTCCCCGTTCTCGTCGAACAGGGCCGAGGCGATCTTCGTCCCGCCGACGTCGATCCCGCCGCATAACGGCGACATGTGCCTCGGGCGCGTGTCCCCGTTCTTGCTCTTGTCCCCTTTCTTTTTTGTCCAAAGAATGGGGACACGTACCGGGGCGGTACATGTCCCCTGCCCGAAAGTCCTCGCCCCCATCGATTTGCCATGCGCCCCCGTGACCAGGCATGATCGGGGACACGTACCGGGGCGGTACATGTCCCCTGCCCGAAAGTCCTCGCCCCCATCGATTTGCCATGCGCCCCCGTGACCAGGCATGATCGGGGACACGTACCGGGGCGGTGCATGTCCCCATGCGTGTCCCCATCATCTCTGCTTGATATGCACGACCCAGGCCTCGGAGGGCTCGAGGGCCTTCTCGACGACGGCCCGGCCGCGCTCCGTCGCGACCTTGACCGACGCCCCCGTCTCCAGGTCCGTCGCCGTGACGCGTCCCCGGCCCGCCTTGATCCCGAACCTGGCCGTGACCGTCTCCTCGCCCCGGTTGAAGCCGAAGAGGAGCGCGTAGCCGTCGCCCTGGAGCAGGCGGCCCTCGACGGCCGCGTCCGGCGCCGGCGGGCCGACCTCGACCGCCGGCTCGATCCTCAGCCAGTCGGCCAGCCCGGCGAAGAGCTTGCCGTTGTTGGGATTGCGGAAGTGGTGATAGGCCGAGCCGGGGAACGAGCCGACGATGATGGCCCTGCCCTTCCCGAAGGGCGCGGCCACCACGGCCGGCCGCCCGTCGGAGAACTTGGCCAGGACGCGGCTCGAGCCGCCGAAGACGTCGAAGGCCTCCTCGAAGAAGAGGCTGTCGAGCCGGTCGCCCGGCTCGAGCAGGGGCAGGGCCTCGTCCCGCGCCGTGATCTCGATCGCGCCGGTCTTGGGGAGCGGCGTGAGCTCGGTCTCGCGGCAGCCCAGGACCTCGTGGAGCCCGCCGCCGGGGACGACCGGGCTGGAGGCCCCCTTCTCGTCGACCCAGCCGCACCGCGCCTCCGTCACCAGCGTCCCGCCGCCCCGGACGTAGTCGGCCAGGGCCCGGACGTGGGGCCGGGACATCATGACCGGGTAGGGCGCGACGATCAGCCGGTAGCCGGCCGCCCGCGGCGTCCCGAGGTCGCGGACGTGGAGGAAATCGACCGGGACATTCCGTTCGAAGAAGGCCCGGTGGACGCCCTGGAGCGATTCGCTCAGGTTGTTGGCGCCGACCGTCTGGCCCTCGCCGGTGTAGGCCTGCTGGCCGCCGACCATGTGCGAGAGCGGGTTGTAGAGGATGGCGATCTCGGCCTTGGCCGGCTGCGCGCCGAGGAAGAGGTCCTTGTTCGCGGTGATCGTCCGGGCGATCCTCCCGCCGGCCTCGGCCCGCTCGGTGACCTTGCCGTCGAGCTCGACCAGGCCGTAGCCGCCGGCCTCGTAGCCCGTGCTCATCGGGTAGTAGGCGTAGATGTTGACGGCCCGGGCCCCGTAGGCCACCGCGCTCCACATCCAGTCCCGCGTGTCCGTCGCGACGACCGGCTGGCTCATCTTCATGCCGAAGACGCCGTAGCCGGCCTGGAGCTCGCCGATGTAGAAGCCGCCGTTCCCGATGCCCATGGACCGGACGAAGTCGAGGCCCGAGGACCGGTAGTACGGCGACCAGGGCCTGATCGTCCAGGCGTGCTTGGGGTAGATCGAGGCGCCGTAATAATCGACGCTGTCGGACATCTTGCGGTCGTCGGGCGTCCCCGACCAGTCCGGCCGCGTGAAGATGCCCGGCCCGGCCGAGTGGCTGGTCACGACCGTCGCCGGCAGGACCGACTTGACGGCCGCGGCCTTGAGGGCCAGGTCCTCGGCCAGCTTGTCGGAGATGAACTCCTTCCAGTCGATGTAGTCGGTGAAGGTCAGGATGGTGCCGAAGCGCGGCGGCTGGACCTCGTCCCACGACCGGAGGGTCCGGTACCAGGCCTTGTTCAGGGCCTCGACCGTGCCGTACTTCTTCTCGAGCCAGTCGCGGAACCGGGCCTGGGTCGAGGGGCAGTAGCAGAACTGGACCGACTGGAGGTCGCCGACGTAATAGACCTCGGCCCAGTTGATGATGTGGGGCTCGCTCCAGAGGTCCCAGCCGTAGAGGGCGGGCTTGTCCCGGACCGCCCGGGCCGCCGCCCTGAAGAAACCGAGGACCTTCTCCCGGACGCCGGCGTGGTCGAAGCAGAAGCCGGGCGAGGCCTGCGATTCGACGGCGACGCCGTTCGAGGCGACGAACTTGGCCTCGGGGAACTTCCGGCCGACCCAGTCCGGCGCCGAATCGATGTAGACCTGGACGATGACCCGCAGGCCGGCCTCGCCGGCGAGGTCGGTCAGGAGCTCGAGCGCGGAGAAGTCGTACGTCCCCTCGGTCTTCTCGCAGGCCGTCCATTCGACCCAGGTCCGGACGGTGTTGAAGCCGAGGCGCCTGATCTGGTCGATGTCCTTCCTCCAGGCCTCGCGCGAGGCCGGGGTGACGGTCTCGAGCATGGGGGCCCGGGCCTTGCCGCCGGCGTACCAGACCGAGACGGGGAAGAAGCCCCGGGTCCCGTCGGCGGCGGCTGCGGCGCCGGGCGCGGCCTGGGCGAGAACGGCGGCGGCGAGGGCGCAAAGCGCGGCCCGGCCGCCGAGGATGTGTCCGGTTCTGCGCATCGCGTTCACCTCTTCGCAAAGCTCCGCGTCCGGCCGTCAGCGGGCCCCGAAGGACTTCCCGACGACCTCGAGGAGCTCGGACGTCCCGCCGCGCCAGTCCTGGCCGAGGGCCCAGATGATGACCCCGGCCGAGGCCTTGTCCTTGACGTACTGGCACTTGAGCGAGACCGAGCTCGGGTCGTCGTAGCAGATCGTCATCGTCCCGTCGGTCCGGACCTTGTAGGGAACCCGGGCCTGGCTGTCCCAGAATCGGGTCCAGGTCGAGGCGGGAAGGGCGGCGATGTCCTTGTAGTCCCAGCCGTCGCTCACCGTGAACGGCAGGCGCAGGCCCCCGCAGTCGAAAGAACGGCCGAAGAAGGGCACGCCGACGAGGAGCTTGGCGGCCGGGACCTGCCGGCTCCGGCCGTAGGCGTAGGTCTCGTCGAGCGAGCCGCAGCCGTCGCCGCCCCAGGCGTAGAGCGGCGAGTTGTGGCCGGAGTGGTCGGACCAGGCGCCGTGGTAGTCGTAGGTCATGAAGCCGACGAAGTCGAACTCGCCGGCCAGGCGCTCGAAATCGATCCAGCGCCCGTGGTAGTTCCCCGAGGGCGCGGCCATGGTCAGGAGCAGGGGCGGCGACTGGGCCTTGAAGGACGCCGCCAGGGCCTCGATGAAGGCGGAGAAATCGGCCTTTTGCCGGTCGCCCTCGACGAACTCCCAATCGATGTCGACGCCGTCGTAGGCGTTGGTCCTGCAGAAATCGACGAGCTGGCCGATGAACCGGGCCCGGTTGGCGGCCGAGGCGGCCATCGGCGGGAACCCGTCGCAGTTGCCCCAGCCGCCGAGGCCGAGGACCATCTTGACCCCGGCCGCGCGGGCGGACGAGTTGAGGGCCGGGTAGAGCAGGCCGGCGGGCGCGACCAGGTTGCCGGAGGCGTCGGGCCAGGCGAAGGCGTGGACGATGTGGGTGAGATACCCGAAGGGGATCTGGGCGTGGCCGTAGGTCCCCTTCACCCAGGACGGGTAATAGCCCATGACGACCTTGTTCGGGCGCGACGGCGAGGTGTCCGGCGGGACGGATGCGGAGCAGGCGGCCAAGGCGAGGGCCAGGACGGGCAGGGCGAAGGGGCGGGCCGCTCTCATCTGAGCTCCTGCCCTCATATCTACTCTATCGGGCGGGCTTTTTCAATGCCGCGGCGGCGCGGAAAATCTCCTTTTTCTCCGCCGACCGGTCGAGCGCCTCCCAGTTCCACAGGACGACGCCCAGGGACGGGGGCTTCAGGGCCTCTTCGAGCGCGGCCCGGAACTCGTCGGCCGGCAGGGGCTCGTCGATGTAGGCCTCGGCGACCTGGATGCTGGGCAGGATGAGCGCCCGGGACCGGGCCCGGAGGTCGGCGACGACCTCGTGGACCCAGGCGGGCGGCCGCAGGACCATGTGGTGGTAAGTCATGGGCGAGAGGAGGTCGGCCGGGCGCGAGAGCCGGGCCGCGTCCTGGGCCGCCACCGCGCGGACGGCCCCGCCGAAGTCGTCGGCCTTCCACGGGACGGCGTGGACGTTGACCAGGACCCCCGGCTTCGTCCGGCGGGCGGCCGCGGCCAGGGTCTCGGCGGCCTGGGCGACGACGCCGCACTTCCAGTCGGTCCACTCGGCGGGGTGGTTGGCCAGGATCCAGCGGGCGGCCGCGGGGGCGGCCTCGAGGCCCGCGGGGAGAGCGATCCCCGTTTCCCGGGAAAAGCGCTCGAGACAGACGGGGCAGAAGCACGTCCGCGGCAGCGAAGCCGGCGAGCGGTCGGGATGGACCTTCTCCCAGAAGACGAAGTCGCGGATGAAATCGAGGCTGACCGCCTCGGGATCCGAGGCGCGGACGAGCTCGGCCAGGCGGTCGGCCTTCCCGCGGACGAACTCCTCCCGCGAAGGGCAGACGAACTCGACCCATTCGTCGCGGGCCGGGCGCCCTTCGTCCGTCAGCGCGGCCAGCTCGGGCCGGGCCTTCAGCGCCTCGGGGTCCTGGAAGACGGGAAAGATGACGAACAGGGCGATGCCGTTCCGGCGGAGGAGCGACCGGAAGCCCGGGTCGCGGGCCAGCGCCTCGCCGGCGAAGACGGTGTTGACGCCGAGCCCGCGCCAGCCGTCGACGAGCGGCCCGAACGGCCCCGGGTGCTCGTAGATCTTGACCCCGAACACGGGCTCCGGCAGGAAGGGATCGAGCGGCAGCGCCTCCCGGAGGGTGAAGTCGACCCAGACGATCCCGCACGGCTGGTCGATCCGGGCGGCGATGGCCCGGCCCAGGGTCTTGGGCGGTTCGGGCATCTTCGACCACCAGGGGCGGTCCGAGGGATAGCCGATCTGGAACATCACGGGATTGGGGTAGAAGTGTTTCCCCCAGGCCTCGAATTCCTTGACCAGCGCCTCGGCGCTGTCGACGATCTGGCTGTCGTCGACGAAGACGATGTCGCCCCGGTAGGTCGGGCAGAGCCAACGCTCGTCCCAGTGCTTGATGAACAGGCGGTAGGCGGGGTCGTGGGCCTTGACCCAAGCCTCCCACTGCCGGCCCGTGTCGTCGTCGACCGGCACGCCCTCCTGGGGCCGGTCGGCCTCGCGGTGCCATTCGACATCGACGCCGAAGCCGATGACCGAGGGGTGCTTCCCGTAGCGGCCGAGGACGAGGTCGATGAGGGTCTTGACGTCGGCGTGGGCCGGCTCGACCTGGAGGAAGACCTTGATGCCGGCCCGGTCGAAGGCCTCGAGATAGGGCTCGTGCCTGTCGAACTCGTCGAACCGGATGTCGGGGTAGGCCTGGCCGTCGCCGGGGAACTCGAGGACACAGTCCCGGGGGCGGCCGAGGTGGCCGACGATCCAGACGGCGACGGGCGTCGCGCCGGGATGATGGCCGGCCATGGCCATGATCGCCTTCTTCCACGAGTCCGGCCCGGGGAACGGCTTGAGGCCGTAGATCGAGGACCGGACGCCGGCGAAGGCGACGCGCGGGGCGGCGGAAGGCGACGGCGGGCGGGCGCAAGAAGACAGGGAGAGCAGGGCGGCGAGTCCGACGAGGGCCGAGGCGGCGAGGTGTTTCGCGTCTCTTTTCAACGTTCCTCCTTCGAGGGCCGGCGCCGCCGGGGGCCTGGCCCGCGGCCGTGAGCGAGCTCCGCCGGCCCCTACCCCAGCTCGGGCAGGCAGAACGAGATCGAGCGCTTCGCGCCGCAGGCGGCGCAGCGGAGCGAGGCCTCGAGCCTCTCGCACTTCGGGCCCTTCTCCGTGCGGAAGTCCGTCTCCCACTTGCCGCCGCAGGCGCCGCAGGAGGCCGGGAGAACGAGCGTCACCCGGGCCTGGCGGGCTCGGGCGCCGGTCACCGGGACGTCGACCGTCCGGACGCGAAGCTCCATGCCGTGGGCCTCGTTGAGCTCGCCGAGATAGGACCGGAAGAAGCGCAGGGAATCGGCGGCCTTCTTGACCGCCATCTTGCGGGCCGCGGCCGTGCGCATGTTGGCCGGGAGGACCGAGGCGTAGGTCAGCTCCTTGCTCAGGTAGTCCATCGCCGCCGACTCGAGGTTGCGGCCCCGGAGGGTGGACTTGACGAAGAAGTTGGCCACGCCGACGTAGCCGAACTTGGACAGGAAATCGGCGTCGTGGACGATGTCGGCCAGCCGGTTGCGGCTGGCGCCCGACCGGTAAAGGGCGCGCAGGGCCCGGATGACGTGGCCGATGTCGGCCATCTTCAGCCCGTCCGTCTCGAGCGTCTTGCGGGCGAAGCGGGCCGCTTCCTCCTCTTCGGGCTTGTCGTCGGCGTGGTAGCGCCCGCCGGCGAACTTGCCCGAGTCGTGCAGGAGTGCGACGATCGCGGCCAGGTCCGGGTTCTCTTTCTCGGCCTTGGCCAGGCGGAACGACTGGGCCGCGACGATGACGGAGTGCTCCCAGAGGAAGCCGCCGCGGGCCTCCTTCCCGCCGGTGAACCTCCGCTCGGACTCCTCGATCGTCCGGCGGACGCGCTCGACGAGACCCGGCGAAAGCGCGGTCAGCGAGCGGTAGAAGTCCTGTTGCTTGAGAAGCATGGGGGTGTGGCCGCCCGCTCATTATGTCCGGCCGCCCGAGGCAAGTCAAGCCGCGGCGGAACGCGTGAGCGGCCGCGGCAGGGCCTCGGGGATCGTCGGTGGATCCGCTCTGCTACGCTCGGGGTATTCCCGCCGTCGGCCGCTCGCCGGCCCGGCGAGCCGGCTCGCTTCGGGAACTGAAAACGGGACATGTACTTGTACGTGTCCCGGGTTTTCGTCTTCAACTGGGGACGAAAGGGGACATGTACCTCCGGCACGTGTCCCCTTTCTTGAAATGGCACGAGCAGGGACATATGATGGGCGGGATGAAAAGGAAGATCCGCTGCGGCGGGAAGCCGATGACGGCGATCGTGCTGGCCGGCGGGCGCGGCCGCCGGATGAAGGCCGACAAGGCCCGGCTCGATGTCGGCGGCAAGACGCTCCTCGAGCACGTCCTGGCCCAGATCGAGCCCTATTTCGACGAAGTCCTGATCTCCGTCTCGCCCGGACAAAGCATCGCACTTGCGAGGGGCCCCCGCACAAGCTCATCCCGCCATCCCTCCTCCCCCGCCCGCGGCCCGGTCCACGGGCTCAAGGCCGTTCCGGATGAAACACCCGGTCTCGGACCGATCGGGGGCCTGCTGGCCGGTTTGAGGGCCGCCCGGAACGAGGCTTGTTTGGTCGTCGCCTGCGACATCCCCGAGGTCCCCTCTCCCCTTCTCCGCTCGTTGGCCCGGGCGGCGCGGGACGCCGACATCGCCGTCCCCGTCGATCCGGCCGGGCATTTCGAACCGCTCTTCGCCGTCTATCGGCGCACGATCATCCCGGCCGTCGAGTCCCTGCTCGAGACCGGCGAGAGGGGTCTCCTCCCTCTCTATAAGATCCGCCGCACGGCGGTCGTCCCCATGGGCGAAAAACTCCGGCTGCGCAATCTCAACACGCGCGCGGCTTACAAAGCCTACCTCCGCTCGATTGAGCATGAATGAAGCGCGGGCGACGGCGTAAAGCCCGTAGCAGCGGACCACGGCCTGGCCTTTGCCGGGGATACGCGAGGTCACACGGACGACGAGCTCCAGGCGGTCCATCCGCTCGATCCCGGCAGCATCGTCGCCGCGCCGGTTGCCGACCCCATTCCGTCCGGCGCTCGGCGTGGCAAGAGGGACAGAAGCCGCGGGTCTTGCAGGAGAACGTCAGCAGATGTTCCCCGTGGCAGTCCGGGCAGCGGGTCCGGGCGGAGCCGAAGCGCGGATCGCCGCAGTCGAGGCCGCGCTCGACGACCTCCTTGGCGACAGGCCGGGAATGAACCTATTCTTCCAGTTCGTCTCGGTCCACTACATGAAGGGCTTGACGATTATTCCCTCGAACCGCTTGGTCAAGGACTGGGTCCAAATTTCCTCCGGCGACGAGATGGCCGCGACGGTAATCCTGGACCGCCTCTTCCACAAGGCCCATATCTTCAACATCGACGGGCATAGCTATCGGCTAAAGGACTTCAACCAAGCCCTGAGGGGAGCGCCCCTGGAATGAGCCGGCTCCCGAACCCCCCAGACCTCGTAAAAGTATGCGCAGACTTACCTCGTAAATATACACGCCTATTGACACGGCCCAGCCGCTCAAACTCGGGGGCATCAACAACAACTGATCCGGTTGATAGGCACGGAACCTATTCATTCAGCTCTGTCAAGGCTCCTCTCTTCACAACTCCCCTTCACAAAGTCAAGAGGGGGTTTTACGACAGGCGCTTAATCCTTGGGCCGCCGAGCGCTATTTATTCCCAGTTTAGAAAGCTAAGAAGATATTTCTTTGCTCTCTGTGATTAGGGGGTCACTCGAGCTATTTGGCGCTGCGATAATCGCAAGTGCGCGTCTTCTAAATTCTGAAGGTTTTGTTGGAAGCCAGATATCTTGATCGCCATGTTTTTATTTGACAGCAAAACCTTGTTTTTTGGTTCTTCAGACATTCTTGTGGGTAACAGGGTAAAGGTTCAAGCCGCCGCACCGGCCCCTCTTCTCCCGAGGCAGGTTCTCTTTCGAATACAGCCACAGGTATTT
>ERZ795061.2426-NODE-2426-length-17057-cov-6.911422_pt1 | contig 17057 bp, 13 predicted proteins | sample MGYA00375145_ERZ795061 | MGnify/ENA primary metagenome ERZ795061 (study PRJEB30190, sample SAMN05720144) | anaerobic digester metagenome | isolation source: active sludge of municipal wastewater-treating anaerobic digesters | place: USA | collected 2014-12-22 ... | reverse complement strand
AAGGTAATGAAGGTTTCGGCGAAGGCAACTTCCAGGCCTTGTTCGAAAGTATCGAGCGTGACCAGATCAAGCGTGGCGTTTTGTAAAAAAGATAGGGATTTCCATGGGCATTCAATACCAATCAGGTTTCGGCAACGAATTCGCAACGGAAGCGGTGGCGGGCGCATTGCCCGAGGGCCGTAATTCGCCGCAAAAAGTGGCCCACGGCTTATACGCAGAGCAAATTTCCGGCACTGCGTTTACCGCACCAAGGCACCAGAATTTGCGTAGCTGGTTTTATCGCATCCGCCCGGCGGCATTGCATGCGCCCTTTGAATTGATGACAGCCGGCAGTTTCCATAATCGCTTTGACGATCAGCCCGTCACGCCGAACCAATTGCGCTGGGATCCAAAACCCTTGCCGCAAGTGCCTACCGATTTTATCGATGGCTTGTTCACGATGGCCGGCAATGGCGGCCCTGCCGGTCAAAGCGGTATCGGCATTCATCTCTATGCCGCCAATCAATCCATGCAGGATCGTTATTTCTACAACGCCGATGGCGAAATGCTGATCGTGCCGCAACAGGGTCGCTTGAAAATTTCGACCGAGTGCGGCGTGATGGAAATCGAGCCGCAGGAAATCGCGGTGATTCCGCGCGGCATCCGTTTCCGCGTTGAACTGCCGGATGGTGAAGCCCGCGGTTATGTCTGCGAAAACTTCGGCGCCCATCTGCGTCTGCCCGATCTTGGGCCGATTGGTTCAAACGGTCTGGCTAATCCGCGTGATTTCCTGACCCCGGTTGCCGCCTATGAAGAGCGTGAAGGCGAATTTGAATTGCTGGCAAAATTCCAGGGCAATCTGTGGTCGGCGAAAATCGGCCACTCACCACTTGATGTAGTGGCCTGGCATGGCAACTACGCACCCTACAAATACGATCTGAGAAAATTCAATACGATCGGTTCGATCAGTTACGACCATCCGGATCCGAGTATTTTCCTGGTATTGAATTCTCCGAGTGATTCGCCCGGCGTCGGCAATCTTGATTTCGTGATTTTTCCGCCGCGCTGGCTGGTGGCGCAAAACACGTTCAGGCCACCGTGGTTCCATCGCAATATCGCCAGCGAATTCATGGGCCTGATCTTCGGTCAATACGACGCCAAGGCTGGCGGTTTTGCGCCGGGTGGCGCTTCCTTGCACAATAGTTTTACCGGCCACGGCCCGGATGCCGCGACTTTCGACAAAGCCTCCAATGCCGATTTGTCCAAGCCTGATGTGCTGACCGATACGATGGCTTTCATGTTTGAAACACGTGCAGTAATCAAGCCAGCCAAACAAGCCTTGCAAAGCCCGGAGTTGCAGCAGAATTACTGGCAATGCTGGCAGGGTCTGAAGAAAAATTTCAAGGCGTAGGTCGGGCTGTCGCCCGATGCGCCACTGGAAGTTGTCGCGTGCAATATCAGTATCAGTAAGGAGTACAAAATGATGAAATCAAAAATTGTCATCTGCTCCGTCTGCTTGCTGATCCTGCCAATCATCGGTTGTGGTACGCGGGATCCTCTGGTGTGGTCCAATCCGGAAAATATTCCCGCCGAAGCCATCGAAAAAGCATTCGAACTTCGCATCGAAATGCATTCCGGCACTGCCGCGCATTGTCTCGATATCGAAGGCTCCAATCCGCCGGAGCCGGTGCTGGAAGCGTTATTGGCCAAGCATTACAAGGTAGTTCCCGGTTTGGATTGCAAGGAAGTATCAGGTCAGGAATTCAGCTATCAATCACCCGATGGCCAAGCTGCCAATCTTTATTCATTCAGCCGGTTCAAACGGAATAATGCGGCTGACTGGGGTGTTTCCTGGATGGAATACATGCCGAATGCAAAAGCAAAGAGCGGCGCTTCAAAGTTGATGAAGGCAGGCGACCAATGGCAAGCCCATGATTTGCTCGACAACCGTCAGGCCTGGGGTCAATAAATCCCCATCAACTCGGGTTATTGAAATTGAAACTGCGACGAACCGTGATCGGTTCATCCAGTGGGCCGAACTTCCAGCGCTTGACCGTCAGCACCACATTGCGATCAAAAGCGCGCTGACTCGAATTCAGTACGCGTACTTCCGATACTTCGCCGCTTCGTTGCACCACGAACTCGATTTCGACGGCACCACTCAAGCCGCGATTGAGTAAATCACTCGGAAATGCCGGATCCGGCGTACGGATCGCTATCAACTCGGCTTTTCTCGCCGTTGCCGACATCAAGGGGGCGGCATTGGTGCTGGGCACAGACGGCGAGGGTGCCGGTATGGAAATGTTTTGTGGAGGAGCGCTTGTAATGGAAGCCGATGTGTTCGGCGCCTGGATGACCGATTGCGTCGGTTTTATTGCGGGTTCCGTTGCTATTGGCTGAATGGCTTCCTGTTGCGTTTTGACTGCTGCAACAGGCAGCGCATCCTCATCTTCTTTCGCTTTGGCAGTAGCAAGAGCTTCGATGTTTCGCAAGCCATCGCTAATCGCCAGGCTGATTCTGGGCAAGGCTGGCGCATTGGCATCGATGGCAGCTATCAAATCACGCAATCGGCTTGCTTCTGCGAAATCATTGCGGCTAATGGCCTGTTCGGCGGCAATCACGGTATAGGGCGTTAAATCCATCAATGCGCTTTCCGTCAAAGGATCGGGCTGCTCCGATTTTTTCCTGATGGCCAGATAGTATTCCACGGCATTGTTTCCGGCTGGAGCATATAGACGTTGTTCCCGGAAAGAGTTGCTGGCCAATTTTCTCAATTCTTCAAAGGATAATGCCGCCATCTGTGCCTGCGCCTTCCTGGCTGCCTGCTGATCGATTGCCGATGCTTCCTCGTTCAGGAAATTCGTTGCAGAGGATTTTTCCTGGCTGCAAGCCGAAATCATGATGCAGAAAGCGAGTGTGGAAAATAGTCGTGCTGTCGTGATGGCGTGGCATTGCTTCGATCCCGCGAACATATCTGATTCCCTTTCAATACGAGGCCTTGGCCTTTGCTCGACCAAAATCTACGCTGCACATATGAATTATTTTCGATGGAAAGGTGAAAGATTTATGAGCCTGTGACGAAAATCGCATTTATTGGCCTGATGCTGATGCGACCAAGTGTCACAAAAAGTAAGCAATGCATTCACGAACGGGTAATGCCGGAAAGCTAGATTGCGCCTACTTTTCCAATGGGCATTTCGAATGAATCGTTTATCCGCTTTTATCTTCGTTGCATTGTTCAGCACAGGTGCCAACGCGGCCCAATGGTCGCTGGCCAATGTCATAAAATCGCCAGCGACAAAATCCGATCGCCTTAAAATCGATAAAAAGCCGTCAAGCCAGAGCGACGCTAACTACAACCGCTTCGGTTTTTATTCCGATCTGGTTTACGACAAGGTGGGCAATACCTGGTTCGCATTGTCGGATCGTGGCCCAGGGGGCGGTGTACTCGAATATGCAACCCGGGTGCAAAGAATCACCGTGCCGACAAATATGTCCAACGGGGTCATCCGGGAGCCGGTCGTGTTTCGTACCATTCTGCTCAAAGACGCAAACGGCGTTTTATTGAACGGCCTGAATCCCGGTGCGCTCAACGGCAATAAATCCGTTCTCGGTGCAAGCTTTGATCCTGAAGGCATTGCGCTTGGCAATAATGGAAAAATGTTTATTGCTGACGAATATGGCCCGAGTGTTTACGAGTTTAACGCCGACGGCAGTTTTATCCGCAGCTTCACGACGCCGGATAATTTGAAGCCGCTTGAAGTGAATGGCAGTGTCAATTATGTCGATGGTCGCCCGCTTGTCGTAAACGGTCGCCAGGATAATCGCGGCTTCGAAGGTTTGACTACCAATATATCGGGCACGAAATTGTATGCCGTCATGCAAGACCCCCTGGTCAACGAGGGTAGCAGCAACGACGGTCGCCGTAGTCGCAATGTACGCGTGGTGGAGTTTGATATTGCGACCGGACAAAGCACGGCACAGTACGCCTATCAGCTTGAAAGCAGAACGACATTGAATGCGATTGATCCTGCAACGACCGATGATTTTTCCGCGACACAGATTGGCCGCAGCGTCGGGTTAAGCGCGATCCACGCACTCTCGGACACCGAGTTTCTTGTGCTCGAGCGTGATAATCGCGGCCTGGGCGTCGAAGTTACCGCAACGCCTATTCATAAGCGCATTTACCGCATCAATCTGCAGGGCGCGACGGACATAAAAAATATATCAATGGTCGGTTCTGATTCCCTACCGGCCGGCGTGGTGCCGGTACAAAAAACCGCCGAGTTTGATTTGCTGGCAGCATTGAAAGCACAGGGTATTGCCGTACCCGAAAAAATGGAAGGACTGGCCATCGGGCCGCGTCTTGCCGACGGTCGCTATCAGGTTCTCGTGGGTACCGACAATGATTACAGCGTGACCCAATCCGGCAGTGGCGAACAATTCGATGTCTGCGTGAATCCTGTTACCGATGCCAGAACGCAGGTTCCGTTGGATGCCGCATGTCCCGCCGGCAGCTCGTTGATTCCTGGTTACCTGATGAGTTTTGCAGTCGACTTCAGACTGTAGGCCCCGACCCGACAAGCTGTTTCAGTAAGCAGGGAGGGCAATGCCCGCCCTGCTAAGCTAAAGTATCCATATCACGATAACGGATATGGATATGGCAAAAGTTTTTTCCTTGTTACTGATGTTGTGCATGAGCTGCTCAATATCGGAAGCGATGGCTGCGGACAAGGTAGCCACGCCACCCCGGATAACGGTCTTCGCGGCTGCCAGCCTGAAAGAAAGCCTGGACGCGGTTTCCCGGCGATGGGAAAAAAAGTCGGGCCAGAAAGTGCTCGTTTCCTATGCCGCCAGTTCGGCATTGGCGAAACAAATTGAACAAGGCGCACCGGCGGATATTTTTATTTCCGCCGATGGCGAGTGGATGGATTATCTGCAATCGCTAAACAAGATTGACGCCGATACGCGATTCAATCTGGTTGGCAACCGGCTTGTGTTGATTGTTCCGGCAGCTTCGAAACAAGCTTCAATCTCGTTGAAAAAACCGGATGCCTTTTTGAAAACGCTTGGCGATGGCAGATTGGCAGTCGCGGAAACCGGCAGTGTTCCTGCCGGTCGTTACGCGAAACAATCGCTGATAAAAATGAAAGCCTGGGACGACGTATCCGGCAGATTGGCGCAAGCGGAGAATGTACGGGCCGCGATGGCATTTGTGGCACGTGGCGAATCGCCATTGGGAATTGTCTATGCTACTGACGCAATAGCGGAACCCAAAGTGCGTGTTGTTGCCGCTTTTGCAGACGCTAGTCACGACGCGATTATTTATCCCGTTGCACGGGTGGCAACGACGAATGCCGAATCGACCGGCGGGTTCATGAAGTTTCTCCGAAGCAGCGAAACGCAGGTAATTTTCAAGCGGGCAGGGTTTACACTTCTCCGATGATCTTTACACCGGAAGAAATCATTGCCATCACGTTGAGCTTGCGCATTGCCGTGCTGGCAGTCGTGTGCGCGTTACCGTTTGCGGTGGCGATTGCCTATGTGCTCGCACGCTGGCGGTTCAGGGGAAAAATATTGCTTGATGCGCTCGTGCATCTGCCCTTGCTGATGCCGCCGGTTTTGACCGGTTACGCGTTGCTGGTTTTGCTCGGACGACAAGGCGCGATCGGTTACTGGCTTGATCACTGGTTCGGTTTTACATTCGCCTTTCGCTGGACCGGAGCCGTTGTTGCGGCAGCGGTGATGGCATTCCCCTTGTTCGTTCGTTCGATCAGGCTTTCGATTGAAGCCATTCCGCGCGAGATCGATGAAATGGCGGCCAGTCTTGGTGCGAGGCCATGGGCGAAATTCTGGCAGGTCATACTGCCCTTGAGCATTCCCGGCGTCGCCGCCGGTATGACGCTGGCATTCGCAAAAGCGCTCGGCGAATTCGGCGCGACGATAACTTTCGTTTCCAATATCCCCGGCGAAACCCAGACCATTTCGCTGGCGGTGCACACGCTGACGCAAGTACCCAATGGCGAAGACGGCATTGCGCGTCTTGCGGTGGTTTCATTATTGCTGTCGGTCGGCGCCTTGGTGGTTTCGGAATGGATGGTCAGGCGTTCGGCTTATAAGCGTCAGAGCGAGTAAACATAAGAAAGTCGGAACTCAGCAGTAGCCGATAATTATTATGTTGACGCTTCGGAAAATTAAAAAAGCCTTCTGGTAAGAGAAGGCTTTTGAGTGTTGGCATTTTTTTGCTTGTGGGTCCCGGCTTTCGCCGGGATGACGGGCTGAAAATTATCAACCCAATCCGATAGCTTTCTCTTTCCGTTCTGCCAATCTTTTTTCCAGATAATGGATATTCGTACCACCTTGCTGGAATCCGATGTCGGCCATGATCCGCGATTGCAATGGAACATTGGTCTTGATGCCATCGACGACCATTTCCGACAGTGCGACTTTCATGCGCGAAATTGCCTGCGCGCGCGTGTTGCCGTGCACGATCAGTTTGCCGATCATCGAATCGTAATTCGGCGGGACCTTGTAACCTTCGTAGATATGCGAATCCACGCGCACGCCAGGGCCGCCCGGTGCATGGAAATGCTTGATCAGGCCGGGAGATGGCAGGAAGGTTTCCGGATCTTCGGCATTGATGCGGCATTCGATCGCGTGGCCGCGAATGACGATGTCCGATTGCTTGAGCTTCAGTTTTTCACCGGAAGCAATCAGCAATTGTTCACGCACCAGATCAACGCCGGTCACGAATTCGGTCACCGGATGTTCGACCTGGATGCGGGTATTCATTTCGATGAAATAGAAGCGGCCATCTTCGTACAGGAATTCAAACGTACCGGCACCGCGATAGCCGATGCGAACGCAGGCGTCGGTACAGATTTTACCGATCTCGGCACGCTGTTCGTCGGTAATGCCCGGTGCCGGTGCTTCTTCCACCACTTTCTGGTGGCGGCGCTGCATCGAGCAATCGCGCTCGCCCAAATGGATTGCGTTACCCTGACCATCGGACAGCACCTGGATTTCGATATGGCGAGGGTTTTCCAGAAACTTTTCCATGTAGACCATGTCGTTGCTGAAAGCCGCCTTGGCTTCGGCTTTGGTCGTGGTGATCGAAGACAACAACGAAGCTTCCTCGCGCACCACGCGCATGCCGCGTCCGCCGCCACCGCCCGCGGCCTTGATGATGACCGGATAACCGATTTCTTTCGCCATGCGAATGCATTCATCGCCATCGTCGCCAAGCGGACCACCGGAACCCGGTACGCAGGGTACGCCGGCTTCTTTCATCGCACGAATGGCTTCGACCTTGTCACCCATCATGCGAATCACGTTCGCGGTCGGGCCGATAAAAATAAAACCGGAAGATTCGCAGCGTTCGGCGAAATCCGCGTTTTCAGATAAAAAGCCATAGCCTGGGTGGATCGCCTGCGCATCGGTGACTTCGGCAGCAGCAATGATCGCCGGAATGTTTAGATAGCTTTCGCTGGAAGGTGCGGGACCGATGCAAACCGATTCATCGGCCATCGCCACGTGTTTAAGATTCCTGTCGACCGTGGAATGTACGGCGACCGTTTTGATACCGAGTGCGTGACAGGCGCGAAGTATTCGCAGCGCAATTTCACCCCGGTTGGCAATGACGACTTTTTTTAGCATGTGGGTGTTCTCATTATTTTTCGATTCCGGCGGAAATGCGGACGAATGAATCTTTCGCTCAGGAAATCACGAACATCGGTTCGTCGAATTCAATCGGCTGCCCGGTTTCCACCAGCACGGCGCGCACGGTGCCCGAGACGTCGGCTTCGATCGGATTGAACATTTTCATGGCTTCGATGATGCCGAGCGTGTCGCCGGCTTTCACGGTCTGGCCGACTTTGACGAAGGGTGCCGAATCGGGATTTGGCGATGCATAGAAAGTGCCGACCATCGGCGAGCGGATCATGTGGCCATCGGGAACGTCTTTCGATTTGCCGCCATGCGATTCGCTGGAAGGTGCTGCATGGGCGACCGGTGCTGGTGCCGCTGCGCGCGGTGCTTCGACATGATGCACGACAGGGGCTGGCGGGGCGACGCCGCCACGCGGCATGCGGGCAAGGCGCACGGATTCTTCGCCTTCCTTGATTTCAATTTCGGCAAGATTGGATTCTTCCAATAGATCGATCAGTTTCTTGATTTTGCGAAGGTCCATGGTGGCTTCGTCCTTATTGTTGGGATGTGATTAGGAATTGGCGGCCGTATGCGGGCCGTGCGAAATGAAGAATTCGAGTGCGTAGCTGTAACTGTCGGCGCCAAAGCCGCAGATGACTGCCTGCGCCATGTCGCTGAAATAGGAATGCTGCCGGAACGGTTCACGCGCGTGCGGATTCGACAAATGCACCTCGACAAACGGGATGCGTACCGCGGCAAAGGCATCGCGCAGGGCGACGCTGGTATGCGTGAAGGCGGCCGGGTTGATCAGGATGAAGCTGGTGCCATCTGAGCGGGCAGCCTGGACGCGGTTGACCAGCTCGTGCTCGGCATTGGATTGGAAGGTTTCCAGTTCATGCCCAGCCTGCGCGGCGCGCTCACCGAGGCGGCTATTGATCTGTTCCAGCGTGGTGCGGCCATAGATTCCCGGCTCGCGCTCGCCAAGCAGATTGAGATTAGGACCGTGTAAAACCAGAATCTTCGCCAAAATGCCTCTCCCCAGGGCAGGGCAGTGTGAGCGAAGCTGGGGGATTTGTCCAGACGATACCTGCGTTTTCGCAGCAGATCGCAACCGTTTGATTTTGGTTAAGCGGGATAAAACGGGCGTTTTGAACGGGATTTCCCCCCAAAATGCGTAAACCCCGCAGAGGGTTTACGCATAATGCACTAGAGTTCGCCTTCCAGGTCAATTTCTTCCACTTCCGGTGACCAGCTGAAGTATTTGCGTCCCGCAACACCGGATTTGATCTCGTAGGCACCACGATCGACGCAGTAGCCGCCAATTTGTTCGCCGGAGTCCTCATCCAGGGGACAGACATAAAGTTTGACCTGTTCGACGACTTCTTCGACGCTGGCGCCGCTGATATAGCCGTAGCTACGATCACTCGAACTTGCCGTCAGGCAGACGCCGGAGCAGTCCGTGCCATCTTCGGAAGCATCATTGAAGAAATCCCTGGCTTCGTGGCTCATTCCGTTGAAGTTGTCGCTGGGAAAGTAAACGATGTCGCTGAACACCACTTTGTAGGCCATGGGGTAGGAGTTTTCGACATCCATTTTCCGTTCTTCATACAGCACGATATAAGAGGCCTCATCGGCTCTGGCTGTTTGATACGCACTGAAGCAGACCAATACCAACAAAGCCCGGCATAAAAATTTGTTCATCCCTGATCCCCGTATTTTCCTGAAGTAGCCACCCGATCATAACGAATGCATTCGCGGCAGGCGAATCGGGAACTGGCGCACACTTACGCTTATTTCATTCCTTTGCTTAACCATTCCTGCAATTGCCGTTCGTCGGCAAATGGGCCGGCATGTTGCCTGAGCAAGCGACCGTCCGGACCAATCAGGACAGTGAATGGAATGATTCCGCTCAGATTGCCCAATTGTGACGAGCTGTCGTCCGGACCGGCTGTTTCCAGAAATTGCGGGTAGTTCGCCGGTGTCTGTTTCAGGTATTCATTGACGTCTTTCATTTCATCAAGCGCGATGCCAATCAGCATGATGTCATTCGCGCCCTGTGATTTCGCGAATGTATTCAGCAGCGGCATTTCCTCAAGACAGGGGCCGCACCAGGTGGCCCAGTAATTGATCAAGCGATAATGCCCATTGCCGGGGAGTTTGGCGGGTTGCCCTTTCAGGTCGGTGATTTCCAGTTCGGAAATCACACGTGCCGAGCTTGCGACAAATTTCGGATCCGGCCTGAAAGCCTCTTCACGGGCCGCATTTCGCCAATCGCCCGACTGGAACCACAGAAAGCCCAGGCCGGCCAGCATGGCGGCAATCAACAGAATGCGGATTATTTTGCTCAACATTGTTTTTATTCTTCGCGCAGGGCTTTATCAATAAGGCTCGGCGTCATGATCGTGGGTAATACCTTGCCTTCGGGATATTTGCTGGAATACACCACGTACAAAGGAACGCCAACCGATTTGTGCAGGTCCAGAAATTTCGTTATTTCGGGATCGACATTGGTGTAATCGCCCACCATGTAAACGGTATTGGTTTCTTCGAGTAATTTTTTGAATGCGGGGCGCGAAAAAACGGCGGCTTCATTTGCCTTGCAAGTGATACACCAGTCGGCGGTCATGTCCACGAAGACTTGCCGGCCATCTTTCTGCAAACGCGCCAATGCTTCGGTCGAAAACGCGACGTAGCTTTCAGAGACAATTTGTTTTGGCGGCGTGTCATTTATTTTGTGGATGGCGAAAACGCTATAGGCCGTTGCCAAGAAGCCGAGCAAGGCGAACACGCGTGCGAATTTCTTTTCGCTGTAGCGGGTGCGTTCCCATAACCACAAGGCGAATGCGAACGCGGTAGCGCCGGCAAGAATCAGCATCACGCCCATCGAGCCGCGTTGTGCCGCGATCACCGATGCCAGCCAGGCAGCCGTCAGATACATCGGGAATGCCAGCACTTGTTTCAGCGTTTCCATCCACGCGCCGGGCTTCGGCAGTAGTTTTGCCAGTGCGGGCACATAGGCGATCAATAAAAACGGCAACGCCAATCCTAGTCCAAGCGCGAGGAAAACACTGATGGCGAGCATGGGCGAAGTGGCAAATGCAAATGCCAATGCACCGCCCATCATCGGAGCCGTGCAGGGGCTGGCAACGACAACGGCGAGGACGCCGGTGAAGAAGTCGCCTTTGTAGCCCGAGCTTTCCGTCAGTTTTTGGCCAACGCCGGCCAGGCCTGCGCCGATCTGAAAGACACCCGAGAGGCTCAAGCCAACGCCCAGCATCACCAGCGCAAGCACGGCGACGATGACGGGTTGCTGCAATTGGAAGCCCCAGCCCAGTGCAAGACCGGCATGTCGTAATCCAATCGCAATCGCACCGACCGCGGCAAAGCTGATCATCACGCCGAAGGTGTACCAAAGCGCTTTCTTGCGCGCATTGCCGTTGTTATCGGCGCCTTCCACCAGTGACAGCGCTTTCAGGGATAAAACAGGCAGCACGCACGGCATCAGATTCAGAATCAGGCCGCCACCCAGCGCCAGCAGCAAAGCCTGAATCCAGGCAATCGCGCTGAACGGAGTTGTCGTTTTGACGACGGGAATTTCTCCAACCTTTCCACCAGCAGGAATCGATAGTGCAATTTCACGTTTCATCGGCGGATAGCAGATGCCGTTTTCCTGACAGCCGATAAAACTCGCCTTCAATGTTATGTCCTGCGCTTTCGAATCTTTCAGCTGCAAGGGAAGCTTTGCTTCGACCAGATCGAAAAATACGGCGACATCGCCGAAGTGTTCGTCTTTGTGTGATTTCGCCGGAGGCCATTGCAACTCGCCTGCAACCACGACATCGTTGTCGCTGACGATATTTATTTTTGTTTTATCGCGATAAAGATAATAGCCCGGTGCCGGAGTGAAACGCAGCAGCAATTCATTCGACGCATTGACGATGGCTTCGAACTGGAATGCCTGCTCGGCAGGCAAGGGCAAACTATCGGTGGTAATTTTAGTACTGCCGAAAAAATCCGCTTTTTTGCCGGCATTCAAATCCAGGTTGTCTGCAGTGTTTTGCGATAATGCCGGCAATGCCACGCTGATGGTTTTCTTGTGTGGTGGATAGCACACGCCGACATCGGCGCAGCCCTGATATTTCACCAGAAAGGAAACGCTGTTTACGTTGTCGTCGGCAGTGCCGGTTTGAATGCCGATAACTTCGTTGCGATAAGTTTGCACATCGCCGAAGAACTGGTCTTTCTTGTGATGGCCTTCCGGTAGCTCGAGTGCATCGGTTTTAAATGCGCCATCGCTGCTGGCAACACTCATCCGGTGCCGATAGAGGTAATAGCCCGGTGCGATTTTCCAGGTGAATTCGATCTTGTCGCGCGACACGGCTTTTGCACTCAAGGCAAAGGCCTGGTCTATGGGCAGCAGGTCTTTTTCATCTACCGCCAGCGCCGCAGGGACAATCAGCAGCGTGCTCAGCAACAGCAACATATAGCGCAACATTCGGATTCCTTTGGTCGAGCGGCTTCAGCTCATCTTTTCAAGAGTGCAATTGTAGGGCTTTGGTTGCGAAGGAAAAAGAAAACTCGGAATTTGTCCGGCACAATGAGCAAAACGCCGGGTTTCCCCGGCGTTTTGTGGAAGATTTACGAAAAAGACTTGAATCCGGTCAATGATCTCTGCGGATTGGCTTGCCGGGAACAGTATCCGGCGATTTCTTTTTTGCACTATTAAAAGACGCCGTGTTCAAGGTGCAGCTCGCAGGCTTGCTGGAAGTGAACAATGCCGCCGTCGCCCATTCCGGATGGTCAATGAACGGATTGCGGTTGCCCTGGAAGCTATAGATGACCTGATTGCGCGCCAGCTCTGCAGCATCTGGTGGATCTGCCTGATGCCATTGCAGCAGGTCGGTCAGCAGACCCATATAGGCTGGTGAGGAAGAGGTGCCGACAATCAGGCTACGGTTGTCGGTCAATTCGAGATCGGGTTCGTTCTGGCCGGTAACGGTGTGCGTACCGCCTTCATAACGGATCGCCATGTACATCACCGCACGTGCGACATCGCCCTTGCGTTTGCTCCAGGTTTCGAAGGAACTGCCATTGGTCCAGTTCGAATTTCCGGGGTAAACGCCGGTGCCACCACCGTTGCCATTGTTGACTTCGGTCGCGCGCTCGCCGCAGCCCGAAGCCATGCTGCAATTGGCATACGGATCATTGCCGCGATCGGCGTTGTAGTCGGTATCACTCAGATAAAGCATATGCGTGTCGGTATAGGGAGCATGGGGCAGCCCCAGATTTCCCGTCGTGGTTCCGAAGCCGAGCGAGTTCGGCCAGGTGTGTTCGCGGTTATAGGTCAAGCCACTGCCGGTACCGGCACGACTGCTGCCTTTTGTGTAACTGCGGTTGCGATAAACGTCGAGAATCTTACCGCTGTTGTTTGGATCTTCATCGGCGATTTCCAGGATATCCCAGGTACTCGTGGTGCCTCCCGAGTACGGGTAAACGGTATGGCCACGAATCACGGTGTTGAGCGAACAGCGCAATTGATCCGGGCTGCTGGTGTTGACGCGATTGTAGTAGGTGGAAACATTGCCACCGGCAACCGTGAAATGGCCAACATAGTTTTGTGCCATCGCAAGACCGTCATCATCGACGATGCCGGGTGCGATGACAGTCAATGTGCAGGTTTCACCGGCTTGTAATGCGGTGAAGGTTCTCAGGGTCAATGCGCGACCGGCACCCGTGACCATTTCATAACGCTTGTTATTGAAGCTCAGCGGTATCAGACCCGATGCACTGCATTGAAGCACGAAAGATTCGGAATCGACTGCGACATTTTCATTGAAGACGACGCGGATATCGGTAGCTGCCGGCACACCGACGGCATTATTCGAGGGTGTGGTGGAGAAAACCGTTGGCGCAGTATTCGGTGGTGGCGAGACGGTGAAATTCACCACGGTGTTAGTCGCCGGGTTTGCCGCATCGGCATCGGTAATTTGATCGGCATGCACGGTCAATGCACAACTATCTCCGTCCTGCAGACCGGCAGTGCTGCTAATCGCAATATTGCTGCCGCTCGACGCGTAGCTCAGGCTTATCGTGCCGGACAGGCTGCAGCTCATGGTCAAGGCGGTTGGAGTCAGATTGACGTTTTCACTGAAGTTCACACTGAAAGTATTGGTGCCCGGCAGGACATTGCCGTTGTTTGCCGGATTGGTCGAGCTGACCGCAGGCAATACATTGATCGGTGGGCCGAGATTGAAAGTCTGGTTGTTATTGCAGGCGCCGAAGGTATCGGTCGCAGAATTATTCCAGGTAAATGTGGCGTAACCCGACCCCGTGCCGCCTAATTGCAAAGATGTGCCAGCAGCTGTGCTATTGCTCTCGGAAACAGGGATATTGATGCTGGAAGTGCCCGTGGCTGGGCCGTCGGTAGCCGACATGCCACCTTCATAACTGAGGAATTGGACGACGCTACCACTGCCGTTTACCAATGCAATGCCGTCAGGCGCACCATTTTGTATGCCGTTCGTGATGTAAGACAGTACGGCTATTTTTACCGTACTGCCGCATGTCACATTGCTCCCGGCACCAAGAGGATCATTGTCATACGTGGTGGAAGTACTGCCATTGTAAAGATAGATCTTGTAGGTACTCAGATCCTCGCCGGCAGTCGCCACTACTTCTATGCGTTCACCAACATCACCGGCAGATGTTGAGTCGTCATAATGTATTTCATTGATAAACACTTCGGCATTGGCCGACAGACTTGCAAAGACAAAAACGCCCCCGAGCAGACAGGCTGTTGCTGATTTTTTAAGCCACATAATTTGTTCCCGATAAAGAAGTGACGCGTACGTTAAGTTTACCTGCCAATTGTGACAGGAAATCCCCATATATTTGCCACATGTAAACATAATAACGAGCGATGTGAAACAGCATATCAAGTCCCAAAATGGCGAATGGATTGACGCCTATCGAGTGTTTTGACGGGGCGGTTTCGGAGTGGGTAGCGGATGATTTCGTTTTGGCGGCTTGATTGACAACGAATTCAGTGTGCAACTCGCCGGCTTGGCCGAAGTAAACAATGCTTCCGTGCCCCATTCGGGATGGTCAATGAATGGATTGCGGTTGCCCTGGAAGTTGAAGATCACTTCGTTGCGGATCAATTCGGCGGCATCCGGTGGATCGGCCTGATGCCAAAGCAGCAAATCCGTCAGCAAGCCCATATACGCGGGTGAATTGGAGCTGCTGACGATCAAGGCCGCATTGTCGGTCAATTCCAGATCCGGTTCGTTTTGGCCGGTCACGGTATGCGAACCGCCTTCATAGCGAATCGCCATATACATCACGGCGCGGGCAACATCGCCCTGGCGTTTCGACCATGTTTCGAAAGCATTGCTGTTGAACCAATTGGAATTGCCCGGATAAACACCTGAACCGCCGCCACGGCTATTGTTGATATCGGTGACGCGTTCGGCGCAACCGGCGGCCTGTGTGCAATAGGAATAAGGACGATTGCCGTGATCGACGCTGTAGGAAGTATCTGCTAGATACAACATATGCGTATCTGTGTATGGCGCGTTGGGCAATCCCAAATTACCGGTATCGCTGCCAACGCCAAACGAGTTCGGCCAGGTGTGTTCGCGGCTGTAGTTGAAAAAGCTACTGCCTCCGACGCGGTCATTGCCTTTGACATACATGAAGTTTTTATAAACATCCAGAATATGACCTGGGGAGTTCGGATATTCGTCGGCAATTTCCAGAATGTCCCAGGTATCGGTTGTATCGGCACTGTACGGATAAACCGTGTGTCCACGAATCACGCTATTCAAGCTGCAACGCAATTGCTCGGCGCTGCTGGTGTTGATTCGATTGTAGTAGGTGGAAACATCCCCGACAGCAACCTTGAAGCTGATCACCTTGTCCTGCGACATCGCAAGCTCGTAACTGTCGGTAACCCCTTGCTTGAGAATGGTCAGCGTGCAAATTTCGCCGGGTTGTAATACGGCAGGGCTAACGAGCGTTATTGCACGGCCGGCACCATTCACCATTTCAAGTCGCTTGTATTGAATCAGGTTGGCGATCAGGCCCGACACGGCGCACTGCAAGACGAAAGCTTCGCTGTCCACATTGACCATTTCATTAAACACGATTCTAAACTCGGTGACGGGAGCCACGCCGATGGCATTGTGGGCAGGGGAGGTACTGACAACATAGGGAGCTTGAGGCGGGTCTTCGCCAATGGTGAAATTAATTACCTTGTCTTCACGTGGGTGCAAGTTTTCCAAGTCCGTGATCAAACTGGAAAAAGCCGTCAGTACGCACGTTTCACCATTCTGCAAAATCATCCACTTGGTCAGCATGAAAGTTTGAGCGGAATTGGTATAACTCAAATTGACACTGCCTGAAAGACTGCACTGCAGCGTGAATGCGCCGGGTGCCGCAGATACTGGCTCGCTAAACTGCATATAAAATGAATTTGAATTCGCAGCAACGGGGTAGGAGTTATAGCTGTCCGGTGAAGAGCTCATGACATAAGGAGGCACATTCACCTCCTGAATGACGCTGAATTGAATGTGCGTGTCGCCTGCCGGATGCGCGCCTTCGCTGTCGGTAAATGGCGCTGCATGAACAGTCAACGTACAGTTATCGCCAACTTGTAACGGCGGTGTGCCGGGTGCCTGAGATAACAGGCCGATTGATTGGACACTGTCAGGCGGAGATCCAGGTCTTCCATTGGATGAATACGCATGCACGGTGCCCGACAGGCTGCAAACCAGGCTGTAGGGAGAGCCATCACCAATCGAAACGGGTTCGTTGAATGTGACGGTCAGTGAGCGCTGCAGAGGAGGCGCAATTTCAAATGCACCGCCATCGGCTGGATTGCTGGAAACAATAAATGGCAACACATTTGTATTGAATGTCTGGTTGTTGTTGCATTGGCCGAAGTTGTCATCGGCAGAAGTATTCCAGCTGAAGTTGGCGTAACCGGCGCCGGTGCCACCCAATTGCAGCGATGTGCCCGCGGCGGTGCTACCGGATTCCGAAGCCGGGAGGTTGGTGCTGGTCGAACCGGTAGCAGGTCCGCTGCCGCCGGTGATTGCACCTTCGTAACTTAAGAACTGCACCAGGTAGCCGTTCCAATTGACCAGGGCAATGCCGTCATTCGGGCCGTTTTGTATGCTGTTCGTGGCATAGCTCACCGTTGCGATTTGCACCGTGCTTCCACAGGTGACGCTGTTTCCGGCGGGTACCGGGTCGCTATCGTAAGGGACTGCGGCGCCGGGAGAATTTCCGTTGTAAAGTTGAACCGAATACTTGCTCAGGTCTTCGCCCGCGGTAGCAACGATTTCGATTCGTTCGCCTACATCGCCTTGTAGATTGCTATCGTCATAATGGATTTCGTTGATGAACACTTCGGCGTGCGCCGGCAGACA
>ERZ795061.2417-NODE-2417-length-17123-cov-25.466135_pt1 | contig 17123 bp, 17 predicted proteins | sample MGYA00375145_ERZ795061 | MGnify/ENA primary metagenome ERZ795061 (study PRJEB30190, sample SAMN05720144) | anaerobic digester metagenome | isolation source: active sludge of municipal wastewater-treating anaerobic digesters | place: USA | collected 2014-12-22 ... | reverse complement strand
TCTTGATGAGCTTGGAGCCGAGGTTGCGGCGGATGATCGCCGGCTTGTCGAGCGCGAGCGTAGGCTTATGGACGTAGAACTCGTCCGGGTTCACCGCGCCCTGCACCACGGTCTCGCCCAGGCCATAGGAGGCGGTGATGAACACCACCTGATCGAAGCCCGATTCGGTGTCGATCGAGAACATCACGCCCGAGGCGCCCGAATCGGAACGCACCATGCGTTGCACGCCGGCCGACAGCGCGACGTCGGCGTGGGCGAAGTTCTTGTGCACGCGGTAGGCGATCGCGCGGTCGTTGTACAGCGACGCGAACACTTCCTTCATCGCGTGCAGGATGTTCTCGTAGCCGTGGATGTTGAGGAAGGTCTCCTGCTGGCCGGCGAAGGAGGCGTCCGGCAGGTCCTCGGCGGTCGCCGACGAGCGCACGGCGAAGCTGCCCTCGCCCTCGGCGGTGATGGCCTCGTAGGCGGTCTTGATCTCGGCCTCGAGCTTGGCCGGGAAGGGCAGGTCCACGATCCACTGGCGGATCTGCGCGCCGGTCTTGGCCAGGGCATCGACGTCATCCACGTCGAGCGCGTCGAGCGCGGCGTTGATGCGGTCGGCCAGGCCGTCGTGGGCGAGGAACTCGCGATAGGCCTCGGCGGTGGTGGCGAAGCCGCCCGGGACGCGGACGCTGGAAGGCAGCTGGCTGATCATCTCGCCGAGCGAGGCGTTCTTGCCGCCGACCTTCTCGACGTCGGACATGCGCAGTTCGTTGAAAGGGATCACGTAGCGTGTCATGGGTGGCTTCCGCAAATGTTGGGGAAAAAGCAAAATATCGCGAACGGCAGTGTACGATTTTTTGTGCTGTGCCGCATCACAGGGTTTGCCCCAATACACGCCCCGCACCCCTGGTCGGGGCCGCAAGGTCCGAAATCATGAACGACATCGCCCGCCGCACCGTCTTCTTCGTCTCCGACGGCACCGGCATCACCGCCGAAACCCTTGGCCACAGCCTGTTGGCGCAGTTTCCGGAGGCGCGCTTCCGCCAGGTGCGCGCGCCTTTCATCGACGACATCGACAAGGCGATCGACTGCGCGACGCAGATCCGCGAGGCCGCGGCCGAGGACGGCGTGCGCCCGATCGTGTTCAGCACGCTGGTCAATCAGGCCACCGTTGATGCACTGCACAAATCCGACGCCCTCTTCCTCGACCTCTTCGAGCGCTTCATCGGCCCGCTCGAGGCCGAGCTCGGCCAGCGCTCCACGCATGCGGTGGGCCGCTTCCACGGCATCGCCGACAGCCTCAACTACAAGTACCGCATCGAGGCGATCAACTTCGCCATGGCGCACGACGACGGCATCTCCAGCGAGGGCGAGCTCGCCGAGGCCGACGTGATCCTGGTCGGCGTGTCGCGCTCGGGCAAGACCCCCACCAGCCTCTACCTGGCGATGCAGTTCGGCGTCAAGGCGGCCAACTACCCGCTGATCCCCGAGGACTTCGAGCGCAACAAGCTTCCCGGCGAGCTGCACAAGTACCGCACCAAGCTCTTCGGCCTCACCATCGCCCCCGAGCGCCTGTCGCAGATCCGCCAGGAACGCCGCCCCAACAGCCGCTACGCCTCGCTGGAGAACTGCCGCTACGAGATCGACGCCGCGCACAAGCTGATGCGCCGCGAGAACATCCGCTGCCTCGACTCCACCACCAAGTCGATCGAGGAGATCTCCGCCACCATCCTGCAGACCATCCGGGTCGACCGCCCCGGTTTCTGAGCGCGCGCCGGGCGCTTCGACCGGCGTTTTCCCGCGGCATTGGTAGAATACGCGGTCATGCGTGCCGCCCAAGCCGGCACCCCGAACAGCGCAACAGGAACCCGACATGAAAAGAACGCGCCTCAAGCGCCGCGGCGGTCTCGGCCGCACTGCCGAACAACTCGTCTGGCTCGCCGGCGGGCTGGCCCAGTCCGGCAGCCGGATCGAGGACCACTACTGGGAGACGCAGCTCGCCAGGCTGATCGACGAGACCCTGACCGACAACGACGAGGAAGTGCTCAACGCCGCGCTCGACCACCTCTACAGCGCCGACGCGCGCGCCTACGACGAGCTCGCCGACAACATCGAGTCGCGCGCCGAATGCGCCGCCGGCAGCCTCGCCGAGCACGACGTCGTGCTGATCGCCGCGCCGGTGCTGGCCTGGTCGCGCTACCGCATCCCCGCCGCCAACATCCCGCCCGCAGTGCTCGCCAACCTGCGCGTGCACCTGCAGGCCCACGTGCTCGCCAAGGGGGCCAAGCTGTCGGTGGCCGACTTCCTCTTCAGCCCCGACCAGCTGCCCCAGGGCTACTGCGCCACCGCGGAGTTCGCCAAGGTGATCTGCGGTGCGGCGGCCGACAACCTCGACCTGCACATCGACACCGATGGCATGCCGGAGACCGCGCAGTTCCTCTCCGACACCCGCTACCTGCTCGCCGCGGTGGCCGTGCCGCGCGGCGCCGCGCTGTTCCGCTGGCAGGAGCCGGACGGCACCCGCGACGGCGCGCTCGAGCAGTGGCGCGCCCAGGGTGGCGCCTGCCTGACCCCGCTGCTGCCCGGCTGCGCGGTCGACCTCGTGCTGCCCGACTCCTACTTCGCCGCCAGCCGCGCCGCCGACAAGGACAGCCGGCCCTACTCGGTGCGCGCCTCGGTCGCCTTCCTCGCCACCACGCTGGAAACACCTGCCGCCAACCTGCGCGCGGTGGTCGCGCCGTTCTGGGAGCGCACTCTCGAGGAATACCGCATCGGCTTCACCGTGCGCGGCCGCGACGAGGTCGTGCACGGGGTGGTGTGGCCGCTGTTGGGGGCCGAGGACGAGACCACCGACTGCGTCGCGCAGATCGAAACCGTATTGCGCGAATCCGGTCTCACCGACGTCGTGGCGCTCGAGCACCACTTCCCGCTCGAGTACTGCGACGATTGCGGCGCCCCGCTCTACCCCTCGCCCGAGGGCGAGGTCGTGCATGCCGAGATGCCCGAGGAACAGGGCGTGCAGGCGCCGCGCCACCTCCACTGATCCCGCACGAGGTTCCCATGGCCCGCGAAGTCGACAAACCCGACGCCGAATGGCGCCGCCAGCTCTCCGACCTGCAGTACCGCGTCACCCGCGAGAAAGGCACCGAACGTGCCTTCACCGGCGAATACTGGGACGTCTGGGACAAGGGCGCCTACAACTGCGTGTGCTGCGGTGCCCCGCTCTTCCGCTCCGAGCACAAGTTCGACGCCGGCTGCGGCTGGCCGAGCTTCTGGACCGCAGCCGAGCCCGACAACGTCGAGACCGCGGTAGACCGCAGCCACTTCATGGTCCGCACCGAGGTCCTTTGCCACCAGTGCGGCGCACACCTCGGCCACGTCTTCGAGGACGGCCCGCAGCCCACCGGGCTGCGCTACTGCATCAACTCGGCGTCGGTGCGCCTGGAGAAGGAGTCGGACTGAAGATCGCGACTCGCGTCGCTCCCACAAAACCCGCACAGCTCCGCAGCCCCCCGGAGGAGCAACACAAGTCGCGATCGAGGCCCCCCGTGGGAGCGACGCAAGTCGCGATCGAGACCCCCAGACCGCCCCGTAGGAGCGACGCAAGTCGCGATTGCCAGTTCAGCGCGCCCGAAACGAAAAAACCCGCGCCAGCCTCTCGGCCGCGCGGGTTTTTCTTGCGACGAGGACGACGCTTACACGCGTTCCCACACCGTGGTGATGCCCTGGCCGCCGCCGATGCACATGGTGGCGACGCCATAGCGGCCGTTGGTGCGGATCAGCTCGTGCAGCAGCTTGGTGATGATCACCGAGCCGGTCGCGCCGACAGGGTGGCCGAGCGAGATCGCGCCGCCGTTCGGGTTGACCTTGGCGGTGTCGAGGCCGAGACCGCGGTTCACCGTGATCGACTGCGCGGCGAAGGCTTCGTTGGACTCGATCACGTCGATCTGGTCGAGCTTCAGGCCGGCACGCTGCAGCGCGAGCTTGGTGGCGGGGATCGGACCTTCGCCCATCACGTCGTTGGGCACGCCGGCGATCGCGTAGGACACCAGGCGCGCGATCGGCTTGTGGCCGCCCGCAGCCGCCTTGGCGGCATCGGCCAGCACCAGGAAGGCGGCGGCGTCGTTGATGCCCGAGGCGTTGCCGGCGGTGACCGAACCATCCTTCTTGAACGCCGGCTTCATCTTGCCCAGCGCTTCCATGGTGGTCATGCGCGGATGCTCGTCGGTGTCGAACACGACGGTGCCCTTGCGGGTCTCGAAGGTGATCGGCACGATCTGGCCCTTGAAGCGGCCCTCGGCGATCGCCGCGGCGGCGCGCTTCTGCGACTCGAGCGCGAAGGCATCCTGCTCTTCACGGGTGATGCCGTGCTTGGTGCACAGGTTTTCGGCGGTGATGCCCATGTGGCCGACGCCGAACGGGTCGGTCAGCACGGCGACCATCGAGTCGATCGCCTTGGTGTCGCCCATGCGCGCACCGCTGCGCAGGGCGGGCAGCAGGTAGGTACCGCGCGACATCACTTCGACGCCGCCGCCGATGGCGAAGTCGGCATCGCCCAGCATGATGGCTTGGGCCGAGCTGACGATGGCCTGCTGCGCCGAGCCGCACAGACGGCTGACCTGGAAGGCGACCGAATCCATCGACATGCCGGCGTTGATCGTGGCCACGCGCGAAACGTAGGCATAGCGGGAATCGGTCGGGATGCAGTGGCCGACGGATGCGAACGAAACCGCCTTCGGGTCCACACCCGCGCGGGCGATCGCTTCCTTGATCACCACCGCGCCGAGATCGGACGGCTCCATGTCCTTCAGCGAGCCACCGAAACCACCCACGGCGGAACGAACAGCGCTCAGAACGACGACTTCACGATTTGCCATAACCCACTCCCTTGTTGAGATTAGACTTGTCACCGCCCCACCCAGCCCGCAGCCGCGAGCAGGAAGAGCAGGAACAGACACACGAACAGAGCCCGCCATAGCAGGCTCACCGTGTTTTGCATGTGATCGACGCCTGCCTCGCTCCCCAGCCCCAGTTCGGGCCGATCCACGATGCCCCCGGCCACATGGACCGGCATGCCGAGCCGCACGCCCAGCGCGCCACCACCACTAGCGATAAGTATAGCCGACGACCTCTCCGGCCACAGCACCGCCTGCGAGCGCCAGCAGTAGATCGCATCCTCGAAATTGCCCATGATGGAAAAAACGATCGCGGTGATCCGCGCAGGCAGCCACTCGATCGCCTCGCGCGCGCGCAGCGCGAAGCCGCCGAAGCCCGCGTCGCCCCCATCCGGGCGCCCCCACTCCTCGGCCAGCAGTCCGGCGAGCCGGTACATCACCGCGCCGCTCGGGCCGGGTAGCAGCACGAACCAGAACATCACGCCGAACAGCCGGCGGTGCGAGACGACCAGCGCCTCCTCGATCGCGAGGCGGGCGATCTCGCTCGCGGAGGCCCCCTCGTGGCGGGTCCCCCGCCAATCCTCGAGCAGGCTGCGCGCGCCCTCGGGCTCGCCGAGGCGAAGCGCCATGTGGATGGCCGAGAAGAAGCGGGTGTCGTGGCGGAAGCCGATGCAGAGGTAGAGCGCCACCACGTTGAACAGGAAGGCCAGCGCGGGATGCATCTCCCACAGCAGCCAGAAGGCGAGCGCGCTCGCGAACCCGGCGGCGGGAACCAGCAGGAGCCACGCGAGCCGTCCCTGCGCCGCCGAGCCGCCCTCGAAGCGCCCTCGCATTCCGCCGACCACGCCGCGCACCACGCGCACCGTCCACCCGCGCGCCGGCAGCGGACGCAACTGTTCGAGGACGAGCGCAAGGATCAAGGAAAAGAAGGTCATTCAGGCAGGACGTCGCGGGCCGAAAAGGCCCCGGGCACAGAGCCGAGTCATCGGTGCGGCAAGATATCACAAAGGCAAGCGCGCGCCGCCTGCCGGAAACCCTTGGCCGCGCTCAGCCTTCCTCGTTCAGCAGGCGATACAGCGACATCAGGATCCCCGCGGTCGCACCCCAGATGAAATAGCCGTGCCAGGGCATGGCGTGGAAGCGTCGCATCCGCCCCTCGTGCAGGATGCTGTGCTCCTGATGGTTGCGCGGATCGAGGAAGTGCGCGAGCGGCACCTCGAAGGCCTCCGCGACCTCGAAGGCGTCGAGCGTGAGTTCGAGCGGCGGATGCACCACGCCGACCACCGGGGTCACCCTGAAGCCGGTACCGGTGAAGTAGTCGGGCAGCGCGCCGATCAGCTCGACGTGACGGCGGGCGAGCCCGATCTCCTCTTCCGTCTCGCGCAGCGCGGCATGCACCGGCGAGGGGTCGTCGTCCTCGAGGCGGCCGCCGGGAAAGCTGATCTCGCCCGGATGATGGTGCAGGTGGTCGGTGCGCCGGGTGAGCAGCACCGACGGCACCTCGTCGCGCACCACGAGCGGCACCAGCACCGCCGCCGGCTTGGGCGGGCGCGAGCGCGCGAGGTCGCGGCCGTCGCCGTTGAACCCGCCGTCCCGGTGCGGGCCCGCGGCCAGCCGGCGGCGGATGTGTTCCAGAGGGGGAAGACCATGCGGTCCGCTAGCAGGATTCACGCGACGCCTCAGTAACGTTTCTTGAGCAGCAGGCGGTCGCCCTCGCGCCGCCAGTCCATTCGATTGAGGAAACTCATGCCGAGCAGCACCACGGGCAGGTCTGTCTCGTGCACCGCCGCATCGACCCCGAGCATGCGCACGCCGCCGAGCTCCACCGCGTCCAGCCTCACCTTCCAGATCGTCGCCAGCCCGTTCGCGGTCGCGCTCTGGCCCATCGTGCCGGCGCGGTAGTCGATGCCAAGCCGCAGCGCATCGCTGCGCCCCATCGCCACCAGGGTGGCGCCGGTGTCGACCAGGGCATTGACCGCCACGCCGTTGATGCGCGCGCCGGTAAAGAAGTGCCCGCCCCCGTCGGCCTGCAGACTGATCTCGCTCGCCGCGGTTCCCGCGCTGCTCGCCACCTGCTCGCCCAGGCGCGCGACGAAGACACGGCCGTCGTGCTCCAGCGTGGCCGCCTCGCTCGTCGCCGCCCGCAGCACGATGCCCTCGCGCGTGCGTGCGCCCACCTTCACGGTCTGCGGCGCGCCGCCATCGACCACCAGCACCGCCCGGCCCGCGAACAGCCCGGCCACCGCCACGTCGGCAGCGTACGCCGCCCCCGCGCCCAAGCCCGCCGCGGCGGCCAGCACGCCGACCGAAGCCGCCTTCCATCCGTCCATCCCGTCCTTCCCCCGCATCGCGCCGACCTCCCTCCCCGTTGCCGATCCGCCCTGCGGGCCTGCCCGCGCTGCGCACCGCCCGCCGATCATCCTCCGAGCCCCCGCCGTTCGTCCACCCGCGACGGCGGCATTCTGCGTGGCGCCATAGAATCCGTCACGAACACCCCGGCGGCAAAGTCCGACAATGCAATCGAGACTGTGCCCCATCCGACACGGAGCCCCCCTTGAACCACGCCTCCCGCACCCGCGGCTTCACGCTGATCGAACTGATGATCGTGGTCGCCATCATCGGCATCCTCGCCTCGATCGCCCTGCCCGCCTACTCCGACTACATCCGCCGCTCGAAGATCGTCGAGGCGACCTCGGTGCTGTCCGACCTGCGCGTGCGCATGGAGCAGTTCTACCAGGACAACCGCAGCTACGTGTCGAGCGGCACCACCTGCGGCGTCGCCATGCCCACGCAGCAGTTCTTCACGATGAGCTGCACCGCCACCGCCACCACCTACACGCTGACCGCGACCGGCAAGTCGGGCACGGACGTGGCCGGTTTCACCTACACGCTGAACCAGCAGAACGCTCGCGCGACCACCGCAGCGCCTTCAGGCTGGGGCACTACCCCCAAGGCTTGCTGGATCGGAAAAAAGGGGGGCGATTGCATATGATCCCGCGCGCCCAACGCGGCTTCGGCCTGATCGAGGCCATGGTCACGATCGCCGTCCTCGCGATCCTGCTCGCCGTGGCGCTGCCGAGCTACCAGCAGATGATCGCCAACGGCCGCACCCGCACGATCGCCGAGTCCTTCCGCGCCGGCGTCGATCTGGCGCGTGCCGAAGCGATGCGGCGAAACCTGCCGGTCAGCTTCGCCGTAGCCTCGGGCGAAACTGGTTGCAGCGCAAGCACCACCGGCAAGAACTGGGTCGTCTTCCTCGGCACGACTTGCAACAACGACGCGACCGTGGTGCAGCGATTCGTCGCCGAGGGTAGCGAGGCGGGCGTCACCGTCAGCGCGACGCTTAGTACCCTGACGTTCAACGGGATCGGCATGTCCACTGGAAACACCACGGCGACGATCAATTTCGGCAACAACCTGACCGTCGGCCAGCGCAACCTTCGCCTCACGGTCAGCGCTGGCGGCCAGACGCGACTGTGCGATCCAGGCGTCACCACCAGCGGCGATCCGCGCGCCTGCTGAGGAATCGGCCATGAAGAAGCCCACGCCCCCACGCTCCGCGCATCGCCCCAACCACTCCGGCGTTCAACGCGGCGCCAGCCTGCTCGAGGTGCTGATCGCGCTGCTGATCTTCTCCTTCGGCGTGCTCGGCATCGTCGGCCTGCAGGCCAGCATGAACATCCGCAGCACCGAAGCCAAGCTGCGCGCCGACGCCGCGATGCTCGCGGACGAGGTGATCGGTCGCATGTGGATCGCCCTGCCGAGCGAGCGCGATCAGTTCCAGTACCACGCCGACACCACCTGCCAGGCGGGCACGGCCACCGCCCCCTCCCGGCTCACCGCCTGGAAGGCGAAGCTCGACACGACCATCCCCGGCGCCAAGGCGCGCATCGCGCACGACGCATCGAACGGCGAGGTCGAGCTCACCGTCTGCTGGCTGCGTCCGCAATCCAACGAATGGAGCAACCATGTCGTCCGCGCACGAATCAACTCGAACAACTGAGCGCGCGCACCGCGCCGCGCCGCGCCCTGGCCAGCGGGGCATCGGCCTGGTCGAGCTGATGGTCGGCATGACCATCGGCCTGATCGCGCTGCTGGTGATGGTGCAGACCTTCTCGGCGAGCCAGGGTCAGAAGGCCAACGCGGTGAGCGGCGCCGATGCCACCACGGCGGGCCACATCGCGCTGAGCTTGCTCGAGCGCGATCTGCGCAATGCGGGATCGGGACTCTCCTTTGTCACTTGTTCCGAGATTCGCGTCTACAACTCCGCGAGCTCTCCATCGGTGACCAATATCTCTGCCTTGCCGGTCACGATCGAGCAGAACACCGGCAGCAACACGCCGAGCGCCCTGCAAAGCCGTAGTGACCGCATCACCATCCGCTACACCCAGTCCGCCGAAGGTGCGGCCACCTCCACGATCTCCGACGACATGCCGAACCCCTCCGCGAACCTGCGCGGGAGCACGAGCATCGGCTTTACGGACGGCGACCTGATCCTGGTCCACGAGCCTGGAAAACCCTGCGTGGTCCTGCAGCTGACCCGGACCCCCAACGCCATCGGCGGCGGGCGCTGGAACTTCCAGCACAACCCCGGCTCGACCGGCACCTACAACCCATCCGGCGCCCCCGCGGGCTTCTTCCCCGAGGATGGGTATGCGATCGGCACGGCAAAGATCCTTTCGCTCGGCACCGGAGTCAACGAGTACCGCTACCAGCTGCAATTCCGCGACAGCAATACGAGCGTACCCAACGCCGACCTCGCAGTGACGCAGGTCCGCAACGGCACCGCAGGGAGTGCCAGCACGCTCGCCCGCGACGTGATCGCGCTGCGCGCCCAGTACGGCTGGTGGAATTCCGCGGGCACCGCGGTGAGCTTCAGCTCCACCATACCGACGGGCGCACTGCCCGAGCAGCTCGCCGCGGTGCGCGTGGGTGTCGTGGTGCGGGCCGGGCAGGTCGACCGCGGCTACACCGCCCCCGAGACGATCAGCCTGTTCGCGGGCGACAACCCGATCACCATCACGCTGGGCGCGAGCGAGCGCAACTACCGCTACCGCACGTTCGAGACCGTCGTGCCGCTGAGGAACACCTTATGGAACCGCTGACCTGCCGGAGGCGTCACCAGCGCGGCACCGCCCTCTTCGTCGCGCTCATCATGCTGGTGGCGATGAGCATCGCCGCCGTGTCGCTGGTGCGCAGCGTCGACACCACGGTGGTGATCACCGGCAACCTCGCCTTCCAGCAGACCGCACTGCAGGTGGCCGACTACGGCATCGAGGCCGCGGCCGGCGACCTGGTGACGATCAAGGCAAATTCGCCCGAGGCGCGCTGGCGCCGCGGCGACACCTGCGCCATCCCCGGCGGATCGCGCACGGCCTTCAACTACTACCCCACCCTGTTCGAACGCGCGTCGACCGGCTCGCCCACGATCGACGGCGTCACCTACACCGGAGGCTACCCCGGCGTTCCCAGCCTCGACTGGAATACCGTCCCTTGCGTGACCAACACCCGCATCCCGGCCGGCTACGCCGTGCAGTACCTCATCGACCGCCTGTGCGCCGGCACGGCGCCGATCACCAACCACGCCGCGAACTGCGTCGCGGACAACCCGCAGGAGGGCGGCAGCCGGCGTGCGGGGCAGGCCCGCTTCAGCGGCGCACAGTCGATCCACTACCGCGTCACGGTTCGCGTGAGCGGTCCGAACAACGCCCAGTCCTTCGTGCAGGTCACCATGCGCGACTGAGCTCGCGCAGCATCATCGGAGTCATCGCCGTGCATACGATCCGCCGCCTCTCCCTCGGCCTGCGAGCGCTCCTCGCCGCAGGCATGCTGGCTGCCCTCACCACCCACGCGGCCGAAACCGACATCTCGCAGGTGCCGCCGTCGGTGAAGAACACCCTGCCCCCCAACATCATGTTCACCCTGGACGATTCGGGTTCGATGTTCTGGGAGGTGGTACCGGATTACACCCTCTCCGCCGACCCCTTCCTCGGGGTGCTGTACCTCTTTCCCCAGGCCAGTACTCTTTCGAGCAACGGCACCCGAAGCAATCTTCCGGTCTATAGCGGCGCGAACGAATACGACCCGCGGTTCTATCCGCTGGTCGATGCCGACCCGGCGAACTCCGACGCCCGCTTCTTCCGCTCGGCCGCCGGCAACCCCCTGTTCTACGACCCCAGGATCCGCTACGAGCCGTGGGCGAACGCCGACGGGACGAGCTCCTGGGCCGCCGCGACGCCGACCGCAGCCGACCGCAACCCGGCGCGCCCGAGGGCCGAACTGAAGGTCGACCTCACGGCGAACATGACCGGCTACACGCGGACCAAACTCGTCGATGGCGCCGTGCAGTCCTTCTCCACCGAGCAGGAAGTCACCCTCTACCCGGCCACCTATTTCGTGTACCGGGGGACCGGTACGCTCACCCGCAGCGGGGACACGAACGTGGCGGGAAATTTCGACCACATCGAGATCCGGCCGGGAAACACCTACACGAAATACCCCGCCCGCAGCGACTGCGGCAGCACCTGCAGTTACGAGCAGGAACTGCAGAACTTCGCCAACTGGTTCTCGTATTACCGCTCGCGCCTGCTCGCCGCGCGCGCCGGCGTGGGCAAGGCCTTCTCCCAACAACGCGGGGATCTGCGCATCGGCTATGCCGCCATCAACGCACGCGACACGGCGGTGGATGGCCAGACCGCGGACACGATCGTGCGGGGGGTACGTCCCTTCGCAGGCAGCGACCGCAGCGAATTCTTCGATCTGCTCTATACGCGTAACGTGCCGAACGGGAGCACCCCCCTGCGTTCCGCCTCCGACAACGTCGGCCTTTACTTCCAGCGCAGCGATGCAAAGAGTCCGTGGCGCAAGGACATCGCCGGTTCCAGCGCGTCCGTGGAGTACTCGTGCTACCGCAACTTCCACATCCTGATGACCGATGGCTACTGGTCCGACAACGACGCCACCAGCCATGGGGACGTAGACGGCACCGCCGGACCGACGACGCACCAGCACGCCGACCGGACGGACCTGTCCTACCGTTACGAGCCCGTCCCGCCGTTCAGCGACCGCGCTTCGACGGGTGCCACGGGTTACGCGGGAACCCTGGCCGACGTCGCGATGCACCACTGGAAGACCGACCTGCGCAGCGACCTCGCCAACAACGTCCCGACCGATCCACGCAATCCGGCCTTCTGGCAGCACCTCTCCACCTACACGATCGGCTTCGGCCTGACCGGCCTGCTCTCCCAGACGCAGGTGTCCGCGGCCTTGTCCGGCGCGTCGCTGCCGACCGACTGGCCCGGCTGGCCCGACCCGAACGAGAACGAACTTGCCAAGCTCGACGACCTCGCCCATGCCGCGGTCAACGGTCGTGGCAGCTTCTTCAACACCTCGAAGCCGGACGTCTTCGCGCGCGAGCTCTCGCGCATGCTGGACTCGATCAACGCCACCCTTTCCGCCGCGTCCGCCTCGGCGGTGTCGAACCCCAACGTCACCAGCAGCGACCGCACCACCTACGAGACGAGCTATCTCCCGGGAGAATGGTCCGGCCAGCTCAAGGCCTTCGAGCTCGACACGAGCACCGGCGCACCGACCACGACTTCGCCCTGGAGCTCGCCGACGATGGAGCAGCTCGACCTGCGCACTTCGTCCTCGCGCCGGATCGGCACCCATGACGGCACGGACGGGGTCGCGTTCAAGGCCGGGAGCGGCGGGCTCGAGGGCACGGCGCTGAGCCAGCTCCAGCTCCCTTCCGGAACCGACAACGCCGCCGCGGTGATCGAGTATCTGCGTGGCGACCGCAGCGGCGAGACGAGCACGCCCCCGGCCTTCAAGCTGCGCTCCCATCTGCTGGGCGCGATCATCCATAGCGAACCTTTCCTCGTGCGCCCGCCCGATCGTGCCTACTCCGACACCGGCTATGCCAGCTTCCGCACCGCCAATGCCAGCCGCAGCCGGATGCTCTACGTGGGTGCCAACGACGGCATGCTGCACGCCTTCGATGCCCAGACCGGTGCCGAGGAGTGGGCCTACGTGCCCGGCCTGCTGCTGCCACGGATCAAGAATCTCGCCGACCCGAACGCCCCCTTCCAGGCCACGGTGGACGGCTTCATCACCGTGGGCGACGCCGATCTCGGCCGCACCCAGGGCGGGACCGGAACCGACTGGCGCACCATGCTGATCAGCGGTCTGGGCCGCGGCGGCAAGGGCTTCTTCGCGCTCGATATCACCACCCCCACCGCGGCGACCGACAGCGCCGTGGCAGACAAGGTGCTCTGGGAGTTCCCTGCCAGTGGCAGCACCGATGCGGCGAACGTGGGGTACTCGTTCTCGCGGCCGATCCTGGTCAAGCACGAGCTCGTCGCGAACGATGGCACCCGCTCCGGGGCGGGCTGGGTGGTGCTGGTGAGCTCGGGCTACAACAACGGCGGCAGCGGCGACGGCAAGGGCTACCTGTACGTGCTCAACGCGCGCACCGGCGCGGTCATCCGGGCGATCGGCACGAACGTCGGCTCGGCCACCGACCCGAGCGGCCTCGGCCAGATCAGCGCATGGGTCGATGACGACAACACCGACAACAGCGTACGCTGGGTCTATGGCGGCGACCTGAAGGGCAACCTGTGGCGCTTCGACCTTACCGCTGCCGACCCGAGCAGCTGGACGGTGACCAAGCTGGCCAGCCTGACCGACGGCAGCAATCCGCAACCGATCACGGTGGCGCCGGAACTCGCACGCATCAAGCAGTCCTCGAGCGTGGTGAACGTCGTCGCCGTCGGCACCGGGCGCTATCTCGGCGACAAGGACGTACCGGGCACGCCGAACGCGAGTTCAGACGCAACACAGACGCAGTCGTTCTATGTGATCAAGGACGCCATCGACACGAGCCGCCGCTATTCGGCCGTCGACCGCAGCAGTCTGGAGAGCCGTACCCTGTCCACACTCGGCGACGGCAAGCGCGGGCTATCGGAGACGATGACGGCGATCGACTGGGCTCAAGACGCGGGCTGGTACGTCGACCTGAACCTGTCGGGCGAACGCGTCAACGCCGACCCCTTCATCGCCCACACGACCGTGACCTTCGTGACCAACGTCCCGAGCGCCGACCCCTGCAAACCGGGCGGCTCGAGCCATCTGTTCCAGTTCGACCTGGTGTCGGGCAGCTACGCGCTCGGCCCGAACAACCTGAGCCATGTGTCCACGCCGCTGGGCAACGCGCTCGCCACCCGCCCGGTGCTGGTGAAGTTGCCGAGCGGCAAGGTGGTGGCACTGATCCGCAAGAGCGACGGCAGCACCACCGTGCGGGAAGTGGAAGTGCCCGTCTCCGGCGGCAGCATCCGGCGCCTGTCGTGGCGAGAGCTCAACTATCGGTGAAGCGGCCCGATCCGGTCCCTGCATGGCTGCGCGCGCGGACCGGCAACGAAAAAGGCGCCCGCGGGCGCCTTTTTCGTTGCTACGCGGGTCGAGCCCGCTGGCCTCAAGCCCCCACGCGCCGACGGCGCAGGCCGAGCCCGGCGAGGCCGATCCCGAGCAGGGCGAGCATGCCCGGCTCCGGGACGCCATTGGGCGGCGGCGTGTTGTCGGTCACCGTGCCGACCAGGCGCAGATCCATCGTGTAATTGGAACGGCTCGCCGCGGCGCCGACATCCTCGTCGGAGAGGGTCAGCCGGAACAGTGCCTCCTGCGCACCCAGCGTGTCGGCCTGGAAGCGGGCGGTAAATCGCTTCGAGCCGCCCGCGTCGAGCCCCTGGAAGGCCGCGAGGCCCGACTCGAAACTGCCGATCTCGGGCAAGAAATCGTCCAGATCCAGCCCGACGGTGTCCGCACCGCCAAGGTTGAACAGGCTGAAATCGAGTGCGAAGAGCCCCCCGAGGGCGACGGTTCCGAAATCCAGCGTGAGCGAACGCTCCTCGCGATCCGCGCTGAAAGACGGCATCGCATGCTCGAGGTAGGTGTATTCCAGCGTCTGGGAGATCACGAGCGGCACGAAATCCCCCTGAATGCCGGCAAGCGCCCTCACGGAATCGCCCGTCGCGCCCTGCGTCATGTTTGCGCCCACGAGATAGGCGACTTCGTTGCTTGCCCCCACCGAACCGCTGCCGATGAAGATCGAGGGATCGACCGCGTTCAGGTCACGCACGACGCTGACTTCGCCGCTCGTGAGACCCGCAGTAGAGCGCTGGAAAACGGGGGATCGCTCGGTCCCGGCATACGCGTTCCAGTCCGCCATCAAGGCGGTCTGGCCCGTCCCGGTACCCCCGTTCATCTGCCGCAGGAAAGCATTCAGCGTGGCGAGTTCCGCCCGAACCCCGGTGAGTACCCCTTGCGTGGGATCGAAACGCTGAAAATCGAAAGAAGTCGTGGCGCTGGGAGCGCTGAACTCGGGCGCCGCGTCTACAGAGGCGTCGACCGCAGACAAGTTGAAGGAGAACTGGTCGTACGACAGGGTTTGGCGAACGACGGGCGATGCAAACGCCGGCGCCGCAAGAACGACGCCGATCGCGAGGACGAGCAGCCGGGGTTGTAGTTTCATCTTGTTGCTCCTGCTGATTTGCTCTTGGATACGAAAAACGCGAGACCTAGCAAAAACCAGCAAAAAAGATGCCACTAAATTTTCCCCTTTATTTTCAGCGAGTTGATACTTCGAGGTGGCGAACGGGAAGGGAGTTTGTAAAAAAAACCGACATCAGGCCCAAGGCGTGCTCGAAATCATGGCGGTCGACCTGCCCGCCTTCAAGCCCAGGTGTCGACGATGCCGCCCGCCGTGCTACCGACCGCCGCAGCGGGGGGCCGCGGAATCGCCTGCAATAGTTGCATCGCGCTCTCGCCCTGGAGGTCGAGCGCCTTGCGCAGGACTTCGACCGAGGCTTCCTGCTGGACCTGCGCGAGCGCATTGTTCGAGGCCAGCGCGGCGATTGCGGTTGCTTCCATTACTTGTTCTCCTGTCGAGCCGGGGCGAGGGCGGTGATGTCGAAGAACATATCGGCAGGGAGCGGAGGAGCTTGAGCCGCACCAGCGGCAGCGGGTGACGGACCGCCCGCATCGCGACTTGCGTCGCTCCGACAGCGCGTGCAGGTGTCGGAAATACGCGAATGCAGCGCGCTCGGCATGCCTGAGGACCGCCCCACCCGTGCGGGGAACAACGACCGAACCGCAGCCGAACCGCGTCCGAAATCGCGCTGCTTCTCGTGGGAGCGACGCAAGTCGCGATTCCCCGCTGCTTCTCGTGGGAGCGACGCAAGTCGCGATTCCCCGCCCGGAACATCGCCGCGTCGCCTTCAACCCGACTCCCCCACAACCCACCCCCCGAACGCACGACGGGCGCCTCGCGGCGCCCGTCGGATCCCTGCCCCGGCGTTCCGCTCAGTCGCGGAAGTTGCCGTACTGCAGCGGAAAATCGGTGATCTGCTTCTTGACCAGCGCGATCGCCTCCTGCAATACGTCGCGCTTGGCGCCGGAGACGCGCACCGCGTCGCCCTGGATCGCAGCCTGCACCTTTATCTTGCTGTCCTTCAAGAGCTTGACGATCTTCTTGGCCAGTTCCTGCTCCACGCCGACCCGCACCTTGACCTCCTGCTTGACCTTGTTGCCGGAGATCTTCTGCACGTCGCCGTAGTCCAGGCAGCGGACGTCGACGTTCTTCTTGGTCATCTCGGGCAGCAGGATGGTCTTGATCTGCTCGAGCTGGAAGTCGCTGTCGCCGTAGAGGGTCAGCAGCTTCTCGGCGAGCTCGATCTTGGCGCTCGTGCCCTTGAAGTCGTGACGGCCGTCGACCTTGCGGTTGGCCTGCTCGACCGCGTTGCGCAGCGCGGGCTGGTCGACCTCGGACAGGATGTCGAAAGACGGCATGCTCCCCTCCCCCGCTCAGCCGAAGTGGCAGATGTAGTGGTAGGGCTCGCCCGCCACCTCGATGTCGAAGCTGGAGTCGCCCGGCACGTCGAAGGATTCGCCGGCGCCGTAGGTCTTCCAGTCCGCCTGGCCTTTCAGGCGGACGCGGCAGGAGCCGGCCACGCCCTCCATGATCTCGGGCGCGCCGGTGTTGAAGGTGAGCGAGGCCGGCAGGATGACCCCCACGGATTTCTTCGTGCCGTCCGCGAACTGCACGCTATGGCTGACGCACTTGCCGTCGAAATAGACGTTGGCCTGGGTGGTGACGGCGACGCCGTCGAGCTTGGCGGTAATGCCCATCGCTTGTGTTTTCCTTATTCGATGCCGAGCAGCTTCTGGATGATGCCCTTGGCGATGAAGCCG
>ERZ795061.2409-NODE-2409-length-17163-cov-12.310440_pt1 | contig 17163 bp, 15 predicted proteins | sample MGYA00375145_ERZ795061 | MGnify/ENA primary metagenome ERZ795061 (study PRJEB30190, sample SAMN05720144) | anaerobic digester metagenome | isolation source: active sludge of municipal wastewater-treating anaerobic digesters | place: USA | collected 2014-12-22 ... | reverse complement strand
ATGACCGGCCCGGCACGCGTATTTGACGATGAGCAGTCGGCGCTGGCTGCGATTCTGGCGGGCAAGATTGTGGCGGGCGACGTGATGGTGCTGCGTTATCTGGGCCCCAAGGGCGGCCCCGGCATGCCTGAAATGCTGGCACCTACCGGTGCGCTGATTGGCGCGGGGTTAGGTGAAAGCGTGGGCTTGATTACCGACGGGCGCTTCTCCGGCGGCACCTGGGGCATGGTCGTGGGCCACGTGGCGCCCGAAGCCGCTGTCGGCGGCACGATTGCGCTGATTCATGAAGGCGATTCCATCACCATTGACTCACGCCAGTTGTTGCTGCAACTCAATGTGAGCGATGCTGAAATTGCGAAGCGCCGGGCGGCCTGGAAAGCCCCCGCTCCGCGCTACACACGCGGCGTGCAAGCCAAATTCGCCTTCAACGCCTCCACCGCCAGCAAGGGTGCGGTGCTGGACAACTACTGATCTATGCGGAAGGTGGGGCGTCTAGCGACGTCCGCCTCTGCGCAGGGTACCAATGGCTTCCTTGTTCTTGTCAACCCGGGCTTTGCGCCGGGCGTCTTCACGCTCCATGGCCTTGCGTTTGGTATAGCCGGACGAGTCAGCCCAAGCCCACCACACGACTGCCAATGCGAATGGCGTCAGGACGATCCACCAGCTCCAGGTGGCTACCGGCCCCATTTCCAGGTACTTCATGAGCAGTAAAACAATTCCAAGTCCCAGTAAATACATCACAAACTCCTGTGGTTTTTACACCTTGGTCCGGTAAACCGCGTCAACCAGGGTCACTACAATCACGTTAAGGAACTGTAACTCAACCCACGAGGACGATAGATGAAAACCAAATTGTTTGCCCAAATCGCCATCGCTGTAGCCGTGACCGCCGCAGCGCCCGCTTTTGCCGATCAGGCTTTGGCTACGGCCAAAAACTGCATGGCCTGCCATGCTGTGGACAAAAAACTGGTCGGTCCCGCCTACAAGGAAGTGGCTGCCAAATATGCTGCCGACAAGTCTGCTGCAGACAAACTGGCTGTCAAGATCCTCAAAGGTGGCTCTGGTGTCTGGGGTGCAGTGCCCATGCCTGCCAACGCGCAGGTGAGTGAAGCCGAAGCCAAGAAGCTGGCTGCCTGGGTGCTGAGCCAGAAGTAACTTGCCAAGTGGCGCCCGGCATGTCTTGTACAGGCACGTCGAACAGTCCAAATACTAAAAGCCCGCTGACAACCATGTCAGCGGGCTTTTTTTATTGCTCATTTAGCCTTTTAGCCCTCGTCGGATATGCATGAGTAGCTACCATTTTTATAGCGCTCGCACTCGAACATGGTGACAACCAATCAATACGCCTGACCCAACTGGTCCAGAATGGCCGGGTTTTCCAGCGTGGAGGTGTCCTGCGTGATGGACTCACCTTTGGCCAGCGAGCGCAACAGGCGGCGCATGATCTTGCCGGAGCGGGTTTTGGGCAGGTTCTCGCCAAAACGGATGTCTTTGGGCTTGGCGATGGGGCCAATTTCCTTGGCCACCCAGTCACGCAGTTCCTTGGCGATGGCTTTGGCTTCGTCGCCCGTGGGGCGTGAGCGCTTGAGCACCACAAAGGCGCAGATGGCTTCACCGGTCAGATCGTCCGGGCGCCCCACCACGGCGGCTTCAGCCACCAGATCGGTCTTGGAAACCAGTGCGGATTCAATTTCCATCGTACCCATGCGGTGGCCAGACACATTCAGCACGTCATCGATACGGCCAGTGATGCGGAAATAGCCCCGGTCGGCACTGCGCACCGCGCCGTCACCGGCCAGATACAGTTTGCCGCCCATTTCTTCAGGAAAATAGCTCTTCTTGAAGCGCTCAGGGTCGTTCCAGATGGTGCGGATCATCGACGGCCAGGGTCGCTTGACGACCAGAATGCCGCCGGTACCGTTGGGAATGTCATTGCCGACTTCGTCCACAATCGCCGCCATGATGCCGGGCAGCGCCAGGGTGCAACTGCCGGGAACCAACGGTGTGGCACCGGGTAGCGGCGACATCATGTGGCCGCCGGTTTCGGTTTGCCAGAAGGTGTCCACGATCGGGCATTTCTCATGCCCAATGTTTTTGTAGTACCACATCCAGGCTTCGGGGTTGATGGGTTCACCCACCGAGCCCAGAATGCGAAGGCTGCTCAGGTCAGAGCGGTCGGGATGCACTTTTTCGTCGCTCTCGGCAGCCTTGATCAGGGAACGGATCGCCGTGGGTGCAGTGTAGAAAATCGTGCACTTGTGGCGCTCAATCATCTGCCAGAAGCGTCCGGCATTCGGGTACGTCGGCACGCCTTCAAAGATGATCTGTGTCGCACCGGCAGCCAGTGGACCGTAGGCCACATAGGTATGGCCGGTGATCCAGCCGATGTCTGCCGTGCACCAGAACACGTCGGTGGGTTTCAGATCGAATGTCCAGTCCATCGTGAGCTTGGCCCACAGCAGGTAGCCGCCAGTCGAGTGCTGCACACCCTTGGGTTTGCCGGTAGAACCCGACGTATACAAAATGAACAGCGGGTGCTCGGCTCCCACGGGAACCGGTGCACACTCGCTGCTCTTGCCGGCCAGCGCCTCGGCAAAGGTCTTGTCGCGGCCTGCCACCATGTTGCACGCCGTTTGCGTGCGCTGGTACACATATACATTCTTGATGGACTCGCAGCCACCCATGGCCAGGCCTTCGTCCACGATGGCTTTGAGTGGCAACTCCTTACCGCCGCGCATCTGGAAATTGGACGTGATAACGGCCACGGCGCCAGCATCAATGATGCGTTCCTGCAATGCCTTGGCCGAGAAGCCGCCGAACACCACACTGTGCGTAGCGCCAATACGGGCACAGGCCTGCATGGCAATCACGCCTTCCAGCGTCATGGGCATGTAGACCAGCACGCGGTCGCCCTTCTTCACGCCGTCGGCCTTGAGGGCATTGGCAAACTGGCTCACACGGGCCAGCAATTCTTTGTAGGTGGTCTTGGTGACGGTGCCGTCATCGGCTTCAAAAATCACGGCCACCTTGTTTTCAGTGGGTGTACCGATGTGCTTGTCCAGGCAGTTGGCAGAAGCATTGAGTTCACCGTCATCAAACCATTTGTAGAACGGCGCGTTGGACTCGTCCAGCGTGCGGGTGAACGGCTTGTTCCAGAGCACGTTTTCGCGGGCCAGGCGGGCCCAGAAACCTTCGAAGTCTTTTTCGGCCTCTTTGCAAAGGGCGTTGTAACCGTCCATACCGGAAATACGGGCTGCTTTCACAGTGGCTTCGCTGGGCGGAAACACGCGGTTTTCAACCAGGACTGACTCGATGGCGCTCATTTTTTCGTCTCCTCAATAGGGTCTTCGACTTCTGTGGATATCAGGGGGCTTTGTCAAGTACGGACTATCCGGGGTGCCACTTACAAAGCACTGACGGTACGGTTCCCCAAGAATACCGGGAATCAGGACCTGCAGGTTGCCGGCCTACAATTCCGGCTGTCCGTAAAAACCCCAATCCAGACCGAATCTGAGCCCCCACCCCCCTTATGAGCGAAATAAAAACAGGTAGTCCTAAGAAACTGCGCCCCTTGGCCAACTTCATTTTTTCCAGCCGCTGGCTGCAACTGCCCCTTTATCTGGGACTGATCGCTGCACAGGCGGTCTATGTCTTCCATTTCTGGGTCGAGCTCGTTCACCTGCTGGAAGCAGCATTTGGCAGCCAGACCGCCCTGCAGGCGCTCATCACCAGCATCGGCTACAAGACCGAATTCCAGATCACGTCACTCAATGAAACGGTGATCATGCTCGTCGTGCTGGCGCTGATAGACGTGGTCATGATTTCCAACCTGTTGATCATGGTGATTGTGGGTGGTTATGAAACCTTTGTCAGTCGCATGGACCTGGAGGAACACCCAGACCAGCCCGAGTGGCTGAGTCATGTGAATGCCTCGGTCCTGAAAGTCAAGCTGGCAACGGCCATCATTGGCATTTCGTCCATCCACCTGCTCAAAACTTTCATCAATGCCGCCAACTACGACATCAAGGTTCTGATGTGGCAGACCATCATCCACGTGGTGTTCCTGTTGTCAGCGCTGGCTATCGCGCTCACCGACCGGCTGATGGCACATGGCGCACCGAGTTCCGACAAAGCTGACCATTAATGCAGCGAATGCACTTCAGTCAGTAACTCGGACATCAACTGGCAACGCATTCGGTCTGGCCATCAGCAACAGGGCTCCCAACACGGCTGACAGCAGAGAACCCGTCAGCACGCCAAGCTTGACCTGAACTTCGTAGGCAGCCTCTGCGCCTTCGAAAGCGAGGGAGCCGATAAACAGGCTCATGGTGAAACCCACACCACACAAAACGCATACACCAAAGAACTGGAGCCAACTGGCTTGTGGAGGAAGGTGTGCACCTCCCAGACGGATCAAGATCCACGATGCGCCAAACACGCCCATGGCCTTCCCCAGCAGCAGACCGGCAGCTATGCCCAGCGGAATGGTTTGGGTAAAACTGGCCAGTGTGACACCTTGCAGCGAGACACCCGCATTTGAAAACGCGAACACGGGCAACACCAGAAAAGCAACCCAGGGCTGAATGGCGTGCTCCGCGCGATTCAGTGGTGATCCACCCTTCCCGTCTGACATCGGGATCGCCAGAGCGGTGACCACACCCGCCAGTGTGGCATGCACGCCCGACTTGAGTACGCAAAGCCAGATAACCAGGCCCACCATCACATACGGCCCGACACCTTTAACGCCCGCGCGATTCAGCAGCGCCAGCAGTAGCCCACCCACACCGGCCGCCAGCAGCATGACCAACGACAGGTCAGCCGTGTAGAAAAAGGCAATGACCAGAATGGCACCCAGGTCGTCAATGATGGCCACTGCCGTCAAAAAAACCTTGAGCGACGCAGGCACCCGACTCCCCAGCAGAACCAGGATGCCGAGGGCGAAGGCTATGTCGGTCGCCATGGGAATGCCCCAGCCCCGCAGCGCGACCGGGTTGCCCCAATTGATCGCGGCAAAGATCAGGGCAGGAACCGCCATGCCCCCCAAGGCCGCCACGGCGGGCAGCAGCACCTGTGACCGGGTGGCCAGTTCACCCTCCAGCATTTCACGTTTGATTTCAAGCCCAACCAGAAAGAAGAAAACCGCCATCCAGAGATCGTTGACCCAGACGACCAGCGGCTTGGACAGCACCAGTGCGGTACCACCTTGCAGGCCGCCCAGGCGCAATTCACCGGGAATGTGGAGAAAACGCTGGTATGCATCTCCCCAGGGCGAGTTGCTGAGCAACAGAGCCGCCAGCGCTGCAACGGCGAGGAGAACACCACCCAGCGACTGGGAAGGTATGAACTGATTGGCACTGCGCGAAAGGTACTTGGGCACGGCTGGATTCTTGTGTGAAGTCAGTTAACTGACGGGCGTGGTTGGGTAAACTCGTCCACATTGTCTGCATAACACCTATCCTTCGCAGTCGTGAGGCATTTGAGAACCCGTCTTCTGCCTGACGCCTGCCGTACAAGTGCCACCGAAAGTTCATACATGACCACCACCATCAAACAGACAGACCTGATTGAAACCATCGCCGGGGCGCTGCAGTTCATCAGCTACTACCACCCGGCTGACTACATTGCCCATCTGGCGCGTGCCTATGAACGTGAGCAGTCCCCTGCTGCGAAGGACGCTATTGCCCAGATTCTGACCAACTCCCGCATGAGTGCCGAGGGGCACCGCCCGATCTGTCAGGACACCGGCATAGTCAACGTCTTCCTGAAAATTGGCATGGATGTGCGCCTTGAAGGCTTCACCGGAACGCTGGACGACGCCATCAACGAAGGTGTCCGCCGCGGCTACAACCACCCCGACAACACGCTGCGTGCCTCCATCGTGGCCGACCCGCAGTTTGACCGCAAGAACACCAAGGACAACACGCCTGCCGTGATCAATGTCGAGATCGTGGCGGGTGACAAGCTGGACATCACCGTGGCTGCCAAGGGCGGTGGCTCGGAGAACAAGTCCAAACTGGTCATGCTCAACCCGTCCGACTCGGTGGTGGACTGGGTGCTCAAAACCGTGCCTACCATGGGCGCCGGCTGGTGCCCGCCGGGCATGCTGGGCATTGGCATTGGCGGCACGGCAGAAAAGGCCGTGTTGCTGGCCAAGCAAAGCCTGATGGAAGACATCGACATGTACGAGCTGCAGGCCAAGGCATCCCGTGGCGAGAAGCTCAACAAGGTGGAAGAACTTCGCCTGGAGCTGTTTGAAAAAGTCAACGCGCTGGGCATTGGAGCGCAGGGCCTGGGTGGCCTGACCACGGTGCTGGACATCAAGATCAACATGTACCCGACCCACGCGGCAGGCAAACCCGTGGCGATGATTCCCAACTGCGCGGCCACGCGTCACGCGCATCTGGTGATGGACGGTAGCGGCCCGGTTTATCTGGATCCGCCATCATTGAGCCTGTGGCCCGATGTGCACTGGGCGCCTGACTACAAAAAGAGCAAGAAGGTGGATCTCAACACCCTGACCAAAGCGGAAATTGCGCAGTGGAAGGCGGGCGATACCCTGCTGCTGAACGGCAAGATGCTGACCGGTCGTGACGCCGCGCACAAGCGCATTCAGGACATGCTGGCCAAAGGGGAGAAGTTGCCGGTGGACTTCACCAACCGCACCATTTACTACGTCGGCCCGGTTGACCCGATCAAGGGTGAAGCGGTTGGCCCTGCCGGCCCGACCACGGCTACACGCATGGACAAATTCACCGAGATGATGCTGGCGCAAACCGGTCTGATCTCAATGATCGGCAAAGCGGAACGTGGGCCCACAGGCGTGGACGCCATCAAGAAGCACAAGAGCGCCTACCTGATGGCGGTGGGCGGTGCGGCCTATCTGGTCAGCAAGGCCATCAAGAGCGCCAAAGTGGTGGGCTTTGCCGACCTGGGCATGGAAGCCATTTACGAGTTCGACGTAGTTGACATGCCGGTGACCGTGGCGGTGGACTCTACTGGCACCAACGCGCATGACACCGGCCCGGCCGAGTGGCAGAAAAAAATAGCAACCGGCCAGTTCAAGAATATTCCCGTCAAGGCGATTTGAGAGCGCCTGGAACCCATGTCCGGCGAGGTCTCTGGCGGGTTGACACGGCCCATCGGCGTATTTGACAGTGGCGTTGGCGGCCTGAGCATCCTGCAGGCGTTGCATGCCGAACTGCCGGTTGAAGACTTTATCTACATCGCCGACAGTGGCCATGCCCCCTATGGTGAGCGCGATGCGGCTCACGTGCTGGAGCGGTCCCGGGCCATCACGAACTACCTGCGTCAGAACCGCCACATCCAGTTGCTGGTGGTGGCCTGTAACACGGCCACTGCACTGGCTATTAATACATTGCGACGCGAAAACCCGGGGTTCGATATCGTAGGAGTTGAGCCGGCGCTCAAACCTGCCGCCGCCATGACCCGCACGGGAAGAGTGGGCGTGATGGCGACACGCGGCACGCTGACTAGCAGCCGGTTCCAGGCGTTGCTGGACACGGTGAACATCCAGGCTGAATTCATCTGCCAGCCATGTGACGGACTGGCAGAAGCGATCGAGCAAAGCGTTCACAGCGACAACACTACGAAACTGATAGCGCTTTGCGAACAGTACACAGGGGCTATCGGCCAATTTGGCCATGAATCTGGCCAGATTGACACGCTGGTGCTGGGCTGCACCCACTACCCCTTCGTACAGGATTATTTGCACGATCTGGTGGGTCAAACCATCCAGTTCATATCCACTGGCGAGCCTGTGGCCAGGCAAACCCGGCGACTGCTGCAATCAGCCAATGATGGTCTGAGAGAGAACCGACTAGGCCAAATCACCATGGGTACGACCGGCCAGGTTGCACATCTGAATACAGCCGCTGAACAGTGGCTGCATTGGCAGGGCAACGTTGAGTCGCTATTGATTTAATAGCTGGTTACGCAATATCCACGAGGGCTGGAGGTCAAAAAGACCTAAAAACCTCGGTAGAACTGCATTCAGGCGAGGTGGCAGGCGGCTTGCGTTTGATCATCCAGCCGGTGAAGTAGCGGCACCTCGTTCGCGCAACGCTCGACAGCCTGCGGGCATCGGGTTCGAAAAACACATCCACTGGGCGGGTTAATGGGCGACGGCAGGTCGCCATGCAGCAACTGGATGACTTTCGCGCGTTCCCGGTCGGGGTCAGGAATCGGGATGGCCGACAAAAGCGCGCGGGTGTATGGATGGCGGGGAGTCGCGTACAGCGCCTTTTTATGCGCCAGCTCCATCACATGGCCCAGGTACATCACCAGAATCCGGTCGCTGATGTGTTTGACCACGGCCAGGTCGTGCGCAATGAAAATCAGCGCAAGGCCCATTGATTTCTGCAAGTCCTTCAGCAGGTTGATGATTTGCGCCTGAATGGACACATCCAGCGCCGACACAGGCTCATCGCAAATGATCAGTTTGGGCTCCAGAATCAATGCACGTGCAATACCAATGCGCTGGCATTGCCCGCCTGAAAATTCATGCGGATAACCGTTCTTGTGCTGCTCGGTGAGGCCTACACGGCTCATCATGGCACTGACACGTTGCGAGATTTCCTGAGCCGACATATCTGGATGGTGGGTGCGCAAGGGTTCACCAATGATCTGGGCCACCGTCATGCGTGGATCGAGCGACGCCAGAGGGTCCTGAAAGATCATCTGGACGTCCTTGCGCACGTTGAACCATTTCTGCGGTGAAGCGCCCGCCATCTCTTGCCCCATCCACACAATACTGCCGGACGTCGCCGTGATGAGGTTCAGAATCGCGCGGGCCAGCGTTGATTTGCCGCAGCCTGACTCCCCCACCACACCCAAGGTCTCGCCCGCAGCAACGGACAGCGCAACGCCATCAACTGCCTTCAGGGTCTGGTTCGCTGTCCATGGCCATGCGTTGGGGGCGGTCACACTGAAGTGAACCGTTAAATCCCGGACTTCAAGCATGTTCGACCTCCAGCGCACCAACGGACATCACGACCGCTGCACTCTTATGACAGGCACGCAATACCGCAGGGTTGAGATCAGAGACCATCAGTTGCGGCATATCGTTGCGACATGTCGCCTGCGCAAAGGTGCAGCGCGCACAAAAAGGGCAACCCTTGGGTAGACGGGCCATATCAGGCGGGGAGCCGGGTATGGCAACCAATGTCTCCTCATCTTTGTCAAGACGGGGCACTGCTTGCAAGAGGCCAATCGTGTAGGGATGCGACGCCTGATAGAAGATGCTCTTTGCAGTGGCCTGCTCCATGACGCGGCCGCCATACAACACCATCACATCGTCACAAATGCCGGCTACCACACCGAGGTCATGGGTGATCATGATGATGGCCGTACCAAAGTCGCGCTGCAATTCGCGCAGCAAGGTGATGATCTGGGCCTGCACCGTCACGTCAAGCGCGGTGGTGGGTTCATCAGCAATCAACACTTCGGGCTCACACAGCAAGGCCATGGCAATCATCACCCGCTGGCGCATGCCACCCGAAAACTCATGCGGATACATGTCGATCCGGCTTGCTGCCTGGGGAATCTTGACGGCATCGAGCACTTCCACCGCTCGGGCCCGTGCAGATTTTCGGTTCATGCCTTTATGAAATTGCAGCACTTCGGTCATTTGCCGCTCAACCGTCAAGTAGGGGTTGAGTGACGTCATGGGATCCTGAAAAATCATGGCCATGCGGTTGCCGCGGATTCGGTTCAGCGTAGCCGAGGGCATTGTCAATAGATCTTCACCCTTGTAAAACGCTTGCCCGCTGGCCTGACCATTGCGGGCCAGAAGCCCCATCATGGCCAGCACACTCTGGCTTTTGCCGGAACCGCTCTCCCCCACGATGCCGAGCGTCTGACCGGCGTTGAGCGTGAAGCTGATCCCGTTCACCGCGTGCACCACCCGGTCCCGCGTCTGAAACTGAACGCCAAGGTTATTGACTTCGAGCAGATTCATGGTCTATCAATGCCTTAACGGTCTTTGGGGTCCAGCGCGTCACGCAAACCATCCCCCGTGTAGTTGAAGCAGTACAGGGTCAGCGACAGAAACAGTGCGGGGAACAGCAGCATCCAGGGAGAAATTTCCATCACCGCCGTACCGTCGTGAATCAACACGCCCCAGCTGGTCATGGGCTCCTGTATGCCCAGCCCCAGAAAGGACAGTACCGATTCCGTCAGGATCACGTTGGGAATGGTAACGGTGGCGTAGATCACCACAACACCCAGCAGATTGGGCACGATGTGCTGGAAGATGATTCGGCGCGTCGGCACACCAATGGCTCGGGCTGCCTCGACAAACTCTTTTGATCGGAGCGACAGCGTCTGGCCACGAACCACCCGCGCCATGTCCATCCATGAAAACACGGTAATGGTGATCACGACCAGATAGAACGCCCGCCCCAGAATGGTGACCATCAGGATGGCGATCAGCAGGTAAGGTACCGCGTACATCATGTCAACAATGCGCATCATGAACGAATCCACACGCCCACCGATGAAGCCGGCCGTGGCGCCCCAGACAATTCCCAGCGTCACGGAGGTCATGGTAGCGAGCAGGCCAACCATCAGGGAGATGCGCCCGCCAATCAGGCTGCGAACCAGCAAATCGCGCCCCGACTCGTCAGTCCCCAGCAGATGCCAGTTTTTGAAAGTAGGCGGCAGGCTCATCGCATCCCAGTCGGCACTGTCAAATGCGTGCGGCAAGACCCACGGGCCGACGATACAGGCCAGCGCAATGAGACACAGAAGTACCACACTGAAAACCGCTGCCTTGTTGCGAAGAAAGCGAGCCCGGGCATCCAGCCAGGGGCTGCGCCCTGTGATGGCTGCGTCCAGAGTGTGGTCCAGACTGGCAACCAGATCGTCGCGTTTATTGTTGAAGCTCATGACGTAGAAACTTCAATAGCGAATCTTGGGGTCAAGAAGCGCGTAAGTCAGGTCCACAAGCAAATTGAATACCACGGTGATGACCGTCACCAGCACCACGAGGCCAAGCACCAGCGTGTAGTCCCGGTTACCGGCCCCGTTCAGGATCAATTTACCCAAACCGGGGATGGAGAAAACAGACTCGGTCACGACTGCAGCGGTAATAGACGAAATAGCCAGCGGACCTGTCAGTGAAACGACTGGCAGCAACGCAGGCTTGAGGGCGTGGCGCAAAATAATGACACGCATGGGCAGGCCTTTGGCTCGCGCAGTGCGTATGAAATTGCTATGCAAGACCTCAATCAGGCTGCCGCGCATCACGCGACCGATCGAGGCAACATTGATGAAGGTCAGCAGCGACATCGGCAGCACCATGTAACGGGGAGAGAACGCATCCCACCCGCCGGCTGGTGCCACTTTCAGCCAGATCGCAAACACCAGTATGAGTACAGGGCCTATGACAAACGACGGAAACGCCGTCCCGGCATTGCTGATCCCCATGACCAGGTAGTCAACGACACTGTTTTGCCGCAATGCGGCGATCGTGCCCAGAAATACGCCCAGAACCAGCGAAATGAGAATCGACCCACCCCCAATGGCAGCTGAAACCGGCAACGCCTTGGCTACCAGTTCATTGACTGACCAGTCCTCATAACGAAATGATGCACCCAGGTCGCCATGCAGCAGACTGTTCAGGTAGTAAAGGTACTGTTGCCACAGGGGCAAGTCCAGATGGTATTTGGCGTTGAGGTTGGCCAGTACCACCGCAGAAACTTTGCGCTCGCTATCGAATGGTCCTCCGGGGGTAGCGTGTAGCAACAGATAGCAAACCGTGATGACCACAAACACGGTTGGAATCATCGCCAGGACGCGGCGGAAAACGTAGGTCCACATAAATCACTGTGCCGATTTCGAGAGGCCGAGCAAATGGGCAGGCGCCATCAGACACCTGCCCATACATAACTTCAAATCAACATCAATGTTTGATGATGTACAGGTCTTTCGCCCGATACCGGTCCATTGAATTGGTTGCCGAGTAACCACCAACATAAGACTTCACCAGACGCGGCACCGTGTATTGCAGCAACGGAATCATGGGGTAGTCTTCCATGATGATCTTCGCCGCCTGCGTCAAAAGGGTTTTCCGCTTGGCAGGATCAAGGGACTGATTGCCCTCGTCTATGAGTGCTTCCGCCTTGCGGTTGCAGTTCTTCTGGGCATTTTGATCGGAATCGCACTGGACCAGCGTCAGGAAAGTGGTGGCATCGTTGTAATCGGCGATCCAGCCATTGCGCGCCATCTGGTAGTCACCATCGTTGCGTTTCTTGATTAGTACCTTGAACTCCATGGCTTCCATTTCGAGGTCGATACCCAGCTTGGTTTTCCACTCTGAGGCGGCAAAGATGGCCATTTTCTTATGGTATTCGCTGGTGTTGTAGGCGAATTTCAGCTTGGTCCCTGGCGCCACACCCGCGTCAGCCAGCAGTTTTTTGGCCTCAGCCACGCGCTTGTCCATCGGCCACGTAGCCCAGTCATAAGTGGTGACGTCGGCTCCCGCTACGCCGTTGACGATCACGCCATAGGCGGCTACCTGCCCGTCTGCTGTCACGCGCTGTGAAAGTATGTCCCGATCAATCACCATCGAAAGCGCCTTGCGAACACGCACATCCTTGAAGACCGGATCGGCATTGTTCAGAGAGTAGTAACGCAGTCCCAGCATGGGTGCGTTATGAATGTCCTTCGGATATTGCGCCTTGTACTTGTCGTAGGTGCCAGGCGGAAGCTGATAAACCCAGTCATTCTCACCAGACTCGAACAGCTTCACGTCTGCGTTGCCGTCTTCGACCGCCAGATAGGTCATTTTAGTCAGCTGAACGTTCTTGGCATCCCAGTAACTCGGGCTCTTGGCAAGAACGATCTTGCTGTTGACCTGCCAGTCCTTCAGACTGAAAGCGCCGTTGCCGACGATGTTGGCCGGCTTGGTCCACTCTTTGCCGAACTTTTCGACAGTGGCTTTGTGGACAGGACCCAACTGCAGGTTGGAGACCAGATCAGGCATGAAGCCAACCGGGAAAGGGGTCTTGATTTCAAGCGTGTAGGCATCCAGCGCCTTCACACCCAGTTCGGTGACGGGCAATTTGCCCGCGGTAATTTCCTTGCCGTTAAGAATGAAAATACCGAACGTTGATGCATATTCCGAAGCCGTTTTGGGATCAACAAACCGGCGCATGCTATAGATGAAGTCAGCGGCCGAAATACCATCGCCATTGGACCATTTCGCATTGTTTCGAAGCTTGAATACCCAAGTCTTGGGGTCAACCTGCTTCCAGCTCTCGGCCACGCCAGGAACGACTTTCCCTGTTCCATCAGTTGCCGTCAAACCTTCAAACAGTTCACGAATGATGTTATTTGCCGGAACGCCTTCAGCCAGCGCAGGGTCAAGCGTGTCAGGCTCAGAACCATTGTTGCGCACCATCTCCTGACTGGCATGCAGTTGCACGCCAGTCGGCACGTTGGCGGCCATGGCCAAGCTGGCACCGGCCAGCAGGGCACCAGCTGCAATGGCTTTTACGGTTGATTTCATGTTCCATCGTGAGTTCATGATTTGTTCGCTCCTTGGCATAAGTTGGTGAAACAAAAGTCCACCGGGATTGAAAACACCGTCATACGGCCGTTGCGGACTATCGATTTGCATCAAACCAAAACAACCGATACCCGGATTCGATGTAGCAAGGAATATACCGCCGGTGTATGACGCAGCTGCTAGGGAGTAACCCTCCAAGACATGAAGGCTTAAAACTGTCAGGGGGAAGATGACTTTGGCCTGTCCGGAGGGGATCGAACCCCCGACCCTCAGCTTAGAAGGCTGATGCTCTATCCAACTGAGCTACGGACAGAATCAAGAAACGCAGATAGAAAAAAAGCCCACACTGTGAGCTTTTTATTGGGTTCTTGGTCGGAGTACAAGGATTCGAACCTTGGACCCCCTGGTCCCAAACCAGGTGCGCTACCAGACTGCGCCACACTCCGACGAGGCCATATTCTAACTGCACTGCGTCCGTATTCTGGCGGGCTGGCACGAATAATTACGCATGCTCCCCTTTCACACGACGGAAGCATCATTGCCTGACTCAAAATATGGGGTCCATTGTACTAAAGTCAACCCAATGGCTTCCAATTCCCCGCCCCTCCCATGGCTTGAGCCCGGTGACCCCTTTCCATCACCCACCAAGGCATGGGGACCCGACTCACAGGCGCCGGGACTGCTGGCCGCAGGTGGTCAGCTCAGCGTGCAAACACTGTGTGCTGCATATAGCCAGGGTATCTTTCCCTGGTTCAGTGATGGCCAACCCATTCTCTGGTGGAGTCCGGATCCCCGGATGGCGTTGAATGCCAGTAGTTTTCGTTTGCATCGTTCGCTGCGCAAAACATTGCAGGCGTTTCGCAACTCGTCGTCATGTGAGATCCGTTTTGATTCTGATTTCAGGGCTGTGATTCAAAGCTGCGCTTCCAACCCAAGAATTGGGCAAGGGGGAACCTGGATTGTTCCGGAAATGATCGAAGCCTATGTCGGCATGCACCGTGCGGGCTACGCGCACAGCGTTGAGACCTGGATAGACGGTCAACTGGTGGGTGGACTGTATTGCGTGTCGTTGGGTAAAGTTGTTTTTGGGGAATCCATGTTCACCCGGGTTCCGGATGCCTCAAAAATTGCGTTGGCGGCGCTGGTCTGCTTTTGCCGGAATCACCATATTGACTGGATAGACTGCCAGCAAAACACCCACCACCTGGCTTCTCTCGGTGCCCGGGAGATCGCACGCTCTGATTTTGTTGACATCGTTGGCGGGGCTTCGCTCCAGCAGGGCCCCCACTGGCATTTTGACCCCCTATACTGGCGTGAAATCCTGCCAAAACCAAATGACTCTACGTAACGTATTGAGTGACGCATAAACCGTGACGCATCTCAAGGATCTTCCGTTACAGACGCTTCAGTTCTATGCAACGGCACCCTACCCCTGCAGCTACCTGAGTGGGCGGCAAGCCCGGTCGCAGGTGGCAACGCCCAGTCACCTGATCAATAACGCAACCTACTCCGAACTGGTCAGTCAGGGATTTCGCCGCAGTGGCATGTTCACGTACCGGCCGTATTGCGATGGGTGTGAGGCTTGCGTGCCGTTGCGGGTTCTATCCAACACCTTCAAACCCGACAGGAGTCAACGACGGGCACAAAAAAAGCATTCGTCATTGCAGGCAAGGGTTCTCAAGTTGTGCTTTGTGCCAGAGCATTACCAGCTCTACCTGCGCTATCAGAATGGTCGCCATGCAGGCGGCGGCATGGATCACGACAGCATTGACCAATATACGCAATTTCTCCTGCAAAGCCGGGTGAACTCGAGACTGGTCGAATTTCGTGAATCCCTGCCGGATGGCACACCGGGTGACCTCAAAATGGTGACGATTCTTGACGTACTGGAAGATGGCGTTTCGGCTGTCTATACGTTTTATGAGCCCGACAATGGCGCCAGCTATGGCACTTTCAGCATTTTGTGGCTGATTGAACAGGCACGCCTGCTGGCCCTTCCTCATGTTTACCTGGGGTACTGGATCAGCGCCAGCACCAAAATGAATTACAAGGTCCGTTTCTTGCCTCAGGAAGTCCTGAAGGATGGCGTCTGGATTGCAAATGACCCTGATTTCATAAGATAAAATCGGATCCTGTGATTGAGAGCTCCATGAAAAAAACTGATCCTGGCATTCCTGCGACACCCACCGTACAGGTCATCGAAAGGATGTTTACCTTGATAGATATCCTGGCGTCGCGCGAGGAGGCCATCTCACTGAAGGAAATCAGCGAGAAGGCTGGTTTGCACCCTTCAACCACGCACCGAATCCTCAATGATCTGGCGACCGGGCGGTTTGTGGATCGTCCGCAGCCTGGTAGTTACCGCCTCGGGATGCGTCTGCTGGAGCTTGGCAATCTGGTCAAGGGACGGCTCAATGTCCGTGACGCCGCACTTGTTCCCATGCGGGAACTTCACAAACTGATTCAGCAGCCAGTCAATTTGAGCATGCGCCAGGGCGATGAAATCGTCTACGTCGAGCGCGCCTACAGCGAACGGTCAGGCATGCAGGTGGTTCGTGCTATCGGTGGCCGGGCACCTTTGCATTTGACGTCAGTTGGGAAGCTTTTTCTTGCTGCCGATGACCCTCAGCGAATACGGGCTTATGCCACGCGCACCGGTTTGAATGGGCAAACCAAAAACAGCATCACCCAACTGGCAGCGCTCGAAAGGGAACTGGCCAAAGTCAGGCAATATGGCACCGCGCACGACAATGAAGAGCTTGAATTGGGTGTGCGATGCATGGCCTGCGGGATCTACGACGATCAGGACAAGCTTGTTGCTGGCCTGTCCATTTCTGCACCTGCAAGCCGCCTGGATGAAGGATGGCTGGCCAAACTGCAAGCCACTGCGAACGAAATCTCGGCGACACTGGGCCGCAAGGCAGCGATGCAACGCTGATTGAGCCAACAGCCCCTTTAGGTATGCAGGGTGAGGCAGCCTTCGCTATTCAGGACTTGGAGAGTACTTTCTCGCTAGTGACCGCAGCAGCTGGCACGGGACGGGGTACCGACAACGAAGGCGTTGTCTCAACCCAGTTCCGAACCCGTTCGGCATCACCCAAACGACTGAGCTTGCCGGCCGAATCCAGAAAGACCATGATCAGCTTGCGGCCTGCCACCTTCGCCTGCATGACGAGACACTGCCCTGCTTCCGATATGTAGCCAGTTTTCTGCAACCCGATATCCCAAGTGGGGTTTTTCACCAATCGGTTCGTATTGTTGAATTGAAGTGTCCGCTTGCCGACGGCAACTTCATAGCCAGTTGAGGTCGATAGCTCACGCAATACCGGGTCACCATGCGCAATATTGACCAAAGTCGCCAGATCACGGGCGCTTGATTGGTTGCTGCTGGACAAACCCGTTGGCTCTACGTATCGTGTATCGGCCATACCAAGCAAACGTGCTTTCACATTCATCGCCGTGACAAAAGCACCCAGTCCGCCGGGGTAGCTACGGCCCAATGCGTGCGCAGCCCGGTTTTCGCTGGACATCAAGGCCAGATGCATCAGTTCACCCCGGCTTAATTCGGTCCCCACACTCAGTCGGGAGCGGCTCCCCTTCTCGGTATCCACATCGTCCTGGGAAATGGTGATCAT
>ERZ795061.2405-NODE-2405-length-17167-cov-15.981417_pt1 | contig 17167 bp, 18 predicted proteins | sample MGYA00375145_ERZ795061 | MGnify/ENA primary metagenome ERZ795061 (study PRJEB30190, sample SAMN05720144) | anaerobic digester metagenome | isolation source: active sludge of municipal wastewater-treating anaerobic digesters | place: USA | collected 2014-12-22 ... | reverse complement strand
AGATCCTCGTGTGCGATCTCTTGATTGACCGACACCAGCACCTTTTTCTTCTGCAACAACTCGCCGATCTTCGGATAGGCCGCATCGATCACCGACACCAGGTCCTTCACCCGTTTCCCGTCGTGCAGCGACAGAGACAGCGTCCCTTGGTTACCGGCCAGCATCTTGGTCATGCCGAAAAGTTGGATCGTGACCATCTCAGCCGACCTTCCTGGTATAGAGGCCGGACTTCCCGCCGGATTTCGTCAACAGGCAGATGTCGCCGAAGCTCATGCCCCGGTCCACCGCCTTGCACATATCGTAGATCGTCAACGCGGCCACCGAAGCGGCGGTCATGGCTTCCATTTCCACGCCGGTCGGACCCGTGGTCTTGGCCGTGGCGGTGATCGTGATCGCGCAACGCCCTTCCTGGTCGGGTTCAGCTGTTTCGGTGAAAGAAATATCGACGCTGGTCAAAAGGATGGGATGGCACATGGGGATCAAATCCGGGGTCTTCTTCGCCCCCATCACCCCGGCCACCTGGGCGACGGCCAGCACATCCCCCTTGGCAATCTTCCCCTGCCGGATCTTTTCGAGGGTCTCGGGCTGAAGGAATACCGTGGCTTGCGCCGTCGCGAGACGCTCGGTGGAGGCCTTCGCCCCGACATCGACCATCCGTGCCCGCCCCGACTCGTTGAAATGCGTAAACTCGGCCATTCTCTACGCCAAATCAGCTGGTTGCCGCGTGTGAACCGCCGAATTATAGGAGCCGGTGAAAATGGGAGTCAAGAAGGGAAGCGGGCGTAGCCGGGCAACAGGATGCTGGAGTTTCCTCCAATTTCGCACTGAACATCCGCCTTCGCTGTCACGTGTGCCTACGTTGTGCCCTCACACCGTTTCACTTTGCAACGAGGCTTGCGCGCAAGTTGGCCTGCCGGAAATGATTGGGCAGCAGCATGATGCAGTTCGGGTTGAACCCTTGCGCCTTCAACGTGTCGATACTCCCCAGCACCGTCCCGCCTTTGGCCAGATCAATCACGGTGATGGACCCGTCGCTCATGCCTTCCAGGTTGAGCAGGCTGTTTTGGACAAAGAGGTAGCGTTCATCGGGCGACAGCACGCTATGGTGGGCGCCCTGAGCCGCGGGGATGGCTTGGAGAAACCGCGGGTGACTGGGGTCGGAATTGTCGTACAGGTTCACAAATCCCGGCTTCGCCGTCGTGACGAACAATCGATCCCCCTTCGCATTGTAGAGCATCTCCAACGGCATGCCCTGTTGCCGGGGCCCGTAGTCGTCCACCTGCTGAAACGAAAACGACTGGCTCGCCGCATCCCAGGTGCCGGTCCACAAGGTTCCCTCCAACATGTTTGTGATCTGCACCACCGGCGGGTTCGAAAAGGGAGCGAACATCACCTCGACCGGGGCAGCCTTGGCCGGTGACGGTTTAGAGGACACTTTGTGCGTTGAGAGCACCGCACCCGTACTCGCCTGCAACACCGTCACCGAGTCGCCCGCATCCGACATATCGGGCTTCACCGTGCTCGTAATCAGCACACGGTCGATCCCGTTGTGAATCGCAATGCCGTGCGGATAGAGCACGGACGCGCCCCCGCCGTCCGGCGTACGAATGGTCTTGACCGGCTTGTCCTTCACAGCATCACCCATGATGACGGCGCTCGACCCCATACAGGTCAGGTACCAGATCCGGTTATCCTCCGACACCACGAGATCTTCCAACACCTGGCAGTCGGGCACATCGATGGCGCGGAGGCGATAGGGAAAGCGGGTGAGGTCCACGACGTGGAGGACGCTTTTGCCTAAGGCCGTGATGTAGGCTTTCGTCCGGTCGCGGTTGAAGAAAATGTGGTGCGCGACAAGGTCCGGCGGAAGGGGAATCTCCATCAAGACCTTTCCGAAGTCCGACGACTCGGGATCGATGTCCATAATCGCGATCCCTTCCCGTCTGACCGATTGGTCTGGCTTACTCTCGTAGTTGAGCAGGGCCAGCAGTTCCGACAAGGCCGGCGATGTACAGGAAAGAAGCAGCCCGAGGGTCAAGGAGAGGAGTCGGAAGCGTCTCATAATAGCCTCCTTCTGTGAGGTGAGAATGCTTAAGAAAATACTCCTTTCACAAGGTCCTCGCAATGGGCAGCGCTGGCGCTGATCGCCTGCGCCGGGTTTCAGACCCACTCCCTTAGGGCCCAGCCAGGATTTTTCACCAATGTCCTACCGAGGAGTTCAAGACTGAAGCCCGCGGTTCGAGAGGAGCAGACGACTGAGGAGGTCCTCCTGAAGAGTCCGGGCTAGCCTTTCCCCCAAGCGGGATGTTATCCAGTGAAGAAACCGGTATTCTTCCGCCTCCACTAGAGATCGACATGAAGCCGACGCATCGCTGGATCCCACTGCCGCTCTACACACAAGTGCTCATTGCCGTGATCTGCGGCGGGCTGCTGGGCGCCCTCTTCGGGCAGGAGCCCTATTGGGGCGGTCTGCGCAATGCGCAGCTGGGCAAACTCGGCCTCTTCGTCGTCACCCTGCTCAAGACACTCGCCATTCCGTTGATCTTTTTCGCGATCCTCGATGCGCTCATCCGCACCACCATTCCGCTGCGCCAGGGGGGTAAACTCCTGCTGATCTGCCTCGTGAACGTCTCCGTCGCCATGGCCATCGGCCTCGCGATCATGAACACCTGGCAGCCGGGCCTGGCCTGGCAGGGCCGCGTCGATGCCCTGCTCCAACTGGTGCCGGGGACCAAGCCCTCCGCAACCGTGCTGGCCAACGTGCAGGCCGGGTCTCAAAGCCCGATCGAGTACCTCGCCTCCTACATTCCCCGCACCATCACCGACCCGTTCTCGAGCAACAACATCATCGGCGTCGTCCTCCTCGCGCTGGTGCTCGGCGCCACCCTGCGGATGGTCCGGAGCGAAAAGGACCAGACCACCGGGCTGGTCAATGCCCTCGTGCGCGGCATCGAACGGGTCTATGTCTGGCTGGTGCAGATACTCGAATGGATCATCCTGGTGGTGCCGCTCGCCGTCTTCGGCGTCGTGGCGCAGGTCGTGGGCAAGGCCGGCATCGGCGTCTTTTCCGTGCTCTGGATCTTCCTCGTCGCCATGCTCGCAGGACTCGCGGCCCACGCGCTCATCTATTATCCGCTCCTCGCCTGGCTGGTGGGAAAGAAGTCGCCAAAGGTCTACCTGGGCCAGGGGGCCGACGCCATCCTGACCGCCGTGTCCTGCAACAGCAGCCTCGCGACCGTGCCGGTGACACTCCAGTGCCTCCATCGCATGAACGTCTCGCCGCAATCGTCGCGCCTCGCAGCCTGCGTCGGTACGAACCTCAACAACGACGGCATCACCCTCTATGAAGCCATGGCCGCCCTCTTTCTCGCGCAAGCGCTGGGTTTCGACCTGCCGATGGTGAAACAGGTGCTGATCGTGCTCGCCTCCATCATTGCGGGGGCCGGTGTGGCGGGCATTCCCGAAGCCGGACTGATTGTCCTGCCGCTGGTGCTAGCCGCCGCGGGCCTGCCGGATCACGTCATCATTGCGGCCATTCCACTCATCATGACGGTGGATTGGATCATCGCCCGCGCCCGCTCCGGCGTGAACGTCATGAGCGATATGCTCGTCGCCATCCTGCTCGATGCCGGGCACGTCGCGCCTGCCGCCGAACCGGCCGCAATTCCTCGCCCGTCCGATACCACTCATCCCACGGAGCCCCAGATTTTCTGATGAGCGCAGACAATGAGCGCAAGGCCACCTTGAGGCTGCTCCAAAGCTGCAGCACCTCCAGAATATCCGCGAGGCCATCAGGCGGAATGAACGGGCATTTCCTCCTCTCCTGCCGCCAGCCTTACGCCCTATGCTCCAGCGTCACAATTCCTCTCCGGGTTCGCGGTTGACTCATAACTTGACTCATACTTGACCCATCACTTACCCTGTGCCCGATGCCGTACCAACCAAAATTTGCCGTCTCCGCCCAAGTCGTCGGCGAACTCGAAAGAATCGCCGTATTACGGGAAAGAATTTTGTCGGCCACCGTTCAGGTTCCCTGGATGCCCAGCCTCCAACGCGACGCACGCGTGCGGAACACCCATAGCTCCACAGCGATTGAAGGCAATCCATTGACGCTGGAACAAGTCCGGCTCATCGAAGAAGGACACGGCCTTCCTGCCGAACCCTCTCGTGCCAAACGAGAAGTCCTGAATTATCTCGCAGGACTGCGGTATGTTGAGCGCCATGCCGACAAGAAACGCGTGACTCATCGAGATGTTTTCACCCTCCACACGACACTCGCCGCCGAAGTCATGGATCAAGGCGACGCGGGCCGGTACCGCGATATCCAGGTCTATGTGGGCCGCTATACACCGCCCGAGCCGCAACTGGTCCGCGAGTTGATGGCGGAGCTCCTGGCATGGTGGAACGGACAATCACGTGAGTGGTCTCCGGTGATCTCCTCAGCCATTCTCCACTATCAATTTGAAGCCATTCATCCGTTCGCTGACGGCAACGGGCGCACGGGGCGAGCCTTGGCTTTGTGGGAACTCTACCGACGAGGATTCGATATGCACCATATCTTCTCTGTCGACGAAGTGTACAGCGAGGATCGCCCTGCCTATTATGCGGCGTTGGCGAACGTGCGAAAACAGGGAGATGACCTCACCCAATGGATCGAGTATTGTGCCCAGGCCTTGCGGGTAACCCTGGATCGAGTCTGGACGCGCATTCAGCGTCTCGGAGCGAGCGCCGCACCGAAGAAGGTGATGTTGCGACCACGGCAAGAGCAATTACTGCAGTTGTTGAAGGACCGCCGGTCAATGACCCCCAAGGAGATTCGCGAGAGCTTGCGGGTCTCCAAGCAAGGAGCCATGGATCTATTGAACCCGCTCCTCGAAGCAGGGCTGGTGCAACGCAGCGGCACCCAGAAAGCCGGCCGCTACACCTTAGCGTAATCTCTCCCACCCACTTCTGGACCTCTCACATCTCGCGCCATGCGCACCCGACAAAAAGCCGCCTTCCCTGCCGGCCCACAAAGTAGGCCCACGCTTCGCGATGGCAACGCTCCCTCGGTTTACCGCCCCCCGATCAACAGGGCCAGGGCATGCAGGAGCAATCCCACCAGGCCTCCGACGATCGTCCCGTTGATGCGAATGTACTGCAGGTCTTTGCCGACTTCCCGCTCGATGGTCTCCACCATCTGAGCCGGCGACCATTCCCTGACCGTGTTGGCCACCAACTCCCCGATCTTGTCGCTGTGCCTGGTGGCGAGTGCCTCGACCAGACCCTGCACCCCATCATGCAACATGGCGCGCAATGCGGCATCTTTCTGCAACGTGCGCCCGATATCGGCCAGGGCGGCATCGAGATAGGTCCGAATGTCGGAGGGATCCTGGCTCAAATCATCGAGCATCCATTGCTTGAGCCGATGCCATGAATCGTCAAGGAACTGCAACAACGTGTCGTATGCGAGCAGCTTTTCTTTGAGGGACGCCTCTCGCCTCAACGCTTCGCCGGAATGCATGAGCCACTGAGACAATTCGTGGAGCCGCTCAATCGCCTTCCGCCTCATCGGATCGTGCGGATCGTCCCGCATCGTGCAGAGCGTGTCGTAAACCGAGTCCAGGACTTTGTGGGAGACGGGGTAATCCAACTTCACGAAACTGAGCACCCGCGACCAAGGGAGCTTTTCAGCCACCGTCCTGCCCAACGAGTCTCTGTTAGCGTCCACATACTCGAGAACAGCAGACAGGATGTCGTTCAGCAGGCGATCCCGTTGGTGGCTCCCGAGAAAGCCGGCCAGCATCTGACCGGCAAGGGGGGCGACGCTCACGCCCCGCATGACCTTGGTGGCAATGTCGCGCAGCATCCTCTGCATCGTCGCATCTTCCGACGCGTTCAGCGCTCGAACGAGTATCTGCGCGCATTCGTATGTCAGCGCACGCCTGCGTTCGGGGGCGAGGAGCGCCTCGATCAGTTCTTCAGGGATGCGCCAGGAACCGACCAATCGGGCGATCCCCTCCGGCGTGACCAGCTTCCGCTGGGTGAGACTGCCGATATTAGAGGCAATGCGCTCGGTATTCCCGGAGATGATGGCCGTGTGCGGAATCGGCAAGCCGAGGGGGTGTCTGAACAGCGCCGTCACCGCATACCAGTCGGCAAGCGCGCCCACCATCGCGGCCTCAGCGAAGGCTCGGAGCCATGCAAACATGGGATGCGTCTCTTGTTGAAACAAGGCCACGACAAACAGCAGCGCCATGAACAACAGGAGCCCGGTTGCCAAGGCCCGCATGCGAACATAGTCCTCAGCCTTCGTCGGCAGGGTCTGCTCTGTAGCACTCACAGCTCTTCTCCTCTCTCACACCTGGAGCAGGCGAACAGTTTCACCCGTACTCACACACTCACACGCGCGCGCCGGGAGCGCCTCGGGACGGCATTCATGAATAATCCAGGCTAGTTGATCCTTCAGACTTGCGCAACCGGGAGACCTCCAGGCCTTGACCTTCTTCCTGTTGCCTTAATCCTTCCACTTTCCTATAGTGGAGACATAGGCGCTCCGCGTATGAGCTGTGTGACGAGCCTTCCTGGTACGAACCACAAGGGGGGAGTACTCCATGGCGAGTCAAGACGAAACAGACCGGACCGATACCGCAAACCAGGCCGGTCTATCTCCGCAAGCCCAAGCCCGTTCGGCTCAGGGAGACGGAAGTCACGGCCTGCCACCACCCCAGTTACTCTCCGACGCCGAAAACAAGCAATTCCGGCTGAAACTGACGATTTTTTGGAGCGTGGTGATCGCGGCGATTGTTGCGGCCTTTGCGACCGGTTATCCCAGTTGGGAAAACTATATCGTTCAAGAGGCGGCGAAACGACAATTGCGCGCCTACATCGATGTGCGGCCCCGGGGAATCAGTACGATCGAGGAAGGCCTGGTGCCTCGCGTCCACGACACCTTCCACAATATCGGCAGGACTCCCGCATACGACAACGGGTCGTTTTCAAGAATTCTTGTGATGGATTACCCTCTGACGCGTCGGCTCGTCAACGACGAGTGTCGCCACGTCACGCCGGATCCGAAGGCGGGGAAGTGGTTTATCGGAACGCCCAAGCGCCCGGGAATCGCGCGGGAAAGCCCCCTCACGGCTGCGGAGGTCGATGCCATCAAGGGCGGAAAATCCGCAATCTATTTTCACGGCCGGGTCTGTTACCGGGACATTTTTAACGAGCCGCACCGCACCGACTTTTGCCTCTATTGGAAATGGGACGCCGGCCGGATCAGCCCGAGCCTCTCGTGCCCGGAAGGAAATAGTACCGGCTGATGTCCCTCGTTCGTGAAACGTCGTTCATCTCCCGTCCGCGGAAGAGAACCTATGGCCGGCAAGCGGAAGAGGGCGTCTTTGCTATACGCTATGAGCCATACGCACTTATTCCCCCTAGCCACGTGTTACGTTTCACTCGCCCGCATTCTTCATGACGGTTCGTCGCGAAAGTGCGGAGTCGCCCAGCGAGACGGGCGCGCGAAGCCGTGAGGAAGCATCCTTGAACAGGCTGTCGACCGACCGAGCGGCGAGCCCGCCCGCCGACAGGCTCGTCGCAGCCGCGAGTCCGCGATTGCAGCGGAACACTCGTGAATAATGCGGGCTAGGCCGCCTGATCCGATGGCGCGAACCGGGTAAAGGTCAGTCGCTTACCCGCCGACATCAAGCCTGATACGGGCAGTTTCATGAACTCACGTGCCGACAGGGGCCAGACTTCCTGTTTGCGCTCATCGGCCCGATGCGTCTTGCTCAGATGAACCGGACGTTCGATGTGCTTCTGCATGGTCACTCCCTCCTTTCCTGATCCAGACATCTCCGTCTCCACTTAGATCGACCCTCCACCTTCACACATTCCTGTTCTATCTCTACCCTGCGAGGCAGGTTCTCGGGACTGGATGAACCCCTGGACTCTCCAGGTCTTATCCCTGGAGACTTGTCAGCCCGGTGGATGTGAACCGGTTGCCGAGTCCTCCGGTTCGCCCTTTCCGTTAGCTTTTCCCCCGATGCAATCGCCACCAAGGATCGAGTAGAGTATTTGCGTCACACATCGGTGCCTGATGACCTGGAGGAATAATGGCGAGATCGAGACGACCGGAATTGGAAAAAGATAACCCGACAGCCCCGCAGTTGTATGTCGGGCCCAGAAGAAGGCGCGCCCTCTCCCGTGCAACCACACCATCCCGCCCTGCTGCACAGGACGAGATTGCTGCGGCGATGCATACCTTGATGTCGGCAGCGGAAGAATTCGTGAACGGCGTGCCCTACGTGCAAGAGCTGGACAAGGAACGGAACGCCCTGCTGGAGGCGATCGCCCAGGCGCAGACCCTGCTGTCGGCCGAGCACGTGCCGGTGAAGCGACCGGCCCGAAAGGCGAAGGACCGTAACTCATGATTTTGCACATTCAATAGCAACTTTGCGCCGCCGCCTCGGTGGATCGATCTGTTCACTGAATCGCATTGTTCACGATTCATGAACGTGATATGTTTCCAGACATGACGAAGCTCCTCGCGCAAGAATCAAAGATTGTCACTTCCAGCCTCGAGCAACTCAAGGCTGTCCACCCTCTTCGTATAGTGAATGTGAAACGAGAGGGCGAGCAGGGGTGGGATGGTGAGTTGACAATCAAAACTACGGGTGAGACCTATCGGTACCTGTTTGAGGTAAAGACGCATCTTCGTCCGCAAGCGATTCACCACTTACTCATCCGGGCACATGCCGATCGCAAACGATGGCGCAAGGCAACGGAACTCTTGTTGCTCGCTGACTATATCAACCCAGTTCTCGCCAACCAGCTGAAACAAGCCGGTGTCAACTTCATCGATACGGCCGGAAATCTCTTTCTCAAGCGCTCGCCGGGGCTCTACCTCTACATCGAGGGGAAAAGGCCGCCACTCTCTCCAAAGGACAAACCAACGAGGCTCTTCCAACCGAGTGGCCTCACGCTTCTTTTTGGTCTACTCGTAGAACCTGAATCCATCAACCGCCCCTATCGAGATCTCGCAGGCGAGAATGGGGTCGCCCTTGGTACGGTTGGATGGGTGAAACGGGATCTCCTCGAACAAGGGTATCTCGAACCCACTGCCAAAGATCGCGTTCGTTTGATTCGGCGAAAAGAACTGTTCGATCGGTGGGTGCAAGGGTATGCCAGCCGTCTTCGTCCAAAGTGCTTTACCGGGGAGTATCGAGATCTGAGGAATGACCTTCCTACGGTCGCGAAGACGTTCGGCCACTATGCAATGCAGCAAGCATTATCATGGTCTCTCACGGGAGGATTCGGAGCTGACGTCATCATTCACCATTATCAGGGGAACTCGCTCACACTTTTCGTCGAATCATGGCAAGAGAAGGAGGCCTTGAAAAATCTCAAGTGGTTACCGGTTTCTGGGGGGCCCATTACTATCTTGAAAAGCTTTTCCCCGCGCGTGATTCAGAAACCTGAAAGTCAGCACCGCATTCCTGCCGCACATCCCATTCTGATTTACGCGGAGTTGTTACACCACGGCACGGATCGTGACCGTGAAACGGCCCAACTCATGTACAAAGAATTTTTGGAAGACTCCATTGCCAAAGATTGAAGGCGATCTGGCGACAGCGCTGACCCTGCTCCACAAGTATTTCGAACAAAAGAAGATCCCCTTCGCGCTCATCGGGGCGCTTGTGCCGGCTATCCTGTTGCATCTCAGATAGGAGTTCGAGAAACCAGGGATGCCGACCATGTGATCCGAGTGTCTTCCTGGGCTGAATGGGAGACTGTGATAGCCGATCTTGTCACCGTAGGGTTCGTACGAAGCCGCAGCGAACAAGAACACCGCCTGCATTATCGAACGGCTGAGATCGACCTCATCCCATATGGCATCGCCAATGGCCCGGACGAAGTGTTGGTATGGCGCAAGTCCGGCAATCGCATGAACCTGGCAGGATTTTGGGACGTATTTGAGCATGCTGTACCGGTCGAATTAACAAAAAGTCTTACTATTCCGATTATCCCCCTCTGGCTTTTCTCGGTCCTGAAAATCTTTGCCTATCTTGACAGGAGGTTTCCCAGAGACCTCCGTGACCTCGCATACGTGTTGGAGCACTATGAGTCGTTGGAAATGGGAGAGCGACGATTTGAGATCGTCGGTGCAGCGGACAATGTGACCTACGAGAATGCCGGTGCTTATTTCCTCGGAACTGATATTCGCACGAACCTTTCATCCATGGCTGAGTTAAACACGGTGCGAGACTTTCTAGACGGCGTCACCGACGAGTATCACCCTGTCATAAATACCGTTCTTCGAGAGGAATCCTTACTAAAATCAGGCAGACGAAGAATATTTGTCTATCAACTCATACAAGCCTGTCGTTTAGGACTAGCGGGCGTGGCCGAGTGAGACGACCGGAATTGGAAAAAGATAACCCGACAGCCCCGCAGTTGTATGTCGGGCCCAGAAGAAGGCGCGCCCTCTCCCGTGCAACCACACCATCCCGCCCTGCTGCACAGGACGAGATTGCTGCGGCGATGCATACCTTGATGTCGGCAGCGGAAGAATTCGTGAACGGCGTGCCCTACGTGCAAGAGCTGGACAAGGAACGGAACGCTCTGCTCGAGGCGATCGCGCAGGCGCAGACCCTGCTGTCGCCCGAGCACGTGGCTGTGACGCGACCGGCGAAGAGGAAGCAGAAACGGTAGGCGCGTTAGTTCAATGAATGGCTTTCAGGAGGGCGGTCAAGGGGCAAGCGGATCGTAAATTCCGACCCTTTTCCCGGCTGCGTGTCGACGGAGACCGTCCCTCCGTGCGCCTCGACAATTCCTTTGACAATCGCCAGCCCTAAACCTGTCCCTCCGGACTCCCGTGCCCTGGCCTTGTCCGCCCGATAAAACCGATCGAAGAGGAACGGCACATGTTCCGCCTCGATTCCAGGGCCTGTGTCCCGGACCGCAATCTCAAGAGATCCATCGGAACGGCGGAGACGAACCGTGACCGAGCCGCCGGGCGGCGTATACTTCAGACCATTGTCCAGCAGATTGATCAACGCCTGTTTCAACCACTGCGCGTCCGCCGAAATCGTGGGCACGGGCACCACATCGAGGGCGAGTGAGATCCGGCGGTCATCGGCAAGCAGCTTCAGTTCGATGATCAGTTCCTGAAGCAGGGGCTCCAGTTCGAGAGGAGCGAGTTGCAACGGCGGCCGATCACCGGTAACCTTGGTGAGCGTCAGCAGAGACCTCGCCAACGCAATCAGTTTCTCCACCTGCTCCAGATTCCCGATGAGTGCCTCGCGATACTCGTCCGTGGATCTGGCCTTTTGAAGCGTGACTTCCAGGTTCCCCTGCAACACGGTCAGCGGCGTCTGCATTTCGTGGGCGGCGTAATCGACAAACCGGCGCTGGCTCTCGCAGCTCTTCTGGAACCGGTCCATCATGGCGTTAAAGGTGTGTGTCAGCCGGTGGAACTCTTGAAACGGAGAATCGAGAGATAATCGCTCGCCCAGGTCTGCTTCCGACATGGTTTCCGCCCGCCGGCTCAAGAGACCGATCGGCGTCAGGACCGTTCGCGCGATCCATGCGCTGCCGGCCCAGGCCACCACGATGACGAGGCCTGACCCGAGCGCCAACAGGATCGCGAGCCCCTTCAGCGTTTCCTTTGAAAAGTGGAGCGACTCCTCCGCTTGCAGGATGTACCGAACCTGGCCGCTCCTGGGCACAGGGATAGAGACGCGACGCACAGGGGAGCCCTCCCGCAAGCGGACCATATCGAAGACGGTCTGGCCCTGCTTGACCTGCTCGAGGAGGGATGCCGACACGGGAGGGCGAGGAACCACATCGGACCCTTTCCACAGCAGTTGTCCATCGATCGACAAGATCCGGACACTATGCGCGGCCTCCCGGAGTTCATGTTGCTCTTCCTGGCTGCGGCCCTTCTCCCCCAATACGACCAGCTCGTCACCGGCGCCGCGGATCACATCCGGACGCTGTTCGATAATGCGGCCCAATGTTTCCGCAAGTTCAAGCAGACGCCCATCGACATAGCGGCTCAACAGCGTGTCGCCGCCGACATAGATCAGCGCCGAAAAACCGAGGAGCAGCCCTCCCATCAAGATCAGCGCCGTCCGGCGGATCAGGCGTCCCAGTGAATTCATCGTCCGGCTTCCTCATCTTCCAGCATATAGCCGGCCCCCCGCACAGTCGTAATCAACGCCGGAGAAAAGTCGCGATCCATCTTCGCCCGCAACGACCGGATATGCGCATCCACGATATTCGTCATAGGGTCATAACTGATGTCCCACACGTGCTCGATGATGGCGGTCCTGGTCAGCACACGATTCTTGTTCCGCAAGAGAAATTCGAGCAGCGCGTACTCCTTGTTCGTCAGCGCGATTTCATTGCCGCTCCTGCACACCCGGTGAGTCGCCGGATCCAGCTCCAGGTCGGCGGCCGTCAGCCGGGCCTGCAGTTGAGGCCCGCCCCGTCGCAACAGGGCCCTCGCTCTCGCGAGGAGTTCTGCGAAGGCAAACGGTTTCGTCAAATAGTCATCGGCGCCCATGTCCAGACCGGAGACCTTGTCCTGCACCGTATCGCGGGCGGTCAACAGCAAGACAGGCGCCGTCACGCCGGTATCGCGTAAACGACGACAGAGTGACAGGCCATCGAGCACAGGCAGCATGATGTCCAGGATGATGAGATCGTACGGATTCGCGATGCCGAGCTCGAACCCCTGCTCGCCATTAGACGCGACATCCACCGCATAGCGCTCTTCCTTCAAGCCCTTTCGGATGAATTGCGCCAGATCAGCATCATCTTCTACGAGAAGAATGCGCATACCGATACATGCTCCATCGAACGATCGAAGGGTGAGGAAATCAATAGCCTGCGATGTTCCCGTGGCCGGGCCTATCGTCATCACCATACTAATACATCAGCCCGTCTCGATTCGATCAGCGAGAAGGTAGTGAAAGAGGAGACACTCGGACAAGCACGCACGCGCACCTGGATGCTGGGACCAGGAACTCAGATGGTGCCCGACGACCGGAGGAAGTTCAGCCGCTCATCGGCTCGTCGTCATCAGTATGGGGAAGCTGCGATAGAGCGCTCGTGGGTGGTGTTGGCCTTCGCGCTCGTGACAACACGCAAGTGAGGCGCGACGCGTTCGGGGAGACCCATCCCGATCGTACTCCATTCGTAGACCGTCTCGTGCGCGCGCGCGATCTTTTCCACGGCCTGCGGCTCGTTCTTCCACCGCAGCATGTCCAAGCAGGGAATGACCGCTTGCCAATTCAAGTCAGGCACCTGTTTGAGTTGCTCCGCGCATGTCGCGATCAAGGCCAACTCCTTAAATTCACGATAGACCTTGATCACTTCGGGGGCGTCCAGAGCATCGTACACGGTCGAGACGATCGGAATCGGGCTACGACGCATCAGCGGCAAACAAGACAATCCTGAGTGAAGATGGATGATGTCGAAGGACGGCAGCGTGGCGAACGCTTTCTCCAATGCCAGCATGGCCAATGCCTCCGCGAGATGGCGTTTCGGCGCAGGATAGGATCGCATGGAAAGCGGAGCGACGGGGATCAGCTCACCGGCTGTTCTGCTGTCCCCACTGGCAAAGACCGTCACTTCATGTCCCAGCCGGGTCAATTGCTTCGTCAAATGGAAGATCATCCTGCCCTGCGGGTCCTGACTCTCGGATGACACCTTTTCCAGAAACGGGCTGATGTGAGCAATCCGCATGGTCTTTTTCCCTTTGTCCGGTCCAGCGTGAGACGTGCCCTTCAGGCTCGCGTCCAGCAGCGCAGACGAGCTGTCGACGGGGCAGCAACGGTCGCCGTGACGAATGTATGGTTTGAGGGAGCAGTGCAGGCAGCCGAATCAGCCGCCGCTCTACGTTTCAAAGAGAAGGTACAACGGCAATCATGAAAATTCGGCGAAGAGGGGGTGAAGTCATCATGAAGTGATCTCACGATGCCGGAGACGTGGAGGTCGTGCGATCGCACAAGCAAGCGTACTGCCGAAAACAAAACGGGGACAGCCACCTGCGTGACTGCCCCCGTATCCAACCAGCTCACACTGTCCCCATCGGGACCGCTCGGCAGGGTCTTACGCGACCTGCTGAATCGCGGACAACAACCACTTGCCGTGTTGATATCGCATAAAGGTCCAGACCTCCGTCGTCTCGATCGGCTTCTCTGCACTCCCCTCGATGAGATACCCGGCATCGCCCGGTGCCTTCGACAGGGACACGGTATAGTCCCGGGCGCTCCAATGCAGGCTCACCGTCGCATACTGCACCGTATTTTCAACCCACGACTCCCGAACTTCGGCTTGGAGCAGCACCACATCCTCCACACGGTTCGCCTGATCCTGACTGGTCAGTTCGGCCAATCCGGTACTGAAATACTCCAGCATCTCCGGCGTCACCAGGCGGCGCAATGCGGACAGGTCCTGCTTGCCCCAGGCGGTTTGGATATCGGTCAGCGATTGCTGAAAGGCCGCCTTGTCGGCTGAGGTGATCTCGCTATCGATTGTGGCGGTTCGGAGTGTCGACACGGACGAATCGTCCAAGAGCGAGCCACTCACCGCACTGCTCCGCGTGATGCCTGAGAAATCAGGCGCCACCGCAGGCTTACGCGATCGTAGATAGAAAAACAGGGCCCCGGCGCCCATGAGCATCAACAAAATAAGCATTCCGCTGGGACCGGAAGCCCCGGCCTGACCGGTTTCCCCGACCTGTTCACCCGCTTCGTTCGTTCGCGCGCTGCTGTCGGTCGCCCCGAACAGCATATGACCGATCCATGATCCGGCCAGACCGCCGGCGATACCCGCCAACAGAGGATTGCGCTGAATCCACGAGGGCTGCGCAGCAGGCGTCGGCCTGGCCGTCGAGGCCGGACCGCTGGCGACGGAAGGCGGCGGGCTCGTGGCCTGCCTGGCGGTCGTAGATTGTTCGATCGGCTTCGCGCCGTTGTCTTGATAGGTGCGCGAGCCACGGCTGCCCATGCTGCCGGATGAACCACTGCTGCGCCCACTGGAGAACCCTCCCCCTGATCCCCCCCGCGCCTTCGCAAAGGAAATCGTCGGCACGCCGACGAGAGACAACACAAGACATGCAGCCATCAATTTAGTTGTATTCAAGCGATACGTCCTTTCTATTGAACGTCAAGATCAGGCTGGAACCAGAAGTTATCCTAACAGCAATGCCGGAAGAAAACCTACATTTCCTCCTCGACGCCAGACGCATCGCATCACAACCGGCTTCCTTGTAAGATAGCCTCTCACCTTCGTTCGGTTCTGTCGTCCCCGGAAACAGACCGGGCCTCCCGTTGAAAGGAGTCATCGTGAAACAGGGTTATCGTTTGATCGTGGTGGATAAAGACGGTGTGTTGGTGTCTGAATTCCAACTGACGGAACAGGCCTTGGCCGCGCCGGAGGCGTTCGTGTCAGCGCTCAGAGAATCGGTCGAGGCCATCGAAGAGGCGGAGCCGTAAGAGCTGAAGCAGCGTGATCATCTGACGATACAAACCTCGATCATTCTCTCGCCCTTATACATCCCTCCCCCATCCGGCCTGTGCCCCGTTGCTATTCCCCACTCGCGCGGGAAAAACCTCGAACACCAGCCGGATGGTGCGTCCGCCTCGCTGGACCGGGGGCCATGGTAAACTATAATTTCCTCGATCATTTACAGCGCCTAATGCGGTTTACTATGATTTACCAGATTGATTCGAGTGCAGATTCTGGTAAACTTTGACTTACCATGGCAAACCTTCTCTGGGGCAATGTCTATTATCAGGATCGCTTCGCCGGCGTGCTGCGCCAGGAACCGGGCGAACGGATGTCCTTTACCTACGATGAGCACTATCTGGCCGGGCGCCACCCCTCCATAGCCCATACGCTGCCCTTGAGGACGGACACTATTGTCAGCCAGTCCGGACTGCCGCCATTTTTTGACAATCTGGTGGCCGAGGGCTGGCTCGAGGAAGCGCAGACGCGACTGCTGGGAAAGCGTCGGGTCTCGCGCTTCGAACTGCTGCTGGCCTTCGGCCAGGATTGCGCGGGCGCTGTCTCCGTCATCGATCCCGATCCGGAACACCGGGACGCTGCCCGCCCGGACGATCCGATGGATCTCGCCGTCCTGTCGGGGAGAGCGTCGCTCTCCGGCATTCAGCCCAAACTGGCTCTGGTCCGACGGGACGGACAATTCCGTCCCGCGCGAACGGATGAACTCAGCACCCACATCGCCAAATTTCCCTCGCCGCGGCACGGCGATCTGACGGCCAACGAATATCTGACCACGCAGGCGTTGCAAGCGTTTCTGCCCGGTGACGAGATTGTCGATCTGCGCATGGGCCACGTTGCCGGATTCGAAGAGCCGACCTTGATCATCACGCGCTTCGACCGGACCAACGGCGGACAACGCATTCATTTCGAGGAATTCAATCAGCTGCTCGGGAATCCTTCCCACGCCAAATATGAAGGCAGCCACAAAAGCATGGCGGATTTCATCCGGCAGACGCCCGGTTGCCTGCCGGCCGAGGTGTACCGGCTCTACCTGCGCATTCTTGCCGGCATTCTCCTTGGGAATACCGATATGCACCTGAAAAATTTCGCCATGTTTCACACCGAGGCGGGACTGCGCCTCACACCTGCCTATGACGCAGTATCGGCGACGTTATACGGGTACAACACCATCGCGTTATCGATAGGCGGCAGCGCCCACATTCCCATCAGCGAGGTCAAGGCGCGAACGCTCATCCGTTTGGGTGAAGAGTTCGGATTATCGAAGCCGGCCATGGCCATGGCCGCCGGGCATCTAGAAAAGCGGCGGGAAGCGGCCAGGAACGCGATTGCTGAAAGCACCACCGGCACCCCGGAATTGCGGGATGCCATCATCACCTTCATGGAAAAACGATGGAACGGAACCTTCGCCTTGATTGGCCACGCCTTGTCGAAGAAGCCGTAAAGCGGCGCAAGGAACAGAAGTTGACGCAAAAGACATTGGCCGTCCTCGCGGGCGTCAGCGGGCCGACCGTGAATGCGTTCGAGCAGCAACGAACGAGCATCACGCTGGAATCGGCATTGAAGATTTTCAGATGTCTCGGAATGGCCTAGCCCGTAGGTAGCATCGTGGGATCACGGGTACTCGCGCGGGGAACATGCGAATGGTGTTCTTTGA
>ERZ795061.2404-NODE-2404-length-17168-cov-7.163852_pt1 | contig 17168 bp, 12 predicted proteins | sample MGYA00375145_ERZ795061 | MGnify/ENA primary metagenome ERZ795061 (study PRJEB30190, sample SAMN05720144) | anaerobic digester metagenome | isolation source: active sludge of municipal wastewater-treating anaerobic digesters | place: USA | collected 2014-12-22 ... | reverse complement strand
GGGCCAGTACGCAGAATTCGTGCGCAAGCTGCACCCCACGGCACCCGTGCCCGGCTTCTACCTGGCGGAGGGGCTGTTCAAGGACGCGCGCGAGTTGCGCGCCCGCATGGGCGATGCATCGTTCTTCGCCAAGCTGAACGAAGGTGCCCAGCAGCAAGGTGGTGGTGGCGGCGGCTGGGGCTCGTTCGACAGCGGCTGGGATGCCGCCAGCTTCGAGGCGGCCATGCTCGAAGCGCCCAACGGCGAGGAGCGTTCGCGCCTGGTGGGCGACCTGATCGGCCAGTTCTTCTCGGCCTACCGCACACTCGCTGGCAGCGGCGAGTCGTTCGTGTCGCTGGACGACGGCCTGAGCATCATGAGCCGACACGCTCGCGACCTGGGCTATGACGCCGTCATCCTGTTCTTGGACGAACTGGTGCTGTGGCTGGCCAGCCATGCGGCCGATGTCAACTTCGTCAGCCGCGAGGGCACCAAGCTGGTCAAGCTGGTGGAGGCGACCAATGCCGACAGGCCCATCCCGCTGGTGAGCTTTGTCGCGCGGCAGCGCGATCTGCGCGACCTGGTGGGCGAGAACCTCGCTGGCGTCGTGCAGGTGCAGTTCAGCGACGTGCTGAAGCACTGGGAGGCGCGCTTCCACCGCATCACGCTGGAAGACCGCAACCTGCCCGCCATCGCCGAGAAGCGCGTGCTGCGGCCGGTGAGCGAGGCCGCGCGCCAGACCCTGCAGGCGTCGTTCGACGAGACGCTCAAGCTTCGCAAGGATGTGCTGGACACGCTGCTGACCACGACGGCCGACCGGGAGATGTTCCGCAAGGTCTACCCGTTCAGCCCGGCGCTGGTACAGACACTGATTGCCGTGTCGGCCGCGCTGCAGCGCGAACGCACGGCGCTGAAGCTGATGCTGCAGCTGCTGGTGGACCGGCGGCATGACCTGGAACTGGGGCAGCTGATTCCGGTGGGCGACCTGTACGACGCCATTGCCGAAGGCGATGAGCCGTTCTCCGAAGGCATGCGCCTGCACTTCGAGAACGCCAAGCGCCTGTACACGCAGCGCCTGCTGCCGATGCTGGAGCGCCAGCACGGCGTGACCTGGGAGGCCATCAAGCTCGGCCAGCCCGACCCTGCGCTGGCCAAGAACCTGCGCAACGACGCTCGGCTGTTGAAGACCCTGCTGCTCAGCGCGCTGGTTCCGGAGGTGGAATCGCTCAAGGCCCTGACGGGCCCGCGCCTGGCGGCGCTGAACCACGGCACCTTCAAGTCACCGATCCAAGGGCGCGAAGGCGCGGACATCCTGCGCAAGTGCCGCGACTGGGCGGGTGAGATCGGCGAGATCAAGATTACCGACGACCTGCAGCCGGTGATCTCGATCCAGGTGACCGGTGTCGACATCGAACCCATCCTGCGCGCGGCGGAGATCAACGACAACGCGGGCAACAAGCGCAAGCGCATCCGCAAGGCGCTGTTCGACGAGTTGGGCATCCCCGACGACGGCGGCCTCTTCACCACCTATGAGTTCACCTGGCGCGGCACGAAGCGCGAGGTGGAGCTGCTGTACGAAAACGTGCGGGAGATGACCGACGACCGCCTCCGTGGGCGCAGCGGTGCGTGGACGGTGGTGCTGGACTTCCCGTTCGACGAAGACGCGGGCAAGGGCCCGGCCGATGACCTGGCACGCCTGCGCGACTACCGCGGCGGCGACACGCGCACGCTGGCCTGGCTGCCCTCATTCCTGAGCAACAAGGCGCTGACCGACCTGGGCCGCCTCGTGGTGCTGGACTACATCCTGCAGGGCGACCGCTTCGACAACTATGCGGCGCACTTGTCGTTCGTGGACCGGGTGCAGGCCAAGGCATTGGCGAAGAACCAGCTCGACCAGCTGCGCATCAAGCTGCGTTCGCAGCTGGAGGTGGCCTATGGCATCAGTGCGGAGCCGCGCGACGCGATCACGAACGCGCTGACGGCGGATCAGCAGTTCATCTCGCTGGACCCGACGCTGCAGCCTCGGCCCCCGGTGGGCGCCGATTTCCGGTCGGCGTTCGAGAGCCTGCTGGGGCAGCTTTTCGCGCACCAGTACCCGGCGCACCCCGAGTTCGAGACGGAGATCAAGGCCAGCGTCATCAAGAAGGTGTGGCCCGAAGTGCAGAAGGCCATCGAGGCGCCGGGGCAGCGCGGCCTGGTGCAGGACGCATCCACGCGCAAGCTGGTTCGCGCCGTGGTCAACCCCAGCCAGATCGGCCAGATGGGTGAAACGCACCTGCTGGTCGAGCCGCACTGGCAGGCACGATTCGCGCAGAGCCATGCACGCGATGGCGGCGGCGTCATAACGGTGGGCAAGCTGCGCCAGTGGATCGACTCGCCAGCGCCGATGGGGCTGCCGCTGGAACTGCAGAACCTGATCATCCTGACCTATGCGGCCACGACGAACCGCCGCTTCGTGCAGCGCGGCGGGCCCTTCGAGCCCAGCATCGACAGCCTGCCCGATGAGTTGGAGCTGCGTGAGCAGGCCCTGCCCGATGCCACCCACTGGCAGACGGCCGTGCAGCGCGCTTCCAGCCTGTTCGGCCTGACACCTGCCCAGGTGCTGAACGCGGCCAATGTGGGCCGCTTGGTGGACGACGTAAAACAAGCCGCGACGCAGAAACGAGATGCCACGGCCCGGCTGGTGGCCCAGGTGCGCGACCGTTCAGGGCGCTACGCGACAGGCGTTGCCGGTGCGCGCCAGCAGTCCGCCGAGTCTGCGCAGGCGCTGCTGGCGTCGATCGCCCAGGCGGCAGAGTCCGATGTGGTGGCCACGCTCGCCGCAGCCGCCCTGCACACGTCCGATGCTGCGGTCGGCCGCACCCTGGGCCAAGCCCAGGCTTGCGCCGACGCGCTGACGAATGCGCGGTGGGAGATGTTCGACGCGATGCGCGACCTGCAGGACCACCGGCGTGACGCAGCCACGTCTGTGCTGAGTCGCCTGAGCGAGGTGCTGACCAGCGACGAGCATGTCGTGCCACTGAAGGCGCGGCTCGACGAACTGGAACGCGATGCGATGAGGTTGCTGACGGCTGCCGCGCCTCCGCCGGCTCCTGCCCCTGTGCCCCAGCCACCTGGCGCGACGCCTGCCCCGGTGGCCCTGCCACCGGCGCCCGCTGCGATGGGCCCGGAGGTCATTGAGGAGAAGCAGCAGCTTCACCTGAGTGGCGCTGCTGCCGCCGCTGCACTCGACGACCTGAAGGCCCGTCTCGCGAAGGATCAGGATCTCGAACTGACGCTGAGCTGGCGCCTGCAACGCAAGGGCACGCAGCTGTGAGCTTGTCGACGCCACAGATTTCGGCGCAGCTCGACCGCGTACTGAGCAGCGATCCGACCGCTGTCGCGGTCGCGATTCGCGCTGCATCGAAGCAGCCGTGGCCCGAGTCGCTGACTCAGCGCGGGCGCCACTTCGCGCTGCGCTGGTGCGAATCGTCGCTGGCCATTCGCGAAGCGTTGTGCGAGAACGAGCGCGACGGCAGCAGCGCGACGGGGCTCGTCGTGATCACGCCGCTGGCCACCCACGAGGTGGCCGAAGACATCGCCGCCCGGCTGGCGCGAGGCCGCGTCTACCAGCCCGAAGGCTGGGACATCGTCCGCCAACTGTTCCAGGCCAAGGAGACCGATGCGCGTCTCGGTCGCTACGCGTGGATGCCCCAGGCGCTGATCGACGGCGCCGCACAAGGCCCCTACACGCCGGTGGCCAACGGCTTCCTGGACCTGGAGACCGCGTGGCGTGAGGTGCTGCAGCGCTTCCTGGGTTTGCCGTCGGCAAGGCCCGACGCCGTGGCCTTGATGCAGTGGTGTACCCAGCCGGGATCGGATGCCGCACTGAAGCTGCTGTCGGCCGCAACGCGTGCGGACATCACCCGCTGGTTGGGCGATGCCGCCGGCACGGCGGGCAGCATGGTACTGGCTTGCGTGGAAGCTGGGCGAACCGTCGATTCACTGGCCCTGGGGCTGGTGTGCGGCGTCATCTACGCCGCAGCCGGCGAAGGCCAGGCTGCACTCGGGCAGGCGGCCATTCGCCTTGAGCGCTATGTGGGTGACAGGCACGTCGGCATCCTTGAAGGACGCGCCTGGTCACAAGCGGCGGAGCAGGCCGTGCGTGCGACAGGGCCGGAGGCCATGCGCGGCACGCTGGACCGAGCTGACAGCCTGCTCAGTGAGCTGCGCATCGCCGAGTTTGCGTACCTCAGCGACCTGCTGCCCGCTTCGTTGGATCAGCGCATTCGGTCCTTTGCCGAAGCGTTGGACGCCCACGTGGCAGCACCGAACGCGGCGCATCTTTCCCAGTTGGAGCATGCGGCCGACGCAGTGCTGAGGCATGCGCTGGCCGCCCTTCAACAGCAGCGCATGGACCGCGTGGAGATGGCGCGGCGCCTGGCACGCTGGCTGATGCTGCCGCCAGCAACGACCGCCAACCTTGCCGGTGGTCTGGGGTGGCAGGCCGACGAGGGCGCGTTTGTCGACTGGGCAAGGTTCAGACTGCTCGGCGGTGACGAGCTGAACGAACTATCCGATGCCTATGGCGCTTTACGCTCTGCAGTGATCGCGCGCAGGAACGCATTCGATCAGCCCTTCTCCCAGGCACTGTTGCAGTGGAACTCGCAGGCCCCAGGTGCTGACGGTCGCGTGGTCCCAGTCGAGTCTGTTCTCGAGCGGGTGATCGGCCCCATTGCGGCGAGCCAGCCTGTGCTGTTGCTGGTGATGGACGGCCTGAGCGCCAGCATCTACCGTGAGCTGTTCTCGCGCATCAACACTCTCGGGTGGGTCGAGATGGTGCCGGCGGATGTCGGGCGCCCGTTGATCGGCCTGGCGGCGTTGCCCACAGTGACGGAAGTGAGCCGCGCCAGCCTGCTGTGTGGCCGCCTTGCGCTGGGCACCGCGGCCAACGAGAAAACCGGGTTCGCCACCCACACCGCATTGCTGTCGCAAAGCCGCAGCGAACTGCCGCCGCGCCTGTTCCACAAGGGTGACCTGGCCGACTCGACGAACCTGGCGCAGGAGGTGCGCTCGTCGATCACCAACCCGCATCAGAGGGTCGTGGGCGTGGTCTACAACGCCGTGGATGACCACCTGAGCGGGCCCGACCAGCTGCATCAACGCTGGACGCTGGAAGACCTGAAGTTGTTGATGCCGCTGCTGCGCGAAGCGCGCGAGGCTCGCCGGGTTGTCGTGATCACGGCGGACCACGGACACCTGCTGGAGGATGGCACCGCACAGATCAGCGTTGGCTCGGCGCCCGACAAGGTCAGCGACCGTTGGCGCCCAGGCAGCGATGCACGCGCCCCACACGAAGTGGCCTACAGCGGCGGCCGTGTCGTGACCGCAGACAGCTCGAAGGCTGTGGTGTGCCTGTGGGGCGAGAGTACGCGCTACGCAGGCAGGAAGAACGGGTACCACGGTGGCGTCTCGCCGCAGGAGGTAACGGTGCCACTGAACGTGATCTTGCCGCTGGGCATGAGTCTGGCGGGGTGGCAACTGGCACCGCCGGCACAACCCGAGTGGTGGGAGCTGCCGCACCTGGCGCCCGCCGCCGCCCCGGCCGTTGCGCCCGCACCTGCGCCGCGTCGCAAAGCCGCGGCACCAGCGGTAGCCCAACCCTCGCTGTTCGAGCCGCAGGATGCTCCGCAGCCGCCGTCGAGGGCGCCCCAGGCAGAAGGCGACTGGATCGGCGCCCTGCTGGCCAGCGCGATCTACGCGTCTCAGAAGCAGCTCGCCGCTCGCGTGGCACTGCCCGACGACAAGATGCGGCTGCTGCTGGTGTCGCTGTCCGAACGGGGTGGCAAGCTCACGCGCGCGGCACTGGCCCAGCGCCTGGCCTTGCCGGAAGTTCGCCTGGGAGGCCTGCTGAGTGCCGTGCGTCGCATGCTCAATGTCGACCAGGCACCCGTGCTGACCGTGGACGAATCAGCGGGCACCGTTGAATTGAATCGGGCGCTGTTGCTGCAGCAGTTTCGCGTCCCATCGCAGGGAGCGCCGCGATGATCAGTGAGGCTCGACGCGAAGACATCGTGGGCGCCCTCCGGCGCGGCACGGTGCCCAGCAGCGGACTGGACGCACTGGCCGTGGGCATCGAGACGTTCGCGCCGACCCTGGACGAAGAGCTGGCCGCCGTGGCGGCCGGCCGGGGCGGCTTCAAGGCGGTACGAGGGGAGTACGGCACCGGCAAGACCTTCTTCGGCCGCTGGCTGCAGGAGCGCGCCCGTGCTCGCGGCTTTGCCGCGAGCGAGGTCCAGATCAACGAGACCGAGACACCGCTGCACAAGCTGGAGACGGTGTATCGCCGACTGGTCGAGCGCTTGGGTACCGCTGACACCGGCGTCGGCGCCTTTCGCGGCGTGATCGACGGATGGTTCTACGCGCTGGAGCAGGACGTGCTGGCGGATGAGTCGGTGGACGCGGGCAACGCCGATGAGCTGCTAACCCGGACCGACGCCCTGATGGAGGCTCGGCTGGCCACCATCAACAAAGCAGCACCGGCCTTCTCGGCGGTGCTGCGCACCTACCGCCGGGCCGTGGCCGACGGCGACACGATGTTGGCGGATGGGCTGATCAGTTGGCTTGCTGGCCAGCCCAACGTGGCAGCCAGCGTGAAACGCGCAGCGGGCATCAAGGGCGACCTGGACCACTTCGGCGCCACGAACTTCATCGTCGGCCTGCTGACGATCCTGCGCGACAGCGGATTCGCGGGCCTGGTGCTGGTGTTGGATGAGGTAGAGACCCTTCAGCGCATGCGCACCGACACGCGCGAAAAGGGCCTGAACGCGCTGCGGCAGTGGATCGATGAGATCGACGCCGGGCGCTACCCTGGGCTCTACCTCGTCGTGACCGGCACTCCGGCGTTCTTCGACGGCCCGCAGGGCGTGCAACGGCTCGCGCCGCTGGCACAGCGGCTGCATGTGGACTTCGGCACCGACCGCCGATTCGACAATCCGCGGGCCGTGCAGATTCGGCTCTCGCCGTTTGACCACGGTGCGCTGCTGTCGGTCGGGCGCCGGGTGCGCGACATCTACGCCGACGGGCGTCCACATGAGATGCGCCTTCGCGCTGTGGTGGACGACGCGTACGTCGACACCCTGGCCACCGCCGTAGCGGGCGGCCTGGGTGGCAAGGTCGGTATTGCGCCTCGCCTCTTCCTGAAGAAGCTCGTGGCCGATGTGCTGGACCGCGTGGATCTGCATGCCGACTTTGACCCGAGAAAGCACTACAGCCTGACGCTGGCAGAGAGCGAAATGTCGGTGGCCGAGCGCGCGGCCACGGGGGCATCCACGGTGGACGACATCGAGCTGTGATGGAGTTCGACCAACTGCATCCTGCGATGCAGTACCACGTCGTCAACTCGCTGGGCTGGAGCACATTGCGGCCAACCCAGTTGGCCGCCATCGCGCCAATCCACGCTGGCACGCACTGCCTGCTCCTCGCGCCGACGGCAGGCGGCAAGACCGAGGCTGCGGCGATCCCGATGCTCTCGCGCATGCTGCGCGAGGAGTGGCCGGCTGCCAGCGTGCTCTACATCTGCCCGATCAAGGCGCTGCTGAACAACCTGGAACAGCGCCTTTCCTACTACGCTGGATTGGTCGGCCGGCGCGTCGAGGTCTGGCACGGCGACGTTTCGCAATCGCGCAAGCTGCGCGCTCTTAAAGACGCGCCGGACATCCTTCTGACGACACCGGAATCCGTCGAAGCCATGTTGATCTCGACCCGGGTCGACCAACAGGCTTGGTTCGGCAACCTGCAAGCGGTGATCGTGGACGAGCTGCATGCCTTTGCGGCAGACGACCGAGGCTGGCATTTGCGCTCGGTGCTGCATCGGCTCGATCAATACCTGAAGCGACCGCTGCAGCGCGTGGGCCTGTCGGCCACCGTGAGCAACCCGCAAGAGCTGCTGAACTGGCTCGCACCTTCAGGCGAACGCGCAGTCGTCGGCAGTGCCAGCGTCAGCACTGATGCCGACGTGACGATCGATCATGTCGCCTCGCTGGAAAACGCGGCAACCGTGATTGCGCGCCTGCACCGTGGGCAGAAACGCCTGGTCTTCTGTGACTCGCGAAGCAGCGCCGAGCAGCTCAGCAGCATGCTGCGGGCGCACGAAGTGCGCACCTTCCTGAGTCACGCTTCACTGAGTGCGTCTGAACGCCGACAGGCGGAAGCCGCGTTTGCCGAAGAGAAGGATTGCGTCATCGTCGCCACTTCGACGCTGGAACTCGGCATCGATGTGGGCGACCTGGACAAGGTCATCCAGATCGACGCGCCGTCAACGGTGTCATCGTTCCTGCAGCGCATGGGCCGAACCGGCCGGCGTAGCGGCAGCAGGCGCAACTGCCTGTTCCTGACGACGAACGACAACGCGTTCCTGCTTGCACTGGGAATCGCGCAGCGATGGTCTGAGGCCTGGGTCGAAGCTGCGATCCCTCCGGCGAAGCCTTGGCCGATCGTGGCGCAGCAGGCCATGGTGGCAACGCTGGAGCGTGGAGAGCTGCCAACGCACGAACTGGCTGAGGTGCTGGCGGGCTCGTTTCCTGAACTGGCGCAGGATCAGATCGGCCAACTTGTAGAGCACATGGTCAAGGTCGAGTTTCTGGATCGATCCGAGGCCATCGTAAGAGTAGGCCCGCGCCTGGAGCGCGAGTTCGGCCGAGGCCACTACCGTGACCTGCTCGCTTCGTTCAGCGGATCGATGCTGCTTACGGGCAAGCACGGGAACACGGAAGTCGGCTACATCGACCCGACGGCTTTGAACGGAGAGCAAGAGAACCGATTGATCTTGCTGGCGGGACGCAGTTGGCGGGTCACCGGTATCGAGTGGTCGAAGAAGACGGTCTGGCTGGAGCCGGCAAAAGAAGGTGGCAAGGCACGATGGATGGGCGGCGCACGAAGCCTGAGCCGAGAGGTTTGCCAAGGCATCAGAACGGTGTTGGCAGAAGGCGCACCGGCCTTAGTCACGCTTTCGCAGCGGGCGAAGGCCGCGTTGCAGTTCCTTCGAGACGACATGAGCATCTCACCTGGAACCCACTTCATCGCTTCGAGGCCTGACGAAGCCACCGTTCGAACCTGGACCTTTGCAGGCACTCGCGCCAACAGGACTTTTTCGCGCAACGCCGCAGGCACGGGAAACAAAGTGAAGTTCGATGCGCTGAGCGTTCAGGCCCCTGCGTCACTGCTGGCGCCGGCGCTGGGCGCGCAGTTCGAACTGACCGACGACGAATTGGGCGTGTTCGCCGAGGCGATCAAGTTCTCGTTTTGCCTGCCAAGAAACTTGCTCGCCGAGACGGTTGTCGCACGCGCCTTTGAGGTCACCATCGATCGGTCCTGAGCCGATAGCGATGCAGGATTGGCGCGCCATGTTGCGCGCACGCATCTTTACAAAAATCTTCTCCGCGCCGCGCTCCGGCCTGACTGATCGATAGAGATCTCTAGAGATCGAAGTCGATCCATTCTGTCGCTGCGTTCGGCCCCGCCGCAGCCGAGTGGGCTACGGAACTGGCTTCGTCGGCTCGTTGCATGTGATAGAGCCAGCTCTTATTGTCGTCAGCGAACGAACGATATTGGGAGCTGACATGTTGAATTGGACGAGGCCTCGCGACAAGTGCTGGCCCGATCGTGATCTGGCATTCGCCGCGCCGCGTGGATCCTGGATCGACAACATCGACCCGGCCGGCGACAACGTGGAACTGACTCGCCCCAGCCGGGCAAACAACAGGGGCCGGCGACACGGCGAAGCCGAGGAGCTGGGGCAAGGCGTCCAGCCGCAGCCCCGAAATCGATCGCGCCCCAGCGCGTTCGATTTCGGCCGGGGGGAGCCGACCGGCGTGGCGCAGCGACAGCGGAGCAGGCGCCCCCAGGCGCCGTCAGCCGGTCGGGGGGCGAAGCCCCGCCCGCCGAGCGAAGCGCGGCTACCCCTGGCAGGCCTGCGCGCAGCGCAGGTCGGGCCCGCAGGGACCGAGGGCTCGGCGTCCAGCCGAGCGGCGCAGCCCAAGACGAACGGGAGGAACGACCGTGCGGCGCAGCCCCTGCCAGGGGTAGCCGCGCTTTGCGCGGCGGGCCCCCAAGGGCGGCGCAGCCGACCGCCGGAGGCCGAAGGCCGTGAGGGCGCTGTGGAGCGGGCAGACGCGGCGTCCAGCCGCGGCAGTGCTGGGGCAGCGGCCCTAGCCGCCGGCGCGAAGCGACGCCCAGCACGGTGCCCGATGCACTGCGCGTCGACCCGTCCGCACAAACATCCCTTCGAAATCACGTCCATCACGTCGTCCATCGCCTCCGTACGAAGCGGGTTCGAGGACGTTTTCGTGGGAGACAGGCCATGAGGGTGCGACCGCGCGACTATCTCGGCGATCAGACGCCGGAGGAACGGAGAGATATCAATCGCTGCGCCGCTGCTGACTGGATCTATCGGTTCGGGTTCAGCAGCTCCCAGGTGCTGAAGGATGTTCTGAAGAAGCAAGGGGCGGGTTGGCCATCTATCGCAGCAAAGCGCGGCCTGCTCCGATCGACGAAGACGGAGTCAGGCGTTCCGGGTGTCTTCTACACGCTCGCAGAGCCGGGCTTGGAACTGGCCGAGCGCAATTCCATGACGCTCCTGCCCTACCCCGAAATCGATCCCTTTCGCGTCAACCAGGCGACGATGCGGCACAACCTGCTTGTCCAGATGCTGACCGTCAGAGCAATCAACAGCGGCCAGATCGTCCGCGTGACGACCGAGAAGGAGCTAAACGCCGGAGATCTGCGAGGCCACAAGCGACCAGACGCAATCTGGCACTTCGAAGGCGGCCAGCGGATTGGTATCGAGATGGAACTCTCGGCGAAGTGGGAACGGAAGCTCGATGAGTTCATCACGGGGATCACGGCCTCGCTGAACGGAGAAGTGCCCGAGGACAGGCTCGACGGTTTCGCGATCATCACGGACAGCGAAGCCATCTGCCGCCGGTACCGCCAAGCCATGAAACCGGGTGAGCCGATGAGGTACTGGCGCAAGAACGCTCGGCACCAATGGGAAGTCGAGTCGATCGAGAAGGTGCCGGCATGGCTCCAAGAGCACGTCGAAGTTCGGCTTATCCAGACGTGAGCGTCATCGTGGGTCGGATCTCCGCCTACACAAGCATCGTCACGATGTCCATGTGCGTCGCGGGGGCCACCGCAATTGGCGTCAACGCGACCACGGTCAACTGGGAGACGCCGTCCTTCGCAATCCTCAAAGTCGAACTGCTGCTGTGCCGGCTCGAAACGTCGTGGGATCAGGAGTGTCAGATCAGACGATCCGATGCTCAACACGCTTTCGACGCAGTCTGGTCGTGCATCAAAGACGAGTCGCCTGCGACGCGGTGCACACAAGTCAAGCGCGAATTTTCTGCACAAGGCTCCGCGCTGCTGGCGACAGCTGAAATCGCTGCACTACCTGGCCACCGGTCGATTCCCTTTGCTGCCAGCAATCCTTGGTTGGCAGGTTCCATCGAGCAGTGGAAGACGCCGGCTATCAGGTCGGACCCGCACGTTGGCCTTCTGGTCATCGCTGCGCTCGCAGTGGCATCAACTCTTGCCGCTGGCGCGTATGGTCGGTGGTCAGCCCACAAGGCTTGCGTCTCTCAGTCGGCCGAGCGACTTTCCGGCCATCGCACGAGGCATGCTGCGTTGCCATCGGCGATCAGTTCCGAGCAGAAGAAGGTCGACTGGTTCGACGCGTTCTTCAAAGTGATCGATTCGGGCCTGGCTTCACTGCCAAACATGATGATTCCGCTTAACCTGCCGGATGCCGATCCGGCACAACTGGAGTCGACGACGACTACAGCGCTAAGCGCATTGCTTGGAGAAGAATCGTTTCGCGGTAAGGGACGTGCCGAACGGGTGAGCAAGCGAACGGAGGAAAGTGCCGTGGTATGGATCGACAGGACCGAACGAAGAAAGCAGGATCACAAACTCATTGATGAACAGATGGTGTTGGACTTCGTCCCCGTTCCCATCACGATGCGAATCAAGCTGAGATTCATGTGGCTCGGAAACCCCGGCTGCATGTCCAGGTACCAATGGGACGTTGAAGCAACCTTTCGCGGCATTGACGAAAGCCTGGTGCGTACCTGCCCGAATCAGAGCGGCACGAAGTGTCTTAGCTGGCGAACGGATTTTGACTTCGATGCCTGGGATTGCGACGGCGAAGCCGAAGGCCGTTTGAGGGCAATGGCATGGCTGGCTGACGCACTTCAGCGCAAGACGCTGACTTCGCAGGGAACCGCGGCCACGAAGCCTTACGCGAAATCCGTCAAAGAGGTCGCTTGGCTCAAGCGCCAATTGTCCGAACTCCCGCAGATCATCGAGGAAGCAGAAGCTGATCTGAACCGATTGCAGGCAGTTGGTTTCTGGCGTCGCGCAACAGGCTTGTTCTAGACGCCGGTGCGCCTTACCCAGTCAGCGTCCTGAGCACGCAGAAACACAGCAAGTTCATGAAAGTCCCAGCCTGGCGAGCTGAAAGCGGCTGGATCGACTCGTGAAGGCCCCGGCACTCGCGGTGGGCCGTCGCTCAGTTCCGCCTTCGCGGGGGCCGATGCGTTCTCACCGGCACGCAGTCTTCGTGTGGATGGTCTCGTGCTCACGGGCAGGTATCAATCATCGTCATCCCAAGAATACCCTTGGTGCAGTTCCTCGTCATCGTCGCGGCGACGGCGACGGCGACGACGCTGGCGGTCTTCCTCTTCTTCGTCGACCTCCGCCGTTGCCAGGGCCTCCAAGAGCGAACCGCGTGGTGCCGTCACGAGCAGCACCAACAGACCCCAGGCCAGGTAGAGGCCATAGGCGACGCAGCCCAGTATCAGGAGTGATTGCAGCTGATCTTGCATGCTGTGCCGATCACTTGGGCGCGTCCGCTTAACCGTCGACCATCTTGATGGTGCGGACGCCGTCGACGAGCGCGCGATCCATCACTTCCTCCGGCGCCACCGTCTCGGAGAACGCCTTGGTCATGACCCTGACCTCTTGCTTGGCGGCGGCATCGTGCAGCGTGATCGACAGGTACACGGTCTGACTGACTTTCTTCCAGTCTTCACATCGGCTGAGACAGATGCCCCGCGGGTCCCCGGTAAGGGCTGTGTTGAAGCGGCCCTTGACTCCGGTAGCGTCACCAATCGCCGAGGCCATCCCTGACAGAGCCATGCCCTGCCAGAAGGGCGTGATGGCTGAGTCCAACGCCGCCTTGTTGATTGCCAGGCCCGCGACCGCCTGCACGACTTCGGCTCGCGATACGCCGCCGCCGTCCTTGGCGCCTTGAAGCGTCTTCTCAGTGGCATCCCCGACAGGAACCTTGACGCCCTTGTAGAACACGGGGCCACCGACCAGGGCAAGGTCGCCACGGAACAGCAGGGTCGCCCGGGCTGTTGACTTGTCTTGGGTGAGAACGAATCCCATGGCAAGCAACGACTCATGCAACCGCTTCGACAGTGTCGAACTCCGATCAAACTCAGCGAACAATGGCGAATGCTGCTTGGCAGACAAGGCGATGGAGCCGTTCGCGACGCTGGTCAGTGCGTCGGCAGCGAGTTCGGCGGTGACGCCGGGTTGGGGCAACCAAGGGCAGACCACCAAGACGAGCGCGAGGGCCAGGTTCCTGCTTGACATGTATCGCTACTCCACCCCATTGACGTCGTGGCCACGGGCTCGGTAGTACCTGTTCCGTTCCAGCGATGAGTTCCACCGGCCTGGAAACCCGGGCTCTTCTTCCTGTTCGACCCCAGGGTCCGCGACCTGTTGGTTCGACCCTTCTGCCTGTGAAGCACCCGCACTCCGGCTCCCACCGCCGAAGACAGCGGCGAGGAACCGGACGACGACGAGCAGCGTCAGTAGCGATACAGCCAAGGAAATCATCTTCTCCACGTCACTCAATCTCCTGCCAGCCCCGCCGGGCAGGCCGTCGTAGTCGTCGAGCCGCGAGTGGCGGCAGCAGGCGCCGCCAAGTTGGTGGTTCGGCCGCTGGAGCCACTACGCAACTCGTAGTAGTCGCATTCTACGAAAGCTACGACTCTCGTAGCAAATGTCGGAGCCAAAAGATGTCGTTGCCGCCAGTGGGGTTTGGCAGAAGCGCTTGAAGGAAGCGAGGCTCGCGCGCGGCTTGAGCCAGAAGCAGCTTGGCATCGAGGCCGGACTGGATGAGTTCGTTGCCTCGACCCGCTTGAATCGGTATGAGGTTGGCGTGCATGCGCCAGACTTTCAGATGTCAGTCCGGCTTGCTAAGGTGTTGGATGTGCCAGTTGCATACCTGTACTGCGACACCGACGAGGTGGCAAAAATGTTGCTGGCTTTTCATCGGGCACCAAGACAGGCTCGGCGTCAGGCGATGGCACTTCTAGACGACGCTGCGCCCACTTGATCCAAAGCAATAGACCGCTCAGCGCACTGACACTATTGCCGACAACGCGCATCGCCGCGAATCATTCGCGTCCTGGCGTTGGCGGAAACCAAGTTTCCAGGTTGGTTGTCGAACCCATAGAGTCTGGTTTAGTCCTCGTGAGGATCCACCGGCGCTCAACCGTCGAGTGAAGCGGATGCCACGATCCCTTCAAACTGCTCTAGCACCTCAGGCTGCCTTTGCTTCAGATGGCGCTTGACCGTTGGGTTCTCCAGCAGTTTGATCAGGTAACCCCGAGCCAGAACCAGCCTCAAGACGTCCTGGCCATAGGTCTGCTCGACCAACCGATACTGCCCCTGGAGGTTCGCCATCTCGCGTTCCATGCGAGCCATCTGCTCTCGGGTGATGCCGCCCAGCTTCTTTGGCTTGCAGCCGTCGACGAGCATCTCGGCCGGCGTCGCGGCGAGCAGCGCCTCTGCGTACGCAACGCTGAGCGTATTGGCCGAGACCATCAACTCCGTGCACTCGATCTGTCGGGTTGGCTTCATCTTCCGCAGTACGCGACCTAGCTCCGCCGAGAACTGCCGGTCTTTCAGAAGCTCCGATGCCTCAGGGCAGATGCCCTCAAGCAGGTTCATCTTCTTCATGATGTGGCTGACATCGACGTTGAGCGCCTTGGCCAGCCTCTCGGGCGCCACACCGCGTTCTATGGCTCGCCGCAGCATGAAGTGTTCTTGGATCGACGAAAGCCGGTTCAGGCGGTTGTTATATGTGTAGGCTTCGTCATCCGTGGCCACGAGACACTGCACTTCAGCGAATCCCAGCTCGCGCAATGCAATCAGCCTCATGTGCCCGTCGAGCAGCATGTGGCGTTCGGCGTCGCCCGCAATCGCCGCCACGGTCAAGGGCTCGATCAAGCCAACCTCTTCGATGGACGACCGGATCTGCTTGAACTTTCGCGAAGTAGCAAGGCCGACGGGCGCTTTCCTGGACGGCAGGACTCGGTCGATCGGCACGGTGATCGGCTCTGGCACGAACCCTAGCTCAACCTTGCTCACTGAACTACCCTAGGCCCACACGCACTCAGACAACTGCTTGGGCAGCGTGTCGAGCCCCTCAGCGCGGAGTAGGTTGATGAAGTTCTCGTCTGCCAGCAGCTGCCTTAACGCGCTGACCAGAAACAGCCAACGCTGCTGTGCGAATTCAGCCTTGCGGACCATCAGCTTCTGGCGCTCGACCTCTTTCTGATACGTGTGCACCAAGCTCGAACTGGTCACCGGCTCCCGAGTCCGAGCGGTCGCTCTTGCCACGGAACGGCCTAGGCTCTTGCGTCGTTCAATGACGCGTCTGGCCTCAAGAAGGTTCTTGCCACGCAGCGTACCCGCCTCGTAGGCCTCCTGCAGCGCGGCCTGGATGGCCTTGTCGTTGTCACCCGCGCCGACGATGGACAGTGCTGCGTTGAGCGGGATCTCGCCTCGTTCAACGGCCACGAGCAGCCTCTCTTCGCCATGCTGGATAAGCGTCAGGATTCCCTGGATGTATGAGAAGGTCAGCCCTGTCTTGGCCGCTATAGCTTTGGCGTTGTAGCCCTTCTCCTTCAGCTGCTCAATGCCAACCAGGAGTTCAAGCGGTCGACACTGCCGCCTCGCAATGTTCTCTGCCAGACTCATGATGAACGCGTCTTCGTCATTGACGTCGATGACGAGCGCAGGGATCGTCGCCTCGCCAAGCGCCTTGAACGCCTTCAGGCGCCCCTCCCCACAGACCAACAGGAAGTACTCGGTCGAATCTGCCCGCCTTCGCGGCGTTACTGTGATCGGCTTCTTCAGGCCAATGCGTTTGATGTTGCCGACGATCTCATCGAAAGCCTTGTCGTTGCGTTCCCTCGGGTTCAGAACATCGACAGCGTCGATCGGGATCATCCGGATCTCACCCGGTGTGCGCGTCGGACTCATGCTGCGACCCGCACCCGCGCGCGCTCAGCCATCGAATAGAGGTAGTCGAGAGTCTCGAAGCGATAGCTCTCGAACTCGGCCGGGTTCTGGTCCGCAAGGCTGAGACGTGGGCCGCCGAAGTCGAGGTGGGGGAGCAGGTAGTAGTCGAGGACGTCCTTGTTGGTCGAGTCCAGGCGCACCGCCACCGAAACGTCCGGGTTTAGGCCAGCGTCCAGACGGACCTTCCAGCGTGCACGCCCCTCCGCATGCGCCTGGTAGCGCGCCAGCACGATGGAAACGGTGAACTCGCGGTTGACCCAGAGGATGTCTGTGGCCGGGTCGCGCGTAACCTCGCCGCCAAGAGCTGCGATGCGTGCCTCGGTTTTTGCGACCAGGTCAGGATGCATCTGTCTCAACAGCCGGTTGACCTCCAGATAGCGGTAATCGCGATCCGGCGTGTAGCCCACCAACTGGTACGCCCGGACCAAACTCCCGAACCGGTGGACGTAGACCGACGTTGACGGCATTCCTTCGGCCTCGTTGATCACCAGTCCGGACAGGAAGCCTCGATGCTGATACAGCGTGCGCAATCGCTCGATCAGCTCTTCATCCGAGTACCTGCGAGCACGCGCGCGGATGATGCCTTGCGCCGTGTAGAAGACGTCCGGCGGGACGATGGGATCAAACGCGCCCTCTTTGCGAATCCACATATCCGGCGTATTCACCACGCGCAGCTTCTTCAGCTTGAACGAGACCCGGTTGTAGAGGTTGTTGCCGATGTACTTCTCGTTGACGAGCACCTGATGCACCGTTGCCCTGGTCCAGTCACGGTCGAGATCGGTGCGTACTCGCATGCCATTGAGCCGGCCCGCGATCTCTGACTCGACCAG
>ERZ795061.2391-NODE-2391-length-17253-cov-7.924991_pt1 | contig 17253 bp, 19 predicted proteins | sample MGYA00375145_ERZ795061 | MGnify/ENA primary metagenome ERZ795061 (study PRJEB30190, sample SAMN05720144) | anaerobic digester metagenome | isolation source: active sludge of municipal wastewater-treating anaerobic digesters | place: USA | collected 2014-12-22 ... | reverse complement strand
CCGAGGTTACTAAATTAAAAGCTGAAATAGCTGAATTGAAAAAACCAAAAGCAGCAAATCTAAATGATGAAGATAAAAAGGCAAGTTATGGTTTAGGGGTGCTGATAGCCTCCAATCTTAAAAATCAGGGTGGCGATTCAGTTGATCTGGAATCTCTCTATTTCGGAATTCAGGATGTTTTTAAAAAGAATAAGTTAATTATAGAAGAACAAGAGTGTTCAATGATTGTACAAGGATATATGCAACAAGCTATGGAAAAGAAAGTAACCAAAATGAAAGGAGAAGGGGAGGCTTTTCTGAATGCCAATAAGTCAAAAGAAGGTGTAAAAGTAACCGCCTCCGGGCTTCAGTATCAGGTGATCTCATCAGGAAACGGAAAAACTCCTACAGCTACTGATAACGTTACTGTTCATTATACCGGTAAGTTGGTTGACGGAACTGTATTTGATAGTTCAGTCGAGCGCAATGAACCCGCTACTTTTGGTGTTGGACAGGTAATTGCGGGTTGGACAGAAGCACTACAACTTATGCACGAAGGTGATAAGTGGTTATTGTTTATTCCGTATGAACTTGGTTATGGCGAACGCGGAGCTGGCGGTCAGATCCCTCCTTATTCAACTTTAATTTTTGAAGTGGAGTTAATCAAGGTAAACTAATCGGAAACAGAAGTTCAGATTACTCTGAAATTCTTACAACAGCTTTCCCTATTACTTTTCTGTCTATTAGATCTTGCAGCGCTTGCGGGGCTTGCTGCAGTGAATAGATTTTGTGAATGTGTTGATTTATTTTGCCTTCTTTAATCCACGCAACTAACTCAGCAAAATTTTGCACGCTTTGCTTGGGATCGCGTTCAGCAAAGCTGCCCCAAAAAACGCCTACAATAGAAGCTCCCTTCAGCAAGGCAAGATTAGCCGGAAAAGAAGGAATTTCTCCTGAAGTAAACCCAACAACCAGGTATCGACCTTTCCATGCAATAGATCGCAAAGCCGATTCAGCTAATGATCCTCCCACCGCATCATACACAACATCCACTCCTTTATCCTCGGTGATTTCTTTTATCCTTCTGCGCAAATCTTCCTTTGAATAATTAATCACATAGTCAGCACCTTTTTCTTTGCAAATACTCAATTTATCCTCTGTGGAGGCTGCCGCGATTACAGTAGCTCCCATTACCTTCCCCAATTCAACAGCAGCTAATCCAACTCCTCCGGCTGCGCCTAATACTAAAAGGGTTTCTCCATCTTTCAGCTGAGCTCGATCCTTCAATGCATGGTAGGAAGTTCCATATGTGTATAATGTGCATGCAGCGTGGATGAAGTCCAGCCCATCAGGCATGAGAAATACCCGTGAAGATTTGACGGCTACGTATTCTGCAAACCCACCCCATCCACACAGCGCCACTACACGATCTCCCACCTTAAGGTGCTTTACATTTTCTCCAACAGCAGCGATAACCCCTGATACCTCACCGCCTGGCGAAAAAGGTAATGTTGGTTTGAATTGATATTTGTTTTGAATGATGAGGACATCAGGAAAATTAACGCCACACGCTTTCACTTGTATAAGAACGTCACTGGCATCAATAGATGGAACCTGTACATCAACAAATTGGAGTGAATCTGGAAGGCAGTGAACCTTGCATTGAATAGCTTTCATTCTTAAAGGAAAGATCCGAGTCTACTTTTTATTTTTTGAAAAGCTTTTTCAGGAGTCCCTTCTTTTCAGGTTGATTCTTCAGTTTATCGAGCGCAGTACGCAAGTGCATTAGAAAAACATCGTCTTTCAAAATATAGTGATCCACCTTCAACTTAGATATCTTTGATCGTAGGGCATCATCATTGGTTGCGGTAATATAAATGACAGGAATACTAGAATCTTTCTTTCGAATTTCCTTCAGATACTCAAGACCCGATTTAGGATCATTGAGGAATAAATGATCTAAGATAATCAGGAAGGGTTTGGTGGTGGCAAGGGCCGCAAGAGCATCCGTGCCTGTTTGAAACACCTGTGTTTGAAATTCCTCCATCTGATTAAAATGACTCTTCATGAATTTCAGGTAAACCGGATCGTCATCAATTATAAATACAAGTTTTTTCATAATGTAAATATTCAAATTTTACCGGTATCAAGAGAAAAAAGGACTCTTAAAAAAGCAACTGTGTACCTTTTAATTTAAATTTCCCTTATTAGACGATCGAGTGCGTTTTCTTATGAGGGTGCTCCCGATCAATTGATAGCCATGTTCGTTAAAATGGCTGATCCAGAACAGCCGTCTTTAAGACCAAATAAATCGTTAAGGAAGCGTGAAATTAAGCGTATATCATTTTTATCTCGAGCCTGATCTTACCTCTAATCCAATAAATACATTGAAAAATTATTTCGTGTATTTTATGAAAGTCAAGTATACTTATTGGTTGGCTAGTTTAAAGATGATGGGCAGAACCATGCGCTGCCGTACAGGTTTCCCCCGCTGCCTACCTGGATTCCAGGGTGGGGAATTTTGAATGATCCGAACTGCTTCTTCGTCACAGCCGGCACCGATTCCCTTAACTGCTTTTACTTCGGTGATCTTACCATCCTTGCCAATAACAAATTCAACAAACACTTTGCCCTCAACACGTAATCTACGCGCTTGAGACGGGTATTTGATCTGCTCAGCCATACTTTGATAAAATGCTGCCAACCCATCTTTAGGCGAAGCCGTAACTTCCACAATAGTAAAAATCTGCTCAGTTTCTTCTTCAACAATTTTAGGTTCTTCGATTACTTCAACCGCCTGAATTTTGGTGTCTTCCGTTACTTCAACGTCAAACACAAATTTTACCTCTTCCTCAATCTCTTGTTCATCGGGAACTTCTACCAGCTGGGGCTGCTGTACTATTACTTCAGGGGTTGGTGGGATTTCTGTAGCCGGAACATCCAACATTTCTTCAAATGTGTTTGTGTTGCGTGACACCAATTCCATTACAGGTTTATCATATTGTTTGTATTCAAAGGCCCCCAATACTATTATGAGGGTTATGAATAAACTGATACTGAAAAAAAAGACCTCTTTTTTGTCCAGATCAGCATGTTCGGTTTTTTTAATTTCCAGGGCCATATCGAACTGATTTATGTCTGAATTCTTAGTATAAGATTAGATTTCTTTACTGAAGAAATCCATGACATTGGTCAGGTCGCGGGTTGAGAGTTAGCAGGTCTTTTGTTGAGCCCGGCAAAAGCAATTCTAAAACTTAAAATATCATCAAGAGAAGGAAGGCGATTATAAGCAAAAGCGCCACCCATTTTACGGTAGAGGAGTATTCGGCAAATTCATAGCCACAAATTGGGCATGTTTTACATTTCTTATCAACCTGCATTGCACAGGAAGGGCATTCTTTGGTAATTGTTCCCTTTTTAGCCATTTAACCACTTTATAAAACGACCCCACAAACCGCGGGGTCTTTTATCAGGGTTTTGAGTGATGTTTTGTTCAACCGGCTCATCAATAATTCTAGCTGGTTTCGTTGGCTGTCCTACTTTCACTCTTTTCAGATAATGCTCTTTGCGCCTATCTTTCTCACGCTCTGCAACCTCCTTTTTTCTTTCCTCCGCTTCACGAGCCTCACGTTCGCGTTGCAGGGCAATTGGGTTTCTCCAGGATTGCTGAGACCCTTCACGATTTGATTTTGTCGAAACCTGTTTTCTGGTTTCTGGTTTTGGTCTTCTTTGCTCCTGGATTTCTGTTTTAGTTACTTCAGCAACTAGGTCTACCGCTGGTTTTTCTTTTTTCTTCGCTTCAGGTAGTTCTATTTTACCAAGAACCTTTAATCCCGATAGTTCTACTTTGGGGGCTTTGATCACTTCGGGTCTTTCCAGCTTTGTGTCGGATTCACCCTCTACTTTTTCCACTTTAGGATCCTCTCTATCTGGCGAAGGCTCACTGATAATTAAAGGGGCAGTAACTATGTTTTCAACCTCCTCAGTTTTGATGTCTGCTGCTATTTCTTTTAATCGGTCGGGGGCAAAGTGTTGAACTATGCGCTCCACATGCTCATCATTGAGCTTGGCATTAGAGCCTTCCTCTAAATAAATCTGTTGGGTTGAGAGATAATCAACAATTTGTGACGGTCTTATTGCCAGCTTTCTGGCTAATTGTCCGAGCCTCATAGGGTATGGTTTCAATAAAGTCGCAAATATACTTTCTTCTGCCTACTCTTGAAAAACACCTCATTCCGGCTTTTGCCGCCACTTTTTCTTTTCGCCATGAAATTTCTTTTCCTTCAAACGCACTTGTTTGGCCGCTTTGCCAGGCTTGGTGGGGCGTCTCACTTTTTTAGGAGTAAAGGCTTTAGAAAGGAGTTGCTCCAGTTTCTGCATCACCGCTTCTTTGTTTTGCAACTGCGACCGTTTATCCTGAGAGGTGAGTAATAGAACTCCTTCTTTGGTTAGGCGAGTATGCAATTTCTTTAAAACTACTTCTCGTTTTTCCTCTGCAATGGAAGAGTGAACGACATCCCACTTCAACGTAACTTTTGAATTCACTTTATTCACATTTTGCCCTCCGGGTCCGCTGCTTCGGGAGGAAGCAAATTCCAATTCATAAATAATTTCTTCAATGCTGGGTGGGGCAATGTTCATGATTTTCTAAAGAACAATTAAAGATTTATAGTTCCTGATTTTACCGATAAGAATGTCTTTGCTAATAAGCAAAAAATAACGGAGATTGAATAAGGTAATTCAGCAGATAATGAAGAAATTCTCCTTCCTGCTGCTCATGGTGACTCTTACCATTGCAGTAAGCGCTAATTCCATTTTAATTCCGATGGATGACGCACAGCGTAATCATCTGAAAGCTTATGGAGTTGCCTATTTTGTATTGCAACAAGGTGCCCAGGTCGACTGGTTATTGAACTACCGGGGCGGAAGCTTTCTTATTGAATATTCACCTTCTGTTCAAAGTGAATGTACTGTACGCGGGATTTCCTTTGAACTAATCACCAGCGCTAAAACGAATTCTATTCTGCAGGAAATTTCCCATCCGGAAGTAAACATGAATGTAGTACGACTGGAATCGGCTCCAAAAATAGCTGTGTACTCTCCCAAAAATGAATTGATCTCGGATGATACTGATGCGGTTATTTTAGTTCTCGATTATGCCGAGATCCCATATACCATTCTTTATGATGAGGAAGTACTGAAAGATGATTTAGTAAAGTATGACTGGTTGCACTTGCATCATGAGGATTTTACTGGCCAGCATGGCCGTTTCTTGAGAAGGGAATCCTCTATCATTCAAGCGAAAATTCAGGAGGCAACTGCATCCAGGCTGGGTTATGCCTCGGTAACAGAAATGAAACTTGCCGTTGCCAAAAAGATAAAAGGATTTGGTGCTGGTGGCGGATATCTATTTGCTATGTGCTCAGGGGCTGAGACCTTTGATATTGCCCTGGCAGCGGAGGGCTCAGGAATTTCCTTTGCTGATTTTACCGGAGAAGATGATGGCGCAGGCCTTGATTTTTCTAAAACACTTGCCTTTGAGAATTTTGTTTTGGAGCCGGCAACCAGTCGCAGATTTTCAACTATCAACACCGGTCGGCCAGATTTTTTCCAGCCCAGTAATGATTATTTTCAATTGTTTGATTTTTCTGCCAAGTGGGATATTGTCCCCTCGATGCTTACGCAAAATCATGAATATGTAATTAAAGAGTTTAGCGGACAAACTACTTCTTTTAGTGCCGCGGTAGTTAAACCTGAGGCGCTTGTGTTGGGAGAAAATCGTAAGGCCGATAATGTCAGATACATTTATGGAGAACTGGGTCGTGGCCATTGGACTTATTACAGCGGCCACGATCCTGAAGGTATGCCAGGCTGGCGCAGAATGAACACTGATCTTTCCATGCACCCGCACTCGCCCGGGTACAGGTTAATTCTAAACAATGTACTTTTTCCATCCGCTAAAAAGAAGAAACAGAAAACATGAAGACTTTTGGTTGGATCACTTTTGCCTTTTTTGCGATCAGTGTAGGACTTTACCCGATCATCTACTTACTTATTAATGCAAACTTTGGATTGCTAAATTCTAAACCTGTTGAGCTTCTTGAAAGTGGTCTATGGAATTGGGCATTTTATCAGCATATATTTTTAGGAGGTATTGCCTTGCTAACGGGGTGGTCACAATTCAATACTCTGTTCAGAGCTCGAAATTTATCAATGCATCGTCTGCTTGGAAAAATCTATGTAGTTGTCTGTATCCTCAGCGGTGGCGCAGGGTTTTACCTGGCATTTTATGCGACAGGGGGATGGGTTGCAAGTCTGGGATTTGGTGGCTTGGCCGTAGCGTGGTTGTTTACGACTTCAAACGCTTTTCTCTCCATTCGCAACAAAGAAATTGATAAGCATCAACAATGGATGATTCGAAGTTATGCGCTCACCTTTGCAGCCGTTACATTGCGAATCTACCTGCCGCTTTCGCAGATTGCCCAGGTTGAGTTTATTGATGCGTATCGCATCATTGCCTGGCTTTGTTGGGTTCCGAACTTATTGGTAGCTGAATGGATAATAAATAATCTAAAACATTCCGTCTCAGCAGAGGCGAGTTGATTATTTTCTCATTGCCATAAACGTCCATAGCGCACCAGCCGCATCGGCAAGACCAAATGCAATTAACGTAGCCGGAGCCCATCCGATTAAAACAAAAACAACAAACCAGCCAAGGATTGAAGCTCTCGTATAGACCGTCAAGGTATAAAACAAGGCACTATTTGTTGGGGCCATAAAAATATAATACAGACCAATGTTAAATACAAGAACCCCTATTACACGAATCCATACTTCATTGGTTTCTGGAAGTTGAAACGTAGAAAGCAACGTATTAGGAAAGCTTGTTAAGGTAATACCTAATATCATCAGGTAAAAACCAAAGTAGTAAACTGATTTGCCAGCGGATGTCATAGAGTCAGGTTTTTGGGGTTTAAAGTAAGGTAAAAAACTTATCTGATAATTCAATCTATAGAACAGACTATGTGTTTACATAGTGTGTATCAAGATTACCCCTTCATCCATTCGTACACCTGATAATGCTCGCCATTCATGCCCAGTTTTTCATACACTCGTTGTGCTGGCTGGTTGGTTTTATCAACATATAAACGAATGCCACGGTAGCCAGATTCTGGCGAGATCAATTGTTGGATATACTCATATAACTTTTTATACACGCCTTGCCCTCTGTAGTCAGACATAATGTACACTGATTGAATCCAGATTACTGTACCACATCGCCAATCGCTCCATTCATAGGTAGTCATTAAACTTCCAATCACGTTCCCATTATCCACAGCTACATAGTAAGATCCCTTGTTAGGGTCTTCGAAGACTTTATGAACCCCTTGCGTTACGGTATGATAGTCCAGTACCAGGCTTTCTGTTTCCATTGCCATCTTAAGTTGAAAATCGATGATCGCAATGGCATCGTCAAAAACTGCGGGTCGTACAATAATCATAATGCCTGCCTGATGTCGTTAATCAAATCCTCTGCTTCTTCTATGCCGACCGAAAAGCGCAACAGCTTATCCGAAATTCCTACTGCTTTGCGTTCGGCTGCAGTAAGCTTAGCATGAGAGGTTCGCACCGGTGACGTGATTGTCGACTCAACGCCACCTAAACTGATCGCACGCTTAATATATTTGAGTTTCTGTGTGAATTTGTGCGGGTCCGTTTTCACTTCAAATGACAACATGCCGCCAAAGCCACCAGGCATTTGCTTTTTAGCTATGGCATGGCCTGGATGGTTTTTTAATCCCGGGTAAAATACATTTCCAATTTTCGGTTCGCTCTCCAAAAATTTTGCAAGAGTAAGTGCATTTTGGTTTTGCTGCCGCACTCTCAGTACAATGGTTTTTAAACTGCGCTCCACGAGGTAACATGTTTGCGCGTCCAGGCTGCCACCAAAATGCATAGCACTCTGTTTGATTTGTTCCGTTAGCTTTTTTGATGATACCATCGCACCACAACAAATATCGCTATGTCCACCAATGTATTTGGTGCCACTGTGTGTGACAATATCAATACCAAAATCAATGGGATTTTGATTTACAGGACTTGCAAACGTATTATCTATGATGGTGACGATACCATGCTTTCGGGCGATTCTGGCCACGCCTGCCAGATCTGTTATTTTTAACAATGGATTAGATGGAGTTTCTACATAAATCACTTTTGTGTTTTTACGGATCGCTTTCTCAAATGACTTAAGATCGGAAACATCAACCATTGAGTATTCCATACCATATCGCTCCAATTCATGTTGGGCTGCGTGGTGTGTGCCACCATATAAATCATGCTGAAATAAAATATGATCTCCCGCTTTTACCATTGCGAAAAGCGAGGTCATGATAGCGGCCATGCCTGAACTAAATACCAATCCGTCTTCGCCATTTTCAAGTGCTGTAAGTTTTTCAACAACGGCCTTCTGATTAGGGGTGTTGTAATAACGCGGATAGCGAACCTCCGTTTCATAGTCGTAAGCAGCGGATGGGTAAATAGGTGTAACCACGCCTCCAAACAGGGGATCGCCTACGGATCCCACATGAACACTTTGAGTAAGCTTGGATGTTTTAGAATTCTTCATCTGGTAAGATTAACAATGTTGGCAAAAATATGCAGTTTGCTTGATTCTAAATTTTATTTGATGAAATTTAAATGCCGTGGATAAAACCAAAATACAGTCGTGAAGGAATACCTCTCAAAATAGCCTGGTACTATAGCAACCGAATGGATAGGTTTGATAGGCCAGAGAAAGAGTATGGCTTGAGTCGTTTAATATTGAAAATCCGGTTGGGTTAATGCAAGGATATGTATCTTTCGAAACAAATGAGACTTTCTGCACAGTAGTGAAAATTAATTTACTTCAATCAGGTTATGCAAAAAATTGACATTTGTGTTGTTGATGATCACCAGATTTTTCGCAAAGCCATTATGCGGTTGCTTACTTCGCTTCCAAGAATAGGTGATGTAACAGAAGCCGCAAACGGAAGTGAGTGCCTCCAAAAAATGGCAGAGCGTTTACCCCATGTGGTGCTACTCGATTTGGAGATGCCTGTTATGAATGGTATAGACTGCGCAAGTCAACTGATTCAGAAATATCCGAATCTGAAAATTATTATTCTTACCATGCACGACAGTGAGAAGTATATGTTGTACATGCTCGAACTGGGTGTAAACTCTTTTCTCCTTAAGAATACAGATCCTGATGAACTGGAACGTGCTATCTATTCTGTTGTCGATAAAGATTTTTATCATAACGACTTGCTTGCAACCGTGCTGCGGAAAAGCATGAAAACAAAATTACAAAGTGAGCGACCGGAATTTTCTGCTTTGTCAGAGCTTACCCCGCGTGAGCGTGATATACTACGCATGATCTGCGAAGAAAAAACCATGAAGGAAATTGCCTCCGCATTATCGATCAGTGAAAAAACAGCTCATACCCACAAACTCAATATACAGAGCAAATTGAAAGTAAAAGGTACCGTAGGCCTTATCAAATCAGCCTACGAGTTTGGAATTATCACTTAATACCAACTAAGAGTTTTCTTAGTTTTCTAAGAAAATCTGAAGGTACAACTAAGAAAATTCTTAGACGTTTTTTAAAAACACTGCAAAAACGCAGCATTTAGAACCTCACTTCCTAAAAAGGAACCAATTCCTGATAAAGTCCAACTACGGCTTAAAAATCAATTTTTATTCTTCACCATCTTACAGTGTAGCAAACACTACGGTTTAAGGTTAATTGTTTATTTCAAATGAAGGTACTGGTAGTACATCGGCAAAAAGAGGTTACAAGAATAATCAAGGAGCAATTGAATCCCTGGTATGTTCATCGGGCTCATACGGGTTTAGAAGGCCTGATTCAATCAAGGATCGAACGCTTTGATCTGGTAATTAGTAGTCTCGACTTGCCGGTGGTTACCGGTATCGAAATGGTCAGGTCTATCCGGCTTTGTTCGTGCTATAAAAATGTTCCGGTAGTCATCATGGCCCTTGGATCTGAAACTCCTTCCCACGCAGATCTGCTCAACAGGCTCAATGCAAATCTTCTTTCAATGCGCGAAGTGTATGAAATGCAAAAGCTGGTTGTAGATCCTGAAAATTATGTACGCTGATTTTCATTGTCACCCGGCAGCGCTTGCTTATGATACTAAGCGTCTGCTACCAGCCGAAGAAATAAATTCATCACACCCCTGGGCAATTCCCCAATCGGCACATGAGAACAAGGCGAATGCTTCGAACAAGCGTTATAGTCAGAGTGATTTAGCCAAATGTGTTCGTTCGGGGACGAAGCTATTGTTTGCTTCCCTCTCGCCACCTGAGAAGGGTTTTTTTCGAGGAGTAAAAGGCACCCGGGTTGAAAAAGCATTTGTTCAACAATTGCACGATCAATGGCATGAGTACGGAACTCAGGTAGCCACAACGTGGTTAGTAAAACAAATGAAATCTGTTCCGGGCTATTCTAATTTAAAGCCTTCAGACTTTGATTTTCTAGGTCGTTCAATGAATCTTAAATCTGAGCAGGTAAAAAAAATTCAACAAGGCGACTACGACTATTTTGAAGAACTGAAAAATGAATACCGCTTCTTCCTTCGCAAGGCCGGACAGTTTACGGCAACCTCGGAAGAAATTCAAATTGATGATACCGGTATCAAAAGAAGGTGGTGGGGCTCCTATCACCTCGTAGGACACGGCCACGAAGTAAATGTGAGTTTGGATCGTGATGAAATCATTATTGTGCCCACCTTGGGCGGCATTCACTCCTTGGGTATAGGCAACCCCGAAGATGAAGATCTACGACCCGGAGAACAACCACGCGACATCAACCTCGATACGCTAAAAAGTCGTATCCGCCAGCTGAAGGGCGAGGAATTATTGCAGGATCCAGCATTGCCAACCTGGAAGCACGCACCGTTCTACATAACCTTTGCCCAGAATTTTTGCAATACCCTTTGTGGGCACACAAAAAGTTTCCCTTCGCGGGCGCGTTTGTTGTTCGATCAGCACAAGGGACAGGATCTTGATGTTACGCATACCTGCATTGACGTCTGGCTCGAATTTCTTGGCCTGGATAAGGAACTGCGACCTACTGGTTCCAAGCGCATTCTAATTGACATCAATCACATGAGTGCTGCGGCTCGGTTCACCTACTATAAAGAAATTATAAAGCCTTTCAATAAAGAACATCCGCTCAATCCATTACCCGTCATCGCCAGTCATGCCGGGTATGCCGGTCTGGATTCGCTGGAGGATATGGTACAAAATACTGCAAGGAAAAAAGAGACTGATGACTTCTTTTTAAAAGGATTTCTTGCATGGAGCATTAACCTGTGCGATCAGGATATAATAGAGATTTTCAAGAGTTGCGGATTGCTTGGCATTTCGTTCGATAAAAGATTGCTCGGCACAGAACCTCATGCCTGGCTAAACACTATGAACTTTGGCCCACTGGATCGGCTTCGTGCCTTGCGCATATTCAGAAGAACGCTGGAACAGTTTGTACGAATTCCCTTTGAGTATAATCTGTCCGAGCCGCTCACCATTTGGGACCGGCTATGCATGGGTACCGGATTTGATGGCGCCATGCAGCCAATGCCACGGTATTCTTCGGTGTTGCAATTCAGTCTTTTTGAACAAGATCTGGTTGACATTTTAGATGGTATGAAACGTGAAGAGCCCATGTGGTTTGGAAGCTACCGGCCCGAAGCGCTTGCACGTAAAATCTGTTTTGAAAATGCCTACGACTTTGTGCGCAAGCACTATTGAGATTTTCTAAAGAATTCATCATTTTATGGTAATTTTTCGGAATGGAAAAAGTTACTCTCTACCATTTTGTTAGTGACGATATCAAAATTACGATTGAAGCTTACTTTGAAGGAGATCTGCTGGTTATTGATGGCTATGATATTGGAAGTCGGGTAAAAGAATATTGGGGCGATTCAGATTATGAATACTCTGTTAAAATTCCAGCAGCTGGGATTGAAATTTTATACAGCTATCTGGATGTTGAACCAAATAACCGGTCAAAATTGTTACAAGCGCTGTCACAACGCTATAATACTAACTCTTGCTATTCCGACATTCGCAAACTAATGGAGGACAACAAAATTGTATGTGAAGGATTTAGTTGGGCCTAGCGTGGAAGAATAAGATTCAGCATCTACTTATGTTACTCCAATTTTGCAGGTTGGAATTATAGTACATTATTTTTCCAAGCCTCGCATATAACTCTGTTGAAAAAGAGAATTAAGTTGCTGGAAGTAACCCTATTCAATTGCTTGATCGTATTGGTATCATACCCCATCAACATGGGGTTTAAATAGCAATGAAATTCAGGTAGGTTTGAGTTCATGAGGTATCGACTTACCAATTATTTAAACCTGTTTGATTATGAAAAAAGTATTCACCCTTTGCCTTTCACTAGTATCGTTGACTATGCTTTCGCAGGATGTAAAACGATGTGAGTCTGCTGAACCCTCTTATATTAACCGAATGCCTGGGTTTTACATCAGTGATTGTAAAAACAGCGAATACAATGATGTTGAATTTATCTATTATGTAAAGGGGAATGCGCTAAAAATTAATAAAGGAGGCAAATACTATGATCTCTACTACCGTATGAATGAAGGGGAATCAAGAAAATTCAGCGAGGCGCAAATCATCCAGAATTATTTCAATGCCGTAGTGAAAATTAAGGGAAAAGCATTGGCTGATAAGAAAACAACCCTCTCTGCCAGTATAAATGGTAATGAAGTATATATCCAACTCCATACAGCTGCCAATTCGGTTGATACTAAAAGTTACAGAATAGAAATTATTGAAGTGACTCCGATGAATCAAGATATAGAACTTACCCTTCAGGAAGCGATTGACAAAAATGGTAAAGCAGCGCTATATGGAATTTTATTTGATGTGGGGAAATCTGATATCAAACCCGAATCAGCCGAAGCCCTTAAACAAATTACAGATTACCTGAATGCAAACCCTGCTATAAAAATTATTGTAGTCGGTCATACTGATAACACGGGTGGTTATGCAGCTAACATTACTCTCTCGAAAGCCCGGGCTGAAAGTGTTAAAACTTACCTGATCAAAACCGGCAAAATCGCAGCTACGCGATTATTATCTGAAGGAGCCGGACAATTTTGTCCTGTTAGCACCAACGACACGGAAGAGGGCCGAATGCTGAATCGAAGAGTTGAGATTGTGAAACTTTGAATCAACTTCCACTCCAAACAATCCCTTTACGTCTTTTCTATTCAGTGAGTTCTGGCCTTGAGATTCTTACCTCATACTAATTTCCTGTTAGCTAGGCAAAGCGGAAATACTTAGCATAAAACACCCTAGAATGCCGCCAGTAAAATGTCACGGGCAATCCTTTAGAAATTCGATAACTTTAGCGCCCTCTGAAACTAATTGACTCTATGCGCAAAAGATCTATTTATTTCATTCTGATTTTCGCGGCAAGCATAATACAGTGCAGCAAGCCCACCAATACCGCACCTACTGAACGAACCTTGCTGGCCATATTTGCGCACCCGGATGATGAGGCAACTGTAAGTCCGGTATTAGCTAAATATGCTGCCGAGGGAGTGAAGGTTTATCTGGCCATTGCTACTGATGGAAGATATGGTATAACAGAGCATGCAAAAATTCCCGCGGGTGATAGTCTGGCTGCGGTCCGTTTAGAAGAAGCAAAATGCGCTGCTGAAAAATTAGGCATTCAACCTCCCATCATGTTTGGATTGCACGATCAGTTAAAAATGAATGAAGGATTCGGTCCTGTGCATGACCAGCTAAATACGATGCGGGAAAAAGTGAAAGAGTTATTTACAACGTTAAAACCTGATGTAGTAATTACCTGGGGTGCCTCCGGCTGGACCGGCCATCATGATCACCGATTGGTAAGTACCGTAGTAACAGAAGTATTTCAAAGTCAAAAGTGGGAGAAGCCATCACAACTTTATTATTCTGCTATTCCTACCGGAAATCTACCTGTTGATAGCCCGATGCAATTGGCTACCGTTGATTCTTCATTTTTAACAGTGAAAATTCCGATTGCCGAAACAGACTACGAAAGAGCAAACGCTTCTTGGCATTGTCATAAAAGTCAGTACACGCCCGAAACTATTGAAGGTATGCATCGACTTATCAAGGCCTCGCTGAAGGGCACTGCTTACTTTCAACCGTTAGTAGTTGCATCAACTGAAAAGAAAACTTTATTTTAACCTTACATTTTTTATCCATGAGAATTCTATTCATTCTAACGCTGGCATTAGTCACAGCAAATTCCTTCGCTCAAAAGAAACCGCAGACGCCTGCAATTAGCGCAAGCAAAAAAGTAGTTATCCAGTCGGTCGATAATCACAGCGCAGAGCTTATCACGATTAGCGATAAAATCTGGGCTGCTGAAGAAACTGCTTTTAATGAAATTCAATCGGCCAAACTGCTTTCCGATTATGCGGAAGCCAATGGCTTTAAAGTAGAGCGTGGGGTCGCAGAAATGCCAACTGCTTTTGTAGCTACCTATGGTAGCGGCAGCCCGGTGATTGGGATACTGGGTGAGTTCGATGCCTTGCCAGGCCTATCACAAAATAAAGTGCCAACCAAAAGTCCGTTGCATGAAGGCCAGCCTGGTCATGGCTGCGGACATAATCTATTTGGCACCGCCAGTTTGGGCGCAGCGATTTCGATTAAAGAAATGATCGAGCAAGGAAAGCTAAAAGGCACGATCAAATTTTATGGAACCCCTGCCGAAGAAAAATTTTTTGGCAAGCTGTGGATGGTGCGTGCTGGGTTATTTAATGGAGTGGACGTGGTGATGGACTGGCATCCCGGTGCTGAAACCAAAGCTTCCGTTCAAACCGGTTTAGCCCTGGTTGATTTTATTGTTGAATTCAAGGGGCAGGCCGCACACGCCTCCGCTGATCCGTGGAATGGCCGAAGTGCTTCAGATGCATTAGAACTTTATACAACCGGGATTAACTATTTGCGTGAACATATTAAACCCAGTGTGCGAATCCATTATCATATACAGGATGGCGGGCAAGTAGTAAACGTTGTGCCCGATTATTCAAGGCTTTGGGTGCGCGTACGCGATACCAAACGCGAAGGAATGCAAGAAGTATATGGACGAGTGAAGAAAATGGCCGAAGGCGCTGCTATCATGGCCAACGTAGAATATAAAATTTCATTGGTATCCGGAGTTTATGAAGTGCTTGTGAACCGCACAGGTGGCGATTTGCTCACCAAAAATCTAGGTCTGCTTGGGCCCATGTCATACACGAATGAAGAAATTGATTTTGCTAAGAAAATTCAGGAGAGCACAGGAAAACCGCAGGTGGGATTACACACTATCGTTGAGCCTTTAGAAGCTACCGATCCGAATGCCGGAGGTGGCTCTACCGATGTAGGTGATGTTAGTTGGGTGGTTCCAACAATACGATTAAGCGTAGCAACCGCACCGATTGGCACACCGTGGCACTCGTGGGCCGTAGTTGCTTGCGGTGGTATGTCCATTGGGCATAAAGGCATGTTGCATGCATCCAAAACATTATCGATGACAATGGTGGATCTGTTTGAAGATCCAAAAAAAATAGATGCAGTTAAGGCAGAGTTTAAACAACGTAAAGGGGATGCCGTTTACAAAGGTTTGATTCCAGATGGGCCGCCACCATTAGATAAGAAATAAAACAACAAGAAGAGGTGTATCATATACACCTCTTCTTTTATACTACGCTGCTATTTATTATAACGCTGCTTTAACTTCATATTTTAATGCATTTGAAATTACCTTAAAACGTTCTGCTGATAATTCCGTCTTCGCAATACTAATAAGCATTTCAAATACCGGAGGCGGGGCAAATGTCCGGGCTTCCTCCAGCCAATGAATAAGTTCTTTATTGTTTATTCCCCGAATCATCCACTTCGCATATTTCATCATCTTTTGTGGTGGAATACTTTGTATGAGGGTCTGCTCGATGGATATAATTTCTGAGTCCGTATAACGATCCCATAAGGCAGCATTCAATTCAATCTCTTCCTTATTCATGTGATATAGATTGAATGCAATAAACTCATTGAAGGCATAAAACAAATGTTTGCCTTTTTCTGCTCTTTCTGGTATTGTGGACGCTTCTTTATAAGATGCGATCAGACCACCCAATACATTTGCTAGGCGATGATCTTCCACATGCTCCCTTTCAAATAGCGTAGCCACTTCAGGATTAGTCTTCTCTAATGGCTCATTAAAATATTGATCCTCGCCATGGGCATGACTTTCAAATAGAAAAAGTACTTCTTCAATCTGTTCAATTACGGGCAACGCTGCCTCAGATTGGGACATATCGGTTTGCTGGATTTTCAAAGCGGTATCATAAAGCTGAGCACGCAGACCCTTGTGAATTTGATTGAACGAATTGTGACGTGTTGTATTCATTGCTATTTCTATTGTTTATATCTCCTTACACGAAGTAACCTTGTTTAAGGCCCTACGTTAAACGGAGCATTATATACGCTAAAAGGAGTTTATGAAGTTGATGCCTACCATTAATTTTGAAGAGTTTGATCATTACACTACTCACTCACAGGAGATCAATGGCTTTCATGAAACCACTCGGCAGCATCCCGATTTTGGTCGCTGGCAGGAACGATCATTCATTTTAAAAGATATTCGTATCTATGAACATCATGCCAGCCTGGTGAAACCGGTTAATGTACAATACCAGGAAGCTGATTTATCAAAACATGTGCACCACTGTATTTCACTGCAAGGGAATATAGGTGCGCATTTTATCAATAATGATCTTTCTGCCAATCTACAACAACATAGATATCATCAATTGTACATACCTGATAAGAGTTATGTGCTTAGCTTCGACCATAGTTTAACGAATGTGCATATTGAAATAGACAAGAATCATTATGTTAACCTGCTTTGCGATTCAGAGCAATGGTCGAGTGAGTTGCGCAAAAAGATATTTCAAAACGAGATTTTCTATCCGGGAGAGCAAACGCTTACCCCGGGCATGATCCATACTATTCATGAAATTTTCAGCAGCCCGTTAAGCGGCTCATTAAAGCGATTGCTTATTGAATCCAAAGTGCATGAGCTGATAGCGTTGCAACTAGGCAGTTTATCTGATGAAACTCAATTCAGAAAACAACCAAAATCTGATCGTGATCTATTTCTTTCCATTCATGACTACCTGGCTATCAATTTCCTGAAAG
>ERZ795061.2373-NODE-2373-length-17352-cov-6.203446_pt1 | contig 17352 bp, 18 predicted proteins | sample MGYA00375145_ERZ795061 | MGnify/ENA primary metagenome ERZ795061 (study PRJEB30190, sample SAMN05720144) | anaerobic digester metagenome | isolation source: active sludge of municipal wastewater-treating anaerobic digesters | place: USA | collected 2014-12-22 ... | reverse complement strand
AGGCGGGCATAGAGACCGTCAGCCTTGAGCAGTTCTTTGTGGTTGCCTTCTTCCAGGTTGCGGCCATTGCTCATTGCGATGATACGGTCGGCTCGTTCAATCGTTGAGAGGCGATGCGCAATAACGAGTGTGGCACGACCAACCATCAGTTCATCCAAGGCCTCCTGAACCATGCGTTCGGACTCGGTGTCCAGCGCGGAGGTTGCCTCATCAAGAATGAGGATCGGGGCGTCTTTGAGCAGGGCTCGGGCGATTGCCAGGCGCTGACGCTGCCCGCCAGACAGCTTTGCTCCTTTTTCACCGATTAACGAATCAAGGCCTAGCGGCAGCCGTTCGATGAACTCCATGGCATGGGCCGCCTGGGCGGCGGTGGTAATCGCTTCCCGGCTGACCGAGCCACTACAGCCGTAGGCAATGTTGTTGGCGATCGTGTCGTTGAACAACACAATATCCTGACTGACGAGTGCCATATTGTTGCGCAAGTCGATCAGTGGGATATCGGCGATGGGTACGCCATCAATACGTATCTGGCCCGAGTTGACATCGAAGAAGCGGGGCAGCAAATTGGCAATGGTTGTCTTTCCACTGCCTGAGGGTCCGACCAGCGCGACGCATTCACCTGGTTTGACCGTGAAGCTGAAATCGTCGAGGACGTTTCGGTCGTTACCCGGATAACTGAAGCTGACGTTTTCAAACTGGATTTCGCCCCGGGCACGAGGGAAAGGGTGTTTTCCGTGGTCTGTTTCGGCGGGTTGGTCAAGAACATGAAAGACACTTTCGCAGGCGATCAGGCCCTTCTGGATCGTCGCATTGACATCGACCAAGCGGCGTAGCGGTGCCAGGATCATCAGCATTGCTGTGATGAAGGATACGAAGCTGCCTACGGTGGCCTGACCGTGCCCTGCCTGGTAAAGTGCAATCGCCATGATGATCGCCAGCGCCACGGCGACGAAGAAATGGACTATCGGGCCTTGAAGGGCGAGCGCCAGCGCCGAGCGCATTTGCAGGTGGCGCTGGTTATCGATGAGTTTGCCAAATCGTTGCGTTTCGTAGTGCTGTCCACCGAATATTTTGATGACCTTCTGACCTTCAATGGCTTCCTGCAGTACCTGAGTCAACATGCCTTGAGCACCCTGCAGGCCACGCGCCAGGCTACGGACCCGACCATTGAAACCACGTACAGCCATGGCAATGAGCGGCGCAATTGCAAAAGTAATCAGGGTTAGCTTCCAGTTTAGGTAGAGGAGCCAGCCGAGAAGACCGATGATGCTGAAACTGTCCTTGATGAAGGTGGTGATGGCTGTCGTTGCCGTGCTTGCTACGCCGTTGACGTCACTGGTGACACGGGAAATCAGGCGTCCTGAGAGGTTGTCTGCGAAGTAACTGTTGGGTAGGCGTAACAGGCCATCAAACATCCGTTTGCGCAGATCGGCAATGACGTGCTGGGAGACCCATGTCATTGCATAATCGGCGATCAAGCCGACGATTGCCCGAACAAGAAAGATGGCGAATACAAGAGAGGGGTAGAACACCCAATCTAACGAGTCCTGGTTTTGTGCGAAGCCATCATCAAGGATGAACTTCAACAAGGCAGGCAGGGCGGGCTCTAGTGAGGACGACACAATCATGCAGCAGACTGCGACGATGAAGGCCCAGCGATAAGGGCGCACGTAACCCAAAAGGCGCCAGTAAACTTCCTTGCTGCTTAATTCCTTGTCGGCGTTTGCGCCCATGAAGCTGGTCCGGAAACCCGGCAAGAGTAAAAGAATAAATTATACACTTTCGGCCTCCTAACCCGGTTTTGGCCAGCGCTGTCGACTCAGTGCGCGGCTTCCCAATTCGGCCCAACACCCACCTCAACAATGAGCTGTACTTTCAGGTCTGCAACCTGTGTCATCAAACGCGGTAGATGAATGCGGATTTCCATCAGTTCATCATCCGGCACTTCCAGGACCAGTTCGTCATGCACCTGCAGCACGAGGCGCGATTTCAGGCCACTGCTTTCCAGCCAGTTCTGGACCGCAATCATCGCCAGTTTGATCAGGTCGGCTGCCGTTCCCTGCATCGGCGCATTGATCGCGGCACGTTCTGCGCCCTGGCGGCGATTGCCGTTGCTGGAGCGGATCTCCGGAAACCACAGGCGGCGGCCGAAGGCGGTTTCGACATAACCGGTCTGCCGGGCCATTTCGCGTGCTTCTTCCATATACGCTGCAACGCCGGGATAACGGGCGAAGTAGCGGTCGATGTAAGTCTGCGCCGCGCTGCGTTCGAGGCCAAGCTGGCGGGCGAGGCCGAAGGCGCTCATGCCGTAGATCAGGCCGAAATTGATGCTTTTGGCGACGCGGCGTTGATCCGGGCCGACTTCAAGCGGTGTCACACCAAAAATTTCAGCGGCCGTGGCACGGTGCACATCTTCGCCTTGGGCAAAGGCTTCAAGTAGCCGGGCATCGCTGGAAAGATGCGCCATGATGCGTAGTTCGATCTGCGAATAGTCGGCTGAAACGATGCTGTGACCTGGTGGCGCGATGAAGGCGGTGCGGATGCGCCGGCCTTCTTCGGTACGCACCGGGATATTCTGCAGGTTGGGGTCGCTGGAGGCGAGACGGCCGGTAACTACGGTGGCTTGGGAGAAGTGAGTATGCACTCTTCCGGTCACCTGATTAACCATGCGCGGCAGCTTGTCGGTGTAGGTGCCCTTCAATTTTGACAGGCTGCGATGTTCGAGCAGCAGCTTGGGCAGCGGGTAATCGAGCGCCAGTTCGGAAAGAACTTCTTCATCGGTTGACGGCGTGCCGCCCGGCGTTTTCTTTTTGACCGGCAGACCGAGCTTTTCAAACATGATTTCGGCCAGTTGTTTCGGCGAGGCCAGATTGAAAGGCTGGCCGGCCAGTTCGTAAGCCTGGGCTTCTAGCGCCATGATTTTCTGGCCGATTTCGTGGCTCTGGCGGGCGAGTACTGTACTGTCGATCAGGATACCGGTGCGTTCCATCTGCCAGATGACTTGCCGGGCCGGCATTTCGATCTCGCTATAAATGCGGTTCAGGCCGCTTTCCCCGTTGAATTGAGGATGCAGGGCGTGATGGACGCGCAGCGTGACGTCGGCATCTTCGGCAGCGTAGGTGGCGGCGCGTTCGATATCGACCTGATCGAAGGTGATCTGCTTGGCACCCTTGCCGCAAAGTTCCTCATAGGCAATGGTGGCGAGTCCGAGATGGCGGCTGCAGAGCTGCCCGAGGTCGTGGCCCTTGTCGGACTCCAGCACATAGGATTCGAGCATGGTGTCGTGAACGATGCCGGCCAGCGCGATATCGTGGTTGGCGAAAATGTGCTGATCGTACTTGGCGTTTTGCAGCACTTTCCTGCGGTCGACCGCTTCCAGCCACGGTTTTAACTTGGCGAGTACTTCCTCGCGCGGTAATTGGTCGGGCGCACCGGGGGCGGTATGGGCGAGGGGAATGTAGCAAGCCTCGCCGGGGGTGACTGACAACGAAACGCCGACAATGCGCGCCGCAAAGGAGTCGAGGCTGGTCGTTTCGGTGTCGAGGGCCGTCAGATCAGCGGATTCAATTTTGGCCAGCCAGGTATCGAACTGGGGCCAGGTGAAGATGGTTTCGTAATTAACGGAGATTGCTTCTGTGGGCAGCGGTGTTGCTTCCCCATTATGTCCCGCAGGGACGGTATCCCTTGGGGCAAGGAGGGAGTTAAGAGATGGATGGGTTTCCGTGCTTGCTAGTTTGGGTGCATTGAACAGCCCATCCCCACCCCGACCCTCCCCTTGAATGGGAGGGAGCGAAGAATCCAGCTCGCGCAACCAGCTGCGGAATTCATAGCGGGTATATAACTCGCGCAGCGTTTCAGTGTCGCGCTCGCTGGTCGTCAACGTCGCAGGCGCCGGCAAATTCGATAAGTCGCAGGCCACCGTCACCAGCTTTTTGCCCAGCGGCAAGAATGCCAGATGGTCGCGCAGGTTCTGCCCGACCACGCCGCCAATCTCATCGGCATGGGCGACGATCTCATCCAGCGAGCCGTATTGGGCCAGCCATTTCAACGCCGTCTTCGGGCCGCATTTAGCCACACCCGGCACGCCATCGACGGTGTCGCCGACCAGCGCCAGATAATCGACGATCTTGCCCGGCGGCACACCGAACTTGGCCTCGACCCCGGCTTCGTCCAGTAGCTCATTGCTCATCGTGTTGTACCAGCGCACCAGCGGGCTGACCAGTTGGGTCAGATCCTTGTCGCCGGTGGAAATCAGCGTATTCATGCCGTTGACCGCAGCATTCGTTGCCAGCGTGCCGATCACATCGTCGGCTTCAACGCCATCGACCATCAGCACCGGCCAGCCGGCAGCCTTGATCGCGGCGTGGATCGGCTCAATCTGCTGCACCAGGTCTTCCGGCATCGACGGCCGGTGCGCCTTGTATTCCGGGAACCAGTCGTCACGGAAGGTTTTGCCCTTGGCATCGAAGACAATGGCCTTGTAGTCTGCCTTGTAGTCGCTTTCCAGCCGGCGTAGCATGTTCAACACGCCATACATGGCGCCGGTCGGCTCGCCGGCCTTGTTCCGCATATCGGGCATGGCGTGAAAAGCGCGGTACAGATAGGACGAACCGTCCACCAACAATAAAAGAGGCATGAGCAGTGACGGAAAGTGAAAAACTGGTGATGGGTGTGGAGTCCGAGGCCTTGCTGCAAACGGCGTCGGCCCGTGAGTCGTGGCGTATTTTCGGCATTATGTCAGAGTTCGTCGAGGCGACCGAACGACTGGCGGCAATCAAGCCGGCGGTGACCATCTTCGGCAGCGCCCGCATCAAGCCGGGAGCGCCTTATTACGATCTGACCGAGAAAACGGCGCGCCTGCTGTCCGACTCAGGCTTTTCGGTCATCTCCGGCGGTGGCCCCGGCATTATGGAAGCGGCCAACAAAGGGGCGTTTTACGGCAAATCACCCTCGGTCGGCCTCAATATCCAGTTGCCGCACGAGCAGCAAAACAATCCGTATCAGGACATTTCGCAGACCTTCCGCCACTTTTTCGCCCGCAAATACATGTTCGTCCGTTTCGCCAGCGCTTATGTTGTGATGCCCGGCGGTTTCGGGACACTGGATGAACTGATGGAGGCGCTGACCCTGATTCAGACCGGCAAGGCGCGCAAGATCCCGCTGATTCTGGTCTGTACGCCATTCTGGCAAGGCCTGATCGACTGGTTCAAGGAGCGTCTGGTCGAGGAAGGACTGGTCGATCCGGAAGACATGAATCTGATCCAGTTGATCGACGAGCCGGAACAAGTGGTCGAAGCTATTTTCAAACACTACGAAGCGCGTCCGTTTGGCCCCCTGCCCAACGAGCGCGAGTTGATGCTCAACCTGTAATAAAATCGGCATCATACCAAAGAGGAATTCCCATGCGCCGCCTTATCCCACTCATGTTGCTAGCTGCCTTGCCTGTCTGGGCGCAGAACGACTTGCAGCCGCTGCCGGCCGTACCGCCCCCGCCGCCGGGCATGGAAGCCTTCGACGCGGCGCTTGAGCCGCAGGTGACCATCGTCAAGGCCGAATCGGAAACCCGTGAAGAGTTCCGCATCAAGGGCAAACTTTACATGATCAAGGTGACGCCAGCGGTTGGCCCGAGCTACTACCTGGTCGACCACCAGGGTGATGGCAATTTCATCGAGGCGAACATTCCCAATCCGACGACCAAGCCGCCGATGTGGATTCTGCATAGCTGGTAAATCGTGTCCGTCTATACCTCGGTCGGGCGTGATGAACTCACCGCCTGGCTTCAGCCGCTTGGGCTGGGTGAGTTGATCAATCATGCCGGCATCGCCGCCGGCATGCAGAACTCCAACTATTTCGTGACCACGGCCAAGGGCCGTTTCGTCCTCACCCTGTTTGAACGCATCGAAACCGAGGCGCTGGATTTTTACCTGACGCTGCAGGATCACCTTGCCCACCACGGCATCCCTTGCCCACAGCCGCTGGCCGATCAGCAAGGCCGGCGCTGGCGGCTATTGGCCGGCAAACCGGCCGCCTTACTCTCCTGCCTGCCCGGAACGGCCGAAGAAACGCCGGCGCCAGCGCATTGTTACGCGCTCGGCGAAATGCTTGCCCGGCTGCATCTGGCCGGTGCCGAGATGGCGAACCCCTTGCCCAATCCCTGCGGTGCAGCCTGGCGGCAGGCGGTTGGTGAAGCGCTATTACCCGTGTTGTTGCCGGAAGAGCGCAATTTGCTGGCCGAGGAACTGGCATTTCAGGCGGCGCAGGACTTCTCCGCATTGCCACGCGGCATCATTCACGCTGACCTCTTCCGCGACAATGTTTTGTGGGAAAGCTGCACCCCAAGGGTACTTCCTGCGGGGGGCGCTCAACTGTCAGGTGTGCTCGACTTCTATTTCGCCGGCGAAGACTGCTTATTGTTCGATCTGGCGGTCGTTGCCAATGACTGGTGTTTGAACGGCGCAACACTGCCCGAATTGTTGACCGGTTATCAATGCCGGCGTGCGCTGAACGATGCCGAGATCGCAGCCTGGCCTGCCATGCAGCGGGCGGCCGCACTACGCTTCTGGCTGCTCCGGCTGGAGGTCAGACACCGCCCACGCGGGGGCGAAGTGGTGACGATCAAGGATCCCGAGCATTTTCGTCAGCTATTGCAGCGTTTGCGCCTTGCCCCCGAGCCTTTGCCCCGTTAGCATCCGCGCATGAACGAAATAACCGTATTTCCAATGGCGCCGGCGCCTTTCACGGGTGAAAGCCGTGAGGTCGAGCCCGGTGCCTGTTTTGACTGGCTGCATCAGGGCTGGGCCATGTTTCTTGCCAACCCCGGCGTCTGGATCGGCAGCACAGTGCTGTTGCTGGTCATTCTATTGGCAATTTCCATCGTGCCGTTTTTCGGCCAGATTGCGGCGCATCTGCTGGTCCCGTTGTTCGGCGCGGGCATGGTGCAGATCTGCCGGCATTTGTCGGAAGCAAAACAGCCGGAAATCTCTGATTTGTTCGTTGGTTTCCGTCATAACGCCGGGCAACTGGTAATGATCGGCGTCTTTTTCGCGGCGGGTATCTTCGGCATTGCCTTCCTTGCCTTCCTGCTGGTCAGTGGCGGCGTCCTCGGTGGTGTCGTGACCGGCCGGGTTGCCGGATTCGGCGTGGCGCTCGGTGGCGTCATGCTGGCCGGGCTGATCGTCATGGTCCTTTCGGTGCCCGTCATTATGGCTACCTGGTTTGCCCCGGCGCTGGTTTTTTTCCACAACATGAAGCCGGCCGACGCCATGCGCGCCAGCTTCGATGCCGGGGCTAAAAATTGGCTGGCAATGATTATTTTCGGTATTTTTCTGGTGGTGGCGCTGTTCTTCGCCATGTTGCCGCTTGGCCTGGGTTTGCTGCTGCTGTTGCCGGTTTTTTCCGGTGCGGTCTACGCGTCCTACCGCGATATTTTTGTGGGCGTCTGAAATGAGAGCGCAGACACTTCCTGCCGCCGCCGGCTGGCAATGGATCCTTTCCGGTTTCGCCATCTTCAAGCGCAACCCGCCGATGCTGTCGATGCTGGTCATCAGCTACTGGTTCACGGTGATTTTCCTCAATATTCTGCCGATCGTCGGCGCCCTGGTGGCCTCGTTGCTCATTCCGGGCCTCTCGGTGGGACTGATGCAGGCGTCGCGCAATCTGGAGCGCGGTCAGCCGGTCGGACTACAAACGCTTTTCGGCGGCCTCAAAGAAAACACCAAAACCCTGCTCGCCCTCGGCGCCCTGTACCTCTTTTGTACGCTCGGCATCCTGGGCCTGTCCGCCCTGATCGACGGCGGTGACCTCTTTAATTACATGCTGGCCGACACGAAGGCGGAGCGCCTGACGCTGGAAGAGGCCGATTTTGTCCTGCCCGCCTTGCTCGTCATGGCTTTGCTGGTGCCGCTCATGATGGCCTACTGGTTTGCGCCGATACTCGCCGCCTGGCATCGCCTGACGTTAGGCCGGTCGCTGTTTTTCAGCTTTGTCGCCTGCTGGATGAACTGGCGGCCATTTATGGTCTTCATCGCCGGCCTGTTCCTGATCGCCGGCATCATCCCCGGTGTTCTGCTCGGCTTGCTGCTCAGCCTCTTTCCCGGTGCCCAGGGCTTTATCACCGCTATCGTCATGGTGCTGATGGGTCTGATCGTCGCCCCCGTGATCTTTGCCAGTTTTTACGCCTGCTACCGCGACATTTTCGGTATTTCCGAAATTGCCTGAGCCGCTTGGCCTCTTCGGCGGCACCTTTGATCCGGTCCATTTTGGTCATCTGCGGCTCGCCGAGGAATCGATCAGTCATCTGGGACTTTCCGGCGTACGCTGGATTCCTGCCGGCCAGCCACCGCACCGCAATCAGCCGGATGTGACGGCCAGGCAGCGTCTGGAGATGGTGCTGCGGTCAACTGAGAAAAACGAGCGATTTTCAGTCGATGCCAGCGAAGTCGAGGCGGCCGCGCCGAGCTACACCGTACGCACGCTGGAGCGCTTGCGGGCCGAGCTGGGTAGCGACTATCCGCTGGTCCTGCTGGTCGGTGCCGATGCTTTTGCCGGACTGACCACCTGGCACCGCTGGCGCGATATTTTTGCGCTGGCCCACATTGCCGTCTCGCATCGCCCCGGATTTCCGGTTGAAATTTCCAGCTTGCCGAACGAATTGGCGACCGAATTCAACGACCGTCGTCTGAGCAATGCGAGCGCGCTGAAAGACGCTCCGGCTGGCGGTGTTGTCACTTTCGCCATGACCCAGTTGGCGATTTCCGCCACACAAATCCGCAAGTTACTCGCTAACGGGCTATCAGCGCGCTATTTGCTGCCTGATAGCGTTCTCGACTATATTCAAGCCCACCAACTCTATAGAAATAGGCTCTAACTCCTGATGGACATCCGTAAGCTGCAAAAAATCGTCGTTTCCGCCCTTGAAGATATCAAAGGCAAAGACATTCAAGTGATCAATACCGCCAAGGTTTCCTCGATGTTTGACTGCGTCGTGATCGCCACCGGCGATTCCAACCGTCAAGTCCGGGCGCTGGCCCGCAACGTCTCCGAAAAAGCCCGCGAAGCCGGTGGCGAAGTGATTTCGATGGAAGGTGAAGACTCCGGTGAATGGGTGCTGGTTGACCTCGGCGACATCGTCGTTCACGTCATGCAACCCACCGTGCGCCAGTACTACAACCTGGAAGAACTCTGGCAAACCACCCCGGCTCAGCGTCGCAAGGCTGTGGAGCAGGCTGCCGCCAAATGATGCTGGTTGAATGAAGCTGAGTCTGCTCGCCGTTGGCCATCGCCAGCCCGATTGGGTGAACGAAGGCTGCGCCGAGTACCTCAAGCGAATGCCGCGCGAACTGCCGGCTTCCGTCACCGAAATCAAGCCTGAACCGCGTGGCTCAAAAAACCGCGAGCAATTGCTGGCGGCTGAAAAGGGTCGTATCCGCGATGCTTTGGCCGCGGGTTGTCGTCTTGTCGTGCTCGATGAAAAAGGCGACGACCTGACGACGCTCAAGCTGGCTCGCCGGCTTGAAGCCTGGATGCTGGATGGCCGCGATGTGGCGCTGCTGATCGGCGGCGCCGACGGTCTGGACGAAGAGTTCAAGCAGCAGGCCGATGACAAGCTGCGTTTGTCCAGCCTTACCTTGCCGCACGGCATGGCGCGCCTGGTGTTGTGTGAACAGCTTTATCGTGCCGTCAGCGTTTTGAAAAACCACCCTTACCACCGGGAGGGATGATGCGCCTCTACCTCGCCTCGCGCAGCCCGCGTCGCCGCGAACTATTGCACCAGATGGGCATTAACTTTGACACCCTGGTTTTCCGCGATGGTGGAAGGGCCGATTTCGAAATCGACGAAACACCTCGCCTTGGTGAGGATCCGCTGGTTTACGTCGAACGCGTCGCCCGGGCCAAATCGGAGCACGGTCAAAAGATCGTCAATGAACGCAAGCTGCCACAACGCCCGATTCTTTCCGCCGATACCACGCTGGAATTTGCCGGGGAGATTATCGGCAAGCCGGTTGATGCGGCCGATGCAACCGCCATTCTGCAGCGATTATCCGGGCAAACGCATCGTGTTTTGACTGGTGTTTCGGTGACCACGATGGGGCGTACCGAGTTTGTCCTGTCTTCCAGCGAAGTGCGTTTTCGCGTGCTGGAAAGCGACGAAATTCGCCATTACGTGATGAGTGGCGAACCGATGGACAAGGCCGGCGCCTATGGTATCCAGGGCCGCGCCGGGATTTTTGTCGAGCATCTGGCAGGGAGCTATACCGGGGTCATGGGCTTGCCGGTTTGTGAAACCGGCGAATTGCTCAAACGTTTCGGCTTCCGTCTGCTTTAGGTTTCTGCCGCTTCGCTTTACCGTGGTTGATCGTTCAATGCTGCGGTGAACTGCTCCCAGGGCAATAATTCACCCGCCACCGAGGTCGCCACGTAGCCCGGCAAGGCAGCCAGGCGTTCGTGGAAAGTATTGCCGAGAAAACGACGGATCAACTGGCGCACGGCCGAGCTGTGGGCAATGCTTGACCTGACAGCCAGGCAGTATTGATCCTGGCCGAGCGGAACAAAGCCCAGGTCATAGCGCGCCGCTGCCGCCTGAATGCCAAAACCCACATCGGCCTGGCCGCTGGCAATCGCGCTGGCCACCGCGTCATGGGTAAATTCCTCATGGGCGTAGCCGGGAATATCCCGCGTATTGAGGCCATTGGCCGCCATGAGTTGATCGATCATGCCGCGCGTTCCCGAGCCGCGCTGGCGATTCACCATGCGCAAGCCGAGCCGCGCGACATCGGCCAGTGACTGAATCCCGAAAGGATTGCCCGCCGCCGTCAAAATGCCGTGTTGGCGCCGCATGATCGGGAAAAAGACGAATTGCCGTGGTTTCAGCCAACGCCCCAGCCAGGTGGCTGCTTGCTCGCCGCTCAGGGTCGTTGGTAAATGGAAGCCAGCCGCATCACATTCGCCGCGCGCTAATGCCAGCAATGCTTCTTCACTGCCGCGCCAAAAAATGTCGACCGTGATGTGACGGCCATTTTCAATCCAGTCCGCCAGCGCGAGGTCATGGCTCGCGGCGATGCGCAGGCGTTCTGGCTCGGCGGCTTCGCTCGGCGACAGCAGTTCCTGCAGGCGCTGGCCCCAGGGCGCATGAATTTCCTGCAGCGTCGAACGTGCCACGCCGTCCAGTTGCAGCAATTGCTCGGCGAATTCGGAAAGTTGCGTGCCCTTGCCGGGCGCCTTGATGACCAGCGGCTTGGCCAGTGCTTGCTCACATTTGCGCAACAAACCCCAGGCGGCGCGATACGACGTATTGGCCGCTGTCGCTGCCTGGCCCAGCGTGCCATGTTCGCGCAAGGCGGCAAGCAATCCGAGCAGGGCGGTCGATTCGGCAGTGGAGAGGCCAAGGCCCAAATCCCAGCTCCAGCGGATCGACAGCGGTGGCGGGTTATAACTTGTTGCAATCGTTGGCATATATGTCCTTGACGCGATTCTAACCTAGGCTTAAACCCGCTTTTGTCTTCACTGATTGTTCTTTTGCTGACCATCAACGCTCCCCATCAAGGCCACCATGAAGCCCAATAAAGTTCTGATTGCTGCGTTCACCGCACTTGCCTGCCTCGTTGGTTCTTTAGCCAGCGCCGACGAGCGGGTTATTACCGTCGCCTCGACCACGTCCACCGAACAGTCGGGGCTCTTTGGGCACCTCCTGCCGGTTTTTGAAAAAGATAGTGGTATTAAAGTTCGTGTCGTCGCCCTCGGTACCGGCCAGGCGCTCGATATGGCAAGGCGGGGCGATGCCGATGTGGCCTTTGTTCACGACAAGCTGGCTGAGGAGAAATTTGTCGCTGAGGGCTATGGCGTCGAGCGCAAGGAAGTGATGTACAACGACTTCGTGCTGATCGGGCCGAAGGCTGACCCGGCGAAAGTCGCCGGCAACGACATCATGCTCGGCTTGCGCCGCATTGCGACGATGGATGCGGCGAGCCGCCCGCCTTTTGTTTCCCGTGGTGATAAAAGTGGCACGCACGCGGCTGAGTTGCGTTACTGGAGAGCGGCCGGCGTCGATCTCGATCGGGCCAAGGGGCCGTGGTATCGCGACACCGGTTCCGGCATGGGGCCGTCGCTCAATATGGCGTCGTCAATGAACGCCTATATTCTGGCTGATCGCGGCACCTGGTTGTCGTTCAAGAACCGGGGTGATCTGGCCATTCTGGTCGAGGGTGATAGCCGCCTGTTCAACCAGTACGGGGTGATCCTGGTCAATCCGGCCAAACATTCGCATGTCAAGGCGGCGGATGCTCAGCGCTTTATCGACTGGCTGCTGTCGAGTGCCGGCCAAAAGGCTATTGCGGATTACAAGATTGGCGGCGAGCAGTTGTTCTTTCCGAACGCGAAATAATCTGGCGTTTCGAGTCTGAGAATATTGAGTGCGCCGCGCCGGGCTTGCCGGCAGGGCGCGCTAGCCGGCCATCAGTGAAAGGATTTGGGCCGCGGCTTCGGCAGCACCGCTGGCTTGGGGCCGGCTGATCGCAGCTTGTTGCCTGAGCAGGCCAAGGCTCGCGGCGAGTTCGCCGGTTTGCAGCGCCTCGGCGGCCACTTCCCGGGCATTGCCATGCTGACCCAGCCATTCAATCAGGCAATCCTGCTCCGGCCAATCCGTGCGGCGCTGGTAAAGCACTGGCGTACCGTTGTAGGCGGCTTCAGTAAACGTGCCATAGCCCGGTTTGGTGATAACGGCATCGACCGAGCAGAGCAGGTCGCTGAAGTTCAGGCCGAAAGATTCAAAAGCGATGGCGTCCGGGTGCTGGCAATGCCAGTCGGCCGCGACCAGCCAGCGAAGGCCGGGCAGGCGCGGCCATTGTTCGAGCGGCAAGCGGTGGGCGATGCCGCCCATGGCGATCAGGATCGCCTGGTCGCCGCCTAGTTTGGCTCCGACTCCGACTCCGGCGTCGAGCTCATGTTTCTGGCCGATGGCCGCGATTGGGCCGATCTTCACGACATTGCCGAGTTGCGGCATGGGCATGCCGGGCGTGACGCGCAGGAAGCTTTGAGCGGCGCGGTAGGCGGCCAGCATTTCGGCGTGGATCGAAGCGGCCCAAGGCTCATCGCCGAAAAAGTGGGCAAAGAGATCGGCCCAGTTGAGCGATGGCACGCCCGCCAAGGCAGCCCCGGCCAAAGGCAAATAGCTGACGTTGGTCAGCACGAGGTCGGGCTTGCGGCTGGCAAGAAAGCGGGCTTCTGCGCTGACCCGCCCCGGCCAGTCGGCATGAGCCTGGCGGTAGGCGGCAGCGCTGGCGGGCAGGTCGATGTGGGTGGCATCGATCATCACATAACCAAAATCGGTGCTGGCTTCGATCAGCTCGAAGGGCACATGAATGCGCTGCACCAGTAGCTGGCGCGCTAGCCGGGTTCTTACGGTCAACCGTAAGTTCGGGGCAATTTTTGCCAAGGCATCCAGCACCGGCGCGGTGATGGCCAGATGGCCGAAGCCGTGGCTGGAGATGTCAACGAACAGGTGCAATGCGGGCCTCTTGCACCTCCCTCAACGTAATTTACGTTGAGGGAGGTGGGTATTGAGTGGGAACGAAATCGATTTTTAGCAGTTCTTGAAAGTCGGCTTGCGCTTCTCGACGAAAGCGGCCATGCCTTCTTTCTGATCTTCCAGCGCAAAGCTTGCATGGAAAACACGGCGTTCAAAAAGCAGGCCTTCATTGAGGGAGGACTCGAAGGCGCGATTGACCGATTCCTTGATCATCATCACCACCGGCAAGGAATAGCCGGCAATGCTCTGCGCCGCTTTCAGGGTTTCCGCCATCAAGTCATCGGCCGGAATGACCCGGGCGACCAGGCCGGATTTCTCGGCTTCAACGGCATCCATCAGGCGCCCGGTCAGACACAGGTCCATCGCCTTCGCCTTGCCGACGGCACGCGGCAGGCGTTGCGTGCCGCCAGCGCCGGGCAGGGTGCCGAGCTTGATTTCCGGCTGGCCGAACTTGGCGGTGTCGGCGGCGTAAATCATGTCGCACATCATCGCCAGCTCACAGCCGCCACCCAGCGCAAAACCGGCCACCGCCGCAATCACCGGCTTGCGCGTCGTCTTGATGCGCTCCCAGTTGCGGGTGATGAAATCGGTTTTGTAGGCCTGCATGTAGTCGAAATCCTTCATGAAACCGATATCGGCCCCGGCGGCGAAGGCTTTTTCATTGCCGGTGATGACGATGCAGCCGATGTTTTCATCCGCCTCGAAGGCGTCGACCGCAGCACCGATGCCATCGACCACATCGTTATTCAGCGCATTCATCGCTTCCGGACGGTTGATGCGGATCAGGCCAACCTTGCCGTGGGTTTCAACCAGAACTACTTGTGTCATGTCTGCTCTCCAAAAAATTGGCCGCTCCGGGGAAATTCCCGGCGGCCCAAGGCGAATTTATGCGTGATAGGTGACGAGGCCAGTCGCCGACAGTTTAACGACTGCGGCCGTCGCGACCTAGCCCCGGCGTTTTCCGCCGCCTGCCCGCCTCTGTTCAGGGCTGGGCGGAGTCGATAACATGCCCCTCTTTCCGCTTCCTCCGCTCCCGTGATCCAGCCCATCAAGACCCGCCTCGACGAATTTCGGCAAAAGACTCGCGTCCAGGCCGGTTCTCTCATTATTTCTGTCTTTGGCGATGCCATTCTGCCGCGTGGCGGCCGGGTCTGGCTGGGCAGTTTGATCCGTTTGCTCGAACCGCTCGAACTCAACGGGCGCCTGGTTCGTACCTCGGTGTTTCGACTTGGCAAGGAGGCCTGGCTGCGGACCGAAACCGTGGGCCGGCGCGCCGACTATGTGCTGACCGACTCGGGGCGTCGGCGCTTTGAAGAGGCATCGCGGCATATTTACGCCGCACAAGCCCCGCACTGGGATCGTCGCTGGCGGCTGATTCTGGCCGTTGGCGAATTCGCCCCCAAGGAGCGCGAGCGCCTGCGTCGGGCTTTGTTCTGGCAAGGCTTCGGCGTCCTCGGTGCCGACTGCTTCGTGCATCCCTCCGCCGATCTCAACGCTGCTTACGATGCGCTGGTGGCCGAAGGCTTGACCGATTATCTCGCCCGTTTGATGCCGCTGCTCGCGGCTGACGCCCGTTCCGGCCTGCCCGCCAATGACGCCGATCTCGTCGCTCGGGCCTGGAATCTCGATGCATTGGCCGGCGCTTATGGCGAGTTCGTCGCCACTTATCTGCCCGTCTTAACCGAAGTGCGCGGCGATCGTCTGGCCGAGGTCGCTGACGAGGACGCTTTCCTGCTTCGCACCCTGCTTATTCACGACTACCGTCGCCTGCTCTTGCGCGACCCGGAACTGCCCGATGTCCTGCTTCCCGTTGATTGGCCGGGCGAAAAGGCTCGACGCTTGTGCCAGGAGCTCTATCGTCGTCTGGCGCCGGCCTCTGAGCGACATCTGGATAAATTTCTCACCCTGGCCGATGGCAGCAACCCAGCCTGCGACCCAGCCTACGCCGCACGCTTTTCGCAGGAAGAATCTCAGGGCAATTCGCTGGGCGGGCAAACCCGGTAAGTTGGATACAGCTTTGTTTTCTGAGCCACATCCCACCATCCGGCGGCTTGGTACGCCACTCAATACGCCGCTTCAAACCCCGCGTCGGCAATGGCCTGGACAATATCGTCCGGGCTGACGAAGCGGCCGTGTTCGATGCTGGCTTCACCTTTTTCCAGCGAAATCTCGATATGGCCGATGTTGGGCAAATCCTGAATTGCGTTGGCAAGGGTCCGAACGCAGGTCTCGTCTTTCAGACCGTTGATCTTGAAAATCAGGGTTTCCATAATTTTTGAGGGCAGGTTGGCTGTGGTAAGCGATTTCGGCAGTTATTTCAGCGAGAAGTTCGCCGGCTGGCGATTGCTGCGGTCAACCCCGGTTTTCTCGCAAAATTGCCGTGGTCCGCTGCGGCGCTCAGCGGCGCGCGAGATGCAGCCACAAAATCCCCAGCCACTCATGCAGCGCGAAGTACGAATTCTGCATGGCTTTTTCCTGCGGGAGCCAGTCAAACAGCCCAATCGGCTGGCTGCTCCTGCCCTTGAAGTCAGTCGGCCCGGCAATCACCTCCAAGCCGGCCGCCTCGAACAAAAGCTGCGCCCTGGGTATGTGAAAAGCCTGTGTGACGAGAACGATCCGCTTCACGCCAGCGGCCTTGAGGATGGCGGCCGACATGGCGGCATTGTCGGCCGTGTCCTGTGACTCCGTTTCACGCCAGCGCACCGGAATACCCAACTCACGTTCGATGATCTCGGCCATCACCTCGGATTCAGAACGGCTGGCCTTGAACGGGCGCCCGCCACTGACCAGAATCGGCAAGTGCAGTTGCCGGGCGAGCGTTGCGCCGTAACGCAAACGAATCAGGCTGCGCTCGTTGACAGTATCGCCGCCATATTCAGCCGCATCGATATTCAGCCCGCTGCCCAAAACCACAATCGCCTGCGCTCCCGATGCCTCGACCAGGGCAGGCCCGCCCCGCTGCTCAAGCGAGCGCATCAGCGCATTCGCGACTGGCGGCAGGGTCTGCAGCAAAAGCAGCAGCCCACCCAGCAGCGCCAAGCCGAAAGCCCAGCGTCGTTTGCGGCAAAGGGCCGCGAGGCCAAGCAGCAGCAGGGCGTTGGCCGGCGGCAGCAGCAATGTGCCCATCAGGTTTTTGAGGAGAAATGTAATGGACATGCAGCGAACCAGGCGCGGGCGGAGTCGCCGAGTTTGGTCGGTCAATTGTTTCGGGTCAATGGTTTCGGCTCAAGGTTGAGGCGCCTTGGCGTCGTGTATCAGTGAAATTAAATGTGAATAACGCAATGGGCATCGTTGCTCAGCAACGCGCGTTCGATGTAACAATTCGGTTTCCTTCTCTCTCAAGATGCCGGGACTTTCATGCCTTCGACCAAGCTACTGCTCTGCCTTGTTGCAACGGCCTCGCTGTTTGGCTGTGTCACGGTCAATGAAATGCATCTGGCGGACGGTTCGATCGCTCACAAGATTAGCTGCAATGGCCGCGAGCTCAGTATCGAAACCTGTTTTGAAAAGGCGGCTGAGTTATGCGGTGCCACCGGTTTTGAAACCGTGACCCGCGAGGGCCGATCGACCGGCCGTGCCATCAACAAAGGGAGCACCGACCTGAATTCCGGCGCCTTTGAAACCCGAAATATTCTGGTTCGTTGCAATGACCAAAAACCGGTGCCGCGCTATGACTAACGCGCCATCACCTACCGGTTTTTGCTCGGCTGCTACCGCCGCCTAGTTAGCGGCCTCAACGACTCCACGACTCAGTATTCTTACTCGCGAACCCTCTTTAGCCATGCGTTTTCTTTTGCCCTGCCTGTTTGCCTTGATCACCGGTTGCGCCA
>ERZ795061.2370-NODE-2370-length-17359-cov-7.660368_pt1 | contig 17359 bp, 10 predicted proteins | sample MGYA00375145_ERZ795061 | MGnify/ENA primary metagenome ERZ795061 (study PRJEB30190, sample SAMN05720144) | anaerobic digester metagenome | isolation source: active sludge of municipal wastewater-treating anaerobic digesters | place: USA | collected 2014-12-22 ... | reverse complement strand
CTGTTTCTGAGGCTTTGGAAGCTGGCGTGGAAGGCCTGATCGGGCTTCATTTGGAAGGTCCGTGGCTTTCGGAGCCAAGGCGCGGTGTGCATCCCGCCGCAAACCTCCGCGCACTTGATGAGATCGACCTCATCATGCTGACCGCAAGGCGGGGCTTGCCGCTGATGGTCACCGTCGCGCCCGAGCGCGTCTCGCCGGAGGACATCGCAACCCTTGCGGGCGAAGGCGTGCGCGTGAGCCTCGGCCACACGGCAGCAGACGCTGCAACGGTGGAGGGCGCGCTGGCAGCCGGCGCGACCTGCTTCACCCACCTGTTCAATGCCATGCCGGCGATGGAATCGCGCAATCCCGGCCCTGTCGGTGTCGCCCTCGCAAATGGCGAAGCTTTCGCAGGCCTGATCCTTGATGGCATCCACGTTCACCCGATCACGGCGCGGGTGGCCTTCCTCGCCAAGACGTCCCGGCGAATGATCCTTGTCTCCGATGCGATGGCGACCGTCGGCGCGGATCGTCCGGACATGTCGCTGTTCGGTGAGACCGTCAGTCTGTCGCACGGCGCGCTGCGAACGGCCTCGGGCACGCTGGCGGGGGCGCATCTCGATATGGCGAACGCGGTGCGCAATGCGCTGGCGATGCTTCGGGCCAGCGAGGCGGAAGCACTGCGCATGGCGACACTGACTCCGGCGGAATTCCTCGGCCTCTCGGATCGTGGGCGGATCACGCCGGGCGCCCGTGCGGATTTCGTTCTGCTGGATGCGCAATTCCAGCCGCAGGGCGTCTGGATCGACGGCGAGCGGGCGACCTAGCGCCTCCCGACTTCAGCCAGCGCCTCGCGCAGGCGGCCACCATGCTGCGCCAGCAATGCACGCGCTCCCGCCAGATCGAGGCCGCGACGCACCAGCACCGCCGCCTTGAGATCACCGCCCGCTGTGGTCAGCGCGCTCGCCGCCTCAGTCTCTGAGCAGCCATCCAGCGTGGCCACCATCCGCACGGCACGACGCCGTAGCTTCTCATTAGTTGCGATCATGTCGACCATCAGGCCGCGATAGACGCGCCCCATCCGCACCATGAGCATGGTCGAGAACAGGTTGAGCGCGACCTTCTGGGCCGTGCCTGCCTTCATGCGCGTCGATCCGGCGACGGGCTCGGCGCCGGTCGCAAGGAGCACAGCGTGATGCGCTTCCCTGAGCAGGAGCGCGTCCTCATTCGACGATACTCCGATGGTCAGCGCGCCACGAGCTTTCGCCGCCCGCAGCGCTTCGATCGTGAAGGGCGTGCCGCCACTTGCAGCAACGCCAATCAGCACGTCATCCGGCTCCACATTGAGATCAACAACGCGCGCCGCGCCATCAGCGCCGCTATCCTCCGCATTCTCCACCGGCCGCAGCAGAGCTCCCTCCCCACCCGCGACAACAAACGCCACCCGATCCGCCGGCCAGCCGAATGTAGGCAGCAGTTCAGCCCCATCCTGCACTGCGATCCGTGCTGACGTTCCAGCGCCCGCATAGATCAGCCGCCCAGCGGTCTTCAGCCGCGCGGCCGCCGCATCCACCGCCCGCGCAAGCGCCGGCAATGCCGGCGCCACGGTGGCCACGGCCGCCATCTGGCTTTCATGCAGCTTTTCCAGCGCGCGCGCCGTATCCCACGCGTCCAGATCAGCGAATGACGGGTCCATATCCTCTGTTTTCATGCCCCGATCCTTATCCTTGCGCGCCTTAATTGAAAGGCGGGCAAATCGCATTACAGAAGACCCATGGCTGACCCGCTCTTTCTCGGTGTCGACGGCGGCGGCACGGGCTGCCGCGCCCGGCTGGAAACGGCTGATGGCGTTGTGCTGGGCACGGGCCGCTCCGGCCCGGCCAGCATGCGCTTCGGATTCGCCGCGGCGCTCTATTCCGTGATGACCGCCGCACAGCAGGCCGTGCGCGAGTCGGGCCTCGGGGATGAAGCCTACAGCCGGATCCACGCAGGCGTGGGCCTCGCCGGAACCGGCATACGCGGCGCCCGTCGCGCGCTGGAAGACTGGGAACACCCATTCGCGTCGGCCTGGTTCGAAGGCGATGGCTACATGGCGTTGCTCGGCGCATTCGCCGGCGGCGATGGCGGCATCGTCGTTTGCGGCACAGGCAGCATCGGCATCATGTGGCGGGGCCAGACCGTGCGCGTCGGCGGCTATGGCTTTCCCGTTTCGGACGAAGGCAGCGGCGCCGACATCGGCCTTAACGCCCTGCGTCTCGCCCTGCGCACGCTGGACGGACGGGACGACCCCACGCCCTTCACCGAGGAGGTGATGGCGAAGTTCTCGCACGACCCGGTCGAGATCGTCGACTGGATGGATCGCGCCAGCTCCACCGACTACGCCACGCTCGCGCCGATCGTCGTGCAGCATGCGAATGCGGGCGATGAACGCGCCGTCTCACTCATGCAGCAAGCTGCCGAACAGATTGCGGAAATCGCCGAAGCACTGCGCAAGCGCGGCGCGCCGAAAGTCGCTCTCGTAGGCGGTCTGTCGGAGATCATGCAGGCGTGGCTGCCCGATCGCATCCGCCCACATGTCGTGCCGCCCGCAGGCGACGCCATGTCCGGCGGCATCATACTGGCCAAGCGCAAGCTTGCGGCCGGCGACTGAAACCTACTTGCGCGACCGCACCATCAGGTAGGCAATCAGGTCGCGGCGCTGTGTTGTGTCGGTCAGCCCGTTGAAGAACATGTTGCTGCCCGGCAGGAAGGCGCGCGGATTGGCGAGCCACTGATCCAGCACGGCCGGATCCCACGTCTCCCCGCCCAGCGCCTTGACCGCGGCCGAATAGGTCGGATAGCCCGGCGCCTTGCCCGGGCCCCGCTCGAACATGCCATGCAGGGTGGGGCCAACCTTGTGGTCCTTCCGGTTGTCGATGTAGTGGCACGCGCTGCACTTGTTACCGAACAAAGCCTGTCCAGCTTCGAGACTGGCTTCGTTGTAGGGCGCGGGAAGTTCTCCCACCGTGGGCGCCGGAACCGCCGGCTTCGCGGGCTCGGCCGGCGCGCTTGTCTCTCCGCCACACGCTGCAGCAAGCATGGACACAGCCAGAGCCGCCGGAATCAGATAACCAGTACGCATCGCCCGTCTGAACCCCAACTGAGTTAACGCTAATGGCCCGGTCGCGGGCTCGCCTATTGCATCGGCTTGCGGCACATCTCTCCCAACTCCTGTCGTTAGGGAATACAGCAAAATGACGCTGGCCAGCTGGAAGTCTGTCGAAGCCGAGCACGCCCGCCTCGCCGCGCGGCCGCTACGGCTCACGGCGCAACGCGCCAACCTCGATCAGTTCATCTGGCAGGCCCCGCATCTGGAAGCCGACGTCGCCAAGCAGTTCATCGACGAAGGCGCCATGGCTGCAATGCAGACGGTTGCTGCCGAGCGGAACCTTTCGGTGCGGATCAAGGCGCTGTTCGCTGGCGAGATCGTCAACGCATCCGAAAATCGCCCGGCGCTGCACTGGGCCCTGCGTGGCAATGGCCAGGGCATTCCGGCCGCCGACGCGATGTACCGCGAAGCCGAGAAGGCCGCCGCCTTCGCGCGCAAGGCCGCTTCGGGTGGGCTGGGCTTCACGGTGAAGACCATTCTCCACATCGGCATCGGCGGTTCCGATCTTGGGCCGCGCCTGATCTGGGACGCGCTGCGCAACTATTCATCGAACGGCGCCGACATCCGCTTTGTCGCCAACGTCGATCCGGAGGACTTTGCCGAACAGACAGCCGGGCTCGATGCCAAGACAACGCTGGTTCTGGTCGTGTCCAAATCCTTCAAGACGCCGGAGACTGCGTCCAACGCCGCGCTTGCCCGTGAATGGCTGGTTGCAAGACTGGGCGAGGCGGAAGCCAACAACCATCTCGCGGCCGTATCCTCCGCGCCCGACAAGGCGAAGGCCTGGGGCGCAGCTGAAGATCGCATCTTCCCGATGGATGAGGCAGTTGGCGGCCGTTACTCCGTCTGGTCGTCCGTAGGCCTGTCGCTGCAGATCGCGCTCGGCGGCGATGTGTGGTCGCGATTCCTCAAGGGCGCGGCGGAGATGGACCTCCACTTCCGAGACACGCCGCTGGCTGCGAACACGCCCGCGCGCCTTGCGATGATGGATGTGTTTCTCCATTCCGCAGCCGGCATCCCCAGCCGCACTGTGCTCGCCTACGCCCATCGCCTGCGCAAGCTGCCCGATTTTCTCCAGCAGCTCGAAATGGAATCCAACGGCAAGAGCGCCGACGACTCACCCGGCGGACGTCTCGAACAGACCGCGCCCGTCGTCTGGGGCTCAGTCGGCACGCTGGGCCAGCACTCTTTCCATCAACTCCTCCATCAGGGCACACGCCTCAGCTCTATCGAGTTCGTCGCGGCTCTCAGCGCGGGCGCCGGCGACAAGGCGCGCGGCCGCGCCCTGCTGGCCAACGCCTTCGCACAGGCCGAAGGCTTGCTCGGCGGACGTTCTGCCGCGGCAGCCGAAAAGGAACTGCTGGCGAAGGGCATGGACCCTGCGAAAGCCAGGGCCCAGTCCGCCCACATGCACATGCCGGGAGACCGCCCCTCCACCACCATTCTGCTGAACGACCTGTCACCTGAAAGCGTCGGGGCCCTGATCGCACTCTACGAACACCGCACGTTTGCGGCGGGCGTCCTGTGGGGCATCAACCCGTTCGACCAGTGGGGCGTCGAACTCGGCAAGGTGCTGGCCGAACAGCTCGACAAGGCCATTGCGGGCGATGATCCGGGCCAACGCGACCCGTCCACGCTGCGTCTCGTTTCGAAAGCGCGCGGCTGTTTCTGATCCGTACACGTCTGGACAATGTGACCGCCCGGGCGGAAACTTGCGGCGTTCCGGGGAGGGACGCTGATGCGCCGAGCGATTACTGCCAGCATGGGGCTGATGGCCGCCGCTTGCGCGGGCCTTCCTGACACCACCCCTATAAACCACCAACTTTCCTTCGCGCCTACGCCGGTCATCCACGACATGGGGATCGAAGGGGACGCCATCGCGCTGGCCTTCTCAGGCGGCGGGGCGCGGGCTGCGTCCTTCTCGCTTGGCGTGCTGCTGCAGCTGCGTGAGATGAAGGATACGGGCGGCAGGCCGCTGCTGGATCGCGTGACGCTGATCACCGCGGTGTCCGGTGGCGCGATCACTGCTGCATATTTCGGACAGGCCGGCGCAGAAGGTCTCGACAACTTCCGCAATGCTGCGCTCGATCATGACTGGCAGGGCCAGCTGCACACCAGCTGGATGTCGCCACAGAACTGGGACCGCCTGCTGCAGGGCGGCCTCAACGGGCCTGACAAGCTGAGCAACTGGCTCGACAAGAACATTTTCGGCGGCGAGCGCATGCGCGACCTGAACGCCAAGCCGCAGATCATCATCAACGCAACCGACCTCTACACCGGCGCGCCCTTTGCCTTCGCTCCGCCCTGGTTCGAGGCGATCTGCAGCGACCTTGGCAGCGTGCGCATCGCGGATGCGGTGGCGGCTTCGATGTCGGTGCCGATCGCGTTCCGCCCGGTGGTTGTGCAGGCCTTCCCGGAAGACTGCCCGTTGGCCCTGCCCGGCTGGGTTGATCGCGCGCTGGTGAACCGCCACGCGCCGATGCTGCTGAAGGAAACGGCGCGCTCGTTCCGCTTCTTCCGCGACACCAATCGCATGTCGTACCTCCACCTCACCGACGGCGGCGTGGCGGACAATTTCGGCGTGTCGAGTTTCGTGACGCTGAACGCCGCAGGCGCAGGGCCACATGCGCCGTTCTCGCCCAGCGACGCCGTGAAGCTGCGCCGCTTCACCTTTGTCATCGTGAACTCCGAGCGTCCTGTCGACGGCGACTGGGCTCGCGAACAGGGCGGCCCCGATGGCCCCGAACTGATCGCAACCGCACTGAGCATCGCCGTTAACGCTCCCAAGCGGGCGGCCGCCGATGCCTTCGAGGGATTCCTGGATGACTGGCGGGACGATCTCGTCACATGGCGCTGCGGCCTGAAACCCGAGGAAGCCGCCGCTCTTGGCGCGGGACCCGGCTGGACGTGCGACAATGTCGAAGTCGTCTTCGACATCATCTCGTTCGGTGATCTGGGATACGCAAAAGCCGCGCGTCTCGGCGCCGCCGAAACCGCGGTCAGCCTCCCGGCAGACCTGATCGATGACCTGATCGCTGGCGGCCGCGCGGCGACAGCGTGGAACGATGCGCTCATCGCGCTAACGAAGTAGGTCCTACTTGTCCGGGCTCAGCACGCGCACGCGGGCACGCGTGGTCAGGCCCGCCTCGTCCACTACTTGAACTTCGTAGAAGCCGGCATCAGCCGGGCGCCAGACTGTGTCGCCCGCCACATTGCGCCCCAGCGGCTTGCCATCAACATACCAGGCCAGCCTGCCGCGCCCCTGCGCCGACAACACGAAGGAGGTGTGCTCGTCGTCTCTCCAGACCTCGCCGCCATCCGGCGGGAAGAATATCTGGGGCGGCGCATTCTCGCGATCAAAGCGCGCAAGAGCCGAAGGCGGCGTGTGAGTTCCTGCAACGTCTTCGCGCAGGGCCGGTCCGGTAGATCGCGCAGGCAGGACGCGGCCGATGGCGTCATATACGTCGAACAGCGTCGGCAGCGCCGCATCGCGGCCAGTCACCCCGGGCCGCGGGCCGGAATCGGCGCGGCCGATCCACACCACGACAGCATAGCCGTTGCCCGTCGCCGCTGCCCACGCATCGCGGAAGCCGTACGATGTTCCTGTCTTCGCTGCGATCACTGGCGCTTCCTGAGTCAGCATCGCCGGCATCCGCCCGTCCGGCGCGGGCGCCTGCGCCAGGATATCCACGATCTGCCGCGCTGACTGCGCCGACATGATCTGCGTCGCGGGCGTCTTCTTCACTCTGTCCGCCTGGCGCTCTTCCTCAATCCAATGAAGCGGCAACGCACGCCCGCCATCGCCAAGCGCGGCATAGAGCAAGGCGATATCGCGCACCGTCATCCCCATCCCGCCAAGTGCGATGGCCAGGCCCGCATCATCGTCGGCCGCCAGTGGCATCGAGAGGTCCGCCCCGGCAAATGCCAGCGCGGCGGCAAAGCGTTGCGCGCCCACCGCGTCCAGCGCCGAGACGGCCGGGATGTTGAGCGAATGCTGCAGCGCCTCCGTCACGGTCACGTCGCCGCGAAACGTCCTGTCGAAATTGTCAGGCCGGTAACTCGCATAACGGCGCGGCGTATCGGCGATGCGCGTATCAGGCGCCGCCACACCATCGTCGAATGCAAGACCGTAGATGAAAGGCTTCAGCGTCGACCCCGGCGAGCGCGGCCGGTTGGTGAGATCGATCCAGCCGCCCAGCGAAGCGCGATTGGCCGAGCCAGCCGCCGCGCGCACTTCGCGTGTCGCAATGTCGACCACCATGATCGCCGTCTGCACGCCATCGCGCGTGGGTCCGGCGGCGCGCAGGGCGAGCGTCTCCACCTCGCGCTGAAGATTGGAATCCAGCGTCGTGCGAATGTTGTCAGGCGACGAGGCGCGGCTCAGAGCCTCTTCCGAGGCATGCCAGGCCAGTTGTGGGAAGTCTTGCCGCTTGGGCGCGGGATACTCAGCGGACTCCCGCGCGAGATCAGCGGCGAAGATGCCTTCTTCGGCCAGACGCATCAGCACGCGCTCGCGCGCCACGATGGCCGCCTCGGGTCGCAGGTCTGGCCGGCGAGCCTCGGGCGATTGCGGCAGGGCTATCAGCATGGCGATCTGGTCGGGGGAGAGATTGTCCGGCTCCCGCCCGAAATAGGCCCACGACGCCGCGCGCACGCCCTCAAGGTTGCCGCCATAGGGAGCCATCGTGAGATAGAGCTCGAGTATCTCGTCCTTGCTCAGCCGCCGCTCGAGCTGCCAGGCGCGGAACGCTTCGATGGCCTTGGAGAAGATGTTGCGCGGCCGCGGCTCCAGCAGGCGCGCGGTCTGCATCGTGATGGTCGATCCGCCTGAGACGATCTGCCCGGCCGACACCATCGACCCGCCCGCCCGCGCCAGCGCGAGGAAATCGACACCGCCATGGTCGCGGAAGCGCTTGTCTTCATAGGCCAGCAGCGCCTCGATGAAATCAGGGTCGATCTCGTCGAGGTGCGCGCGCATGCGCCACTTGCCGTCCTCGACCGGAAAGATGCGCATCACGGCGCCACGCCGGTCCATCACAACGCCGGAAATCACATCGCCGCGCTGAATGGGTGGCGGCAGCAGCAGGTCGAGCGTCATAGGCGGGACAAGAATATAGAGCGCGATCAGGGCGCCCTTGCGCCACCACTCCTCTGGCCACCACAAACGAAACCGCCAGCCCTTGGGAGGTTTGATCCTACCAAGGAAGCCGGCGGCCCGTTTCAGCAACTCATGCATCAGTTCCGCTTCGCAACCTGGATCGTCTGCGAGCCCGTACGCGCGAACGTCGCCGGATCGTACATATGCTCGGCGACGACACCCGGCATGGTGAACATGCCCGGCGTCACGACACGAACCATGTAGGCGAGCGTGACGCGGCGTTGGTCATAGAGATCAAGGGCCGCAACAAACCGGTCGTCACGCGCCTCTGCAATGTCCGGATAGGCAAGCTCGCCGAGGAAGCTGTACGCCCCCGTCGGGCCTGCATCTTCCGGCCGCAGCACGGCTTCGATCTCGAAGCCGGCCGGCAGCAGATCGGCCACCACAAGCGGCGTGCGGCGCATCTCGGATGAAGCCACCGAGATCGCGACGATCACGCGATCGCCCTGTGTGAACGATGATCCGTTGATCGGCGATCCGCCCGGCGTCCACATCTGCTTAGACGCCACGAGGCCGTCATAGGCTGGCGGCGGAGCCGAAGCCGGCGCGCCGCGCGACACCGCCGTCACCCACAGCTGGCCGGAGCCGCCATTGGTGAAGGTGGGCGGGGAGCCCATCTGCGCGCCCGTGAGGCGATAGACGCCCGTCGAAACCGGCGTCGCCTGTCCGCCAACCGTGACGGTCGGTCCGGCCTGTCCGCCCGAGAGCGCATTGGCCGCGAGCAGGAGGAAGGCTTTCTCCTGTGTCGTCAGCCTGTCGGGCTCAGGCAGGTCCTGCGCCACGCGTTGCGACAGGCGGCGCACAAAGTCTGCCTGCTTGGCTTCCTGGGCGAGCGCCAGCACACCGGCAAGGTCACGGCGCGGCGTCTGGTAGTAGTCGCCCGTGTTGGTGTAGCCGAGGGCCGCTTCCGCCTGACCGAACGCCGACTTTGCGCGAGCATTGTCGCCGATCATGAACAGCGCCGCGCCGATGTGCGCACGCGCAAGCGGGCTACTGATGGAGGACAGCTTGTCGTCATGCAGGTAGCGCAGGCGGGCGCGGTCCATGCGACCAGCCTTGGCCAGCACATAGGCGGCATAGGCCACCGCGCGGTCCATCAGCTGGGTCTGCGTGTCCGTGTGCCAGCGGCTTTCATAGACCTCGAAGTCGTAGCCGGACGAGTAACGGGACTCGCGAACGGCAAACTCCTCAAGGGCGTCGAACGCCTTGTCGAGCGCCGCGTCCGGCACAACAAACCCTGCAGCTTTCGCGCGGAAGAGGAAGTCCGTCGCGTATGCGCCGAGCCACGGGCTGGCGAGGCCATCGCCCGTGCGCCACAGGCCAATCGCGCCGTCCGATCCCTGCCGGTTCAGCAAGGTGGAGACAGCTTCCTGGATCTGCCCCTTGAGGTCACCCGGCGTTTTCCGGCCGGCCAGCGCAGCGATGTAGTTGGCATAGAGCAACGGCATCGCGCGGCTGGTGATCTGTTCGGTGCATCCATAGGGATACATCTCCAACGACTCGAACAGGGCGGCCGCGTCCATCGGAATGGGCGAGAACGACACCTGCACGTAGGACGAGCCCGGCGTGAACGATGACAGCGAGTCCGCAGCCGGCGAGAAGGCCTGCCCCGGCTGCAGCGTCGTGCGAACCACGTAGCTTGCCGGCATCCACGCGGAACGCGTCTGGATCGGATAGGAGCGGGAAACCGCATATCCGCCCGGACCCGTCAGGTTGAACGACACGGTCGAGATGCCTTCGCCGGAGGCCGAGAAGGCCGCACTCAGGTCCTGCCGCTGGCCACGTTGCAGCGTGGCGTTCAGCTGGCCGGTTGATGCGCGCACAGGCGCCGAGGCCTGGATCGCGGCGGCGTATGCACCCGACTGGCCCTCGACGTTGTCGACGGTGAGAGTCGCGGTGACGGAGTCGCCCGGCGCAAGGAAGCGGGGCAATGCCATCAAGGCAGGCACTGCATCGCGCACCGTCACAGGCTTCGCAGCCGATCCGACGCCGGCGTCAGACCATGCCACCGCCATCACACGCAGCTGGCCGTTGAAGGCCGGCACGTCGAACGTGACCGTGGCCTTGCCACCGCTCAGCTTCACCGGCGCGGAGGTGAGGATCACAGACTGCGTCGGCACGACGGTAAGGCCCGCCCCGCCAATCTGGTCGCCGCCCTGGCGCACAGTGCCTGCAGCGCCCTGGTTGGGATCGAGCAGGCGGCCATAATCGTCGCGCAACTCGACGCCCAGGCGACGCTTGCCGAAGAAGTAGTCTGCCGGATCAGGCGTCGCATGACGCGTCAGTGCCAGAATGCCCTCGTCCACCGCCACGACCTGCACGAACGCGCCTTCGGATGGGCCCGTCGCCGTGATGTTGACCGTCATCTTGGCGTTGGGTCGCTGCACCTCAGGCGTCGCGATATCAAGCTTGAACGTGCGCGCCGACACATCGACGGCCACGTGGCTAACGCCAACCGCACGGCGCGGCTTGGGCGTCTTCACTGCATCGCGCGGCGTATAGACCGTCGCCATGATGTAGACGCCGGCGCCCCATTCGCGCGTGACGGGCAGCTTGATGTTGACGCCCTTGTTGGCTTCCACCGTGATCGACCGGGTGGTGATCACGTTCTCGGACGCAACCACGATCTCCGCCTCGCCCGAATAGGGAGGCATGATCGTGACGTCGACGTCCTGGCCGACGGCTGGCATCTTGTCCGGAACCTGCACGCGCACGCGGTCCGGCGCCTCGACGCCATCCTGCGGCTGGCCGCCCCAGCCAGACCAGAAGCCGTAGGAGGCTTCCCCGCCATTGGCTTCCTCGGTCAGGTAGATTTCGAAATCGCCGTAATCGAGCGCACGCGTCTTCAGCGCACCCTTCTGGCCTTCGGCGATGTTGAGGCGGCCGGTCTCGAGTTCGACCACCCGGCGCGACTGGCGCCACTGCCAGGCGCCGCCATCTTCGCGATACCAGTCGTACTTCCAGTCGATCCGCACGAGGCGCCAGTTGATGGTGGCAGCCTTGAGCGCGCCGGTGCGATCCACCGACACAACCTCGAAGCTGGCCGACTCGCCCTCCTTGGACGACCTGTCGTCGAACGCTGGCTTCATGCCGACATAACGGGCCTCCGGCCGGTAGGCGATGCGAACATCGTCGCGCACGGCGCGCCCGCCCGGCTCGATCGCAGACAGCACGGCCCGCAGGCGCAGCGGACGGCTCGACTGGCCATTCTCCGCAGCACGCGGATCAAGCGTGAGCACGGCCCGGCCCTGCGCATTCGTCGTCGCTGTGGCGAGATCGAAAGCAGATTCGCGGAACTGCTCGTCGTGGCGACCGAACGTGTAGCCCTTGAGGTCCGGGAACGGGTTGGGATCTGACTCAACGCGGACGTTGCCTTCGACAGGCAGGTCCGCGCCGGGGGCACCATAATAGAAGCGCACGTCAGACGTGATCGGACGGGTTTCGCCCTCACGCATGGGCGCAGCCGTATCCGCCTGAAGCTTCAGCTCGATGCGCTGCGGAACGAAGTCCTCTACCGCAAACGACTCCGAACCAACGACGCCAACGCCGTCGATTTCGGTCTCGATCCGCCAGCCGCCCCGCGCCGCTGTCTTCGGCACCGGGAAGGGATAGGCGATCGCCCCGTTATACTGCTTCGTGTCCTTGAAGCGCATGCGGCCGGCCTCAAGCCCGTTCGGGCCATAGACCACGACCGAGCCGGCGCGGTTGCTCAGGGCAATCGCTGAAGCATCGCGGATCAGCGCGCTGATCTGCACCGTCTCGCCGGGGCGATAAACGCCGCGCTCAGTATAGACGAAAGCGTCGGCGGCCTGTGCAGGCGTGCGCCCGCCAATATCACGCTCGGTCAGGTCAACCGGCGAACGGTCGAGATCGAGGATCGCGAAGTCGCCGTTGGGTGCGTAGGCCATCAGGATGCGCGGGGCGACATTGCCTTCCCCGCTCATGATCGGGCCGGAGAAGTTCACGCGGCCGGATCCATCCGTATCGCCACGCGCGAGCACTTCATTGTTGCGCGCGACCAGTTCCAGCTTCACGCCGGACACCGGCTTGGCCGACTGCAGCGAGCGAACCGTCGCCAGCATGCCATTCGTGCCGGCATAGGTGGTGATCGCAAGATCGGTGATCACCAGCCAGCGCTTTGCCCGCGCCGCTTCACTTGGCACATCGCCCGAGGCGTCGATCTGGTCGAGTTCCACGAAATAGGCGCCCGGTTGCAGTCGCGGAATGGCCGTCGCAATGGGGAAAACCGTGGTGGTCGCGGAGTTCGCCGATCCGGGCGTGTCGATCTCGCCGGTCCACAGTTGCTCGGCAACGTCATAGACTTCCGAGTTGTAGTCCATATAGCCCCAGCCGCCCTGGCTGTGCGAATAGCCTTGGCTGATGGTCTTGAACGCCAGCGCACGATCCGTGATACGCGAGATGGTGACCTTCACCTTCTCGACGTTCACCGTCTCAAGCGCGAGACCGTCCGCATCAATGCGCGGCAGGATCACGCCATCGCCCTTGAAGCCAACATAGGAGGGCCGGTCGCCGAACGAGATCGTCACGCCTTCGTCGAACGCCAGCGTGCGGCCGTCGGCCGACGGCAGGCCCGAGCGAATGCGGACTTCGCGCTCCTGTCCGAAATTCAAGCCGCCAAGGCAGAGATTGGCGCCCTCGGTCGACAGCGCGATCTGCGGGCCATCGCCCATGTCCACATAGGGGCGATAATCCGTCGTCGGGCTAAGGGTGGAGGAGAAGGCGAGACAGGCGCGCGGCAGGTCGCCGGTCACGTCGATCGTGTAGCGCACGAACTCGAACTCGGTGGAACCGGCACGGGCCGAGTTGCCCTGCCGCGTTTCCATCTGCGGGCCCTGGTCGTCGCCCTTGACGCTGGCGGCCTGGTTTGGATCGCTGGCTGATGGCCCGCATGCCTGCAGAGCCAGGACAGCAATAGTTGCGGCGGCCGCGTACTTAAGCGCGCGCCAGACCTTGTTCGACCCCACGACGTCCCTCCTGAGTCCCCACCCCGGTATTTCACCTGTGCGTGATCACCATATCGCAGCGCCCCCGCTATGGAAGGCCACGCAAGAGCAACGCTGCTGAAATATACAGAGTTTGTTTGCGGGATGGCGTGCAGACTGGTGCCGGATGAGGGGATTGAACCCCCGACCTTCGGTTTACAAAACCGCTGCTCTACCGCTGAGCTAATCCGGCTGGCTCGTTCCCCTGGATGGGTGTGCCTGCAAACGGGGGAATAGGCGCCCTCCCGCCCCAGCGCAAGCCGGTTCTCGCAAAGCTGGCCATGACGCCCGCCCCCTGTCGGTGCACCATTTTTGGCCATTCCACTTTTTTCCCTGAATGCGCAACGCGGCGCCTTTGCAACGCCTGCCCTGCGGGCAAGGCGGCCTCCTGGAACTCGGGAGGGGTAGAGCCGTTAGCAGCCCCAGACGGCTCGGCAGACCATGCGCCAGGCCAGGGAGCGAACGATGCAGCAACTGAAGCAGATGACGCGACTCAACCAGATGGCGCTGGCCGCCTTCCTCATCGGCGTCTGCGGCTTCATCTATGATGCGAGCACCGACGGCCCCTCCCGCGAGATCGCGGAGCGGGTGTCTGCGCCAGCCGAAACGGCGGAGCTTTCGCTCGCCGCCTACGCACCGGCCTCGTCCCGAGCCACCCTTATCGTGGATTAGGCGGTTACTGGCGCCCTAGCGCCACCCGCGTTACAAGCCGCGCCAGTGCTTCGCCCCCTGCGGAGCGCCCAGCTTCGACGGACCACAATGGCGCGTATCCTCATCACTTCTGCCCTGCCGTACATCAACGGCGTGAAACACCTGGGCAACCTGGCGGGGTCGATGCTGCCGGCCGACGTCTATGCCCGCTATAACCGCGCCGCCGGCAATGAAGTGCTCTTCATCTGCGCCACCGACGAACACGGTACGCCCGCCGAACTGGCCGCCATCGAGGCCGGGCAGACCGCCGCCCAGTATTGCGACGAACAACATGAGATCCAGAAACGCGTCGGCGCGGGCTTCTCCCTGTCCTTCGACTGGTTCGGCCGCTCCTCCAACCGCCCCAATCGTGAGCTCACCCAGCACTTCGCCGATGTTCTCGAAGACAACGGCCTGATCGACGAGCGCACCTCGAAACAGGTCTACTCCGTCGACGACAAGCGCTTCCTTCCGGATCGCTATGTGGAAGGCACCTGCCCAAACTGCGGCTACGAGAAAGCCCGCGGCGACCAGTGCGACAATTGCGGAACGCTGCTCGATCCGGTCGATCTCAAGAACCCCTACTCGTCCGTCTCAGGCTCCCGCAATGTCGAGATCCGCGACACGCGTCACCTCTATCTCCTGCAATCGAAGCTGCAGGATGATGTACGCGCCTTCGTGGACGCTCGCGCCGCCGACTGGCCAAACCTCACCACCTCCATCGCCTACAAATGGCTGGATGAAGGCCTGATCGACCGCTCGATCACGCGCGACCTGTCATGGGGCGTGCCCGTCACGCGCAATGGCGCGCCACGTCCGGGGTTCGAGAACAAGGTATTCTACGTCTGGTTCGACGCCCCGGTCGAATACATCGGGTCCACCGTCGAGTGGGCCGAAGCGAATTCCGGAAACTGGGAACGCTGGTGGCGCACCGACAAGGGCGCAGACGATGTCACCTACGTCCAGTTCATGGGCAAGGACAACGTCGCCTTCCACACAGTGAGCTTCCCTGTCACCATCCTCGGCTCGAAGGAGCCGTGGAAGCTGGTCGACAAGCTGAAGGCTTTCAACTGGCTCAACTGGTATGGCGGCAAGTTCTCGACCAGCCAGAAGCGCGGCGTCTTCATGGACCAGGCGCTCGAGCTTCTCCCCGGCGATTACTGGCGCTGGTATCTCATCGCCAACTCGCCCGAGAGCTCCGACACCGCCTTCACATGGGAAGCCTTCAAGGCCGGTATCAATTCCGACCTCAATGACGTGCTTGGCAATTTCGTGAACCGCGTCACGAAGTACGCTGCCGCAAAGTTCGACGGCAAAGTCCCCGAAGGCGGCGAGCCGGGCGAGCACGAAGCGTGGATGGCCAACGAACTCGCCACACGCCTGCCCGCGCTGATCAGCCATTACGAGGCGATGGAATTCCGCAAGGCCGCCGCCGAAACCCGCGCCATCTGGGCCGCCGGAAACGAATACATCACCAAAGCCGCGCCCTGGACCGCCTACAAGACCAGCGTGGACCAGGCCGCCGTCGGCATCCGCACCGGGCTCAACCTCGTCGCCCTGTTCGGCATAATCGCCCAGCCGATCATCCCGGAGACGGCGAAGAGCATCCTCGACGCCATTGGCGTTCCGCAAGGCAATCGCAGCCTCTCGCCCGCAAAGCTTGGAAGCGGCGGCTACCCCGCACTCCTCGACGCCCTCCCTCGCGGCATGAACATCAGCGTGCCGCCGCAACTCTTCACCAAGATCGAAGACGCGCAGGTCGCGGAGTGGACGGCGAGGTTCGGCGGGGGCTGATCCAGCTTCCCCCACGACAGATTGACCGCGCACCCAGCCCGCGCGAGCCTCCGCACACTCTAGCGCGGACGCACATCATGAAATCCCCCATCTGCGAGATGCTCGGCATCGAGTTTCCGCTACTCGCCTTCAGCCATTGCCGGGATGTGGTGGCGGCAGTCTCTCGCGCAGGTGGCATGGGCGTGTTTGGCGCCGTGAACCTGCCGCCCGATCGCCTGCGCGAGGAACTGACGTGGATCGACCAGCATTGCGGCGGCAAGCCGTACGGCGTTGACCTCATCGTGCCCAACAAGATCGAAGGCAAATCAGCGGAGTTCAGCCGCGACGCACTCCTTGCCGCCGTGCCGCAACTGCATAAGGATTTTGCAGACGGCGTCCTCAAGCAGCACGGCATAGACCCTGGCGATCTCGACGAAGACCGCCAGCGTAGCGTCGGCTTTGCTCGCAACATGCGCGCCGACGGCGCCGCCAATTCCCTCGAAGTCGCCTTCGAATTTCCGATCCGGCTTATTGCCAACGCGCTCGGCGTGCCGCCCGCGCTGATGCTGGAGATGGGCAAGCGCCACGGCGTTCCCGTCGCCGCCCTCGTTGGCGCGAAAGAGCATGCCATCGCGCAGGTTCAGGCAGGCGTCGACATTCTTGTCGTCGCGGGTGGCGAGGCCGGCGGCCATTGCGGCGAAGTCTCCACGCTGGTGCTCATCCCCGAAGTTCACCGCGCGTTGAGGGCCATGGGCGCCACCACCCCCATCCTCGCCGCCGGCGGCATCGTCACCGGCGAGCAGATGGCCGCCGCCATGGCGATGGGCGCATCCGGCGCCTGGTGCGGCTCGGTCTGGCTCACCACGGCTGAGGCCGAGACCAGCCCCACCATCAAGCAGAAGATGCTCGCCGCCTCCTCGCGCGACACTGTCCGCTCGCGCTCGCGCACCGGCAAACATTCACGCCAGCTCCGCTCGCCATGGACCGATGCGTGGGAACAGAAGGACGCGCCAACGCCCCTGCCCATGCCGCTGCAATCCTTCGTCTCCGAACCCGCACTCCGCCGCATCAACAAGCTGGCCGAGATCGGCCACGAAGGCGCCGGACAACTGGCGACCTACTGGGTCGGCCAAGGCGTCGGCCTGATGAACCAGGCCATGTCGTGCGCTCAGGTCGTCCAGCAATTCCGCGAGGATTTCCTTGATGCGCGGGAGCGATTGATCGGTTTGCTGGAGGAGTAGCGGCCCGCTTCCCCCATCGCCCAACCTCCCCTATAAGCCCGCCCATGGTCCGGTGTGCGTTGCGCCACCCCCATGGGAAACACACGATGCTCCGCATCCAGGAAATCAAGCTGCCGCTCGATCATCCCGAGCCCGCGCTGCGCCAGGCGATCCTCAAACGCCTCTCCATCTCCGACAGCGCTCTCACCGCGTTCACCATCTTTAAGCGCAGCTATGACGCGCGCAAGAAATCCGCGATCCAGCTGATCTACATGGTCGATTGCGACGTGAAGGACGAAGCAGCTGTCCTGAAGCGCCTCGCCAAAGACAAGCAGATCGGCCCGACGCCCAACCTCGCCTACGTCCCGCCCACACGCGCCGTCGGCGG
>ERZ795061.2369-NODE-2369-length-17367-cov-8.833064_pt1 | contig 17367 bp, 16 predicted proteins | sample MGYA00375145_ERZ795061 | MGnify/ENA primary metagenome ERZ795061 (study PRJEB30190, sample SAMN05720144) | anaerobic digester metagenome | isolation source: active sludge of municipal wastewater-treating anaerobic digesters | place: USA | collected 2014-12-22 ... | reverse complement strand
ACGCGAGATCGCCTTCTTCTTCCGTCTCGACGAAATCGTAGGCTGATCCCATCACCCACAGCTTCCGCCCCGCGCATCCGTCCGAGCGCAAAGCGCTGGAGGAGCTGCAGCGTCGTGCGTCGCAGAAGTGGGACCCGGATCGTCCTGAACAGATGCAGCACCCCGAGGCGTTGGAGCTTGCGGCTGACAAGATAGCCGCAGGTCTCGTTATCGTCTTCGAACACTGGGGCGCTCCCGCAGGCTTCGCCGTCGTCGTTCCGCGCGACGACGGCAATGCCGACCTCGACGGCCCTTTCGTCGAGCCTGATCTCTGGCGCGGCGGTATCGGCCGCAAGCTGGTCGAGGAAGCGGCGCAATTCGCCATCGCCATTGAAGCCGGCATGCTCATCGCCACCGCCAGCCCACGCGCCGAGCCCTTCTACGCCAAGTGCGGCTTCAAGCCATCGAGCAAGCGATCGACGCCGCACGGCCCCGTCGCGGTCATGTCGCGCAGTCTGGTGTTCTGAGTCTGGGAGCGCCGGGCGCCTGCCTGGCAGAAGGCGCGAAAGCGCCTTGCTTCAGATCTCTGGCCGCATAATCATATTGCCGGGGTCACAACACCGGACGGATGAAATCCATGCGTGTGATCCTCGCTACGCTCTGCGCGCTCTTACTCTCATTGACGCCTGCCGCATCAGCCGAAGCGGAGCCTGACCCCGGTCGCGCCGCCGCCGACCGCCTCGTCGCGGCCATGGGCGGCGCCGAGGCGTGGAGCAGGGCGCACGGCCTCGTCATCCGCGCCCGTCATTGGGAAGCCGCCTTCGACGCCCCCTACGAAAACCTGATCCAGATGTCGCTCGACGAACCGCTTATGCGCTTCGAAGGCGACAGCGCCGCCATGAGGCGCCGCCGCGCCGTCGCAGATGGAAAGGGCTGGCGTGTCAGCGAGCTCCGCGAACTCGGCCCCATGACGCCCGAACAGGTCGCCGACGATCTCAATTGGTGGGAAGCCCACGCTTACCGCAATATCGGTCGCCTCGCGCGCAAGGACCCGTCCATCACACCGCGTCTCCACACCGATGGCCGCCTCGAACTCTATCGCCCGGATGGCAGCCGCCTGATGTGGTATCGCCTCAACGCGGCAAGCGAACCGATCGCCTTCGGAGTCGGCGATGGCGAGCAGGGCTCGATCTTCGGTCCACTCATCGATCGCGGCGGCGGCATCAAGCTTCCCGCTTGGGCGACCAGCAGCGACGGAAGCTTCCGCGCTATCCTCGTTGAAGCCACAGCGCTGCCAGCGCCGCCTGCCGCCGATTGGGAAAAGCCCTGAGGCCGGAAAAGCATCGTATGCGATATAGTTGTTGCGCATGCGATGTATCGCGCCTACAAAGGCGCCATGACTGCACCGAACCGCCGCATGCTCTGGCTTCTCGCGCGCGCGCAGCGCCGCGTCGCCGCTGCGTCCGACGTAAATCTCGCTGACCTCGAACTGACGTCGACGCAGGCCGGCGCGCTGTTCTGCTTCAAGGACGAAGGCCTGCTCATCGGCGAACTCGCCGCCGCGCTCGATCTTGCCCAGTCCGCCGCCTCCGGCCTCGCCACCCGTCTCGAAGCTGCCAGTCTCGTCACGCGCGGGGAAGAGAAGGGCGATGGCCGCGCGGCGCGCCTTCGCCTGACGCCCGCCGGCAAGCGCAAGCGCGACGAAGCCGCCCGCCGCGCCATCTCCGCCAATGCAGATCTTCTGCGCGGATTCACTGATCGCGAGGCCGATATCGTCGTTCGCTGGCTCAACCAGGCCGCCGATATCGCCACGCCAGCCAAACGCTCCAGACAGAAAGAAAAGACATGACCGAACTCGTCAAGATCAGCGAAGCCAATGGCGTGATGGAAATCGTCTGGAACCGCCCGGACAAGAAGAACGCCCTCTCCAACGCAATGTACCGCGCCGCCACCGCCGCGCTCGCCCGCGCGGTCGAAGACAAATCCATCCGCGTCGTCCTGCTCGCCTCCGAAGGCGACAGCTTCACCAGCGGAAACGACCTTGCCGATTTCGCCGCCGCCTCGATGGGCGGCGAGGCGCCCGCCGCGCACGGCTTCATCGAAGCAATCATCCAGTTCCCCAAACCCATCGTCGCCGCCGTTCCGGGCCTCGCTGTCGGCGTCGGCACAACCATGCTGCTCCATTGCGATCTCGTCTTCGTTGCCAATGACGCGAAACTGACAACGCCCTTCGTCAACCTCGCGCTCGTCCCCGAAGCTGCATCCTCCATGCTGATGCCCGCCCGCATCGGCCACGCCCGCTCGTTTGCGATGTTCGCGCTGGGCGACGGCATCACCGGCACGCAAGCCGCCCAGCTCGGCCTCGCCAACGCCGCCCTCCCGAAGGATGAAGTCATCCCCGCCGCCCGCGAAGCCGCCGCCAAGCTGGCGCTCCGTCCGATGGGCGCCGTGATGGCCGCGAAGAAGCTCATGCGCGATGGCGAGAAAATCCTCGCTCAGTCCCGCACCGAAAGCGCCATTTTCGGCGAACGCCTCCGCAGCGCCGAAGCCATGGAAGCCTTCGCCGCCTTCCGCGAGAAACGCGCGCCGGATTTCTCGAAACTCTGAGCCACAAGCCCCACGCACATTTCCAGCAGCATCCCACCGTCATCCTCGGGCCTGACCCGAGGATCTTCCTGTCCATCAGCCCGCACCGCTCAAGAAAGATCCCCGGGTCAAGCCCGAGGATGACACCAGCGGTTCAGCCCTCACCCTGAGCAGGCCCGCAGGGCCGCCCGTCGAAGGGCGAGGGCGTGCTCACCAGCCCCCGGCGAACTCCACCGAATTCAGACGCGCACCGGAAAAATCTTCCCCCACAAAATCAAAGCCCAACCCGAAAACCGCTGCGGGATCTGGAACCGCCACCCCTCACCCAACCGAACCCGGGGCGATACTCCGCCCATGTACGAGCTGTCGCAGATCATCCTCTGGATTCTCTGGCGCCTCCGCCCAGCCATGGCGGTGGAGGCGAACCTCGTCGACATCCTCACAACAGGCTTCACCCTCTTCCAGGACGAGGAGACGCTCCGCCTGATGGCGGATGACCCGGACTACTGCGCCACCGTCACAGCCGCGCTCGCCGACGCCCACACGAAGCTGGACCTGTTCGTCTATCTGCGCGCCTGCGAGATCGCCGGCCTCCGCTCCCGCGCCCGCGCCCGCGACTTCACTCCCAACCGCACCACCACCCGCTCCGGCCGCACGCCGCAAGCCTGCTGGTCCGTGTTCCGCCGGCTGGTGATCCGTTTCGACGACCGCGAACGCCTCGCGCAGAAGCGCGCCGAGCGTTTGCAGCGCGAGCAGGCGCAAAGCCCCCTCCGTCTGCGCACTGCGTGCGCATCCACCTCCCCCGCGCTTTGCGCGGAGGAGGAAAACCACCGGCGCCTTTCCTCCTCCAGCGCTCCGCGCTGGGGGAGGTGGATCGGCGCGTCTTCGCGCCGAGACGGAGGGGGCTCTCTCCGCGCGCGCGGACCTCCGCCCAATCACGATTTCCGATTGCCTATCCCCCACTGCCTCGCAGCCACCTGCGAGGTCGCATCCCGATGCCCGTCCGCCACAATCCTTACCGCGCTGTTTACTAAAAACTTGGACTCACCCGCTTGCGAAAAGCACAAAAAGAGAACACAACAGGGAACAAGAACGGAGCAAGAACATGAACGGGCTGGTCAACTTCTGCGGTGCAAACGGCAACTCCTACAAGTTCGAGCGTTTTGGCGCTGATCAGGACTGGGCGAAGGCCGCAGGCGTCGTTCTCTTCGCTGCTCCCGAGGGCAAATCCTGGCGCATCATCCGCGTCGCCGATCAGGGTGGTGTCGAAGGCGATGTCGCCACCTTCTGGCGCTGGCGCGAAGCACGCCGGTACGGCGCGACCGCAATCTTCATCCGCCGCAACGCCGACATCAAAGTCCGCCGCCTTGAAGCTGCCGATCTGGCCGACGGCCTCGATCCGGTCTTCGCATCCGGCAGCGAACTTCACCGCGAGCCTGAACTGCTCGCCGCTTAAGAACAGAACCTCGTCATCCGGTGCTGTGGGTTCTCCGCCCCCCACCCAAGTAAAGATTGGGTCGCACCGAACGAGACGAGAAGCGGGCCCGCGGATATCATCCGCGGGCCCGGTCTGTTTCTGGCTCAGGAGAAAGAGGGAAGGACTACTGCCCGATCCCGCCATTACCCGGCGATTTCAGTGTCTCTTGCGTCGCCGCTGTCTTGGCCAGCCGGGCCAGCGAAACAAACTCCGCCCGATAGCCAAACGCATCTTCACCCTTCGCGCCGTTCGCCAGATCGATCACCCGATCCCAGTTGAACGCCTTGTCGATATACGGATCGCCGCGAAGCATCGATCCATAAGCCGCGACAGCCGTCGCAAACCGCGTCGACTCCGGCGCTTGTCGGATATCGCTCACCTGATCCGCCGTCGTGATCGGCCGATCCACCAGCTTCGATGTGCTCGCGCCCGGCATCTTGTAGCGCAGCTTCAGGAACGCAAGCTCGTTCGAACCGCCCTGAGCCGCAGGCGTCGGCGTCTTCTGGTAGCGGCTTGGATCGATCAACGTCGCTTTCGATCCCACCGGCGTGATCTCATAGATCGCCGTCACCGAAGATCCCGCGCCGATCTCGCCGGCATCAACCTTGTCGTTGTTGAAGTCCTCGCGATTGAGAATGCGGGTCTCGTACCCGATCAGCCGATACTCCGCGACCTTGGCCGGATTGAACTCGACCTGGATCTTCACATCGTCCGCGATTGAGAACATCGATCCCGAAAGGTCATCATTCAGAACCTTCCGGCCCTCGTTCAGCGTATCGATATAGGCCGCCATCCCGTTGCCCGACTGAGCCAGCTTCTGCATCAGAAGGTCATTGTAGTTGCCGCCGCCAAAACCGAGGATCGACAGATAAACGCCGCTTTCCCGCTCCCGGCTGACGAAATCTTCCAGCGCTTCGGGATCGTTGATCCCCACATTGAAATCGCCGTCACTCAGCAGCATCACGCGATTGACGCTGTTCTTCGAGAAATTCTGCTTGGCCAGGTTGTAAGCCAGCCGCAGCCCTTCACCGCCCGCCGTCGATCCGCCCGCAGAAAGCCTGTCCAGCGCGGCAATGATCTTCTGCTTGTCTGCTCCAGAGGTCGGCTCCAGCACGGTTCCGGCCGCGCCAGCATAGACCGCAATCGCGATCGTATCCTTCGCCGTCATCTCGTTGATCAACAGCTTCAACGACTGGATCGCCAGAGGCAGCTTGTTCTCGGCAGACATCGATCCAGACACGTCGATCAGAAGCGTCAGGTTCAGCGGTGGCCGCGCATCGCGATTGATATCATAGCCCTGCACAGCCACATGCATCAGCTGCCGCCCCTCGCTCCACGGCGAGGGAACGACCTTCACGGTCGTCTCAAACGGGACACTCTTCGATTTCGGCAGGTCGTAGCTGTAGTCAAAATAATTGATCAGCTCTTCGATCCGTACCGCATCCTTGGGCGGCAGGTGTCCGGCGTTGAGCATGCGGCGAACGTTGGAATAGCTGGCCGTATCGACGTCGATCGAGAATGTCGAAACAGGCTCCTGCGCCACCAATTTCACGCCGTTGAGTTCGACGTCCTGATACCTGTCACGGTTGACGTCGCCGGGCATCGGCTGCGGCGCGATCTGGGCGTAGGTTCCGGCATAGCCCTGACCCGGCGCCATCTTCGCCATGGGCGGTGGAGGAGGCATGGGCGGTGCGTATGCCTCGGTGGCTGTCACGCCCAAAGCGGTCGCATCCTGCGTTGTTGCTTCACGCTTCGAAGCCGTGACAACGACAGCCTCATTCCCTCGTCCGTCGTTCGCGCTTACCTGCACCACGCCGCCCTCCGGACCGGAAGGCGATGCGCAGGCGGCCAGCGTCAGTGCGGATGCAGCAAACAGAAAGGTTGTCTGAAAACGAGTCATATGCGTCCCCATTGCTCAATTCAGTGAGCGCATGGGGCGCGTGGATTGGGGCGGGTTTGCGTCTCCGCCGCGTCTGACTGCGTGCTAATTCTTGCTGGGTTGAGGGCGCTGCGAGGCGATCCAGTCGGCGATATCGGCCTCCAGCACGGGGAGGGGGCGAGGTCCCGGTCCGAGTATCGCCTGATGGAAGGCGCGGAGATCGAAGGCCGTCTTCAGCTGCTGCTGCGCGCCGGTTCGAAGCCGTCTTATGGTTTCCCGGCCCGTCATGTACGCGCACGCCTGACCCGGCCAGACCGCGTAACGGTCGACCTCTGACTCAATCTCTTGAGGGCCTAGGCCGGTTGTTGTCTGCAGGTAAGCAACGGCTTCGGCTCGCGTCCACTTCTGCGCATTGATGCCAGTGTCCGCCACCAGCCGCGCTGCACGCAGCAACACCGATTGTAGGTAGCCCAGCCGCCCCATCTTGTCGTCCTTGTAGGCGCCCAGCTCGTCTGCGAGATCTTCGGCATAGAGCGCCCACCCTTCGCTGAAAGCAGGCTGAGAGACGAGGTAGTTCACCAGCGGCTGGTTCGTCCGCTCGCGCGCGAGCCCTGCCTGTATGTGGTGGCCGGGAACCGCTTCATGAAAGCTCAGCGTCGGCAGAGCCCATCTCGGGAAATCCGCGGTTGAGCGCAGGTTGATATTGTATGTCGCTGGCCGCGAGCCATCGAGCGGCGCTGCTTTGTAATAGGCGCCCGGCGCGGTGTCGTTGGAGATCCTCGGCGCCTCGCGCACGTCAACCTCGCCCTTCGGTCCGACGACGATCATGCGGCCCATGGCGGTTTCAGCCCAGGTGATCCGTTCGCGCACAGCATTCAGCAGTTCGACGCGGCCCTCGGGCGTGTCGGGAAACAGGTAAGCGGGATCCATCGACAGCGTGCGCAGCCGCCCGCCAACGCTGCCTTCGACCTGACCCATCTCCACAAGGATGGGCTCGATCTGCGCGTTGATCTGGTCAACCAGCTTCACGCCAGCATCGTGCAACTGCTTCGGCGACATGTCGGTCGTCGTGTAGAGCTTCAACGCATCGCGATAGTAAGCCTCGCCATCCTTGAGACCCCATACGCCCGGCTCCGCAGGCGCCTTCGACAGCAGGCCTTCCAGCATGTTTACCAGCGCCGCGTATTCGTCTTTCAGCGGGCCGCCGACCTGATCGGTCGCGCGTTTCACCAGCTTGCTGATGTCGTCTTCCGAGATATCTGGAATCTGCGCGAGCTGTTCGGTGAAATAGGCGACCAGCGGATGCTCGCGCGCGATGCCCGGAGAGAGCTGTCGCGCCTTGTCGATTGTACGCTGCAGGATGGCGCGTGGCGGAATGGCGCCAGATGCAATGTCGACCTCGAAGCCCCGGCGTTCATCGCGCATGGCTTCGTCCATATGCTCAAGCCGCGTGAGCCACTCCTCGGCGTCGGCCCGTGAGCGGACTGGAGCATGCAGCGTCATGAACTTGACGAGGTCGGCAAAGGCGCCGTCGGCAAAAGTGATTAGGTATGGGCTGCTCCACCCAAGTCCGGTTGACCCATGGCCATGTGCTTCGACGGCCGCCGTGTTGCGCAGCAGGATAAGGGCGCTGTCATAGGCACGCTGTGAATCCCGGCTGAGCGCGCCGCGGTTGATCAGCTCAAGCTCGTGCAGCAAATCCAGCCGCGTCGCGCGGGTCCGCTCGGCAACCGCCATCGATCGGTCATCCAGCCGGGATTGATACCGCCCGCCAAAAGCCTCGACCGACAGCCCAAGCGCATCCGCTTCTTCGGGCGAGCGAGCCATTTCGCTCTGGCTGAGGCGCTGAATGAAGGCGGCAAGGGCGGGGTCGGCGCTCACCTGCGAAGGTGAACAAGCCGCAAGAATAGTCGCGGCTAGCCCTGCTGCTGCAAAAAACAGGGCTCTGAAAGGAGATTTCCAGTCCAGCGCAAGCATATGATTCGCTTTGGTTGAGGCAGCCAGAGTTTTCCGATAAGGACCGCCCTGCATCAAGTCAGGAGCTAGTGAATGAGTACTCCAGTCCCCGGCGGCCAGCCCGAACTGACCGGCCAGGTCATGTTCTACAAGCGGCCGGAGCCGCTTTCACTGGAGAAACACAGGAACCTTGGCGTTAAGCAGGTTTCGGCCCCTTTCTCCTTCCTCAAGACCGCCCACGCTGTGCCGATCACGGTTAGCGAGTTCGGCGTTGCCGCGACCTGCTTCCCGATCATCTTTGTCGGTAACGAAAAGACCCCGGTAGCCGTTATGGGCGTTCGTCAGGGCGAGAACGAGTATGTGGACGCTTCCGGCCAGCCGGACCCGGACACCTATCTCCCAGCATTTGTGCGGCGTTATCCCTTCGTATTCGCGTCGGACCCGAAGAGCGACAAGCTGCTGCTCTGCGTCGATACGGAAGCTTCCATGGTTTCCGCGACCCCGGACGTGAAATTCTTCGAGGGCGAAGTCGCCTCGAAATTCACCCAGGACGCGATCGAGTTCTGCAAGGAATTCGAACGCCAGCGTCGCGCCACGGTCGAGTTCGTCGAAATGCTCGACAAGGCCTCGCTGTTTGAACAGAAGTCGGTCGCGTTTACTCCCCGCGACGCGCAGGGAAATGCTGGCGAAACCCAGAAAATCGCAGACTACTGGGCGATCTCGGAAGAGGGCCTGAATGCTCTCCCGGACAGCAAGTTCCAGGATATCCGCAACACGGGCGCCCTCGCGGCAGTTTACGCCCACATGGTGTCGCTGATGAACTGGCAGCGCGTGATTCAGCGCACGATGCGCCGCCTTGCGGCCACGCCGACGGCCTGATCGCCACCCGCAGGCAGCGCTAACGCTTTGCGCTAAAGGCTCACGTTACGGGGAGGGGTATGGACCTCTCCCCGGTAGCGGCCTTACCTCCCTTCATTAAGCCGGACGCCTGTAATGCCGGGTGCGCGGTATGCGTGCTGGCGAGGTTTGGCTGCAATGAAACGAGGTCTTCGCGTGCGCGCACTCCTGTCGTGGGCGACAAAAGGTCTGGCAGCGCTGGCGCTGGCCGCAGCTACGTTTGGGGGGGCTGCCTATGCTCAGGCATCTGCAAAGAGCGACCACGCCGAAGGCACGCTCGTTTTTGAACGCTCCGCCGCCACGCCTGGCGACTCTTTCCTGGGCGCGCTGAAGCTGGACCTGGCCGAAGGCTGGCACGTCTACTGGAAGAACCCCGGCGACAGCGGTCTGCCCCCGACCGCTGAGTGGACGCCGTCGCCCGGCGTTACGTTTGGCGACTTCCGGTTCCCGGCGCCGCACGCCATTCCGCTCGCAACGCTGATGAACTATGGCTACGAGCAACAGGTCGTCCTGCCGTTCCAGATCCAGATCGCGGCCGATGCAAAGCCCGGCACGGAAGCGCCCATCGGTGGCAAGATCGAATACCTGATCTGCGCTGACATCTGCATTCCCGAAGACATCGAGCTTTCGACAACGCTTCGCATCGCGGCGTCGCCGGAAACGGATGCTGACGGCAGCGCCATCATCGTCGGCACGCTTGCGCACATTCCGGTCGCCCTGACAGGCAAGGCGTCTGTTGAGCGCACGTCGACTGGCTTCCGTCTCGCAGCCGCAGATGCGGGTCTGGCCGGTGCGATCGGCACGGCCAAGAACATTCGCTTCTTCCCCGACGGGCCGGAACTTTCCAATCCCGCAAAGCAGATCGTGAAGACAGGCCCTGAAGGCGTCTCGATCGAATTGACCGCTTCTGACTTCGCCAAGGCGGGCGACCAGAATCTCAACGGCATCATCGTGCTGACCGACGGCGATGGATCTACACGCGCGTGGGAGATCGCAGCGCTGCCGGGTCCAGCCCCTGCTGGCGTAGCCGACAAGGAATTCATCAATGCTGACACCAGCGGCATCACACCTCCACCGGCGGTTGCGGCAGCAGCGCCTCTGGGCTTCACCGATCTGCTGATCACGCTGGGTCTCGCCTTCGTTGGCGGTCTCGTCCTGAACCTGATGCCGTGCGTGCTTCCGGTCCTCACGATCAAAGCGGCTGGCCTTGTTCACACGGCGCACAATCCGAAAGAGTCGCGGGCGCACGGGTTGGCTTATCTTGGCGGCGTCGTCGTCTGCTTCGCTGCAATCGGCGGTATCCTCATCGTGCTACGTGCGGCTGGCGAGCAAGCGGGTCTTGGCTTCCAGCTACAATATCCGCCGATCACAGCTTTCTTCGCGTTGGTGATGTTTGCTGTGGGCCTCAACCTGCTCGGCGTGTTCGAGATGGGCGGATCACTGATGGGCGTGGGAAGCGGCCTCGCCGAACGCGGCGGCACATCCGGCGCCTTCTTCACAGGTCTGCTGGCCGCATTCGTTGGCGCGCCCTGTGTCGGTCCGTTCATGGCGCCGGCCTTCGCCACAGCGCTGGCCCAGCCTGCGCCCGTCGTCATGGCTGTATTCGTCGTCGTCGGCATCGGCTTGGCGGCACCATTTGTCTTGCTGAGCTTCACCCCGGCCTTCGCCAAAGTCCTGCCGAAGCCCGGCAGGTGGATGGAGACGTTCCGTCAGGTGCTGGCCTTCCCGATGTTCATCACTGTCCTCTGGCTGCTTTGGGTGCTCGCAGGTCAGTCGGGCCCGGATGGAATTATCGCGGTTCTCGCAGGAGGTATCGCGCTCGGCTTCGGCATCTGGCTGGCGAAGAAGATTGGCCAGGGCACGGCCGGCCGTATCGTTGCCAGCCTGGTCATCCTCGCTGCGTTCGTTGTTCCGTCGGTATCGACAACATGGCTGAAAGCCGAAGCCTCGACCGAAATCTCAGCCAATGCGTGGTCGCCCGAAAAGGTGGCCGAGCTTCAGGCCGAGGGCAGGGTGATCTTCGTCGATTTCACCGCCCGCTGGTGCGTTACCTGCCAGTTCAACAAGACCGCGCTTCACGACGCCAGCGTCGCAAGGGCATTCACCGATCTGAATGTCGCGTTCCTTGAAGCGGACTGGACCAACAAAGACAAAGTGATCGCCAGTGAGCTCGCCAAGCATGGCGCAGCCGGCGTTCCTCTGTATCTTGTGTATCCAGCCTCGGGGGCTGCGCCACAGAAACTCGACCAGATACTGACGCCGGGAATGATCGAGACTGCGGTGCGCCAGGCTGCTGGTTCGCTCTGAGGAAATCCAAACGCTGACATACGGGAGAAGAAGAATGGCCTTTTTCAATCGTGACAGACTGCCGGTAATGCTCGGTGCGGCCGCTGCCGCTGCGATCACCGCTGGCGCGCTGATTGTCTCCACCGCGAACGCTGCGCCTCCAGGCGATGCGGCGCCAGCCTTCAGGGAAGCGAATACCGCGGGCAAGGAAATCTCGCTGGCGGATTTCAAGGGCAAGACCGTCATCCTCGAATGGACCAATGACGGCTGCCCGTTCGTCCAGAAGCACTATAATTCGCAGAACATGCAGAAGACGCAGGCCGCCGCCACGAAGGACGGCGTGATCTGGCTGTCCGTGATCTCGTCGAAACCCGGTGCGCAGGGTCACGTTGATGGCGCCCGTGCAGACAAGCTGACAGCCGACCGCGGCGCCAAACCCACGCACGTCTTGCTCGATCCGGATGGCTCAATGGGTCGTGCCTATGGCGCCAAGACGACGCCGCATATCTACATTATCACGCCGGACGGCAAGGTCGGCTACAACGGCGCGATTGACTCGATCAAATCGAACAAGGTCGAGGATGTGCCGAAGGCGACAAACTACGTCACCGCTGCGCTGGTTTCGCTGAAGTCGGGCAAGGCGCCGGACCCGGCATTGACGGTGCCTTACGGTTGCGACGTCAAATACTAGACATCGCGAACGTCCTTACCGAAGTCCCCGTACCTACTGTCCCTCGGATACGTCGAGGCTTCCGGCATAGGGTTTGATCGCCTGACGCGGCCGACCATCACGCTCCATCTGCCGCGCACCCGCGAGGATGGCGGGCAGGGCGTAGTTCCCTTCATGGCAGGCGTATTCGTAAGGCGGCTCGGCGGACACATTCAGCGCCATCTCACCGCTCCAGCTCGACGTGTAGAGCGTTGGATCCTCTACGGTGAAGCGGTACAGCACCTGTCCATCCGACCAGCGTGAGAACCGCTCTGTCAGCTTGCCCGTTGGCGATATGTATGACCGCTGACCGGGATGTGCGTTCACAGTCTCGACCACCAGCGTATCGCCTTCATACCGGCCGACGGAATCTCCACCCCATTTCGGAATTGCTGCGGGCCCATGAACCTTGCCTATCGGAATGATCCGCACGTCGTGGATCATCTCGGTCAGGATCATCACAGCGTCAGGCGTTTGCACGATCTGGTACGTGTTGTTGTAGAGCCCATTGCTCAACACCGGCCCGGCGCTGCGCGTGAAGCTCATCAGGCACCGCTCTGACTGCGGCCGCACTTCGGGTCCGTCGACGTTCTGAATGCGCGGGCGCTGTTCCGCCCGATAAGGGATCAGGCCATCAGCCGGCTCCGTCACCCATGCAGTGCGATACTCGCCCTTCACTTGCGCATAGCTCGCGCCGGGATCCATCCAGAAACGATTGTAAGCGCGCGACGTGTTGCGGTCGGCCAGTAGCTGTCGTGATGAAGCTTCGTCCAGTGTGGAGCGGATGCTCTCCTGCGCGTTCGTAGCTGTCACAGCATGGCGACGCGCGAGAAGCGCTGCTTCCCGTTCAGTCACGATAACGGTGGAGGCCTGTTGCGGCCGCTCCATCGCGGTGAGGGAGGTATTCGTCCAATATCCCTGCAGGTCCGGCACGCCCCAGCTGGTTTTGGGTGTTTCATAGCCAGGCGAAGCCATGGCTTGGGCGAGTGCCGGTCCGGTCGCGACAAGCGCCACCGCGGCCAGGAGGCTGAATGCGGGCAGGCGCGCTTTCATGGCTCTGCTCCTGCGATTGGGAGAGGCAGCGTGTCAGGCTCCCGCCCGTTAAGCAATGCAAGGGCGGCAGCCGGTTGCCCCTGCGGTTCCCATGCGCTATCTGCCGAGCCCATGTCGGATGGCCATCATGTCAACGGACGAGCAACAGGGCGCTGCGCAGCGCCGGCCGGAAGCCCGCAAGCCGCGGGGATTTCCTGATCGAACGGCGGCGGTCATCGCCGCGGAACGGAAGCTCGTTGACGCGATAAGCGCAGTTTACCAGCGCTGGGGTTTCGACGCCCTCGACACCGGCCCGTTCGAATACGTGGACGCTCTCGGCAAGTTCCTGCCCGATACAGACCGTCCCAACGCCGGTGTCTTTGCGCTTCAGGACGATGACGAGCAATGGATCGCCCTCCGCTACGATCATACGGCCCCGCTGGCCCGCTATGTGGCCGAGAATTGGGAACGTATCCCGAAGCCATTCCGCCGCTATTCGGCTGGCCCCGTATGGCGCAACGAAAAGCCGGGCCCGTTCCGGTTCCGTGAATTCATCCAGTGCGACGCTGACTCGGTTGGCGTGGCCGGCCCTGCCGCCGACGCGGAAATGATCGCGATTGCCGCCGAGGCCATGCAGGCCGCCGGCGCCCAGCGCGGCGAATACGTGATCCGCGTCAACTCCCGGCAGCTGCTCGACGGCATCATGGAAACCGCGGGCGTGATCGATCCGGCGCAGCGCGGCACTGTCCTGCGCGCGCTCGACAAGTTCGACAAGTTCGGTGTCGAGGGCGTCACACTCCTCCTCGGCAAGGGTCGCAAGGACGAGTCCGGAGACGTCACCCAGGGAGCCGGCCTCGTTGCAAACCAGATCGACGTGCTGCTCGAATTCATTACCGCCCGCTCGACCTCGCGCGCAGAAACCGCCCGCAAGCTCGCCAACTCCGTCGGCATGACCCGCTCGGGCGCAACGGGCGTCGCCGAACTGGCCGAGATCGATACGATCCTCACTGCGCTGGGCATCGGCGACGATGCCGCCGCCTTTGATCCCTCCATCGTGCGCGGCCTCGAATACTACACAGGCCCCGTTTTCGAGGCCGAGTTCCTCCGCGAGTTCCGCGACGAGCAGGGCAATCCGCTCCGCTTCGGCTCGGTCGGCGGAGGCGGCCGTTATGATGGCCTCGTTGCCCGCTTCCGCGGCGAACCCGCCCCCGCAACCGGCTTCTCCGTCGGCGTCAGCCGCCTTGCCGCCGCCATGGCCGCAACCGGCGAAGAACAGCCGCAAGGCCCGGTCCTAGTGCTCGTCCTCGATAAGGACCAGCTGGCAGACTACTCCTCGCTCGCGGCAGACCTGCGCCGTGCCGGCGTACGCGCCGAAATGTATCTCGGCTCGTCCGGCATGAAGCCGCAGATGAAATACGCCGATCGCCGCAACTCGCCCGCCGTCGTCATCGTTGGTGGCAACGAACGCGAGAAGGGTGTTGTCACGATCAAGGACCTCAAGGCTGGCGCCGCCGCCGCCAAGGGAATGACCGACAACGATGCATGGCGCAGCGAGCGTCCAGGCCAGTTCGAATGCCCGCGCAGCGAGATGGTGGCGCGCATAAAAGCCATAGCAGGCACGCCGTGATCCTCTCGACGCAGGCAACAGCGGCGCTTGCGCGGATTGCGCGTGTCAGCGGCGTTCGCGCAGAACCGCAGACGCTTATGCCGGCGGAAGTTGTACTTGAGCTCTCAGGCGAGATCGTGCGCTCGCGGCTCTGCACCTTTACGGATGCAAGCGGCAAAGAGCATTGCCTGCGCCCCGATCTGACTACGCCGATTGCCCAGATGGTCGCATCGGAAGAGTTGCCGGTAGCGCGTTATCACGGGTCCGGCCCTGTTTACCGGCTACCCCCGCGCGGATCGAATGATCCGGTGGAGCACCTGCAGATTGGCTTCGAATGGTTTGGCAATGGCGGGTCGCCAGCTGAAGACGCTGAAGCGCTGTCTGTAGCGCTCGAGGCTGCGCAGGCGGGCGGGGCGACGGGTGCGACGGTGCGCTTTGGCGACGTTGCGATCTATCATGCCGTTCTGGCCGCGCTCCCGTTCTCACCGCAATGGCGCGATCGTCTTCGTCGCGCATTTTCGCGCCGGAAAGGGCCGCGCGAACTGCTTGTGGCAGCATCGCGCGGACAAGCTGGCGTCACCAGCGATATCGCGCGTCTGGGATCCCTTTCACTGGTTGACGCCGCACAGGGGGTTCAGGCGGAGCTGCAACGGCTTGGCGTGGAGCCGGTCGCACGCACCATCGAAGACATCGCCGCGCGTCTGCGGGAAAAGGCGGCCGATGTTGCGCCGGATGCAGCTGCCTCCGCTGCTCTGATCGCCTACCTCGAACTTTCCGCGCCGGTGTCGGCAAGCGCCGACGTTCTGCGGGGTTTTGCCCGCGAGCAGGGATTGGGCGTCGCGACCGCACTTGATGCGTACTCCGAGCGCCTGGCGCTGATCGCGAAGCTCAAGCCGCCCTTCTGGGCCGATGCCACTTTCAGCGCAGAAGCGGGTCGCCGGTTCGAATACTATGACGGCTTCGTCTTCGAACTTTCGCGCGAGGGGGCGACCGACAGGCCAATCGTTTCGGGCGGGCGCTATGATGGCCTGATCACACGGCTCAGCGCCGGCACGCGCGAGGCCAGCGCAATCGGCGCAGCGTTGCGGGCTGACCGGCTGGGTGGGGGTGGGTGGACATGACCACGCTAAAGCTTGCCGTGCCGTCCAAGGGCCGCCTCAAGGAGCAGGCGGAGGATTTCTTCGCAGCTGCCGGATTCCGCATCGAAGCCTTGGGTGGCGCGCGCGGTTATTTTGCCCGCATTGCTGGCCTGCCGGATGTGGAGGTTCGGCTCCTCTCGGCGGGCGAGATCGCTTCCGGCGTTATCGCTGGCGATGTGCATGTGGGCGTCAGCGGGGAAGACCTGCTGCGCGAGCAGGCTGGCGATCTTGATCGCGTCGCTCACCTCTTGGCCCCGTTGGGCTTCGGCCGGGCCGATCTGGTCGTGGCTGCGCCCAAGAGCTGGCTTGACGTTGAAACCATGGCCGATGTCGATGACGTAGCGGCGCGCATGGAAACTTCGACCGGCCGCAAGCTTCGTGTCGCGACGAAGTACGTGCGATCCACGCGCCGCTTCTTCACGGAAGAGGGCGTGGGTCACTATCGTATCGTCGAGAGCGCCGGCGCGACCGAGGGCGCTCCCGCAGCGGGTGTGGCTGAGCTGGTCGTCGACATCACCACCACCGGCGCGACGCTCGAGAGCAACGGGCTCAAGATCCTGCGCGATGGCGTGATCCTGCGTAGCCAGGCCCAGCTGGTCGCCAGTCTGGATGCGGAGTGGTCAGCAACTACGCTGGGCGCGCTGGCAAAGCTGGTCGGCGGGATCGAAGCCAGCGTCGGCGAGACTACTGACAGGCTCCCCCGCTTTGTTGCGGCGCTGAACCATACGCGGGCGTGATCGCTGCGAGAGCGCGATTCCATCCGGTATCAGAACAGCCGCTTCAATGTTGCGGTTGCGAAGGCTTTCCGGGGTGAAATCTTCTGCTTGATTGAGAAAAACAGGTTGAAGCGGGCCAATCCATGCCACGCAAGGATAACGTGTCCGTAAGATGGCCCTTGACTCACTGCGACATTCGCGAGAGCTTCATATCCGAACTGCTTCGGCGGTTTGGCGTTTCGGGGAGGAAACGCTCGTATCAGACCCTTTTAGTGGCGGCGCGTTCATCGCGCCGCCCTTTTTCTTTGTATTCGAGCCTTTTGGCTCCGCAGCAGCCTGACCTCACCCTCGCGCAACCGACCTGTCTGGTCGACGAACGGAATCAGTTTGCCCTGGCTTTTCCAGTCCGGCGCCAAAGAATTCGCCATTCAGGAGAGTACGAGCCCGGAATGAAGTCGGGGCGGCCTGTTTCCAGGCCGCCCCGCCAACGGCATTCCGAAGTTCGGGCATTCATGGTTCGCCCGGGGTCAGGATGGGCTTCCAAATCGAACTTCTCGAAAAACAATAATACCATATCGAATATCAAGCAATCCTATAAGCGGAGCTGCACAACTGCATATGCAGGTATTCCTGAGTCGGCATTCCATTTCCCCGAACGCCCCCTGCGCGAAACAGAATTCTTCCCGATTGAGTGTCCGCCGCATCAAATTCTGCGAGGGGCTCCTTTGACGGTCTTTCCGGCCATCTCGGCTGAGCGGTGCTCACGCGTTCGTGAGTCATTTTCGCGACCCGATTGGCGGCTTCCTGCCGCGAGCATCGGGCCTCAGAACCATCGAAAGTAGAATCGGCCATCGCATGGTGGTGCCGGAAACAGAAAGGGCGACCGTGAGGCCGCCCTTCCGCTATTTTCCGACTGAGGTCGGCGTGGACTAGAAGTCCATGCCGCCCATGTCCGGCATTCCGCCGCCCGGGCCATGGCTGTGGCCGGCGTCTTTCTTCGGCGCGTCAGCGATCGCAGCTTCCGTCGTGATCAGCAGCGAGGCCACCGAAGCGGCGTTCTGCAGAGCAACGCGGACGACTTTCGCCGGGTCGATGATGCCCATCT
>ERZ795061.2368-NODE-2368-length-17373-cov-6.136679_pt1 | contig 17373 bp, 14 predicted proteins | sample MGYA00375145_ERZ795061 | MGnify/ENA primary metagenome ERZ795061 (study PRJEB30190, sample SAMN05720144) | anaerobic digester metagenome | isolation source: active sludge of municipal wastewater-treating anaerobic digesters | place: USA | collected 2014-12-22 ... | reverse complement strand
CCGGGCCATATACTCCGGCATGCGCTCTGCCAGCGTCTCAAGGTCGCAGGCAATGAGGAAGTAGGGGTCCACGAAGCAATACGCGCACCGGTGGTAGCACCCGAACGCGCCGTGGAACTCCAGCGCAGACCGGCACACGCCCTCCCCGCCCATCTGCCGCCGGCCGTCGCGGTATGTGGCCCGGGGAACGCGGTCCACAAAGCGCTCGCCCTCGCAGTACGTGTCCAGAACCACCGTCCACCCGCGGGAGTAGTCGAACTCCCCCGTCCGCCGCGGGTACGTGCCGGGGCGAGACGCCTGGCGGTTGTGGCGCAGCTCGAGCGATCGCTCCAATGTGATCGCTTCCGGCGACGGCACACCGAGTGCTCTGGCCAGCCGAAGCGCCCGCCGATGCGCCCGCGGGTCGGTGGAAACCGTATCAACGAGATACACGTGCTCAACGGGAAAACGGTACATGGATAAACGTCTCCGGTGGTTGGGGGTCTGTAGTTGGAAATTGGTTGATATGGCTGGGATTGCCAAGGCCGTGATGGTACTTTGGAGTGCGGCGGCCGGCCGCCGCTTTGAAAGCGCAGGCCAGCCTGCGCACTCCAAAACATCGCTCCAGGTGCAGACATGAAACCCGCTGAAGAAGCTGTTCGGCGATGGCATCATTCGCCTTCGCACCTGTTCCTGCCGAATCAGGCGTACATGGTCACGGCAGGAACATTGGCGAAGCAGCGGTACTTTGATACCCCCGCGAAACTCAATCTCCTGCTCTCCCTTTTGTTCGAGGCGTGCAAGCGTTGGCAGTGGAACCTTCAGGCGTGGGCGATCCTTCAGAACCATTACCATTTCGTCGCAACCGCGCCGGAAGACGCGTCGACCCTCGGAACCGTGATCGCAAGTATCCATTCAAAGACGGCGGTGAGACTGAACAAACTGGACAACACCCCCGGCCGCAAAGTGTGGTTCCAGTACTGGGACACCTGTCTCACGCACGAGAAGAGTTATCTCGCCCGGCTGCACTACGTCCACCAGAATCCTGTCAAACACGGTCTGGCGGAAGATGCCGAGGCGTATCCGTGGTGCTCCATGGGGTGGTTCATGAAGGAGGCGGAAAGCGGGTTCAGAAGAACCGTCTTTTCATTCAAGTGTGACAGGGTCAACGTGTTGGACGATTTCTAGAACTGGGATTGCGGCGGCTGGCCGCCGCTTTGAAAGCGCAGGCGGGCCTGCGCACTCCAAAAATTCGGGTTCGTATGCAGGGAGAAATCACATGAATCGGGAACTGTCGCCGTCGTTGCAGATGCAGTTCATGCGGCCCGCGCAGCTTGAAGCGGCTGCCCGGGCGTTTCCTGTGGTGTACGTGCCGTTCGGGCTGATCGAATGGCACGGGCGGCACCTTCCGCTCGGGAACGACGCGCTCAAGGCGCACGGCATTCTCGTCAAGACGGCGGAAACGTTTGGCGGAGTGGTGTATCCGCCGGTTTACTTCCCGCACGACGTCAACGTGCCGGCCGACATCACTCCCGAACAGGCGGCGGCGGACTGGCGCCTCTGCATGCTCTCGGCGCTGTTCGAGCGGCTGAAGCAGACGGGTTTCCGGGTGATCATCGGCGTATCGGGCCACAACGTGCAGTCGCAGATTGACATGGTGAACCAGGCGCTGAAACCGGTAGTTGCGGACGGCACCATCACGGGCATCGGCCTGTGGGAGATCAGCCTGAGCCAGTGCGACGAATCGAACACCGACCACGCGGCCAAGTGGGAAACGTCCAACATGCAGTTCTTCTACCCCGACCTTGTGGACTTGTCGCAACTCGGCACGGGGCCGCTCGCTCCCGGCATGAAGCCGCCCGACGGCATCGGCGGCCTCGACCCGCGCGAACACGCCTCCGCGGAGGTGGGCAGGCGCAATGTGGAACTGGCGTCCGAGGCGATCGGCCGCAAGGCGCAGGAGCTGCTGGCCTCACTTCCCGGGGAGCACCGCGCGTTCCGCTTGCCCGGAATCAGCCCGGAGCACTGGTGGGCGATATGAGCGGAGCCCATTTCACCGTCTGGGCGTTCGGCGATGCGCACGTGGGGAACGACATCCGCTCCGGACGGGAAAGCCTTGCCGACGCGCTTCGGCAGTCGGAGCAGGGCACGTGCTCGTTCTCGTGGGATATTGCCATTGACATTGGCGATGTGTGCGGCTCTCAGGGGCTGCCGGAAGACGACGAAGGGCGGGAACTCGTCCGCCAGTTCGGCGCGCTCGAGAACCACCGGCGCGAGGCCGTCTACTCGGTATGCGGCAACCACGACCGGAGCGGCCTGGCAGAACCGCCGGCGTGGTGGTGGCAGAAGTGGGTGGATCCGCTTGGCGAGCACACGGAGTTCTCCGGCGTGGACGCCGCACGCCGCCCTTTCGCGGTGTCCGGCACGTGGGAGCGCTACTCGTTCCGCGCGGGCAACCTGCTGTTCCTCATGATGAGCGACATCAACGAACCGAGCCAGACCATCGGCCGGGGCGACCTGGGCGGCAACCCCGGCGGCGTGGTGAGCGGGGAGACCTTCCGCTGGTGGCGCGACATGGTGGAAGCGAACCGTGACAGCATCATCATCAGCGTGCACCACTACATGCTCAAAGACACCACCGTTGCGTCGGGCGAGTGGGAGGGTATGGACCGCGACGAGAACGGCAACTGGCGCGGTGGCTACCACGGGTTCAAGGCGCAGGGTACGCCCATGGGCGCGTCGTATCTCTACTGGGTGGACAGCCGGCCCGACACGCGGGCGTTTGAGCGGTACCTGGAGGACCACCCCGGCTCCGTGGCCCTGTGGTTGGGCGGGCACACGCACGCGCACCCCGATGCCACCGTCGGCGGGAAAACGCACATCGAGACGAAGTGGGGCACGCACTTTATCAACTGCGGCGCGTTGACGCGGTACCACACGAACGTGCGCCACCCCAACCCGCCCAAAAGCCGTGTGTTCACGTTCACCGAGGGCAGCGACGAAGTGCGCGTGCGGTGCTATATGCACACGGACGAGTTCCTCCCGCAGGGCTGGTACGAGCGGGCGGAGCGGAGATTGCGGGTGGGACGGGCGTTTGAAAGGTGAGGGGATGGAATTTCGCCATCGGCATCCTCTGGATTGCATTTGGGGTAATCACCGTGCACAAGGCCATTTAGGGCGTTTCAACAGCTGCCGGGTTGCACCTTCTCGTGGATTTCCGTATTTGTAGCACAGATGCTTGGCAAGGTTGGTCTGGAAGAGGGGGAAAGAGATGGGCGCCCGGAAGGTTTTTTGCCCTCGTTGTGGGCAGAAGTTCGTTTACGAGACGAAAATGCTCGGGAGGTTGGGAGGGGTTTTGTCTGGTTTCGCAGGCGGAGCTGCCGTTGGAGCGCAAATCGGCATCGCCGCAGGCCCGTGGGGAGCTATTGCGGGAACCGTCCCCGGTGGTATTCTAGGTGCTCTAGGATTGGGCAAGTTGGGGAAAAACTGGATTGACGACCCGAAATGCCCGATATGCGGCACAAGGTTCGCACCGCGGTAGCCCCGGGACGGTACGGGATACCGCCTCGTGCCGGTTTCGAGCAAGGCTGTCGGTTGTGCGCGTACATGCAGGACGGTTAGCTATGGACTCGTCGGTTGAAAGGCGCCTAAAAGACCTCCTGCAACTGCGCCAAAACGGTTCGAGACTTTTGAAGAACCGCGAAAACAGCCGAATCGAATTCAAAAGGTCGTTCCAAAAAAACAGCTTGGCTGAATATGCGAAGATAATGGTGTCCTTCGCAAATGCTGAAGGAGGATACATCGTCTTTGGTGTGGAGAACGCACCTCGCAACCTGATCGGTGTCGATGCTGAACGATTTGACGCCTACGATTCCTGCGAAATTACCCGGTTTTTGAACGATCACTGCAATCCCGAGTTGGAATGGGAGAAGGGCACCGTCGAACTCGGCGGAGTGTGGTTGGGGTTCATTTACACCTCTGAAAGCCAGCGCAAGCCCGTAATGGTTACCAAGAACGCCGCAGATGACCTGCGAGAAGGTACCATATACTATCGCTACCGGGCCCAATCTACGCATATCCGCTTCCCCGAGCTCAGAACCATGATCGACAAGTTACTCGACCGGGAGAGGGAAATGTGGGTCCAACATCTGTCGAGGATTTCTAGCGCAGGGCCGATGAACGTAGCGATTTTGGACACTATCCAAGGTAAGCTATTCGGGACAGGAAGCACGTTTCTGATAGATGAGGCGCTGCTCAAACAAATCAAGTTTGTTCGCGAAGGGCATTTTGAAGAGTCATCGGGCGCGCCCACCCTTCGACTCATCGGGGAAGTGAGAAGCGTGAGCGGAGTGACGGCGGATCAAGTGGTACAGCGAGGCATCCATTTTGACGACCTGGTGGCGGCCTTTCTGACGGCGCAACCATTGACAGAGGATGGCGCCAAATCGTTGTTGCGCGAATCCTGTCACCAGATGTCGGCGTATTCGCCGCTATTCTATTTCGTCTGCCAGGCACAATTAACGCGAGACCAAGCAGTCGAGTTCATCCAAGAGGCAAGGTGCGGTTTTGCGGCGACGCGGGCGACGATCATCAAACGTCTGCAGGGGATGCAACCGGTCCGCGCGATGGGTTCCATTGACAAAACGAATGCAGAATACTGTCCGCGGTCCGCAACTGAACTCAAAGCGGTCTTGTTGGGAGAAGGGAGCCAGAAATCGAAGAGATCGATGCTGCGGTTTGTCCTTGGCCATTCACCGGAGTCTGTGAGTGCTTCTTTGGAATCCGTGGTAACGGTCAAGCTGGCGCTCGAAGCGGTCACACACCTTGACAGACCGGCTTGCCTCACGAACCAGGCCGCTCTCAAGGAATTGCTATTGCATTTGTTCAACACCAAGTTCCGTGAACTCGACCAGATCGGGCAATCGATGTTTCGAAAGGCCGTTGCTTTCCTCGACGAGCAATTGTTCGGCGTGGACGACAAGGCCGATAGATAGGCCTCTGCACGCGCGTTTTGACTTTGTCAACCACTTCAACGCAGGAAGGTTGCGGCGCAGTGGTGACTTTCCCCCGATCGTGCCCAAGCAGAGCTACTTGTTCTGTCCAGCGAACAATTTTGACACCCCGATGGGCTTGACCGTGAACCCTCTGCAAAACCTCACCCTCCGCGAATGCCGCCAGTCCGACGTGGCGGCCGTCCGGCGGCTGATTCACGAGACCATTGATCGGTCCTACACGGGTGTGTACCCGCCGCGCGCGCTGCAGTCGTTCCGGGAGTTTCATTCGGAGGAGAATATCGCGGAACGCGTGAGAACGGGGACGGTGCTTGTCCTCGAGCGGGAGGGGGAGATCGTCGCCACGGGGAGCCTCGTCGGCAACGAGATATGCGGGGTGTTCGTGCGCGCATCCTGCCAGCGTTGTGGTTACGGCCGGGTGGTGATGCGGGAACTGGAAAAACGGGCGGAGGAACGCGGCGTCGAAGAGGTGGAGCTCAGCGTTTCCCTTCCTTCACGGGCGTTCTATGAAGGCCTTTGCTACGAGATCACCGAGGAATGCTCGATGGACGTCGGCGAGGGCCAGCGCCTCGATTACTGGCGAGCGAAGAAGCGGCCGGGCAAGGGGTAACCGGCCGGTCGTTGTCCGCCGCCGCGTCCGTCGCCTCAAAAGCAATTGCGCGGGCCTCTGGTGTACTCCTCGTCGTCCGTCCACCGCGCGGGGTTCAATTCGATGTATTTCCGCCGCGCATTCAGGTCGCGTTCATCGCGAATGATGTGGTCGTAGTAATTGCGTTGCCACAATCCACCGGACGATGATACCCATTTGCCGTCTGCGACACCGCGGAAAAACCGGTTTGTTGTCAATGATTTGAACCGGTGAATCGCATCCGGTAACCCCATCGTAGGGGCGGGCCCCCGTGCCCGTCCGCCGTCCGGTACTCGTTCCACCGGGCACCCGCGGGGGGGTGCCCCTACGGTGTCTTGTGCGTGGGTCAACACGACGATACCGTGGAAATGGTTCGGCATGACGATGTGCCAATCGATTTCAATGCCGGGGTACCGCGCCGGCAAATCCCGCCACACCGTTTCCACCATTTCCCCCAACGCATTCGCCCGCATTTCCGCGCCCACCACGTCACCGAACAGACACTCCCTGCCCTGCGTGACGATCGTGACAAAATACGCCCCCACCTGCGCGTAGTCATACTTCGGCAACCGGAGGGATCTACGAACCGGTGTTACCCGGTCGCGGCGCTGGCCCGGAAGCTCGCGGTCCCCGTTTTTTGATTCCATCGTGTGCTCACCCTTCGAACACCGCCAGCCGCCGCACCCACGGCTCCGCGGTTGCCTTCTCGACGCGCAGGCGCACGGCGGAAACCTTCGTTGCCGGGAAACGTTCGATACGCTTGTGGCCGATGCTCTGCCCGTGCGCGAGCGGTGCCCAGCCGGCGTCCGTCTTCCCCTCAAGCACGTATTGCCGGACGCGCTCGCCCTGCGTGATCTCCTCCATCAGGATGGCGCGGTCCACCACGGCGGGGGCGGAGAGCGGCAGCTCGACCGCATGGCCCCGGCCTGAGGTTTCCGCCAGCGGAGTGCCGTAGCGCCGGCCTAGCTCCTCGCCGAACTCGCGGTAGCGCTGCAGGTCCGCCTCCGGGACGAGGCCGTCGGGGTCGGGGTTCGCGTTGATGAGCAGGTTGCAGTTGCGGCCTACGGAGTGCTCGTAGACGCCCATCAGTTCGTCGACCGGCTTGAGGAGGTGTTCCTGCCCGGGTTTCCACATCCATTCGTGGTTGCGGATGGGGGTGTCGCATTCGCCGGGGAGCCAGGTTTTGCCATCGGGGTCGCCGGTGCAGAGCCGGTCCAGCATGCCCCGGCCTTCCCAGCTTGCCGCCTCCGCTACGCTGGGCACGGTGGCCCAGCAGGGGTAGTTCGCCACGCCCTTTTCGTTGCCGATCCAGCGGATGGTGGCGGTGGGGCCCTGGAAGATCATCGCTTCGGGCTGGAGCGACCGCAGGTACGGCAGGACGTTGTACCCCACCAGACCGGGGTCCGGCACGGCGCCGTCGAACCATATTTCCCCCAGCGGGCCGTAGTTGCCCCAGAGCTCGCGGCACATGGTGAGGCGGGCTCTGGCGTACGCCGCCTGCCGCTTCGGATCGCCGCCCTTGCCCTCGTTCACGAGGCCGGGATGATCCACCCGCCAGTAGCCGTTACAGCGCAGGTGCGAATAGAGCCCCGGTTGAATACCGTTCCGGCGGCAGGCTTCGACGAAGTCTTTCACCAGATCGCCTTTGCCACTCCTCCACGGCGATTGCCGCACCCCGAAGGGATAGGCGTCGCTCTGCCACAGCATGAACCCGCTTCCGTGTGAGGCCGTCAGCACCGCGTATTTCGCGCCGACGGCCTTCGCGGCCTCCATCCATTGTTCACAGTCCAGTTTGCGCGGGTTGAACACGTCCGGGACGGGGTAATCGTCGTAGTGGCGATGGTCCCACCCCGGCCTCTTCTCCTCCACGAACACGTTGAGGTCGTAGTGGAAGAACATTCCGATTTCGTAGTCCTGCCACGCAGCCTGTTGCTTCGTCGGTAGAGCCTGTCCCACGGTATCACCCCCGTATAAGCGGGTTCTTGTGCACCCAGCAGCGGTTCCGCAAGGGCCGTTCGGGCCGGGCAACCCTTCGTCCGCGGCGCGAACGCGGCCTCTACGGCCCATTCCGATTGCCCCGGATGGCGTTGGCAACGTTTTCCTTGTCTTCGGCCCACTGCGCGGGGTTCGTCGTGATGTATTCACGCGCGCGAGTGAGATCGCCGTCGTCTCGAATGATGTGATCGTAATACGAGCGTTGCCAGAGATGTCTGCCGGGTGTTCCCCGGGCCAAGTTGACCTGTGTGGTTGTTCTGTACTTGAAAAAAGCCATGACGTTCACCAACGATGGGCGCCGTAGGGCGGGGTTTCCCCGCCCTTGATGGTTTCGAGACGGTCGTTCGGGCCGGGTGACCCTTCGTCCGCGGCGCGAACGCGGACCCCGACGACCTCTCGTGGTTGCCCCGTTGCTTTTGCGTCGGGCAGCGGGCCGGGTCACCCGGCCCCTACGCCTTCAACTGTGCTGCCTGCCAAGACGACAATCCCATGAAAATGATTCGGCATGATGACGTGCCAATCGATCTGCAGGCCGGGGAACCGCGTGGGCAAGCCCCGCCACATCGCCTCGACCATCGCCCCCGCGGCGTTCATCCGCATCTGCCCGTCCACGACATCCCCGAACAGGCATTCACGGCCCTGTGTGCACACCGTAACGAAACAGGCCCCAGCGAAGGCGTAGTCGTAATCCGGCAAGCGAGGGGAGCGGCGGTTTGATCTGGGCCGTCGCGGTTTCGTTTCCCCGCTTCCCATCGGGGCCTCCAATCTACCTGCCCCGTCTGGCTTCAAGATCGCGGTACACCCAGCCGAGGCGCCGGAGTGTTTCCGCGTCGGCCTCAGAACGGACGCGCAGCAGTTCGGCGACCGTGGTGTCTTCAGCCACGAGCTTCTCACGCAGTTCCGGTCTGCCCGCCAGCGCCTTTTCGATAGCGTCCCCGAGGAATGCCTGCCACCAGACGAAGTTGCGCTCTTCGGCGTAGGTCGTGCCGATGTAGTAGTGATAGCCGTAGGTGGGGTCGGTTTTGATGTCGCGCCGGTAGCGGTTGATCGCCTCGTCGTACGCCGCTCCGACGAGGCGGATGTCGTTCTCAAGCGTCGGCGAATCGGCTTTTAGAGCCACCGCCCGTTCGTACGAAACCGGCATGAGGTACGCCGTGCGGTGCCCGCGGCGGACATAATCCACGCGGCGGCGGGTGATTTCGGTCTTCGCGGTGGCGTATGCGTTTTCCAGCAGATCCCACGCCTCCTGCCGGGCGTCGGCAGGCCAGAAATCGAACTGATCGAATATCCAGTCGAAGCCCTGGAACCATTTTCCGGGGCGTTTTACCTCCATCCAGCGGCGTTCCAGACACTCGTAGAAGGCACGCATCTGTGCCGCCGCTTCGCCGAACATGCGGTCGTACCATTCGTCCAGCAGTTTTGCCGGGTCGAGCGAGGAATCCCACCCGAGGCGCGAGGCGAGGTAGAACTGCGCACCATTGTGCGCCCAGTGGGTGTACGCCTCGCAGTGAAAGCCTACCACGCCGATGTCGGCAATACGCTTGATCGTCCGCCCCGCGATTTCGTGGTACACGCGCGGCATGAACCACCCCAGCGCGTAGTAGTCGTAATAGGCCACAAGGTGAGCGACCTTGCGCCATTCGTGCAGGGTGTTGAAATCGTTGGCCTCGTATTCAGGGTCGAAGTACTGGCTGGAATCCACCGTGAGGAACACGACGACGTTCGGCGGCAGCTTTTCTTTGCGCCGCGGCGGCAACACGGTTGCCCAGTAGCCGTACGTGCCGAGGTGTTTATCCGGGTGGCTCTTGAGGATCTCCTTCGCCACTGCCTCCACCCAGTAGAAGTAGCTGTCGGAGTAGATCTTGTTTCCCCGGTGCATGGGCATTCCTGCGTCGAGTGCGGCGCAGTTCGGGCACTCGCAGAACTCCTTCGTGTCGTTCGGGCAGAGGCTGAAGGTCCGGTGGGTGGGGTTCTCGTTGAAGTATTTCCGCGCGGCCTCGACACCGATTCGGATGACGTCCGGGTGCGTCATGCAGGGCTGCGGGCCGAAATGCCCATCGGGGATGATTCGCTTGCCGCCCCGCATCGCGAAGTACTCCGGGTGGTCACGGTACTGGTCGGGCGGCATGATGGCGTGCATGTTGTGGCTGTGGCCGTAATAGGGAAGCGTGCGGTTGCCGTCATCCACGCGATTCCGCCGCGCCCAGGTCAGGTCCGGGCCGAGCAGCGTCCGGAAGCCGAACGTCGGGCGTTCGGTTCGGTCCAGCGGGCCTACGGTGACCTCCCTGCGTACTGGAATGTCCTCAAACAGCGGGTCCGCCATGCCCCACAGAACGCCGAGGTCGTCGGTGAGGAAGCCTGCCACTCCGTGCGTGGTGCCGAGGGTTGTCGGCCCTGCGATCACAAGGCGCGGCCGACCGTTTTCCGCGCACACGGCGACTCGATAGCCGTTCACCGGCAGCGATTCCGGCAGAAACCGCGATTTCTCAACGAAGTTCGTGCGTCCGATATGGATTTCCGCTCCGTCGCCGGGCTGGATGCCCTCGGTCAGCACCGGCAGCGTCGGCCCGGCCATGCGCTCGATCACGTGCACGAAATCTGCGACTGCATCGAGCAGACGAGGTTCGGGAGTACGGGGTACGACGATGACGGCGCACGCCTTTCCGTCGCGCGCGATGGTGAACTGATTGTTCCTGTCCGGCATGGTGGGTCCTTTCTGCTCGGTCATTCCATCGGTAGATAGGGTGGCTGATCGGAGACGTAGTCCGGGTAGATACGCCGTTCGCCCATGGATTTGTTCGTCCACCGGCGGTACCCGACTGTGCGGCGGTTCCGCGCTGTGTCGTTCATCTCACTGAACGTCGGGCTGGTTTCGAGAAGCCTCTGGCGCACCTGCGGCCGGTTAACGAGCGCCCGGTCAATGCAGCGCAGGATGTCGAGCTTGATCCATTTCGTGCGCTCGTGGAAGCGGTAACCGCGATAGTAAGTGTCGGAATAGGCAGGATCGCCCTCGACCCCGGTGAAGTAGGTCGTCATGAACATTTCGAACTCGTCGAGGACTCGCATGATCTCCTCTTCGCTGCTTTCGGGGGTCAACGCGTGCGCCCATTCGAATGCGCGGGCAACGCGGTAGGCCGGTTCGTGCCCGGCACGGATGTACGCTACCCGCTGGCGCGTGACCTCGGTGTTCGCAGCGCGAAGCGCGGCGTTCAGGTGGTGCCACGCGGTCTCCCGGTAGAGCGGCGGGTAGGCGGCGAACTCCTCCCACATGCGGTTCGACCCGGCGAACCAGAAGCCCCGGCGATCGGCGTGCGTCCACGCGCTGTCCAGTGTCACGTAGAACCGCTGCATCTGGGGCGCGGATTCCCGGAACATTGCGCGGTACCAGTCGCCCATGATGCTGTCGGCGTTCGCGGTTGGCTCCCATGCGAGCTTCGCGGTGAGGTAGAGTGCCGGAGCGAGGTGCGCCGGATGGGGGTGACCCTCCGCATACAGGCCGTCTATGCCGGTGCGGGCGAGGTAGGGCATCCTCTCAGCCACCAGCGAGGTGAAGTTGCGCGGCAGAATCCATCCGAGGCTCGGGTATTCGTACAGGAATACATGAGCCGCGACGCGTTTCCATGCGGCCAGAATGGCGTCGTCCTCCTGCCGGTAGGCCGGGTCGAAGTGCTGGGTGGCGTCCTGTGTCAGAAAGACGACGACGTTGTCCGGCAAGCGGGTTATGTGGCGCGGAGGCGGTTCTGTGGCGTCGTACGCGTAGGCGCTGATGTAGCGCCCGGGGTGCGTTTCCCTGAGCGCCTTCGCCACCTCGTTGATGTAGTGGAAGTAGCTGTCACTATGGATTCGGCGGTTACGGAACTCCGGCGCGCCCTCGTCAAGCCGGGAGCAGGTTTCGCATGTGCAGAACTCGTCGTCGTCCGCCGCACAGAGGCTGTACCCGAGCACGTTCGGGTTCGCATCGAAGTACGCCCGCAGCTTTTCGATGGTGATCCGGATAACGTCGGGATTCGTGAAGCAGAGCTGCACGCGGGTGTCTTCATCCCGCCGCGGAATTTTTCGCTGACCGTTCACCAGGGGATAATACTCGGGGTGATCCCGGTACTGGCTGATGCGGAAAAAGGCCATCATGTTGTGCCCGTGCCGCGAATGCGGATACTCCACCCCGCGGTCACTCAGCCGGTTGCGAAGCTGCCACGCAAGGCTCGGACCGGTGACCATGCAGAAGGGCAGACCGGGCCGCCCAACCCGGTCGATCGCCGGCAGGGCCACGGTGGAGCGCCGCGGGATCTCCTCGAACAGCGGGCTGTCAATGCCCCACACGACCCCGAGTTCGGTGGTCAGCAGGTCGTACACCCCGTTCATCGTGCCCGATACCGTCGGTCCGGCGATGACAAGCCGCGGTTGTCCGCGTTCTGACGTCGTCAGGATTCGGTATCCGGAAATGGGCAGCCCGGTGGGCACCAGCCGCTCGCGTTTTACGAACTCCGTCTGCCCGATGTGTATCTGCGGACCGTCGTTGAACGCCAGCGTATCCTGCACCGCGGGCAGGGGCGCGCCGCTCATGATGGCCACCACGCGGATCAGGTCGCGCACGGCCTGATTCCGCACGCCCTGATCAAACGGGCGGTCTATGTCGGGCGCGGTGACGATCTTCGCCACCGGCCTGCCCTCCCGCGCGATCAGGAACCCGTCCATGCGGTCTCGCGGCTGCGCGAGTTCCCGCGGTTGCGAAGCGGCGTGTACGCCTGAGGCGAGGAACACGGATAACATGAGCACGGCGCGAACCATGAGTCGTCCTTCCGTCGGGTGACGTCATCGGAACTGCGGTAGGGGAAAGATGGGGGTTTCCGGTCGCCAGCCCAACCCGTTTGGCAGACAAGCCGGGGCCTGTTGCCCCTGCCGAACCTTTGCGCGAGCATCTACATGAGGCCTTTTCGCCCCCGCCACACAGGAAGGAGCCGTTCATGCCGCCGCTTGTCTGCCCGCACTGGGTGGGGTATTCGCTGATCGTACCATGGCGCCGGTGGTACCAGAACCCGGCGACAATCCTCGGGGAGCACGTGCGCGAAGGCATGACAGTGCTGGAAGTGGGCCCCGGCATGGGCTTCTTTACGCTCCCGATGGCGCGGATGGTGGGTGAACGCGGGAAAGTGGTCGCCGTGGACGTGCAGGAGTCAATGCTGCGCACGCTTGAGAAACGCGCCCGGAGCGCGGGCATCGCGGACAGGATCGTGACACGGGTGTGCCAACCGCCGTCGCTTGGCGTTAAGGACTTAGCGGCGTCGGTGGACTTCGCCCTTTTGTTCGCCATGGTGCACGAAGTGCCCGATGTGGCGGCGCTGTTCGGCGATGTTGCGGCCGCCCTCACGCCCGGCGGACGGTGCCTTCTCTCTGAGCCGCGCGGGCACGTGACCGCAGAAAGGTTCGCGGAAACGCTCGCCATCGCTGACGCCGCCGGACTTGCCGCGATACAGACGCCGAAGATCGCCTGGAGCCGTTCCGCGCTGCTGGAGAAGCGGGTGGGGTGAACAGGCCGGGCAACGGTGCTCTCGATTCGTGCCGCAGTATTAGTCCCGTGGGACAAATAGGACCCATGCCGCGCCGTGCTGCCTTTCCAGTACCGTCCGCTAATCCACGTCTTTCTCGTACCGCGCATCACCCACGGAGGCCTGCTGCCGGTGCAGTTCCGCCTTGAGTTCCCGCACCGTGTCTGCGTAGGCCGGGTCCGCGTAGACGTTGTTCAGCTCCGCCGGGTCGCGCTCGAGGTCGAACAGCTCCCACTCCGGCTCGTATTTCTCGTCCAGCGCGCCCATCTGGTTAAGGCCGTCCGAGTAGTAGTAGATGAGCTTGAACCGTTTCGTGCGCAGACCATAGTGCGCGTAGACGTTGTGGTGCGCCTTGTGCATCCAGTAGCGGTAGTACATGCTGTCCCGCCAGTTCGTCGGCGTTTCGCCGGTCAGGATTGGCCGGAAGCTCCGCCCCTGCATGCCTTTCGGGATCGGCAGGCCGGCATAGTCGAGAAAGAGCGGCGCGAAGTCCACGTTCAGCACGATGTCGTCGTTCACGGAACCCGGCTCGATTTCCTTCGGGTACCGCACCACAAACGGCATCTTCAGCGACTCTTCATACATGAACCGTTTGTCGTACCAGCCGTGGTCGCCGAGGAAAAATCCCTGGTCGGAGCAGTAGATCACCACGGTGTTTTCCGTCAGTCCGTCTGCGTCGAGATAATCCAGCACGCGGCCGACGTTGTCATCCACACTGGCGATAACGCGCAAGTAATCCTTGATGTAACGCTGGTACGCCCATTTCCTCATCTCGCGTTCTGAGACGTTCTTCGGCAACTCGCACTTCATGTCGAGCTGCGTCATGTGCACACCGACCCGCATTTCCGCGGCGGCAGCGGCAGAAGCGCGGTTGGCATAGTCGTCATAGAGCGTGTCGGGCTCCGGGATGTCCTCGTTCAGGTACATCGCGGCATGCTTTTCGTCGGGGTTCCAGTGCCGGTGGGGTGCCTTGTGGTGGTAGAGCAGGCAGAACGGCCGGCTGCGATCGCGGTTCTGCAACCAGTCGAGACAGAAGTCGGTGATCAGGTCCGTCACGTACCCCATCACCGTGCGCTGCACCGGGCCCCGGGAGCCCTTGAAAATGAACTCGGGATTGTGGTAGAACCCCTGCCCCGGCAGCACCGCCCAGTCGTCGAATCCGGTGGGGCAGAATTCAAAGCTTTTGTGCTCGCCGAGATGCCATTTCCCGAACACCGCCGTCTGGTAGCCGCTTTCCCGCAACAGCTTCGGGAAGGTCTGCAGGCCGGCGTCCATGGGCGTATCCAGCGTGGTGACACCGTTCACGTGGTTGTAGGTGCCCGTAAGAATGGTCGCCCGGCTCGGCGTGCAGATGGAGTTCGTGCAGAAGCAGCGGTCCAGACGCATACCCTCGTTGGCGATGCGGTCGAGATTCGGCGTTTTGTTGATGCGGCTGCCGTAACAACTCATGGCGTGCGCGGCATGGTCATCCGACATGATGAAGAGGATGTTTGGGCGCGTGGGCATGGGTGCAGACTCCGCGAAGGGGAATGAACAGGGCTCGTTGAACACGGTGCGATACGGCTGCTGACGCGACCCGCGATGCCGTCATTCCCGCGAAGGCGGGAATCCAGGTTCACTGACGGAGCTGTTCGGGTTCATTAGGGAATTTGCGGATTTCGACGTGCGCGGCCAACCGGGTTGGGAGCGATCGAAACCCGATTGTCCGCTTTGGTGTGGCCATCTCGATACAACGAGCGCTGCACTTCGACAGGCTCAGTGACCACGCGCTCGCCGCTCGATGACTCTGCCTTCAGGCCAGTGTCCGGCAGGGCGGCGATGCCCGAGCATGTGCTTCGTGCAGAAAGCCTGTCGAACGGCCGCCGTAACGTGCCGAAGGGCACCCGCAATCCGATTCCCGGCCGGTGGGGCGGACATTCCTGTCTACCCCTTTCGCCATCCGGTATCTCCGTTGAGGCAGCGCGGCATCGCCGAGGCCGTCGCGGTAATCTCGATACACCGGACCACACACCGTAGGGGGCGACGCATGCGTCGCCCCCCACCTGCACGCGCCCTACCTTAACAAGGTCATCCTCCCCGTCAACACCCCCTGCGGCGCGGCGAGCCGCACCAGGTACACTCCGCTGGCAACGTCGCGGCCGTTGCCGTCGCGTCCGTCCCAGACGACGCCGTGCACACCCGCACCTGTATTCCCCTCGGCCAGGGTGCGCACAAGCCTTCCGCTGATGTCGTATACGGCGAGCGTAACGAAGCCGTCCGCCGGCAGGTCGAACCGTATCGTCGTCGCCGGATTGAACGGGTTCGGTGCGTTGGCATGAAGCGCGAAGCGGGGCGGCGTTACTGGCGCGTTCACGGCAACCGGACCCGACGTCGAAAGGGCGCCCATATCCACGCGGGAGCCATCGGAGTCGGTCGGGTCGGCCGGGTCACCCGTGTTGATGCACGGCGACCCCGTTCCCAGCGTGTAAACTCCCGCTGCGGCGTTGGTGAAGAGCGGGTCGCTGTTGATGTTGCCGGTGCCGTCCCATGCGCCCTTGATGTCGGAGTACGTCACCGTCCACGGGTTGGTGGTGCCCGGCAGAGGCGCTTCCAGCATCACCGTGCCTGTGCCCCAGACGATGCAGTTGCGCAGCGTCGCCTTGCCGCCTGATGTGCTGTCGAACACCTTGGTCGTGGTGTTGTCAGCGAGTGTGCAGTTCACCATGGTGATGCCCGAGCTGCCGAGGCAATCCACGGTGGAGGTGTTGTTCGCGTGCTGGTTCCCGGTGATCAGGCATCGCGTGAAGGTGGCGTACGGGGTCCGGCTGGCGATGGCGCATCCGTCGGTGGCGGAAGTGTTGCCCTGAAACACGCAATCGCTGAAGGCGGCGTGTGTCGTGTTGTTCCGGAAGCTCACCCCGCCGCCGATGGGCGAGGTGTTGCTCAAGAAGTTGCAGCTCCTCGCGTAAAGAATCGCGTGGTCATCCACGCAGATGGCGCCGCCTTCCGTCGTGCCGGTGTTGCCGGACACCACGCAATGGTCGAGGGAGAGCTTGAGGTCGGGCTGCGCGAGACTGATTCCCCCTCCATACGCGTTGCTGCCGCCGCTGATCCGCACGTAGGCGAACGCGGAGCTATCCCACGGCGCGATCTTCACGCCGTCATTGGGGATGGAGACGCCGCCCCACTTCGCCGCGGTGCCTTTGAGGAAGCGGATGCTGTCGCCGGCAGTTCCGACGGCGCGGATCGTGCCGTAGAGGATGAACTTGACATCCGCGTCGAACAGGACATCTACCCCGGGTTCGATGGTGAGCAGATTGTTGGGCCGGACCTCGATGGCCGCCTTCACCCGGTACGGGCTGTTCGCTTTCGTCCAGGTGGTGGTGAGGATTTGCCCGGATACGTCCGTTGCCTGCGAGAGCGAACTCAGAACGAGAATGACCGCCAACGCGGCCGCGACGATGTGTCCCCGGTGCGCCATGGTGCCCCCCGTGGTGAACTGTCTGAAACCAACCAGCCGGACACCAGGTTCCTTGACTGCCCAGCAGGGAAATAGACAGAAACAGGTTAACAGTACGTGTTCACGGGGAGTAACGCAAATGATACCCCCGCTGGCGTTCTGGCGCGGAACATGGTAACAAATTTGTGGCGCGCCTCCGGGAACCCGCCTGCACAGACAGGAGGAAAGGGATTCCGGCTCGCCAACCGCCCTCTGCCACGAAGGCTGATCTGCCTGTCCAGAGCGGTTTTTCGGTGCCGGGCAGACAGGAATGTCCGCCCCACCCCGGCGCCGATTCGGCACATTGCATCGAAACCATCACCCCCCACCTCTTACGTCCCCTTACCACTGCGGTATATTCCACACCAGATGCAGGGGGCGATCCTGGAGCATTGCAATTCCGATGAACCCGAAGGGGTGGACACCATGAAAGGTGACGCTTTCCTGAAAATGGTTGCGGTCCAGCCGCCGTTTTCCAAAATGCACCCCGCGCTCATGGGCTTTTTCAAGTCGTACCTCTCCCACGAAAAGGTGATCCCGTTCCGCGGACGGTATGTGCTCAACACGCACTTCCCGCCGTTCCCGGGCCCCGCATTCGATACGATGGTGCGGAACTTCGATGCGGTGGGCGAAGCGGGCCTCCGCCGGCTCTTTTCCGTTACCCTGGCCGTTACGAACCGGTGCCCGTACCGGTGCTGGCACTGCTACAACGCCAACCGGAGCCAGAAGGATGTG
>ERZ795061.2364-NODE-2364-length-17385-cov-6.412637_pt1 | contig 17385 bp, 14 predicted proteins | sample MGYA00375145_ERZ795061 | MGnify/ENA primary metagenome ERZ795061 (study PRJEB30190, sample SAMN05720144) | anaerobic digester metagenome | isolation source: active sludge of municipal wastewater-treating anaerobic digesters | place: USA | collected 2014-12-22 ... | reverse complement strand
CGCCGAATCTCGGAGGGGATGGTGAGCACGTCAGGCAGGCCGGTTTGCCAGAACACCCACTCCGCGCCGAGCTGCGACGCGAGTGCCCTGCTGCCGGTCGCAAGGACGATGATTGCGTCCTCCGTATCCGGGTTGATCCGGACGGTTGCACTGATCGCTGGCTCATTGGCCCCGTCATGGCCGAAGATGACGCCGCCATCCTTCGTCGGCGCGTACAGCACGGTGCCCAACCCCCAGAGGTCGGCGCCCATCGACCGTGCCTCGGCGATGCGCATCGACTCGAGCGTCTTCCTGGCGAGTGGGCTCCCCTCGACCGTTCGCAGCTGCGCCAGGACCAAACTGACCATGTCGCCGGCAGACGTGGTGAACCCCGTCGCTGCCCGTGACGCGTACTGGTAGATCGGTGCTGGCCGGCCGTCGGCGTAGTATGACTTGGCCGAGTTGGTCGTTGCAGAAAGGTCGGCGTATCCCGAGCGCGTCATGCCGAGGGGGTGGAGCACCTCGCGAGTGACGAAGGTGTCGAACCGCTCTCCCGAGAGTTCTTCCACCAGCAGCTCGAGCAGCAAGTAGCCACCGCCCGAGTACTGAAACTGAGAGCCTGGCTGGATCCCCACGGCGACGGGCGAGGAAGGGCGGCCGCTGGATGCCCGAGGCGCGGCCAGCGCCTCCTCCAATGTTGGAAGGGCCTCGTCTCGTCGATAGTCCCCGAAGCCAAGGCCATCGGTCAGCCCGGCCGTGTGACTGAGAAGTCGCCGCGCGGTGACATCACGCGAATCGAACGCGGTTGATGGAAGGTGCCATCGCGTGAGGTAGCCCTCAACCGGTCGATCGAGGTCCAGCTTGCCTTGCTCCACCAGCTTCATGACGGCATGTGCCGTGATCCACTTGCTTAAGGACGCTGTCGCGAAGACGCTATTCCGGTCGATGGAGTCGCGACTCGCGGAATAGAACTCAGCGCCGATGGCGCCTCTCCTGATCAGGATGACGGCAGTGTTTGCACGATTCCCCGCGTTGATGATGGGGATGGCGGCTTGCATGAAGGCGCGGGGATTATCCGTGGGCGCAAGCGGTCGCCGCCACCAGCCAAAGAGTGCGCCACCGAGAATCCCGGCGGCCCACAAGATGACCAGCAGCACGGTCACGCCGGCGCGTTTCACCATGGGGATCCTTGATCCTCCAGCATCTGTTGCGGCCTCATCACGCGAGCACCCTAACGACGCAAGCCCCACACGACCACGCGTTCAACGTCGTCGGCATCGAACGCGACACCGGCCACATAGTCGCGCCCGAACTCGAACGGCGCAAACCGCCGCGGGAGCGTCACCTCGGCCCGCCACGTACCGTCCGGTGCGAACACGCTCCAGGTCTGCGGCGTCGTGGGGGCGAGGGGCGCCCCGGGACCCGGCAGGCCGAAGCCGGGATCAAAGGGACCGACCCACAACTCACCATCGGGCCCGAGCGCGAGACGACTGAAGGCGGGAGCGGTGCTCGCGAATGGGAACGCCTGCACCGCCGTCGTCATCTGCTGGCGTACGGCCGGCGGGGCGTCCCGGTTGGCGTCGAGGTACGCCTGACGCACCAGCGCGCGCTCCTCCTCGCGAATCGCGCGCGGCGCGATGTCGCGGCTGATGCGGACGCGCGCACGCCCCGTGGGCTCGTAGCAGGTGAGCACCAGCCGATCAGAGTATCCGGCGCACGCGCTGGAGTCGGACGCGGCGACCACGCCTTCTGCCTCGAGCAGCTGACGGGCGGGGGTGCCGTTGATCGGGCTTGTCCGGTATCCGGGCATCGTGACAAGGGGGAGCAGCGAGTCGCCCGCGGCGTCGGCCACCGTGAGCGTGTAGAAGATGATCTGGCGCTCACGCTCGGCCATCGGCGCGCCATCCGTGACGAGTACGTAGGACGTCGCGCCCGCGCCAAGACCGATGCGTTGCGGGGTGCGACTCCCGGCGCGGCGCGCCGGTCGCAGGCTACGAACCAAGCGGCCGGATGGCTCGAAGACATGGGCGCGCGAGTCCCCGTCGACGCCGACCAGCGTGTCGCCCCGCCGCAGCAGTCGGGTGATCCGGCGAAACTCACCGGGGCCGCTCCCCGCCCGTCCCAATGCACGCACGAACCGCCCATCGCGTGAGAACACGCGGATCTCGTTGCTGGCGCCGTTCGCGACGGCCACGCCGCCATCCGCGAGACGCACCACACCACGCACGGCTGCAAACTCGCTCGCGGGGTCGTCGGTCACCACGAGTTCAAGAAGGGGCTGTGCGCTCAGGCTCCAGGTCGCGCGCGGCTTCGCTTTCCGGGAATAGGTGGCGAGGCGCACACCGGCGCTGTCACGCGTGGCTTGTGCAAGGCCGACGGGGGACCAGGCGGCCAGCGCGAAGAGCGTCACGGCGAGTAGCAGACGCAGGGACATGAGCAATCGTGTGGACGTGCGACCGAAGGCCGGGTTGAGTTGCGGCCGAACGTTGGCACGATGCGATCTCGAGAGGTAGTCTCAATGGCGCCCGCGATGCGACAGGACTCGACCCCTTACGGACACGACCGCATGACGCACGGACGACGCTCCCCCGGCATCCCCCACTCGTGGATTGCCTTTCTCGCGTTCACTCTCGTCGCGCCGTGGACCACGTCGGCGGACGCCCAGACGCGCGCCGCCACGAAGAACCCGCTGGCCGGATTCGACCAGTACGTCATGGCGGCGATGAAGCAGTGGAAGGTGCCGGGGCTCGCGATTGCGGCTGTCCGGGGCGACTCGGTGATCATGCTCAAGGGCTACGGCGTCCGCACGGTCGGCGGGGCCGACTCGGTGAACGCCCAGACGATGTTCGCGATCGGCTCCTCCTCGAAGGCCTTCACCGCCGCAACGCTCGAGATGCTCGCCGACGAGGGGAGAGTCCGCTTCGACAATCGCGTGACCGAGTACCTCCCGTGGTTCGAGATGTACGACCCGTGGGTCACCCGCGAGATCACGGTGCGCGATCTCCTGCTGCATCGCAGCGGGATGAGCCGCGGCGACAACATCTGGTATGCTACCACGAACAGCCGGGAGGACATCGTCCGGTCGATACGGCGACTCGCGCCGACCACCAGCTTTCGCTCGCACTTCCAGTACCAGAACCTGATGTACATCACCGCCGGTGAAGTGGCGCACGCGGTGACGGGACAGAGCTGGGACGACCTGATCAAGTCCCGGATCTTCGCTCCCCTCCGCATGACGTCGTCCAACACGTCGGTGCGAGAGCTGACAGGCAATCCGAACGTCGCCACCCCACACGCGGAACTCGGCGGTGTGGTCACGGCGATCCCGTATCGGAACATCGACAACGCGGGGGCAGCCGGGTCGATCAACTCCAACGCTGCCGACATGGCACAGTGGCTCCGCTTGTGGATCAACAACGGCTCCTTCGAGGGGAAGCGCTTGCTGAGCGACGCAATGGTGCGCGAGGCGACGGCCCCGCAGTTCACCGTCGATGATCCAGACATGATCGCCCGCCTGATGTCGCCCCGCTTTCTCGGTTATGGCTTCGGGTGGTTTGTCGAGGACTTCCGCGGCCAGCGCTGGGTGAACCACGGCGGCAACATCGACGGGATGGCGGCCATGGTCGGATTCCTCCCCGAAAGCAGGATCGGGATGGTCATCCTCACCAACATGAACCAGTCCGACGTCACCCTCCCGTTGATGGCCAACGCCTTCGATCGGCTCCTGGGGATATCCCCAGCCAAGGACTACAACGCCGAGTACTACGCGGCCGAGCAGGCCGACCAGGCACGGCGTCGGGCCGCCGCGAAGCCTCCGGTCAAGGTCGAGGGGACCAAGCCGTCGCTTCCGCTCGAGGCATACGCCGGGACCTACACGGACAGCTTCATGGGAACGGCCACCGTACGGTTGGACGGCGGGAAGCTCTTCATCAAGTACGACAAGAGCGCGATCGTCGGTGAGCTCGAGCATTTCCACTTCGACTCATTTGTCGCGACGATGAACGATGCGATCATGGGGAAGATGCCGGTGACCTTCAAGATCGGCACCAGCGGCAAGGTCGTCGCCATGCAGTTCCCGCTGGCCTCCGCCGACTGGGTCAAGCGGTAGGGTCGTGCGGCTGCGGGGAAGCGCGCGGGCGAGGTATCCGCTTCCCCCCGCGATGACCGCAGCCGCGCCGGGAGATCTCCTCGATGACTGGCGCGAGGAAGATCGCAATGCCGATCAAACCGGAATCGCGGGACACCTGGTAACCTGCCTTCTCAGAATGCTGGGAGGGCGGGACGATGCTATGTCGACCGTCCCGCTGCCCGCAGCACTCCCCGTTAGGCAGCGTGGCGGCGGCTGCCGGCCCACCAGAGGAGAAGGAAGAGCGCAAGCCAGACACCAGTCCGCAAGAACATCGCGCGCACGCTGTCGAGCGCGACCACACCGCCCACACGGTAGAGATACAGGACACGAGCCAGTACGAGCGCGTTGAGACCGACGATCAGCAGCGAAGCAATCCGGCCAGCGATCGCGCGACGCCACGCGAGCATCCCAGCGGCCACGTAGCCGAGTCCCATGCACGTGTTGAAGAGCAGGAGCGGTCGATACACCAGGTAGCCCGGGTCGCGTCCAGCGAGCACGCTGACTCCCGCTCCGAGCGTCATGAGGCCAAACACGAGGGCGACGACAGCCGACAGTCGTTGAACTCGAATCCGCCCCTGATTCACGTCCGTCATCGTGGTTTCCATGTTGGTCAGCCCCGCGTCGGCACGATCCCCGCCGATCGTTCGAAATGCCGGCACCTCGTTCTCCGGACAGGTGGGACGACTGCTACGCCTCGTTGTATGCCCGCTCGAGCGCCGCCACGTCGAGCTTCACCATCGTCATCATGGCGTCCATCACGGCCTTGACCTTGCCGGGATCCTCGTCGCGGATGAGCTCCATGAATCGCCGCGGGACGATCTGCCAGGAGAGGCCGAAGGGATCCTTGATCCAGCCGCACGCCGTCGGCGTCGCGCCGGCCATGACGAGCTTGTCCCAGTACTCGTCGACTTCGGCCTGATCTTCGCAGTCAACATACAGCGAGAAGCCTTCGGAGAACGCGAAGTACGGACCTCCGTTGTAGCCCATGAAGACTTGACCGCCAACAACGAACTCGGCAGAGACGATCGGCCCATCCGTGCCGGTGCGGGCGACGTTCCGCACTTCAGAGTCAGGAAAGGTGGCGGTGTAGAACGCGATCGCCGCGTCGAGCTGATCGTTGAACATCAGAAACGGCGTGACTTTGGTCATGCGAGGCGCTCCTTCCTTGCGGGAGATTGTGGCTGAGGCAAGGGTGATCGTGGGGAACCAATCCGCCCCCGGCCTGTTCAGGCGAGTACTTCACGGATCGTAAGGACGGTCACGATGCCATTGGCAAGCCAGTGGGTCCAGATGGCCACGGTCAGCGAGTTCGTCCTCTGGGCGTGGCTGCCGATCGCGGCCTGGAGGAGCGCGACCAGCAGGAACTCACCTGGCTGCCAGAAATGCTGCGCCGCGAAGAGGATCGCGAGTGCGACCGGCTGAAGCGCGACGCGGGCGGGGATCCGTCGCATGAGGTAACCCTTCCAGTAGAGCTCCTCGACGTACGGGCTGGCGATGACATCGATCAGGAAGTTGAACGACAGGGCGACCATCACGGCTGTGCGCCCGTAGGTTGCCACCGTCGTGGCATCGGTGTCGGCGGTGAGCCACCCTGGTACTACGTGCGCGAGGCGCGCACTGATCGCGCTTGCCACCGGATCGAGGAGCGCTGCCAGACCGGCGGCGACGAGGATGAACCCGACGATCGGGATCACGGCCGCGCGGAAGGGGAGGCGTGCCGTGAGGGCGACGGCGCGGCGCGGATCCCACGTACCGGACAGGCGTTGCGCCTGCCGGGCGAGCACCGCGAGCTCGCCGAGCGTCACGAGTCCGATCGCGCACGTGTACGCCACCACCGGCGGCCATCGGAGCGACTCGATCGCCGGGTGGAGCACACCGACCAGCGCGACCGTGGCGACGCCGGGGAGGAAGTTCAGCGCCAGCACGGCCGGCCACCCGAGTCGCCGCGGCGATTCGGTGGTACCTGCCGGTGCACGCTCGGGGCTACGGTCTGTAGCTCGCTGCTGCATGAGGTAGTGGTTGAACGAACCGGCGTTCGCCGCGAGTGAATTGTTGTGTTGGAGCCCGACGCGCCAGCGCTGCTCCAGCGCGCTCAACACATGCGCGCGCCGCCCGCTTCCGACACTGCGCTGTCTGAAGCGGCGCAGGGTGGGCGGTGGTCCGCGCGAGTCATCGCGGGATCCGGCCAAAATACACCGAATCGAGCACGCGCAGATACTCCGTCATCGGCGGGAGGCCCATCGTGGCGCGACGTGCATCCACCTGCGCCGAGTCGCGGATCGGCTTCACGGCGATCTGCCCGTCGCGGAGGTCCGCCCGCTTGACGTACTCCTGCGGGAGTCCCCGAGCGCTGGCGAGTCGATCGGTAAGCAGTGCCACTTCTTGGCCCCTGAGCCGATGCGCTGCCGTGCTGGAGCCGCATCGCCAGGTGCCGCCTGATCGGCGGCCAGGCGCTCTCGCAGCGCCGCCTGCAGCGCGACGATAATTCTCTCCGCGCCCTCGCGCGGTGACTCCCGTGTGGTACACGCCAGGAGCAGCGACCGATCGTGCCCCGTCTTGCGCGCCTAACGCGGGGACTCCGCCCGGCGGGTACGCATGGCGACGGCCGTCCCGGCGAAATTCCGGGCCTGACAGTAGTGCTCCACGCTCGCCCACCGCACGGCGTCGAGCGTGAATCCGTCGGGCGAGACGTGCGACAGCCCACCGGAATCGACGGACTTGGCGGAGAACAGGATCGACATAGCCCCTCGGCGCCTCGCGCGTATGGCAGACGTTCTTCCTCGTGGTGACGTGGACAGGCGGCTCCCCCCAATGCGCCGTCTGCGCCCCGCGGAGAATAGCGCCGACGGCGCCGTCACGGAGCGTGGTCGAGGACGACAGCGCAACGCGCGGCTGCCGGTGGCGGCACATGCGCTGACGATGGTGGAGCGGGAGCAGAGGGCAGGTCTGCACCGACCTTTCGGGTCGCGCGTGCGCGCAGCGGCCCGGTGAAGCGCAACGTACTGTTAGGCCACATCTCGCCAGAGCGTCTCGACCAGAGCCTGCTCGCACGTCCGTGGTGAACGTGCCGAAGCACCGAGAGTCAATCTGGGTGTTAGGCCACTGGACGCCGGATGACGGCGATGAGGTGCGTGCCAAGGTCCAGGCAGCCCGCTTGCGCACCAGCCTCGACCTCCATGCCGAGAAGTTCCTCCCACCTCGCCGCGTCAGCCCGAATCGTGTCCAACGATGCGCCCCAGCCGGATGACAGGCTATTGGATGCGGAGAGCGCCAGTAGCTCGCAGCCCGCCGCTTCGAGGAGCACCCGGAACTCGTGTGCCCGGTACAAGTGACACTGATGTCGCGTGCCGTCATCGGCACCTAGGCGCAGTTCCCCGGTCGCGATGATGCGCGCGTTCTCCATCGCATCCGTGGCCAAGACACCGGGCAGCTTCTCATGAATCGATCCCCACAGGCACATCACGCTCAGAAAGAGATAGCCCCCAGGTGCGGTCACTCGACGCAACTCGTCGAGCGCCTCCTGCCGCCGTTCGAACACGTAGCTGAGCGGGCCGCCATAGCACACGACGGCGTCGAACGCTTCATCGGGGAACGCAGACAGGTCGCAGATGTCCGCCATCACCCAGTCGGTTACCGCGTGCGCAAACGCATGCTCCGCCGCGTGCTGCTTGTTCAGGGACAACTGCACCGGCGAAAGATCCGCGACCGTGACCGACGCGCCCAGCGTCGCGAGCACTTGAGTGAATCGACCGGCGCCGGCACCGATGTCCAACACCCGCATACCTGGCGTGACATAGCGACGGAGGTAGTGGGAATGCACGTGGAGTTTCACCTCCGCCGTCGGTGTCTCGACGAGACGGGTCCATTCTCGCGCGCCGAGCGCGTCAAAGTACCGAGCGACCGAAGCCGGATTGTAGGACGTCATGAGGAAATCACGTCGACCATGGGCGATGAAGGATACCGAAAGGCACGAGCGAGTCGGCTACGTCTGGGCGTACGCGATGGAAGGTACGGAGCTCGCCCGCACGCGGGGACACTCTATCCGACTCTCTCCTTGGCACGCAGGACCGTGCACGTGTACTGCCGTGCAGGGAACTCGTGATGCGGCCCGACCGCTCGCGTTCTGCTGCAGGGCCCTTCAACACGTAGTGGCCAGTGCGCGCCGCGAAAACGGTCGTCATCTCTGAAGGCCATGTCAGCCCCGCCGTCCATCCTCACGGCTTCTCGCGCGTCGAGGGGGCGTGGACCGCGGGATGCGAGAGCAGATGCACCGCGTGCGCGGCCAGTGCCGTCATTTGGCGGTCGCGCTCCCGGGCCCACCGTGGCGCGCGCACGACGTTGGTGAGGAAGGCGGCGAGGGCGATGCCGCCGAACATGCCAAGTACCGCGAGGGCCTTCTCCGGCTTGCCGGCCGCGGCCACCACGCCGCTCATCAGCAGCGACAGGCCGCCGACGCCCGTCCCGATACCGTTGAGCAGCTCCGCGGCCTCACTACGACTATGGAGTCGCAGCCGTTCCCCGTCTGCGGTTGGCTCGATGGACAGATGCAGATTGCCGTGCGACCACGTGCGGAGCCCGCCCTCGATCGTTGCCTGGCCCTGCACCGCGAACGTGGTCCGGCACTGTGCCACCAACTGCTCCCACTCGCGCTCGGTGGGCGCCCGCGGCAGATCCACCATGCGCGCGATCCCGATCGGGAGCCCAAAGGCGCGCTGCACCGGCAAGGGCCTTCCGCGGGCGGCGAGCGCCGCGGCCGCGGCGGCGACGCGCTCGGGCTCGATACCTGCCTCCTGCCCGATGCGCTGGAGCTCCGACAGACGCAGTCCGCCCGGGTCGACGGGCAGCGAGGGATCGCGCCGCTCGCCCTCGGTCGCGAGACGGAAGATCTCTCGCACCTCATCGTCCCCGTATCGTCGTGTCGTCATGGTCATCAATTCTACGGTGGCCCCCATCCGCGCGCTGCCGGGGCGGGGCCCAGCGATGGCGGACGACATGCGTCGCCGCGGCCAGTGCGGCCGCTTCCTGACCACGCTACTCGTTGTTCGGTGCGCCTGATGCTTGCGAGCGGTCATCGTGGCGTTGGGTGCCACGAGATACATGCGCCTCGGGAGCACGAGAGTCGATGGGTTCGGCTGGTCGCCGAGCTTCGGCCCGCAGCACCGGTGTCGGTGGCAGATCGGGTGCCCGCCCTGCCATTGCGCGCGCTTCACCAATCCGATAGCCGGCCACCACCGCCGACGTACCGATCACCAGCTGCAGCGCACCGAAGAGTAGCGAGCCCGGTTCCGTGTCGCGCAACTCACTCAGCGCCTGACGAAAGGCACTCGTGCTCAGAAGCAGGAGCGCAGCTGCGAATGCGACTCGGCTGCGCAGGTGGCTGCGGCTACCCGAGTGTGGCGCACCGCGCGACGTCCCACCCGCGCGGCCCTACTCGGGTGGTGCGTAGTCACCTCGATCGGTGGAGTAGGCGACCATCTCCTTCGCGATTCGCCCGTGCTCCGCTCAAGTTGCCACGGCCCAGGTGATCGTGCGCGCCCCGTACTCATGTGAATGGCGAGGGCGAATGCGCGCTGCGTCTCCGCGTGCCTCGGTCAGCCGCCCTCGCCCTCCTTGCGCCCGCGGCCGTAACCGGGAGCTTAGGGCGACCAGGCCCACCCTCCACGAGTCCCCCATGCCGCATTGCCGTCGCGCGCGCAGCGCCGCCCTCGCCGCCTCCCTCGCGCTCACCATCGCCACCTCGGGCGCGCGCGCGCAGGCGCCGTCCATCGCCCAGCACCCGCGCGTCCAGGAAGCGCTCGCCGCCTACGAGAAGTGGCTCGACGCCCAGCGCGCGTGGAAGCGGATCCCGGGGGCGTCGGCGGCGCTGGTCGTCGACCAGGACGTCCTCTGGCAGGGGGGGAGCGGCTACATGGACGTCGAGCGGCGGATCCCGGCGACCGCCAGCACCGCGTACAGCATCTGCTCCATCTCCAAGCTCTTCACGAGCATCGCCACGTTGCAGCTGCGCGATGCCGGGAAGCTGCGCCTCGACGACCCGGTGTCCAAGCACCTGCCGTGGTTCACGCCGAGGTCTCGTTATGCGGACGAGGGGGCGATCACCGTCGAGGGACTCCTCACGCACGCCTCAGGGCTGCAACGCGAGCTCGCCGACACGCTCTGGCTCGAGCCGGGCATGATGTTCCCCACCTTCGACGAGGTCATGCGGGGGGTGAAGGACCGCGAGGTCGCGTATCGCCCTGAGCGCTACTTCCAGTACTCCAACCTGGGCTTCACCCTGCTCGGCGCCGTGGTCTCGGCGGCGTCGGGCGAGCCGTGGAGCACCTATGTCACCACGCACATCAACGCCCCGCTCGGCCTAACGAGCACGTCTGTGGAGTATCCGACGGCGGAGCGCGGCAAGACGCTGGCGATCGGCTACAGTGCGTCGGAGCGCGATGGGAGCCGTCACCCCATGCCAGCCTACCAGACGAAGGCGATGGCGGCGGCGGCCGGCTACGCGTCGACCCCGCTCGACCTCGCGAAGTTCGCGGCGTGGCAGTTCCGCGTCCTCGCTGGCGCCGGCGGGAGCCCCATCCTGTCCAAGTCCACGCTGCGCGAGATGCAGCGCGTGCACTTCACCGATCCCTCGTGGGAAACCACGTGGGGGCTCGGCTTCGAGGTCTGGCGCAAGGGAGACAAGACCTTCGTCGGGCACGGCGGGAGCTGCCCCGGCTACCGCACGCAGCTCACGCTGCAGCCCGAGGACAAGATCGCCTCGATCGTGATGACCAACGCCGGCGACGCAGACGCGATGGCGCTCGCGCAGCAAGGCCATGAATTCCTGGGCCCCGCCCTCAAGGAGGCGCTCGCCGACTCGTCGCGGTCACTCAAGGCGGCCGATCCCTCCCTCGATCCGTATGTCGGGACGTACTGGAGCTTCGGCGGCGAGATGGAGGTGATCCGCTGGAAGGGTGCGCTCGCGACGATGTACGTGCCCAGCGATGAACCGGTGAAGTCGATCACCCGGTGGAAGAAGGTCGGCGAGGACACCTTCCAGGAGATCCGGAAGGACGGCGAGGATGGCGAGATCATGCGCTTCGATCGTGGGCGCGACGGGAAGGTGTTCCGCGCGAGGACAAACTACATGATGCGTCGCATCAAGTAGCGAAGCCTCGCGAAGGGCCAGCCTGGCCCGCCGAGTGGCCGCGTGCAGCTGTCCGCGTCGTCCCCCGCGGCATGGGCTCGACGGGCGATCGCTCCCGCGCAACGGAGAATCGCACCAACACGCGCCGTTCGCATGAGGTGATCAGGAGCGCGAGGGGGCACTCAGGCGACGCGCGCACCCTTGGCCGTTCGTGCGCACCCGTCACGTCATGCCATGCGGCCGTTACCGCAGCACCCCCAGCGTGATCCGCGACTCCCTTCCCGGCGCGCGGTGGATCCGCATCCACGCCGGGCGATAGTCCGACGCCGTGGCGCGATAGATGTCGACGAACGTCTGTGGGTTGCGATCGACGAGCGGGAACCAGCTGCTTTGCACCTGCACCATCACCCGGTGTCCGGCCTTGAAGGTGTGCAGCACGTCGGGGAGCTCGAACTCGACCTTCTCGACCTGGTTGGGGACCATCGCCACCCCCTTCTCGAATCCCTTGCGGAAGCGAGCCGGCATCACCTCGCCGCGCAGCAGCTGCTGGTAGCCACCCAGCACGACCTGCGTCGGGTTTGGCGTCGGGTCGGGAGTGTTGTGGGGATAGACGTCGATGACCTTCACGATGAAGTCGGCGTCGGTCCCCGTGGTCGAGGCGTAGAGCGTCGCCGTGATCGGGCCGGCGATCGTCAGGTCGTGCTCGAGGGGCGGCGTCTGGTAGACCAGCACGTCGGGGCGCGTGGAGGCGAAGCGCTGGTCCTCCACCATGTACTGGTGCTCAGTGCCGGGGCGCCGCGTCGTGACCTTGTCGAGGTACGGCGCCGGCTTGTTGGGGTCACTGTAGTACTGGTCAAAGCCGCTCAGGCCATTCCGCTGCCCGGCGCTGAGCGTCCCCTGCGCCGAGAGGTAGAGCGACTCGCGGGCAACGCCCGCTGGAGGCCACTGGTCGAACGCGCGCCACCGGTTGCTCCCGGTCTCGAACACCTGCGCCTCGGCGTAGCGCCCGTCGCCCGTTCCCTTGAGGTAGTGCTCGAAGAAGGGGAGCAGGATCTCGCGGCTGTAGTACTCCGATGTCTTCGCCCCCCAGCGTTGCTCGCCTAGCTGTGCGCCGTCGTCGAACCACCACTGCCCGTGGTACCAGGGCCCCATCACGATGGCGTTGGAGAGCCGGGGGTTCTGCTTCTCGAACGCGCGGTAGGTGTGCACCGCCCCCCACACGTTCTCTGCGTCGAACCACGAGCCGACGGTGAGGATCGCCGGCTTCACCTGCGTGAGGTGGGGGAGCGGGGTGCGCGCCTTCCAGAACGCGTCGTACGTGGGATGCGCGAACATCTCGGTCCAGAAGGGATTGCGATTCGCCATCTTCGCCGCGCTGATGTCGGCGAGCGGCCCGGCCTCGAGGAAGAAGCGATAGCCATCGGGAGTGCCGTAGACGTATGGCTTCGCGCGCGCCCGGGTCGGCACTGGGCGCGGGAGCCCGAAGGTCGAGAGGAAGGAGAAGGCGTCGCCGAGGAAGAGGGCGCCATTATGGTGGAAGTCGTCGCCGAGGAACCAGTCGCTGACCGGCGCCTGCGGTGAGACCGCCTTGAGCGCGGGGTGTCCCGACAGCGCCGCCATGGTCGCGTAGAAGCCGAGATACGAGATCCCCCACACGCCGACGTTGCCGTTGTTGCCGGCGACGTGCTTCACCATCCAGTCGATCGTGTCGTAGGTGTCGCTCGCCTCGTCGAACTCGTTCCCCTGCTTCCTGGGGTTGTACGGGCGGACGTTGACGAAGTCGCCCTCGGACTGGTAGGTGCCGCGCACGTCCTGGAGGGCGAAGATGTATCCCGCCTTTTCGAAGTCGACGGACGGGCCGATGCTGATCAGGTACGTGTCGGAGCCGTACGGTGTGCGCATGAGCAGGATCGGGAGCGGCCCCTTGGCGTCCTTCGGCGTGTAGAGCGTGGTGAAGAGGCGCACCCCGTCGCGCATCGGGATCATGACGTCCGTGCGGTCGTAGGTCGCCTTGACGCGCGCCGGCTCGTCCATCTGCGCGCGGGCCGTGCCGGGGGCGACCGCGACGGTCAGCAGGAGGGCGAAGAGGGCGACCGCCAGATGCAATGCACGGGCGGTCACGGCGCCGAGGCGATGGGAGGGGGCGCGGCGCGGGAGGGACCAGGACTCGAACTGGGGCAGGTGCAACATGGGGCGACTCGTGTTGGGCGTATCGCGAGATACTACGACGCCCGGTCGTGGTTGTCGAACCTGGCCGTCAGCCGCGGGGGCGCGCCGGGAGGGTTGCGTTGCGCGGAACGCGACTCGTTCGTGCCACGCGTGGCCGGATTCGCCCGGCGCCTGCGCCTCTCGGGGTGAGCGGAGTGCTTCGCTCGGAAATCGTCCCTCTCACTCACCCCCCGTCCATGCCCACCTCGCCACGCCTCCCTGCGCGCCTCGTCGGCGCGGCAACGCTCTCCCTCGCCGGTGCGCTCACGCTCGCCGCCTGCAACGATAGCACCGCCCCTTCCCACGCGCCCACCCTCACGCCACGGGTGGCGATGTGCTGTGGCGGCGTCCCTACCTGGAGCGCCTCCGAGCTCCCCCTTCCTCCCGGGAGCTGGGTCCAGTCCGACGCCGCGGCCTCCAACGACAGCAACATCGTGGTGGGGCACCTGGTGGATGCCACCGGCTTCCAGCGCCCGGTGCGCTGGGTCAACGGCGTCCCCTACCTCGCCGTCCTCCCGCTCTCCGACCACTCCACCTTCATCCTTGGCGTCAACAACGCCGGCGAGATGGTCGGGGGCGGGCAGCTCATGACCCCGCCGTACCTGGGCGTGCGGAAGCCGGTCCGCTGGGCGCAGGGGATCGTGACCTTCCTCCCCACGTTAGGCTTTGACGGCTACGCCCGCGACATCAACATGTCGCGCGTGTCGGTCGGCGAGTCGCGCTCCGGCGCGGCGATCAAGCGCCACGCCGTGAAGTGGAGCGCCAACGGCGCCATCACCGACCTCCATCCGGCCGGGGCGAGCACCAGCGTGGCGTACGGCATCAACGACGCCGGCGACATCGTCGGACGCGCCGACTTCCCCAACGGGGCGCACGCCTGGAAGTGGAAGGCCAACGGGACGCAGGTCGACCTCGGCCTCACCAAGAACTACGCCGCCGAGGAGATCAACAACCTCGGGGAGGCCGTCGGGACCATCCCCTCCCAGACGGGTTACGTCGCCACGCTGTGGACGTCGGCCGGGACCTCCACGCTCCTCCCCGGTGTCCCCGCGCCGAGCCTCGGGACCGGGATCTCCAACGCCCATCGCGTCATCGGCACCACGGCCGCCACTGGTGTCTCGTCCCCGTTCACGGCGAAGGCGAACTCCTTCACCATCCTCCCTTCACTGGCGACGTGGAGCTCGGTTCAGCCGCAGGACGTCAATCGCTGCGGGCACATCGTGGGGCGCGCCTTCACGCCGGCGGGCTACCGCGCAGTGCGGTGGATGCGCTCGGAGTGTGACGCGTAGCGACGAATGCAGCGGATGTCGTCGCGGTCCAGGAGGTGGCTGCGGTATCGAGGGGCGCGTGCGTCGGCCGGTGGCGCCGGCGCACGTGCCCTAACGCTGGACTACTGGAAGAGCAGCGGAGGCGGCGGCGCCTCGCACGCACTGCGGGGAGCCGCCCGCTCGTCGGCGGTGAGCGCTTTCTCCCACTCGGCCGCTTCTGCCTGCTCGCCAGGTGAACCACTCGCGATGTCCTCGGCACCGATCGAATCCAGGCGCTGATACACGCGAGGAGACTCTCGTTGCGCGCGCGAGTTGAAATCTTCGGGCACCGGATCAACGAGCACGAGACCTACGACCTCGGCCGGATACGTCGCTGCGAAGACGCGGACATACAAGCCGCCGGCAGAATGCCCGACGAGGAGATACGATGGCGGAACTCGCGCCGCCCGGAGCGCCGCATGCAACGCCTCAGTTCAACTGTCTGCTCCAGCGCAGGCGAGGCGGAACCTCAGTGGGCGAGAAACGCGAGAAGCGCTTCCCGGAACGGCCCGGGTGCCTCGAGGTTCACCATGTGCCCGACTCCAGGGATGTCGACACGCTGCACGCGGGCCGCTTGCGCCTGGATGGCCCGCGCGACGTCGAGAATGAACGGGGTGTCGGCCGTGCCCACCACCAGCAGGATCGGGGCGGTAAGCTCGGCGAGACGACCGGCCGCAGGGGGCGCGGCTTCCACCTCGAGGTCCGGATGGCGAACCACGCCGGCCCAGAACGGGGACTGATCCTCGACCCACTGCCGCACGCGCTTTGCGGTGGTGGAGTCGCGCAGCGCAGTGCGAATGTAGGCGCTGCCGAGCCACGCCCGCGCCACCGCGACCGAGTCTTGCCGCTTCGCTGCCTCGCGTGCGACCGCGAGCCACGCGGTATCGGCGTCCTCGGCCCACGTCCCGCCGCTGATGCCCGGCGCGACCAGCACGAGGCGATCCACTCGCTCGGGATGCGCGAGTGCGAAGTCCATCGCGACACGCCCCCCGAGGGAGAGGCCGACGAGCGACGCCCGTGGCAACTGCAGCGCGTCCATCAGGGCGCGCAGGTCGTGATGCGCGGAGAATGCGGTGTCCGAAGCGCCTGAGCGACCGTAGCCTCGCGCGTCATACCGGATGACGCGATGTGTGCGCTGAAGTGCGCCAAACTCCGCGTCCCACATGCGACGGTCGAGATTGCCGCCATGCAGGAGGATTACCGGGCTCCCGGTGCCGGCACTCTCGTAGAACAGCGTACTGCCAGGGACGCGCACACGGCCAGTATCTGGTTCGGTCGCGACGGACGAAGCGGAGGGCGCGCGATCGGCCGGCCGACACGACGCGAGGAGAAGAATCAGGAACAGGAGGCGCATGCGCTCACTCTACCCACCTCTTCCCACCTGGCCATTCCGTCCGACGATTGCATGAGGTTTCTCATTTCGGTCATGGCCTGTAGATGTGGGGTGTCGCCCTTCTGAAACATCTCCTTGCCGTGGACTTGGCTCATCTGCGCCATCTCTTCGAAGGTGTTTGCATGAAACGTCAGGTCGCACGCTCCTCCCAGCTCGTTGCAGGTCATGGTCTTCACCGCGACGTCTCCTTTGTGGTTGTCGTTCGATTGTCTTGTAAGGAACGCAGCGCCTCGAGATGCGCTGAACTCTGACCCGGGCCCGTCTTCCCGTTGTCGTGGTACGCCCTCGACGGCGAAAGCGCGAGCGCGAGCACACAATAGCGCGGCTGTCGACCGCCTGCGGTGTCGGGCCGCCGCGTCAGCGGTCCCGCGTCCGCGTCAGAAGTGCGGGTACGCCGAGGTTCGCATCATCACTCCAGGTGAGGCGTGCTCCCGCCGGCAACGGCGTGGTGGCGAGAAGCACCCGTGCCATCTCGAGCGCAAGCAAGAGCGCTTGGAGCCCATCTTCGCCGTGCGTGTGCCGGTCGAAGGTGGTGGATAGGCCACGCAGGCGCAGACGGCACCGCCAGCCGCACCCGGTCGGGTCGGGTTCGGGGACGGAGAGCCTGAGCGTGACCTTCCGAATACGAGATCCACTTCGGAGTTCGAAGGTCCGGGCGACAAACACTGCTGGCGCTTTCGACACGACTGCGAGGCGGCTATTTGGTCCTGGTCTGCCCAACGCTAGCGTTCTGCAGCAAACGTCCACACGGACACAAGCCGGGCGTTCGCACGGCCCTGTAAGGCTATCACGAACGCCCCGCGGTCGCCACGCCGACGCCGGCAGCGTGTGGCACAAGCAACGCGAGGTTAGGCGGCGCTGTCGGACACGCGCAGGCTAGCGTGGCGGCAGCGTCCGGAGAAAGGGCAGGACATCTGCGGTGAAATACGGTTCCTCGGTGCCCCAAAAGAGATAGTCGAGACGCAGCGGCGTGAGGGCGAACGCGTAGAGGTCGGCCACCGTCATGCGGCGTCCCGTGCGCCGGTCCCGGTCGGCAAGGTTGCCATCTTGCACGGCCATGGCGGCGAGCACGCCAGGCGGTCGTTGGGCGATGAGCGCGAGACTGTGGCTCCGTTGAAAGGGGCGGTAGGGCAGCACATCCGGGCCACCGACGCCCGCGCCGATCGCGGCCGCGTGCGCATGCACGCCCCGCAAGAACCCGCGGTCCTCGGCAGGCAGTGCTTCGCCCGGCATGAAGTTGGCGTAG
>ERZ795061.2361-NODE-2361-length-17408-cov-5.825736_pt1 | contig 17408 bp, 11 predicted proteins | sample MGYA00375145_ERZ795061 | MGnify/ENA primary metagenome ERZ795061 (study PRJEB30190, sample SAMN05720144) | anaerobic digester metagenome | isolation source: active sludge of municipal wastewater-treating anaerobic digesters | place: USA | collected 2014-12-22 ... | reverse complement strand
CCCAACACCTGATAGAACAAGGCTGCAAACGCATTGTGATGCTTACTGCAAGCCGTAAAAGAAACGTATACGCCCAGCGTTACCAAGGTTATAAAGATGCCCTGTTCGATAATAATATATCGCTTGACGAAAACCTGGTGCTTGTAAAAGACCTTAGTGAACAGCGCAGTGTGGAAGCAGCTTACGAGATACTCAACATGAAACCGTTGCCCGATGGTGCATTTATCACCAATGATTTTTCTGCCGCCGTATGTATGCAAACCCTCAAGGAGCATGGGGTGAAGATCCCACAGGATATTGCCGTGGTTGGATTTAACAACGATGCCATCTGCAAATTAATAGAGCCACAACTGACCACCATTCAATATCCCGGAAACGACATGGGTGAAATAGCTGCCCGTAACCTCATCAACCACTTAAAAGGTATTTCAAACATCAAACATACCAATACGATCGTTGTGAGGTCTGAATTGATTATCAGAAAATCATCTTTAAGAAAACAATAAACGGGTTTTAGCTTGGCTAGAGTAAAAATAGGGCTCACTGCATTCTGCATTTTTTTCACTTCGTCCTATCTGTTTGCAGAAGACGGATACCGCCTTTGGCTCAGGTATGATAAAATTAAAGATCCGGCCCTGCTTGCTCAATATAAAAAGAACATTCAAACAATTACTGTTGAAGGATCTTCTCCCACGTTCGATATTATTCGTAAAGAAATAAACAATGGTTTATCGGGCTTGCTTGGCAATGAGATAAAACCAAATATCCCTAAGGGTTTAAGCAGTTCTTTATGGATCGGAACGATTGCCCACCTGCCAGGCATTGATAATATCAGCCAGCTATCCGGTCAATTGGGTAAAGAAGGATACAGAATATTTACAAAAACTTCCGCCGGAAAAAAAACGATCATCATTACCGCCAATACAGACATGGGTCTTTTATATGGCACATTCCATTTCCTACGGTTGCTGCAAACCAATCAATCCATTGAGAATTTAAGCATCACTTCTGTTCCAAAATTAAAACTCCGGATGCTTAACCATTGGGACAACCTGAACAGGTATGTTGAAAGAGGATATGCCGGCATGTCGATCTGGAACTGGCATACACTCCCTGGTTATACCGATCCCCGTTATATTGATTATGCAAGGGCCAATGCTTCCATTGGCATTAATGCCGTTTCATTGACCAATGTAAATGCCAACGCAACCATACTCACCAAAACTTATCTTGAAAAAGTGAAAGCGCTGGCAGATTTATTTCGGCCGTATGGTATAAAAGTTTTTCTCACCGCAAGGTTCAGCGCACCGATTGAAATTGGAAAATTAACAACAGCCGACCCGGTGAACGATTCCGTACAAAACTGGTGGAACGATAAAGCAAAAGAAATTTATTCATTGATCCCGGACTTCGGGGGCTTCCTGGTAAAAGCAAATAGCGAAGGACAGCCTGGCCCGCAGGATTATAAACGAACACACGCCGATGGCGCCAACATGCTTGCCAATGCAGTAGCGCCGCACAACGGAATTATAATATGGCGGGCCTTTGTTTATGCTGCCGAAAACCCGGTTGACCGGCATAAGCAGGCTTACAATGATTTTGTTCCGCTGGATGGAAAATTCAAAAGCAACGTGATGGTGCAGGTAAAGAATGGCGCCATTGATTTTATGCCCCGGGAGCCTTTTCATCCTTTGTTTGGCGCCATGCCAAAAACACCCTTGATGATGGAGGTACAGGTAACGCAGGAATATCTTGGCCAGGCAACCAATTGGGTTTACCTGGCCCCGCTATACAAAGAAGTATTGAACAGCGATACTTATTGCAAGGGCAAAGGAAGTTCGGTTGCCGAAGTGACCGACGGAAGCATCGATAACCATTCATTAAATGGTATGACCGGTGTTGCCAACATTGGAAACGACATTAACTGGTGCGGTCACCCTATGGCACAGGCAAACTGGTATTGCCTGGGAAGGCTGGAATGGGATTATGATCTAACAAGCGAACAGATCGCAGATGAATGGCTTCGGATGAGTTTTACCAACGATGCCTCATTCCTTCAATCCATAAAAACAGTAATGCTGCAAAGCAGGGAAATAATGGTGGATTATATGAACCCCCTTGGCCTGCACCATATCATGGGTACCGGTCATCATTATGGGCCGGCTCCCTGGATAAACGATTTAAAAAGGCCCGAATGGAACCCGGTATACTATCATAAAGCCGACAGCATGGGCATCGGCTTCAACAGAACTTCCACCGGCAGCAATGCCCTTGCACAGTATTTTCCCGAAGCCAGGAAGCAATGGGAAGATATAAACACGTGCGATGAAAAATATTTACTGTGGTTTCAACACGTTTCCTGGAACCATAAAATGAAAAGCGGAAGAACATTGTGGAATGAGTTGTGTGAGAAATATTACAGCGGGGCCCGCCAGGTCACCTGGATGCGTAATGAATGGCTGAAACAAAAGAATAAAATTGACGAACAACGATTCAACCAGGTAAGGATGTTGCTGGATATACAGATTGATGAAGCGAAATGGTGGCGCAATGCATGCCTGCTCTATTTCCAGACATTCAGTAAGATGCCGATACCCGCTGGCTATGAACAGCCCGACAAAACACTGGAATATTATAAAAGTCTGCGCTTTCCGTTTGCGCCGGGCAATTAAAACCCCTGTCCCCTAAAGAGGAACTTAGGTTAATGACGCATTACAGGTTTGTAACAAAAATGAAAGAAAATAAAAATTATGGAATCTATTAACACCCCTTTAGGGGATGGGGGCAAAGTAGCCATTGTTACCGGGGGAGGATCCGGGCTGGGATTTGCCATTTCAAAAGCATTTACACAAAACAATATAACCACCATAATCGTGGGCAGGGATGAGGAAAAATTAAGAACAGCCAAAGAACAACTGGGAGAGAATTGTTTTTATAAAACCTGCGACCTTAGTAATCTTCCAACTGTTCCGGCTTTGATCGGAAAAATAATATCGGAGTTTTGACGGATTGACATCCTGGTGAACAATGCCGGCATCAATATGAAAAAAATATTCACTGAGGTAACAGATGAAGATTTTCAGAAAGTGATCACTACCAACATCTGCGCTGTTTTCAGCATCAGCCGTGAAGTAGTGAAGAATATGCTCCCGAGAAATTCAGGCTGCATCATCAACATCAGTTCTATGGCTGCACAGTATGGTTTACCAAAAGTAATTGCATACAGCGCCAGCAAAACAGCCGTTGATGGAATGACGAGAGCGATGGCAACTGAGTTATCACCAAACGGTATAAGAGTAAATGCCATTGCGCCGGGATTTATTTATTCCGACATGACGGCAAAGGCATTGGACAGCGACCCGGAAAGAAAAGCAAAAGTTTTCAGTCGTACCCCAATGGGCCACATGGGGCAACCCGAAGATATTGGCGCTGCTGCTTTATACCTGGCAAGTGACGGGGCAAAATATGTTACCGGTGTGGTGTTGCCCGTAGATGGTGGCAATTCGATCGGGTTTTAGTGAATCCAGCTAAGAGATCAATAGAGAGGCGATTAGTCTTACCCCTTTTCTTCTTCTCTCCTTTATGCTCTTAGCTTATTATTTAAACAGCACAGGTCATTTGTTTGCTTATGAATAAAAAACGGTCATATCTTTTTGGTCTGCTCCTGTTCTTTACCGGCAATGTTCTTGCCCAGCAAATAATTTCTGACAAACAATCAGCCAGCTCTTTTTCTATTGACAACGCTGTTATTTATGTTGATGCCAATGACTTTCCACTGGTAAAAAAATCGGCCGAACTGTTCCGGCAAGACATTGAAATGGTTACTGGTAAAAAGCTTACCATCGTAAACAACATACCCGGTCTTTCTAAAAAAGTGATCGTGATCGGCAGTACAGAAAGGTCTTCTGTAATTACCGCATGGATCAAACTCAGGAAAATAAATCTGCCACAAAATAAATGGGAATCCTATTCCATACAAACGGTAAAAGATCCAACCAAGAATATACAATCGGCCCTGGTAATTTGCGGCAACGACAGGCGGGGCGTGGCCTATGGGGTTTTTGAATTATCAAAACAATTGGGCGTATCGCCCTGGTACTGGTGGGCAGATGTGCCGGTTAAAAAAAAGCAATCCATTTATTTTAAAACAGGGGTTGTTATAAACGATGCCCCTAAAGTAAAATACAGGGGAATCTTCATCAACGATGAAGCGCCTGCATTAAGCAACTGGAGCAAAGAAAAATTCGGAGGTTTTAACCATCAATTTTATGAAAAGGTTTTTGAGCTGATGCTTCGCCTTAAAGCAAATTACCTGTGGCCGGCCATGTGGGGCAATGCATTCTATTACGACGATTCACTGAACATCCGATCGGCAGATGAATACGGTATTGTGATCGGCACCTCACATCACGAGCCCCTGATGAGGGCGCATGAAGAATGGAAGTATTCCGGCAATGGAAAAAAATGGAATTACGACAGCACCGAAGCCGGGCTAAAAGAATTCTGGCGGGCTGGTATGCAGCGGGCATGGAACGAAAAAATAGTAAGTGTGGGCATGCGGGGCGATGGCGATGAGCCCATGAGCAGGGAAACGGCAACAGCCTTATTGGAAAGAATTGTAAAAGACCAGCGCCAGATCATTGAAGACGTTACCGGCAAGCCGGCATCAGAAACACCGCAACTGTGGGCATTGTATAAAGAAGTGCAGGACTATTACGATAAAGGCATGAGGGTACCGGATGACGTAACCTTATTATTGTGCGACGACAACTGGGGCAATATCCGAAAGCTGCCTAAGCTGAATGAGAAACCAAGAAAAGGCGGCTACGGAATTTATTATCACTTCGATTATGTAGGCGGGCCGAGGAATTATAAATGGCTTAATACAAATCCCATCCCCAGGGTTTGGGAACAAATGCACCTGGCATGGGAATACAATGCCAGGCAGATATGGATCGTGAACGTAGGAGATATCAAGCCAATGGAATTCCCCATTTCTTTCTTTTTGGATTATGCATGGAACCCGGAAAAGATTAATGCCGGGGACCTTCAAAAATACACGGAGCAATGGTGCACTGAACAGTTTGGCAATGAACATGCAAAAGAGATCGCAGCCATTCTTTCTGAATACAGCAAATTCAATGGAAGAAGAAAACCGGAACTGCTGGATGCAAATACATACAGCCTGGAAAATTATTACGAGGCCGAAACCGTGGTAAGGATCTATAACGACCTGTTCGCAAGAGCGGAAAAAATAAATAACTTCCTTCCGGCGCAATACCGTGATGCTTATTTTCAATTGGTCTTACACCCGGTTAAAGCCTGTGCTAACCTGAATGAATTATATTTTAATGTGGCCCTTAACAGGGACAGGTATAAAAAAGGGTATGCCATTGCCAATGAACATGCCAACAGGGTGAAATCGCTGTACAATTATGATTCACTCATTACGCAGCAATATCATCAGCTGGGCAATGGTAAGTGGAACCATATGATGAGCCAGACACATATTGGATATACCTATTGGCAACAGCCATTGAAGCAGAAAATGCCCGATGTTCGATATATTCCTAAAGACTCTGTTGTTCCGCAGCCCGGGGTATTCATTGCTGACGAGAGAACAGCAGTTGTTCCTGCTGGTAAAAAGGGAAATATTTTTGCAGAGAAAGAACAATACGTTTCTATAGATGCGTCGCATTTTACAAAAGCCGTTAATGCAAATGGCATCAGCTGGAACGTACTGCCCGATCATGGAAGAACCGGCTCGGCCATTACTCCCTTCCCGGTAACGGCAGCCGAACAAAAGCCCGGCGGCAATGCACCGCATGTTGAATATGAATTTTATACTTACAGCAAAGACAGTTTGAAATTACTTGCTTATTTCTCCCCCACCCTTAATTTTCATAATACAGAACAGGGTTTGCAATATGCTGTATCCATCGACAACGAAACGCCGCAGATCATCAGCATCAACAAAGAAGACAAAACAACCGGCAGCGGCATCTGGAATAAATGGGTGAGTGAGAACATCATTATTAAAACAACTGCACATAAAATATCCCAACCCGGAAAACACATTTTAAAGTACTGGATGGTAAACCCCGGAGTGGTTTTACAAAAACTGGTAATTGATTTCGGAGGCGTAAAACCGAGTTATCTCGGGCCGCCGGAAACGATAACCAGGTAATAGAAACACGGATGACACGGATACGGCAGATTTCCACTGATTGGTAATCTGCGTTGATCCGCTTCATCAGCGTTATCCGTGTTTCTATCCCGAATGCAAAATCATGTTCTTAAAATAATAAAATGAAACAACTACTTTTCTCAGCCGCCTGCCTGTTGGTATTGATCACCCATGCACAGGACTACAGGTCATTCCCCATGTGGAATACCAAACTTTCCACCGAACAACGGGTGAATGACCTGATCAGTCGCCTTACGCTGGAAGAAAAAGTAGCACAGATGCTGAATGCAGCGCCGGCCATTCCACGCCTAGGCATTCCTGCATACGAATGGTGGAATGAAGTGCTGCATGGTGTGGCAAGAACGCCATTCAAAGTAACGTCTTACCCCCAGGCCATAGGAATGGCAGCAACATGGGATACCAATTCACTGCACCGAATGGCGGATTATTCTGCAACCGAAGGCAGGGCCATTCAAAATAAAGCCATTGAAACAAACAGAACAGGCGATCGCTATCTCGGGCTCACCTACTGGACACCCAATATCAATATCTTTCGTGATCCCCGCTGGGGACGTGGACAGGAAACATATGGCGAAGATCCTTTCCTGACCTCTATGTTAGCCAGGGCTTTTGTGCATGGCCTGCAGGGCGACGATCCGAAGTATCTAAAAGCCGCCGCCTGCGCCAAACATTTTGCGGTACACAGCGGCCCCGAACCAACCAGGCATTCGGATAATTTCAATCCGTCCCCGTATGACCTTTGGGATACTTACCTGCCCGCCTTTAAAGAATTAGTGGTGAATGCAAAAGTGGCCGGCGTGATGTGCGCCTACAACGCCATCAATACCCAGCCTTGCTGTGCCAACGACCTGTTGATGAATGATATCCTCCGCAATCAATGGAAATTCACCGGCTATGTAACGAGCGATTGCTGGGCCGTAGATGATTTCTTCCGCTATCACAAAACACATAAGGATGCAACCGCTTCTGCAGTGGATGCCGTTATGCATGGTACGGATGTGGAATGTGGCAACACGGTTTACAGAACATTGCTGGATGCGGTAAAAACAGGTATGATAAAAGAAGGGCAGCTTGACATTTCGCTGAAGAGATTATTCACCATCCGCTATCGCCTCGGTATGTTCGATGCTGATGCCATGGTGAAATACGCACGAACGCCTTTTTCCAAACTGGAGGCGCCGGAGCACAAAGCTCACGCACTGAAGATGGCGCAGCAATCTGTTGTGTTATTGCGTAACGAAAGCAATACACTTCCCTTATCAAAAACAATAAAAAAGATCGTTGTGCTGGGCCCCAACGCCGATAACAAGATCGCCATACTGGGTAACTACAACGGAACGCCTTCAAAAGTGGTAAGTGTACTGGAGGGTATCAAAGAAAAACTCGGGTCAAACACGGAAGTAGTTTATGAAAAGGCCATCAACTTCACCAACGATACCCTGCTGGTGCATAAAGACATCACTTCTCTTTACCAGTATAATGGCAAACCCGGGGTGATGGCAGAATATTTCGATAACGAAAAACTGGAAGGTACTCCTGTGTTCTCCACCATTGAAAAAGAGATCAATCATCACTGGCCCGAAGGCGAAACACCCTATCCCGGTTTGAAATCAACCCACTATGCAGCACGCTACACTACTTTTATAACAGCCCCCAAAGATGAGGTATTGAGTTTTGAATCTGAAGCAAACGATGGCTACCGGGTTTTGATCAACGACAGTGTGATGGTGGATGTTTGGGAAAGAAACCGCTGGGGAAGCAAGATATTCAACTTCGCTGTTAAAAAAGGCGGCTCCTATAAAATTGAAATGCGCTTTCGTCAATCGGAGGGTGATGCTACCGTAAAACTATTTGCGGGCAATTATGTAAAAACAGATTTTGCTGCACTGGCTGCCCGGTTCAAAGATGCAGATGCCCTTGTTTTTGTTGGCGGCATCTCTCCGCAACTGGAAGGCGAGGAAATGCCGGTAGCCGTACCGGGTTTCAAAGGTGGCGACCGCACAAGTATTTTATTACCTGCTGTGCAGACTGAATTGATGAAGGCATTGAAGTCAACGGGCAAACCCGTTGTATTTGTAATGATGACGGGCAGCGCCCTTGCCAGCCCCTGGGAAGCAGAGAATATTCCGGCCATTGTTAATGCCTGGTATGGCGGACAAAGCGCCGGTACTGCTGTGGCCGATGTGTTGTTTGGCGACTATAATCCTGCCGGACGTTTACCGGTTACTTTTTATAAAAGCGACAGCGATATCCCTGCTTTTAATAATTACGATATGACCGAAAGGACTTATCGCTACTTTACCGGCGAAGCCCTGTATCCTTTTGGTTATGGATTAAGTTATTCAACGTTTAAATACGATATGCTCACGGCCCCTTCTTCCACTACCGCCGGAAAGAGTATTACAGTTAAAGCAAGAGTAACTAATAACAGCAAAAGAGACGGAGAAGAAGTGGTTCAGTTGTATGTATCGCACCTGAATGTTTTTTCCAAAGCGCCCATTAAAGCCTTAAAGGGTTTTCAGCGCATATTATTAAAAGCAGGACAAAGTAAAACGATCTCCTTTACGTTAAGCTCCGAGCAATTATCGCTGGTAAATGAAGAAGGTAAGTTGTACCAGCCAAAAGGTTCAGTAATGATAAGTGTGGGCGGAGGGCAACCGGGAGTAAAAAATAAAACAACTTCCAATGTACTGAGTAAATCAGTAACCGTGAAGTAATAAAAAATATAAAACCAAAACGCCCGACACAATATATCATGAGCAGAAAAAAAATCTTGCTGCTGTTGAGTTTATGGCTTGCCTCTTCTCCGATATCGGCACAGGTAAAACTTCCCCGGCTGATAAGAGACAGCATGGTATTGCAAAGAGATGCCAGGCTAAATCTGTGGGGCTGGGCTGCCAGGGAAGAAAAGCTAAGCATAACGTTCAATGGAAAAACTTACAAAACAAAAGCCGGCGCAGATGGCAGATGGCAACTTGTTTTACCACCAATGAAAGCTGGTGGGCCTTATCGTATGGACATCGTTGCCAGTAATAAAATTACGCTGAACGATATCCTGGTCGGTGATGTTTGGCTTTGCTCCGGTCAATCCAATATGGTGCACCAGATGAATATTCACGATGTGACCTATGCAAAAGATATCGCAGAAGCAAATTATCCGCAGGTAAGGCAATTCTGGATCCCAACCCTTACCAGCCTGCAGGGTCCGCAGGCTGATCTCCCTTCAGGCTATTGGAAACCGGCTGTAGGAGAAGATGTCAGGCCCTTCTCTGTGGTGGCTTTCTTTTTTGCAAAAACACTCTTTGAAAAATACCATGTGCCCATCGGCATCATCAATTCAAGTGTGGGTGGTCCGCCTATTGAAGCATGGACAAGCGAAGAAGGACTGAAAGAGTTTCCTGCAACAATAAATACCATTCAGAAAAATAAAGACACGGCTTATGTGAACAGCGCCAACCGGAATGCAGCGATCGCCAATGCAAGACCTCAACCTGTTGATAAAGGATTGACCGGCCCCATAAAATGGTACGATACTTCTTACATTCCAAAAGCCTGGCACAACATAAACATCCCCGGCTTTTGGGAAGACCAGGGAATAAAAGACCTGGATGGAATTGTTTGGTACAGGAAAGAAGTAAATGTACCTGCATCCATGACCGGCAGGGCAGCAAAAGTTTTTTTAGGCAGGATCGTTGATGCCGATGTTCTGTACATCAATGGAAAACAGGTTGGCAATACCACGTATCAATATCCGCAACGGAGATATGCTGTTGCTGCCAACATACTAAAACCCGGAAAAAATATTTTCGTGGTAAGGGTGATCAACAATGCCGGTAAAGGAGGCTTTGTTCCGGATAAGCCCTACTGCCTGTTTGCCGGAAATGATACCATCGATCTTAAAGGCACCTGGCAATATAAGGTTGCCGATGTTTTTGTACCAAGACAGGGCCCGCCTGCAAGAGGAGTACCGGCACAAGATCAGCCAACGGCTTTATACAACGCCATGATCGCACCATTGATCAATTATACAATCAAAGGCTTTCTCTGGTACCAGGGCGAAGGAAATACCTGGCGGCCGGAAGAGTATGAAAAATTGTTGCCGGCAATGATCTCCGACTGGCGCAACAAATGGCAACAGTCAACTGCACCTTTTCTTTATGTGCAACTTCCAAATTTCGGCGACATGAACTACCTGCCTTCCGAAAGCAGCTGGGCCAGGCTGCGGGAATCACAATTAAGAACATTGTCTGTTCCAAACACAGCCATGGCAGTAACCATCGACCTGGGTGAATGGAATGAACTTCATCCCGATAATAAAAAAGATATTGGGTTACGGCTGGCTTTAGCGGCACAAAAACTTGCATACGACGAAAACATTGTTCACTCCGGTCCCATTTACAGGTCGGCTGCAATTGATGGAAACAAAATGGTCATCAGTTTTACAAATACGGGTAGCGGGTTAATAGCAAATGACGGAGAAGAATTAAACCAGTTTGCCATTGCCGGCGCCGACAAAAAATATGTTTGGGCGAAGGCAAAGATCGAGGGAGATAAGGTGATCGTATGGAGTGATGATATTCCAGATCCCAGGTATGTACGTTATGCCTGGGCCGATAACCCGGATGGGGCTAACCTGTATAATAAAGAAGGGTTGCCTGCATCCCCGTTCACAACAGATAAATAAAAGCCGTAAATGAAAAATATATTTCTTGCTTTGTTAACCGCAGTATCTCTTTTTGGGGGAGTTCTTCATGCACAGAATAAAATTGTTTTCAATACTTCCAAAGCAAAAGATACCATCAATAAAAATATCTATGGGCATTTTGCAGAGCACCTCGGGTATGGTGTGTATGGCGGATTTTATGTTGGCGAAGGCAATAAGGCAATTCCAAACAGGAACGGAATACGCCTTGATGTGGTGGAGGCTTTAAAAAAATTAAAGATACCTGTGTTGCGATGGCCAGGCGGGTGCTTTGCCGATAATTATCACTGGAAAGATGGCATCGGGCCAAAGAATAAAAGAAAAGCAATTGAAAATGTATCCTGGGGAAATGTACGGGAAGACAACAGCTTTGGCACCAACGAATTCCTTGACCTCTGTGAAATGATGGGAGCAGATCCGTACCTGGCCGTGAATATGGGAGGCGGAACGGTACAGGAAGCTGCCGAATGGGTGCAATATACCAATCACGCCAATGGTACCAGTTACCTCACAGATATACGTCAACAAAGCGGAAGAGCCAAACCCTGGCATGTAAAATTCTGGGGCATTGGCAATGAGTCGTGGGATTGCGGCGGCCACATGACTGCCGAGTATTATGTAAACGAGTATAAAAAGTATGCAACCTTCATGACCAGCTACAGTAACACAGAAGGCCTGTTCCGCATTGCCGTTGGCCCGGGTACGGAAGATTACAACTGGACAGAAACAGTAATGAGTAAAATTCCGCTCAGAATGATCGACGGACTCTCTGTACATCACTATTCGGTTATTAACTGGAGCAACAAGGGTTCTGCTACAAAATTCAGCGAAGACGAATATTTCAGAACAATGACAGAAGCCTGGAAGATGGAAAGGTTCGTTTCAAAGAATGCCGAAGTAATGGACAAGTACGACCCTGCAAAAAAAGTAGCACTGATCGTGGATGAATGGGGCGGCTGGTATGAAACAGAGCCAGGCACAAAGGGCGCTTTTTTATACCAGCAAAACAGCATGCGTGATGCGATGATCGCCGGCCTGACGCTGAATATATTCAACAATCACTGCGACCGGGTACGGATGGCCAACCTGGCACAATGCATTAATGTATTGCAGGCCGTCATCCTTACCAATAAAGAAAAAATGATACTGACGCCTACCTATCATGTGATGGAAATGTACAACGTTCACCAGAATGCGTTGATGCTGCCTCTTACCGTAACCAGTAATGATTATTCGTTCGGCGAAAAAAAACTGACAGCCGTTTCTGCTTCCGCATCAAAAGATAAAAACGGGGCAGTTCATATTTCATTGGTGAATATTGATGCACACAATGAGCAGGAAGTAAGTATTGACCTGGGAAGTTTACCGGCAAGAGCGTTTACAGGCCGCATACTCCGTTCCGGAAAATTGCAAGACCATAATTCGTTTGACAGCCCGGCGAAAGTGACTCCGGCTTTGTTTACCAATGCTGTACTAAATGGAAGCAACCTCACTGTAAAAGTCCCTCCTTTTTCTGTGGTGGTTCTGGCACTTAAATAAAAGATATGAGAAAGATATTTTTATTCATTGTATTTATCATCCCGGCATCGGCATCCGTGTATCCGCAATTTAACCAGGTCTGGCGGGGAAAGAAAGCGGCCGTGGTCATCACCTATGATGATGCCTACAACCAGCAACTGGATAATGCCATCCCGGTATTGGATTCCCTGGGATTAAAAGCAACGTTTTATGTTACAGCCTTTTCTACTTCTGTACAAACCCGTTTGAATGACTGGAAGAAGATAGCCGTTAATGGTCATGAATTGGGTAACCATACTTTGTTTCACCCATGCATTGCCGATAAGCCGGGAAGGGAATTTGTTCCTGCTGATTACAAGATGAACAACTACACGGTAAAAAGAATGATGGATGAAGTACGAATGACCAATCTTTTCTTACAGGCAATGGATGGAAAAACAAAAAGAACATTTGCCTTTACCTGTGGCGATATGAAGATCGGCGATTCGTCTTTTATCAACGGCATGAAACCGGATTTTACAGCCGCCCGGGCCGTACGAAATGAAATGCATAAGATAAATGAAATTGACCTGTACAACGTGGATTGCTATATGGTTAACAACCATACCGCCGAACAAATGACCGAATGGGTGAAGAAAGCGGTGGAAACAAATTCCCTGCTCGTTATTTTATTTCATGGCGTAGGTGGTGGCAACGGGCTGGATGTATCCTTACCGGCACACAGGCAGTTTCTTGAATACTTAAAACAAAATGAAAAAGACCTGTGGATAGCACCGATGGTGGAAGTAGCGGATTATATAAAAAAATACCAGTCAAAATAACCAGGCTTGTTAAATGGACATGCTTTAAATGACAGCTTATGAATAAAAAGCAGGATCGTTCAAGAAGAAAATTTATTTACAACATCGGGCTGGCGGGCCTGGGCTTGCCTCTCCTGTCTGCCTATTCCAATTGTAATTCTGAAAGATCAAATCAAACTAAAATGAAAAACAGCAAAGAGGGAAAACTCGGTATAGCTTTGGTTGGACTGGGAAATTATGCAACCAACCAGCTGGCCCCGGCATTGCAGCAAACGGAAAACTGTTACCTGGCCGCAATAGTTACAGGTACACCCTCAAAGATCCCTTTATGGAAAGAACGGTATAATATTCCGGACAAGAACATTTACAACTATGAAAATTATGATTCTATAAAAGACAATCCGGATATAGATATTATATACGTGGTGCTGCCGAATAATATGCATGCGGAGTACACCATTCGTGGTTTTGAAGCCGGCAAGCACGTGATATGTGAAAAGCCAATGGCCATTACGGTGGAAGATTGCGACCGCATGATCGCAGCCGCCAAAAAAGCGAATAAACATTTATCCATTGGCTATCGCCTGCATTTTGAACCTTACAACCTGGAAATGGCAAGATGCGGTACACAAAAAATTTATGGCGAAATAAAAAAATTATCCGGCGGTTTTGGTTTCAGGGCTGGTCCATCGCAGTGGCGGCTTACGCAGAAATATGCCGGGGGCGGGCCTTTGATGGACGTGGGCATTTATGTGATACAAGCCATGTGTTATACAACGGGTATGGAACCCATTGCTGTTACCGCACAGGAAGGGGTGAAAACAGACTTTGAACGGTTTAAAGAAGTAGAACAGTCACTCACCTGGCAGATGGAATTTCCGAACGGGTTAATTACCGACTGCAGAACAAGCTATGCCGAAGGAATGAATTTTTTAAGGGCCGAGGCAGAGAAAGGAATATTTGAATTGACCTCTGCTTATAATTATACAGGCCAACGTGGCTCTACACCTGCCGGGGTCATGGACCTGCCGCATATCAACCAGCAGGCAAAACAAATGGATGGAATTGCTTTGTCGGTCAGGAACAATCAACAAAGTATTGTGCCCGGTGAAATGGGAAGACGGGATGTAAAATATCTACAAGCCGTTTATGAAGCCATGCGCACAGGTAAGCGGATTGAAATTGCAAAATAATTCACATGAGTAAAAAATTGCGCAGCGAAGACTGGTTTGGTAAAGACGACAAGATGGGCTTTGTTCATCGCTCCTGGTTACGCAACCAGGGATACCCCGATGATTATTTCAAAGGCCGGCCGGTTATCGGTATCTGCAATACCTGGAGCGAACTCACTCCATGCAATGGTCATCTCCGTGATTTTGCCGAGATCGTAAAGCGGGGTGTTATTGAAGCCGGGGGCTTTCCATTGGAATTTCCGGTTACCTCATTGGGTGAAACCATCATGCGGCCAACCACCATGTTGTTCCGCAACCTGGCAAGTATGGATGTAGAAGAAAGTATCAGGGCCAACCCAATTGACGGAGTTGTATTATTGACCGGTTGTGATAAAACAACACCTTCCACCATCATGGGTGCATGCAGTGTTGATCTGCCAACCCTTGTTGTTCCGGGCGGACCTATGCTGAACGGAAGGTTCAAAGGAGAATGTTTGGGAAGCGGTTCTTTCAACTGGATGGTAAAAGAAAAAACCCTGGTTGAAAATTATACCGCAGAAGATATTCATGAAGCCGAGATCGGCGCTGCCCGAAGCCAGGGACACTGTATGACGATGGGCACGGCGTCTACCATGGCCTGTATGGCAGAAGCCTTAGGGCTTACACTGCCCGGGGCGGCTGCCATACCCGCTGTTGATTCAAGAAAGAAAGTAATGGCGCAACTATCCGGAAGAAGGATCGTGGAAATGGTAAGAGAAGACCTGAAGCTTTCAAAGATCCTCACAAGAAAAGCATTTGAAAACGCTATCATAGTAAATGCCGCCGTGGGAGGCTCAACAAATTTCATCATTCACCTGCAGGCCATTGCCGGAAGGATCGGCGTTGAACTGAAACTGGAAGACTTTGATACCATCGGCAGTAAAATTCCTTTGCTTGTTAACCTGAAGCCTTCCGGCAAATACCTGATGGAGGATTTTTATTATGCAGGCGGGCTGCCGGTTGTGATCAATGAATTGAAAAACCTGTTACATAATGATGCAATAACCGTAAATGGAAAAGCCATCGGTGTTAATAACAGCAACCCTGTTTGTTATAATAAAGAAGTGATCGCTTCTATTGACACACCGCTGCAAAACGAAGCGGGCATTGTTGTGCTCAAGGGAAACCTTTGTGAAGACGGTGCTGTTATAAAACCATCGGCCGCTACCAAATCACTGATGAAACATAAAGGAAAAGCGGTTGTGTTTGAAACGATGGAAGATTATCATGCACGGATTGACGACCCCGGGCTGGATATTGATGAGAACTCAGTGATCGTATTAAAAGGCGTTGGTCCCGTTGGTTACCCCGGCATGCCGGAAGTAGGTAATGTAGACCTGCCGGAAAAATTATTACGCAAAGGTGTGAAAGATATTGTTCGCATTTCCGACGGAAGAATGAGCGGCACAGCGGCTGGTACCGTAATACTGCATGTTTCGCCCGAATCTTCTGTTGGCGGTGTTTTGGCATTGGTGCAAAACGGCGACCTGATAGAACTGGATGTGGCGCAACGGAAACTGCACCTCGATGTGAGTGACGAAGAACTTTTAAAAAGAAAGTCTGCCTGGAAAGCGCCGGAGCCAATGGCAACAAGGGGTTATGTGAAGTTTTACATCGATCATGTACAACAGGCACACCTGGGTGCCGACCTGGATATTTTACAGGGCGGCAGTGGCAGCGAAGTAACAAGAGACCTGCATTAAACCATTTTTTATGAGACCTATTTTTTCACTGCTTATTCTTTTGGCCATGATCAGTTGTAACAATAAAGAACAAAATAAAACGACCGGCACTATTGAAAAGTCCGATCCGGCCCTTGATTCAATCATTGCTGTCAATGCCGGGGCAGAAATCATTGCGGAAGGCTTTGAGTGGAGCGAAGGCCCTTTATGGATCGAAAAAGAAAAGATGCTGCTCTTCTCAGATGTGCCCGCCAATACCATTTACAAATGGACCAAAGCAAAAGGAAAAGAAGTTTATTTAAAACCATCCGGCTATACCGGCTCGGTTCCATCAACCTGTAAAGAACCTGGCAGCAATGGTTTATTATTAGATGCAAACGGGAGTCTTGTTTTATGCCAGCATGGCGACAGGCGGATGGCAAGAATGGATGCAGCACTCAATACGCCCGAATCAAAATTCATCACGATCGCCGATACCTATACCGGTAAGAAGCTGAGCAGCCCTAACGATGCGGTATACAGCAGCGCCGGTGAATTATACTTTACCGATCCGCCCTACGGTTTATCAACGCAAAATGATTCCGATCCAAAAAAAGAAATTTCTTTCAATGGTGTTTATAAAGTAAAAAAAGACGGCACGATTGTTTTACTGGCTGATTCAATAACAAGGCCCAATGGGATCGCTTTTTTCCCGGGAGAGGAAAGAGTAGTTGTTGCCTGCTCTGACCCTGATAAGCCAAACTGGTATGTGTTTGATGTTTCAGGCGATTCGCTTATCAATGGAAAAATATTTTACACCGCTGCCGGGCATGATAAAAAATGGAAGGGCCTGCCCGATGGATTGAAGATCGATAGCAAAGGAAATGTATTTGCTACGGGGCCCGGAGGTTTATATATATTCAACAGTAACGGGAAATTGCTCGGTATGTTAAAGCTGGAGAATGCAACATCCAATTGCGCCTTATCCCCGGATGAAAAGACATTGTACATCACCAACGATATGTATGTATTACGGTTTAAAATGAGAAATTAAATATGAAACTATACAAAACCAAAAACGGGATCGTTATGGAGAAGGAAAACGAATTCTTTCTGCTTAAACAAGACGACTGGAATTCCTTCATCAACGATGATGCTATTTTACAAAAGACCGAACGGCTTATTGAGGGCCTGGTTGAGGGAGACAAGAACCTGGTGGCTGACCTGTTAGCTCCCATCGGCGATCAGCAGGAATTATGGGCATGTGGTGTTACTTATCTGCGAAGCAAGGTTGGCAGGCAGGAAGAG
>ERZ795061.2349-NODE-2349-length-17464-cov-17.918146_pt1 | contig 17464 bp, 19 predicted proteins | sample MGYA00375145_ERZ795061 | MGnify/ENA primary metagenome ERZ795061 (study PRJEB30190, sample SAMN05720144) | anaerobic digester metagenome | isolation source: active sludge of municipal wastewater-treating anaerobic digesters | place: USA | collected 2014-12-22 ... | reverse complement strand
AATCAGACAGCTTCGCAATACTGCAAACGTGAAGGCCCAACTGGCGGTTGACGTATTGCACGGCGCTGTAAGGCACATCCACGCCGTTCTCGGTGGCTTTTTCCTGGCGATCCAGCGCAATGGCTACGGCGTGGGGCTTGGCCCCAGCCGCCTGGATGATGGCGATGGATTCCCGGGCCGCCGTGCCGGCGGACATGACGTCGTCCACGATCAGCACGCGGCCCTTGAGTGGCGCGCCCACCAGCGTGCCGCCTTCGCCGTGGTCTTTGGCTTCCTTACGGTTGTAGGCAAATGGCACGTTGCGACCCAGCCGGGCCAGCTCCACCGCCAGTGCCGCGCCCAGCGGAATACCCTTGTAGGCGGGGCCGAAAATCATGTCAAATTCAATACCACTTTGCAGCAGGCTCCGGGCATAAAACTCCGCCAACCGTCCCAGCTTGGCGCCGTCATCAAACAGCCCGGCGTTGAAGAAATACGGGGAGAGCCGCCCGGCTTTGGTTTTAAACTCACCAAACCTGAGCACGCCGCAATCCACCGCGAATTGCACGAAGTCCTGGGCCAATCGGTCTTGTGGCTTCACCTTGTTCTCACCCTTGTTGTCAACCTCTGACATGGAGACGTCCTTGTTCAAATTAACCAGCCTCAACCTCAACGGCATCCGCTCCGCCACCAGCAAGGGCCTTGAAGCCTGGCTTGCGCAGGCCAAGCCGGATTGTATTTGCGTGCAGGAAGTCAAGGCGCAGGCCGAGCACGTGGAGGGCGATTTCCGGCACCTCGCCGGTCTCAAGGGCTATTTCCACCTGGCGGAAAAGAAGGGCTACTCGGGCGTGGGCGTGTACACCCGCCACGAACCCAGCGATGTGATCATCGGCTACGGCTCGCCCGAGTTTGATGCGGAAGGCCGCTATGTAGAGCTGCGCTTTGACACGCCCCAAAAGAAGCTGTCCATCATCAGCAGCTACTTCCCCAGTGGCTCGTCGGGCGAAGACCGCCAGCAGGCCAAGTTCAGGTATCTGGCCGAGTTTTACCCGCATCTGGTGGCGCTGAAGGCCGCGCGTGAATTCATCTTGTGCGGCGACGTGAACATTGCCCACAAAGAGCAGGACCTGAAAAACTGGCGCAGCAACCAGAAAAACTCAGGCTTCACCCCCGAAGAACGCGCCTGGATGACCAAGCTGCTGGATGAAGCCGGCCTGATCGACGTCTATCGCCAGCTACAGCCCACCGCCACCGACACCGCCTACACGTGGTGGAGCAACCGCGGCCAGGCCTATGCCAACAACGTGGGGTGGCGGCTGGACTACCACCTGGCCACACCCGCGCTAGCGTCCTTTGCCAAGCGTGAATCCATCTACAAAGACCAGAAGTTCTCGGACCACGCGCCGATCACGATTGAATACGCCATCTGAATACGCTATGCAATTAATAGCTACTCACGCATATAAGACGGGATCTAGAGGCCGATTTGGCCACTAAAAAGTCGATTTATCCGGCCTTGCGCGCCTGATCGTACAAAGACTGCACCTTCGGTGCATTGGCCTCCAGTTCACGGATACGATCTGGCCCAGACGGGTGGGTGGACAGGAACTTCGGTCCGCCCGCGCCGCCTGATGCCTGCGCCATCTTCTTCCACAAACTGGCCCCGGCCTGCGGCGCAAATGCCGAGCGCGCGGCCAACTCCAGACCCACCAGATCGGCCTCGGTTTCGTCTTCGCGACTGAATTTCAATGTCAACAACTGCGTGCCCAGATTGGCGGCCACGTCACCCAACTGGCCCAAGCCCAGCAATTGCGCACCCAGGGACAGGCCAATGCCCGTGGCCTGCGACTTGGCAAGTCTTGCACGTGCGTGCTCGCGCAGCGCGTGGGCCATCTCGTGCCCCATGATCATCGCCACTTCATCATCATTCAACTTGAGCTGGTCCAGAATGCCCGTGTAGAAGGCAATCTTGCCGCCGGGCATGCAAAAGGCGTTGATCTGCTTGCTGCCAATCAGGTTCACCTCCCATTTCCACTGCCGGGAGCGGTCGTTCCACTGCGCGGTGTGCGGAATCAGTCGCCGGGCAATGGACCGCAGGCGCACCACTTGCGGATGGTTATCGGGCGCCAGCGCTTTCTGTCCACTGGCTTCGCTCATCATCTGCGCATACTGCTGGTTGGCGGCTGTCTCCAGCTTTTCGGCAGGCACCAGCTTGCGCAGGCTCGACGACTTGCCAACATCTACCTGCGCCAAAGCAGGCACGGCGGCAGATGCCCCGGCCAATGCGAGGAATGCCCGGCGCGAAGACCAGGCGGCGTGTTTGTTGTTACAGAGCCAGCACATACGTCAATAATAAGCAAATTTGGGCGATACCCCGTCAAGCCATGTTTAGACCCTACACCATCCGGACCCCGTCTCATGACTGAATCCACCGTTACAACGCCCCAGCCCAAGCTTTCGTGGACTGAATCCCTGCATGTCTACCTGGAGCCGGCCAGCATACGCATGCTGCTGCTGGGTTTTTCTGCCGGGTTGCCGCTGTTGCTGGTATTTGGCACGTTGAGTTTCTGGCTGCGCGAAGCCGGCATCAACCGTACTACGATTGGTCACCTCAGCTGGGTGGGGCTGGCGTATGGCTTCAAGTGGGTCTGGTCGCCGCTGGTGGACCGCATGCCCATTCCAGTGCTGACCCATCTGATGGGACGCCGGCGCAGCTGGCTGTTGCTGTCGCAGCTGGCAATCATCGCAGCCCTGGTTGCCATGGCCATGACAGACCCCAAGCTGGCGCTAACCCCCATGGTCTGGGGCGCACTGACGGTGGCATTTGCCTCAGCCACCCAGGACATTGCGCTGGATGCCTACCGGATCGAGTCGGCAGACGTGGAGCGCCAGGCCGCACTGGCCGCCACTTACCAGACCGGTTACCGGCTGGCGATGATCTGGGCCGGTGCCGGCGTGCTGTGGATTGCGGCCCGCGCCGAGGTCGCCGATGTGAGCAGTTACCAGCACGGTGCCTGGCAAACCGCTTACCTGGTCATGGCCGCATCCATGCTGCTGGGTGTGCTGACCGTGCTGTTTTCCAGGGAACCCGTGCACCGCGAATTGCCCCCTGCCAAAAATGCGGCCGACTGGCTCAAGGGCGCGCTGGTGGAACCCTTTGCCGACTTCATCCGCCGGTACCGCTGGCAGGCGGCGCTGATTCTGGCGCTGATCGCCATCTACCGCATCAGCGACGTGGTGATGGGCATCATGGCCAACCCGTTTTACGTGGATCTGGGCTACACCAAGGACGAAGTGGCGCTGGTGACCAAGGTGTACGGCGTGATCATGACGCTGGCAGGCGCCTTCGTGGGCGGCGTGCTGTCGATGCGGTTTGGCGTGATGCGCATCCTGATGTTGGGCGCGATTCTCAGCGCTGCCACCAACCTGCTGTTTGCCTGGCTGGCGTCCCATGGCCATGACCTGACCGCGTTGATTTTTGTGATTTCCGCGGACAACCTGTCCAGCGGCATCGCGTCGGCTGCATTCATTGCCTACCTGTCCAGCCTGACCAACGTGCAGTACTCGGCCACGCAATACGCCCTGTTCAGTTCCATGATGCTGCTTGCCCCAAAGTTTCTGGCCGGTTTCTCCGGGCAGTTTGTGGATGCGTTTGGTTATGCCGAGTTTTTCAATGCCACCGCGATGCTGGGTGTGCCCGTATTGTTGTTGATCTGGCTGGCCTCAAGGTCGAAAACTGACTCCAGCCCACACTGAATATGCATGAGCAGCTATTGTTTTTGTAGCGAATTGATTGGCCATTCCGCATGTTTTTTTGTTTACCTTTCTTTACCCGGGCTTCAACCGGGTTTGACCATCGTTGCGCATGATCTGGCGGTAAACGGTCTTTCCTGAACCCACCTTTTGCCGGACAGCCCGGCGTAGACTGCACCCATGAGCCAACAACTGTTGATGATTGAAGACGACAACCGCCTCGCAGGGATGGTGAGCGAGTACTTGGGGCAGTCCGGCTTCGCAGTCAGCCACGCGGGCGACGGTCTGAGTGGTCTGGCCCGTTTGCAGGACCCTGTGGGCGGCACACTGCCCGATCTGGTGATTCTGGACCTGATGCTGCCCGACATTGATGGACTGGAAGTGTGCCGGCGCATTCGCGCCCTGCCGGGCGCCATCGCCCAAATTCCGGTGCTGATGCTCACCGCCAAAGGCGACCCGATGGACCGCATCATCGGTCTGGAGCTGGGCGCTGATGACTATTTGCCCAAGCCCTTTGAGCCCCGTGAACTGCTGGCCCGCATCCGCGCGGTGCTGCGCCGCCGGGTGGACGGTGCTGCGACCAACGGCAAGGTGCTGCGTTTCGGGTCGCTGGAAATTGACCGCGACGCACGTACTGTTGCCGTCGGTTCGCAACCATGTGATTTGACGTCTTATCAATTTGATCTGCTGGTGGCGCTGGCCGAGCGCGCGGGCCGCGTGCTGACGCGTGACCAGATCATGGAAGCCGTACGTGGCCGCGAGCTGGATGCGTTTGACCGGTCCATCGACGTGCACATGGGCCGCATCCGGGCGGCCATCGAAATTGACGCCAAGAACCCGAAACGCATTTTGACGGTACGCGGTGTGGGTTACGTGTTTGCGCGCCAGCAAGACTAAGCCTGTTGCAATGAGCACGCCGTTTCATCAACGCCTGTATTTGCGCATCTGGCTGGCGGTGGTGGCGACCATTGCTGTGCTGGCGCTCGTTGCCGGGTGGCTGGCGCGGCTGGAGTTTGAGCAGGAACGTGCCGAACGTGAACGCGAGCGGGCCGAGCGCCCGGGACGCGAGATTGTGCTGCGCAATGAGGCCGGAGACGTGATCGGCCAGGCTCCGCTCAGGCCTACGCGGGTGCCCGGTCAGGGGCCTGAATTTCAGGTCACCATGGTGGATGGGACGACGCTCTTTATTCAGCTGCCACGCCCCAACCGCCCCATCATGGCCAATCGGGTGGCGGAAGCGGGGCAGCCCATGCGCATGCCCTTCGGTTTTGCCTGGATGCTGGGCCTGGTTGCTCTGGCGGTGGCGATAGGGACCTACCCCATCGTGCGGCGACTGACCAAGCGGCTGGAGACGGTACAGCAGGGTGTTGAGCGGTGGGGTGCTGGTGACTTGTCCACGCGCCTGTCGGAGGAAGGGCAGGATGAGGTGGCTTTTCTGGCGGCACGCTTCAACAACGCAGCCGAGCGCATTCAAACGCTGGTCAAGTCGCACGAAACGCTGCTGGCGTCACAGAAGTCGCTGCTGGCCAATGCCTCGCATGAACTGCGTTCGCCCTTGACACGCATTCGCATGGGGCTGGAGTTGATGGGTACCACGTCGTCGCCCGCATCCAGAAATGAGATCGCCCGCAATATTGCCGAGTTGGACCAACTGATCGACGAGATCCTGCTGGCCAGCCGTCTGGATGCGCGCGAGGCTGACTTGGGAAGCATCGAATCGGTTGATTTGATGGGACTGACCGCGGAGGAATGCGCGCGCGCTCAGGCCGAACTGGATGTTCAGCCCGGAAGCGGCACCTCGGCACTGGCTGTGCAGGGCATTTCCAAGCTGTTGCGGCGAGCCGTGCGCAACCTGCTGGAAAACGCACGCCGCCATGGTGCCGGCGAGATCACCGTCACGCTGCAACAGGCAGATGGCAGGGCAGTCGTGACGGTGTGCGACCACGGCCCGGGCGTTCCGGTTGATCTGCGTGAACGCATTTTTGAGCCCTTTTACCGGCTACCGGGAGCCACCGAGCGGGACGGCGGTGTAGGCTTGGGCTTGGCCCTGGTCAAATCCATCGCCGCGCGGCACGGTGGCTCCGTCCATTGCGAAAGCGCTCCGGGCGGGGGCGCCTGCTTTGTTTTGCAGCTGCCGCTGGCACCAGGAATAACCCAAAAGGCCTGATTCCTGTGCGAAAAGTCCCAAACCTCCCCTATTTGAAGGATGGCAACACAGGCGGTGTAGGGATACATTTTCTGCAACTGCTGTCACAGTCACCAGAATATGGTCATTCAGAACAATACGACCTGATCTTCAGTTTTCCAACGACGTCCCTTCGGGGACTTTTATAAAGCCGCCGCGAGGTGGCTTTTTTTTGCTCCTGACTCCACACGCTTCGTACTCATAAAATCAGCCGATGTCTTTCAACCATCTGGCTCGCTACGCCGCGCTTTTTTGGGGTCTGGTGGTCTTCATGCCGGTAGGCTTGAATTACCTGGCTTTCTTCACCCTGATTCTGTGCATGGCTGTCCAGTCCGGGCGGGTGGAGCGCGTCAGGCGGGTGAGGCAACACCCGATTTTCTGGCCATTGGCTGCCTTTGTCCTGTGGAGCATCGTCGTACTGGTGCTTCAACCCACCTTATACGAACAGACCCCGTCCAATCTCTGGCACATTGTGCGGATTGCCGTGACGCTCGCCCTGGCTTTGGCCCTCAAGCGTGAGGAAGCCGTTTGGGCCTTGCGGGGATTTGCCCTGGCTGTGATCGCAGCTTTGGTCGTGATTGGTGTGAACCATCTGATCGGCTTGCCGGACTGGACGATTTGGTCCAGTCTGATCAAGATTACGGGCAATAAAACGATCGGCAATAACCTGCTGCTAACCGTGGCCGCCGGCTCGGGAATCGTGATCGCGCTGGACACGTCGTCGGCAGCAGTGCGCACACTCGCGCTGGTTTTGGTTTGTGCCGTGCTGGTCGTCATCGTTTGGGCGCTTCCAAACCGTACGTCTCTGCTCATCCTGATGCTGGCGCCAGCGGCGGTACTATGCCATCAATGGCGTCAATACCGCGCAAAGCTGATCATCGCTTTGGCTGCAGTCGTGGTGTTGGCAGGCTCGCTGCTGGTGAGCGTGCCGTCGATGCACGACCAGCTGGCTCAAGGTCTAAATGACATTGAGCGCGCCCAAAGCGGCACCTGGAGCCACGACAGCTGGGGCATTCGCTTGCAGATGTACCGGGAAACCGCATCCATGGTGGCCGATCATCCCCTGATGGGGTGGGGCATTGGAGGCTGGACAAGTCAGTGGCAGCAGCGTGCACCGGCAGAGTTTGCCGCATACAACATGCCTCACAACGACTATTTGTGGATGGGCGCTCAGGCTGGTGTTCCTGGAGGCCTCTTGCTGCTTTCGCTACTTGTTGCAGCTTGTTTCGTTGGCTGGAGACGCCCTGACAACTTGGGGCGAATGGCATTTCTAGCTGCTTTGACCCTGCTATTCGCCGCGCTGGTCAATTCCGCAATTCGGGACGCCAATATTGGACTGGCCCTGCTGTGGATTGTTGGAATCTACCTGCGACTTGCTTCAGACACCGGTTTCAGTCTTTCTGCTTTCAGTCTGACAAGACCTCCCGCACGAAACGTGAACTGAGCAACCCGCTGATTCGCCCGGCGAGCCGCCCGACATGGCGCGGCACCGGGACCAGCAGGCGAATTGGCAAAGCCAGTAGGGCCAGACCAAGAACACGGCGTCTCAATGCCTGCGCGTGCCGCACCCCTTCGTACTTGGCAGCAAAACGGATTTTCGACTGGGCGTGGTGGTAGCCTCGCCAATACTCCGACCGCCAGCGGTGCTTGCCACCAACAGAACCTCTGGATCGATGTACCACTTGCACGGACGGAATGACCAGCATCTGTTTTTTTTGATCAAAGACTCTTTTGCACAAATCGTCGTCCTCGTAATAGAGGAAGAAGGATTCGTCAAAAAATCCCACGTCCCGCATCACGGCCATGTTGAACAGCATCGCAGCGCCGCATACAAAACCCACGCAACACGGGCCCTGCGCACCAGGACCACGTGATGTCCACTCGGTTGAAGGCCAACGGTAGTTGACATCGTAGGCGCCCGAAGCCTGGGTCAACTGAGGCACGATGATGGCAAACCCCGGGTTGGCATAGGCTGCTTCCAGCAAGTGCATGACATCGTCTGCGATGACTTCACAATCCGGGTTCAGCAAAAATGCAAAAGGCGTCTCAACCCGTCGCAGGGCAAGATTGTTCGCCGCGCCAAAGCCAGTATTGCGTTCGTTGCCAATCCACTGTGCGTGCGGCATGTGCAATCGCACTGCCTCACGCGTTTGGTCATGGCTGGCGTTGTCCACCACCATGACATGTGGGAACCTGGCAAGCGCTTTACCCAGCACCTCAAGGCAATGCGCACTGTTAAAGGTAACCACCACCACGGTAACCTGGTTCAGGCTGGCTCCGTGATCTCCAGAACTCATACTGGCGAATGCATTGCAGGCTTGACAGCTTGCATTTCCCACACCAGGTGGGAGCGCTGACCAAGCATGCCATCGAGCAACCGGCGCAAGTGGCGGGCCGGCCCGGGATGACGCGGCTCGTAATCACCCCGTGGATTGACGCGATTCTGGCGAATCAGCTGAAACTCGCCTGAAAAGCCATACATGTTGCCCAAGAGATGGGGCGTCGTGAAGTACCGATGCGACTTGGCAGCGAGCACGTTGACATGTGTAGGATCACGAAACGCTTTCTCATGCGGATAAGCCGGGGTGACAGCATAAAAAACGCCCCCAGGCCTCAGGACCCGCCACACCTCATTCATGAGTTCCACGAAAGGGAAATGCGTAATCCCAGCTGCATAGTCGAGTGCCGCCCGTGGCACATGCTCCAGAAAATCGTAAGCAGACAGGGAGTCAAAATAATTATCGGCAAACGGAATGGGCTGCAGGCTCAAATTTGCCGCCATGATGCGCACCACGCCCGAAGCACTCAAATCCTCACGAATGTCGACACCGTACAGTTCGGCACAGTTGTAGGGGTTACGGGGTTTGCTGCCGCAGCCCAAGTCCAGATGTCGACGAACGACCTCACTCAATGGTGGTTCCCCACGACCTCACCTGCCTTCAGGCGATAGACCGTTCCGCAATACGGGCATTTGGCCTCGCCCGTGCGGGCCACATCCAGATACACCTTGGGATGGCTGTTCCAGATCTTCATGTCTGCTTTTGGGCTGGGACAGAACACACCACCTTGGTGATTGAGATCTGTGGCTAACAGTTCGACTTGCATCTTGTTCATGGCGGTCACACCTTGCTCAGCCAATGGGCGTATTTGGGATTTCGGCCATTGACGATGTCGAAAAAAGCACTCTGGATTTTCTCGGTGATCGGGCCGCGTGAACCGCTGCCGAGTTCGATACGGTCGAGCTCGCGAATGGGAGTGACCTCAGCTGCCGTACCGGTGAAGAACGCTTCGTCGCAGATGTAGACCTCGTCCCGGGTGATGCGCTTTTGCACCACTTCCAGTCCCAGATCTTTGCAGATATGGAAGACGGTGTTTCGGGTGATGCCATTGAGGGCACCGGCAGAAAGATCCGGTGTGTAGACCACGCCGTTCTTGATCACAAACAGGTTTTCACCTGCGCCTTCGGAAACAAAACCATTGGCATCAAGCAGCATGGCTTCATCGTAGCCATCATCGGTAGCTTCCATGTTGGCGAGAATCGAGTTGGTGTAGTTGCTGACCGCCTTGGCCTGCGTCATGGTGATGTTGACGTGGTGGCGGGTGTAGCTGGAAATCTTGACACGAATGCCGCGCTTCATGCCCTCCTCTCCCAGATACGCGCCCCAGGGCCAGGCGGCCACCATCAGGTGAATCGTGTTGCCCTTGGGAGAAACACCCAGCTTCTTGTCGCCAATCCAGGTCAGCGGGCGAAGGTAACAACTTTCCAGCTTGTTCTGCCTGACCACAGCTTTCTGGGCTTCGTTCACCTGTTCTTTAGTGAAGGGAATATTCATGCGCAAAATCTTGGCGCTGTTAAACAGGCGGTCAGTGTGTTCTTCCAGGCGGAAGATCGCGGTTCCACCAACTGTGTTGTAGGCACGCACGCCCTCGAAAGCGCCACAGCCGTAATGCAGCGTGTGGGTGAGCACGTGGATCTTGGCGTCGCGCCATTCGACCATCTGGCCATCCATCCAGATTTTGCCGTCGCGGTCGGACATCGAGGGAGGTAAAACTGTCATCTTCTATTCCTTGAGTTTTATTTTTGCAGGTCAGCTGGTGCAGGACGCTTGAAAATCTGATTTTACGGCGTGCCGCCATCCGGCTCAGGACGTACCAATTCCCACTTCACCAGCTTGCCACCCACAAACTCGCAAGTGACAAACGACTGGGTTCCATCGGTCCAGCGAAACAGTTCGGGTTGTTGGTCCTTGACAGATATCAGTTCGCCCAGCGCCCTGGTCATGGCCACCACGTGAAGCAGGGTAAAGCCCGGCCGCAGCTTGGCGTTGAGCATCACGGCACTTCCCACGTACCCCACGGGTCGATCGGCAGCACGTTTGAGAACCTGCATCATGCGGGTGAAATGCAGCAAAAGCCACATGACCAGCCCCCCCACCGCAACTGCAACGCCGCCCCAACCATAGGCTCTATAAGCTGCAGCAACCAGGACTACCCCCCCAACCGGCACCAGAATTTTCTGAAATCGCATGCCCGGATTTTGGCAGGATTACCACCACAGCTACTGAGCGGGCCACCGCACCTCTACGGCCAGCCCGCCGAGCGGACCTGACCGAGTGACCTGAATTTCAACGCCAAGGGCATCTGCCAGCCTTCTCACGATGGACCAACCCAGCCCGCTGCCGGTCTGGTCATTGCCCATGACACGGTAAAAACGCTCGCCAAGGTGCGCTATTTCCTGATCTGTCATGCCAGGGCCGCTGTCTTCGACCCGCAGCACGGGATGTCCGGCTTCGGTCGTCACGACCAGCAACACCCGTGCACCATCGGGGCTGTAGCGTATCGCGTTGTCAACCAGGTTGCGTACCATCACACCAATCAGCACGTCGTCTCCCGCCACCAGACAAGGTGCGTCGGCCTCCAGTTCGATACTTTGGCGCCGCGCCATTGCGGCAGGTGCCAGGTCGGCGGCCACCCGACGCGCCACACCGCTCAGATTCACCGGCACGGCGGAAGGCGCTGGCGTAGCGGGTTCCGCTTCCAGGCGTGCCAAGGTCAGCAGTTGCTCCACGAGCCGGGTTGCACGATCACAACCCGCCAGCGTGTATTGCAGGGCATGGTCGCGCTGCGCCGCATCTGAGCCGGCCCCCAGTGCCACTTGGGCCTGTGCCCGGATTGCCGCGATGGGTGTGCGCAGTTCATGCGCGGCATCTGCCGTGAAACGGCGTTCTGCCTTCACCATGCTTTCGATGCGCTCCAGTAAACCGTTCAGTGCACTCACCATTGGCCGCATTTCTGAGGGCATCTTGTCCAGAGCAACCGGCTCCAGCGCCTGCGGTCGGCGCTGGCCCAGCACCATGCTGAGATGGCGCAAGGGATCCAGCCCCTGTCGCACCGCCCACCAGAGCATGAGTGCAAGCAAAGGCAGAGCGAACATCACGGGAAGGAGCATGCTCAGCAGCACTGCCCGGAGAATTTCACGGCGAGACGCGGTCTGCTCTCCCACATACACCCGTATATCCTGCTGCGCACCGCGAGTTGAAAATACGCGCCATTCCCGACCATCATGGAACCATTCGGTTGCAAATCCGAGGCCTTTGGCAGTCATCGGTGCAGTACCTGCATTGGCTGAGCGCATCACCAGATGCCCTCCGTGGAAGACCTGAAAAGCCACCCGGGGGGCGTACTTGTGCAGCGAAGGGGCATCCGCCACTTCATCCGCGTCCTCCGCTTCGATCTGCTGCACTACGAGCAAGGCGGCCGCCTGCGCCAGATGACCATCCAGCAGTTCGTCAAGTTCGTGACGTGCAGACACCCAGGTTACAAACGCCACACCCACCCAGATGACCACCACCAGACCCATTGTCATCACCAGCAAACGCGCCTGCAAAGATCTGGGCCGCATCAACTTCATGGTGAATCCTGCGTGCGGGGTACCGTATACCCAATACCCCGCACCGTCTGGATAACGTCAGGGAACAGTTTGCGCCGCAAGTGATGGATATGTACCTCGATTGCGTTGCTTTCAACTTCGTAGCCCCAGCTATACAGCTGTTGCTCCAGCTGCTCACGCGACATGACACGCCCCGCGTTCAACATCAGCACGTGCAGCAGATCGAACTCGCGGGTTGAAAGTGCCACGGACTCACCCTCCAGACGGACTTGTCGAGCCGAAGGGTCCAACACGACAGCGCCGCAATGCAGGACGTCCTGAACTTGTCCGTGCGCACGGCGAACCAGTGAGCGCAGGCGTGCACCCAGTTCATGAAGGTCGACTGGCTTGACAACATAGTCGTCAGCACCCAGATCCAGGCCAAGGATTCGATCAGGCACCGCGTCACGGGCCGTCAGTATCAACACAGGTGTAACAATCCTGCGCTGACGCAAAGCCTGGAGCACCTCCAGCCCGTCTTTCTGCGGCAATCCAATATCCAGCACTGCCGCAGCGTAATCGCCAGTGCCCAGTTCACGCTCGGCGGCAACGCCATCGCGAACCCAGTCCACCTGAAAACCAAGCTGGCGCAAACCTGCACGCAAGCCGTCGCCCAGCATCGGGTCATCTTCAGCCAACAGAATTCGCATCAAAGAGCCCCGGGTTAACCACGTATTCGTCTTGCCCGACAGAATCAATCGATGATGTCAATCATCATTGTGTTCGCGGGTCCCGTATTTTGCATTTTCTGAAGTGGCGCTGCCAGAGGCAGCTTGCGACGGTGCGCTCTGCCATTGAAACCACCAAAAACCAAACGACGCCACCAGAATCACGAGCGCCAGCGATCGCCAGGACCGTCGGATGCTCTCACTGGGCAACCCCTCCTTCATGCCCGTCACCATGGAGCGGGCCAGATTTTCACGATGCAGCCAGCTTGCCACTATGACACCACCAATATGAACGCCCACCACCGCGAGCATGAGGTTTCCTGCCACCTCATGCAGTTCTTCGAGCCACTCGCCACCGATGTCGTTGTAGATCGACCAGCCTGTCATAACTAGCGCCGCACTCAGCAATATCAGCAAGACGATGGCTACGGCCCCGGCAGGGTTGTGGCCGACGTGATGCTCCGGCTTGCCATTCACCATGGACTTCACATACCGCATGACAGCGGATGGTCCGCGAACAAAGCTTGAAAAGCGGGCGTAACGCGTTCCGGTCAATCCCCACAGAATTCGAAAGGCCACCAAACCACCCATGGTGTAACCCAGGCTGACATGCACCAGACGCCATCGCTCACTGTCCGCCGTGATGTAGGCACCCGCAAAGCACAGCACCAGCAGCCAATGAAACACCCTCACCGGGGCATCCCACACCAGAATTTTTAATTTTGTTTCAGCCATGATTCTTATTTCGGAATTCGAACGTCACGTTCATTGAAATTACCCTGCGCTGCGCTGGTATGGCAGGCGGCACAGTTCGACGCGCTGCCAACGGCAGCACGTTTCCAGACAGCCGATGAAATTTCGCGCTCATTGTGCTTGCGCAAGAACCAGGCGGATTGGGTAATACGGTCCTGCGGCGGCTCTTCACTCACCCGCTTATACGTGCCAGCATTGCTCTTGAGCCAAACACTGATTTCCCGCAAACTAGCCTCATCCAGTGACGCGTCAGTTCCGTAATGCTTGTTCAGCGAGCCCATCAGTCGTTGCCATGATGCGGCTGGCAGCATGCCCACCGGATAGGCCATATGACAGGCTGCGCATTCCTGCTGGTATTTCGGTAGCGTTGGTACCCGATTGCCGTCGGAGTCTGCATGGGCGGCCGTCATAGTGACTATCGACACCAGACAGCCCCATTTGAATGTAGATACCGCTGAACGTGACATGATTTGATTTCCTCGAGTTTGAATATGACGCTTCAACGCCTGAACGTGAGCAACCATGACAGCACGTCAGCCTTCTCCACAGGCGTGCATTCGCGTCCCATCACATCGTTGCAATTGCGGCGAAACCATTTTTCAGTTTTGGCTGGATCGGTGAAGCGCTCGGGGTTAAAGGCTGGCGCCAGGGGTCCAATTGCCTTACCAGTACTGGCATGTTTGCCATCAACCGTGGGCACCGTCGTGTGACATGAAGAGCAGCTCCAGTCCTTGCCGTGTTTCGTGGTGAACAGTTGTTGACCTCGAGCGGGTTGTGGGGGTGTGCCAGCCTGCACGGTGTACGCTGCTAGCTGCGCTGCGGGGGCAACTGCGAGGGCCGGAGTGCTGGCTCCCGCCAACAAGACTGCTGCCAGGGCTATGGGCCAAACCGCTCTGGAAAGATGATTATTCATGTCAACTCCTTGATGGAGCCAACGTTAACGACCGCGAATTAAGCTTTTCTTAATGGCCTCGTATCAGCCCAGACCGCGCACCACGTCCATAGCCTGCTCCACGCGCTCAACGGCGTGAATGGTCAGCCCCTCAATTGGTTTTTTGGGCGCGTTGGCCTTGGGCACCACCGCCACACTGAAACCCAGTTTGGCGGCCTCTTTCAATCGTTCCTGTCCACGTGGTGCAGGCCGTACTTCACCGGCCAGGCCCACCTCGCCAAAGGCAATAAAGCCTTTGGGCAAAGGCTTGCCGCGCAACGAGGAGGTAATTGACAGCATGACCGCCAGGTCGGCGGCAGGCTCACTGATGCGCACGCCACCCACGGCATTCACAAAGACATCCTGATCCATACAGGCCACGCCTGCATGTCGATGTAATACCGCAAGCAACATGGCCAGCCGGTCTTTGTCCAAACCAACACTCAGGCGTCGGGGAGAAGGTCCACCACTGTCCACCAGCGCCTGTATTTCCACCAGCAGAGGCCGCGTGCCTTCCAGCGTGACCATCACGCAGCTACCGGGCACAGGCTCCGGGTGCTGGCTCAGAAAAATGGCGCTGGGGTTGCTCACTCCCTTGAGCCCTTTTTCGGTCATGGCAAACACGCCAATTTCGTTCACTGCGCCAAAGCGGTTTTTGATGGCACGCACCAGCCGGAACTGACTGTGCGTGTCGCCTTCAAAGTACAGCACCGTATCCACCATATGCTCCAGCACCCGCGGCCCGGCCAATGCACCCTCTTTGGTGACGTGGCCGACCAGCACGATGCACACGCCACTGGCCTTGGCCGCGCGCGTGAGGTGGGCCGCGCATTCGCGCACCTGCGCCACCGAGCCGGGCGCAGAAGTGAGTTGGTCGGAGTAAACGGTCTGGATGGAGTCGATCACCGCAATATCGGGCTGCGTGGCGTCCAGTGTCGCCAGAATTTTCTCCAGCTGAATTTCAGCTAACACCTTCACTTGGGAACGGTCCAGTCCCAGTCGGCGCGAGCGCAACGCCACCTGTGCGCCACTCTCTTCGCCAGTCACATACAGGGTGTTTTTCCCGGCACGCTGCAGTGAATCCAGCGCCTGCAACAACAACGTGGATTTGCCGATGCCTGGGTCACCGCCGATCAGCACCACGCCCCCTTCGACGATGCCGCCACCCAGCACACGGTCCAGTTCTTCATGCCCCGTGGGAGTGCGCTCGATGTCGGTGGCCTCAATGTCCGCCAGAACGGCTATCTCGGCAGTTTTTGCCAGCGATGCAAACCGGTTTTTTACGGGTGACGTACTCTCGGCGATTGACTCGATCAAGGTGTTCCAGGCACCACAACTGGGGCATTTGCCCAACCATTTAGGGCTGGTGCCACCGCAGTCGTTACAGGTGAAAACGGTTTTTTCTTTGGCCATGGCCAGATATTACTGTATGTATTTACAGTTTTGCCACTTGTCAATCAAAAGCTTGTCAAATCGGCTAATTCATTTAACATATTAAATAAATGAATGTTCCAGTCACCCCTTTCGTTCACCGCAACCTGCCGCGCCTGCTGTTGCAAGCTCGCGAGGCCGTCATGGCCCACACGCGCCCGTCCCTTCGCCAGCACGCCCTGAGCGATCAGCAATGGCGCGTATTGCGGGTGCTGGGTGAAAACGGCACAGTGGAAACGGGCCGGGTCGCGCGAGAAGCGTTCATCCTGGGGCCTAGTCTGACGGGGGTGCTCAACCGCATGGAACGCGATGGCTTGATCAGCCGCACCCGCGACCCGGCCGACCAGCGGCGCACCGTAGTAGAAGCCACTGAGCGGGGCCGCGCCCTGGTGGACACGCTGTCGCAAACCATTGAAGCGCACTACAACTGGATGGAAGAGACACTGGGCAAAGAGAAACTGGCGCAACTGTATGCACTGCTGGACGACGTGATTGAACTGGAGCAGACATGAGCACCGCCCAGTTCTTCTTGCCCACCGGCACCGTGTACGGAACCCTGCTGAACTTTCAGGGCGAGATGGATGCATGGACCCCGCAAATGAGCCAGGCACCCTACAAGGCCGCGCCACGCGCGCCCGTCCTGTACATCAAAACGGCCAATACCTGGAGCGCCAACGGCACAGGCATCACGCTGCCGGCTACCACACACCAGGTGGAAGTGGGGGCCACAATTGGGGTATTGATTGGGCCTCCAGTCCTTGTGGAATATGCGCAACCAGCTATTATTTCAATAGCGGGCTATGTCTTGATGAACGACCTGTCCATCCCGCATGCCAGCTTCTTCCGCCCGCCGGTCAAGTACAAATGTGTGGACGGATTCCTGGGTATTGGTTCGCAGCTGGTGTCAAATGCTCTGGCGGGCGATCCTGCTCGATTCAAGCTGGAAGTGCACATCAACGGCGAACTGCGCCAACGCATTGACTTCGCCCATCTGGTGCGCTCCGCCAACCAGTTGCTGGCCGACGTCAGCGAGTTCATGACGCTGCAACCTGGCGACATACTCATGCTGGGTTGCGACATTGGCCGCCCGCTGGCGCAGGCGGGCGACCGCATCGACATCCATGCGCCTGGCTTGCCCGCGTTCGGTACGCTGTCCAACACGTTGCTGCAGCCCCCGTCGCCCGTCGCACCCGCCGGGGTCTCAGCATGAAACACGCACGGGTTGCCTATGCAGGGGCCATTCACCAGGCCATTGCTCACGCAGACCAGTTGCAGCTGGCCGACGGGCGCGTCGTGTCACAGGACGCGGTGGTGTGGCTGCCACCGCTGTTGCCAACCCCGCGGCCCCGAACCATCCTCGCACTGGGCCTGAACTACGCCGATCACGCCAAAGAGCTGGCATTCAAGGCGCCAGAAGAGCCGCTGGTATTCATCAAGGGCGAGAGCACACTGATGGGCCATCGCGCGTTCACGCGTCGTCCGCCTGACGTGCAATTCATGCATTACGAGTGCGAACTGACCGTGGTGATCGGCCAAACTGCAAGAAAAGTGAAGCGTGACGATGCCTACGATTTCGTGGCCGGCTACACCGTTGCAAACGACTACGCCATCCGTGACTACCTCGAAAACTGGTACAGGCCGAACCTGCGTGTCAAAAACCGCGACACCTGCACACCGATTGGCCCGTGGCTGGTCGATGCAGCCGACATACCCAACCCGAACGCTCTGGCGCTTCAGACAACCGTAAACGGCAAGATCACGCAATCCGGCAACACACAGGACATGATTTTTGACGTGCCGTTTCTCATCGAATATTTCAGCAGCTTTATGACGCT
>ERZ795061.2347-NODE-2347-length-17470-cov-5.926845_pt1 | contig 17470 bp, 9 predicted proteins | sample MGYA00375145_ERZ795061 | MGnify/ENA primary metagenome ERZ795061 (study PRJEB30190, sample SAMN05720144) | anaerobic digester metagenome | isolation source: active sludge of municipal wastewater-treating anaerobic digesters | place: USA | collected 2014-12-22 ... | reverse complement strand
CTTCCGATCTGCGGTCAGAACAGTGACGCGATGCTGATGTTCGAAAAAGCTCTCGAACTCCAGGAAGACTACGTCGACGTCTACCAGAAGCTCGGCATGATCCATGCTTCGAACGAAGAATGGAAAGAAGCGAAAGAGCTGCTTGAAAAAGCCATTTCGCTCGAGGCCGAAAACTACTCGCTCTATAAAGAACTCGGCGAAGTCTGTGAAAAACTCGATGACGTTGCCGGCGCCATTGCCGCCTTCGAAAAAGCGCTTGAATTCAGACCTGGCGACCTCAACATCGTTTATCGCCTTGGGGCTCAGTATAAGCAGAAAGCCAACTTCGACGGCATGATCGCTCTCTACTCGAAAGCGGTTGAAGCGGCACCGAAAAACGCTCTGTTCTTCTTCGAACTTGGCGAAGCCTATCTGGGCAAAGGTGATCAGGGTGAAGCCGCCGCGAATTTCGAACAGGCTCTCAGCCTGAACGAAAACCTCATTGAATGCATTTATGCTCTGGGCGGTATCTTCTGGGCCAACCAGAACTACGAAAAGATGGTGCGCCTCTACAAGAAGGCCATCAACCGCTATCCAACCAACAGCCGGGCGCATTTCGAACTGGGCAAGGCTTATTACAAACTGCTCAAGGTCGGTGATGCGATCGATGAATTCAAAAAAGTCATCAATCTCGACTCGAACCATCAGGAAGTCTACCACGAGCTTGGCCGCCTGTATCTAGATAACGGCATGCTCAGTGATGCTGCGACAACTCTTGAGAAGGCCGTTGCCATAACTCCGGAAAACGGCGAAGCCTTTTTCCTGCTGGGCAAGGCTTACGAAGGCATCAACGAAAAGGGCAAGGCCACCGAAGCTTTCAAAAAAGCTCAGGGGCAGATGGAAGAAAACTACGAAGTTCTTCTAAAGGTCGGTGCAGACAATCTCGAAAAGGGCATGTTCGAACAGGCCCTCAAAGAACTGAAAAAGGCCTCAGAATTTGCCGAAGCCGGCTCTATGGTTTACTTCCTGCTCGGCAAGGCATACAATGGCCTCGGTAAAGGCGAAGAAGCAGCAAAAGCCTTTGAAAAGGCTGATGAACTCATGGAAAAAGAAGACTGAATGACAGAAAGTTATATAGAATATGATACAGCAGGTAAGGAGACAGGCGAATGATTAACCGCTGGGAAATCCTTCTGGAGAAGGGCCAGACATATTACGGGCTGCAGAATTATGCCAAGGCCAGCGAAGCACTTGAAAAGGTACTGGTTGAAAAGCCCGACCTGGTACCGGCCATGAAACTTCTGGCAGACTGCCATCAGAAGGCCGGGCGCAAGCCTGAAGCAATTGGCATGCTCGAAAAAATCATCAGACTGTCTCCGTCTGATGCCCCGGCGCTCAGCGCTCTGGGCACTCTCCTCATCGAAACCGGTCAGACAGACAAGGCCATCGAGATATACGACCAGGCAACACGGCTCGCCCCAGACGACAAGCAGCTGCAGTTTGACCTCGGCATGCTTAATCTGCAGAGAAACGCAATTGAAAAGGCCGAGAAGCATTTTTCCCGGGCCATTGAAATTGACAACCGCTTTGCCAAAGCCATTATCGAGCTGGCCCGCCTGAAAATAACCGCCAACGACATCGAAGGCGCAATTGCTCTTTATCAGCGCGCCATCGAAAGCGACTCAGAAAATGCAAGACTGCATTCTGAACTCGGCGAAGCTTACGAACTCAACGGCCAGTATAACGACGCGGTCATGGAATACAAAAAGGCCGAATATCTCAACCCCAATGATCCGGCTATTCATTTCAAGATCGGCAAAGACCTCGAATCGCGCGGCCGCTTCGAGGAAGCCCTTGAAAAGTATCAGGCGGTCAAAGAACTCGACAGCTCGAATGTCGAACTCTACTATCGCTGCGGCAAGCTCTATCAGCGCCTTGAAATGAGCGATGACGCCCTGCGCGAATTCGAAACCATTGCCCGCCTCAAGCCTGACTGGCTCGAAATCAGATATGAACTTGCCAATCTCTATGGTGAGCGCGGCCAGTTCGATCTTCAGATCAAAGAATATGAAGCGATTGCCGCACACGACACTTCATCTCCGGAAGTGATGAAGAATCTCGCCGCTTCTTACGCCGCGAACGGCGATCTGAACCGTGCCATCGAATGCTACAACCAGGCTCTGGCATCGGCCCCCGAAGACTTTGAAATTCTTGAACGCCTTTATGAGGTGGTTCAGGCTGGTGGTGACGCCGGCATGTGTCTCGAAGCAATTGAAGCTTTAAGCGTCGCCCACCCCGATGATCCCGATCTGGCACTGACTCTCGCCCGTGCCTACGGTGAAAAGGGCATGATTGAAGAAGCCAATGCGTATTACGTAAGAGTTCTTGAACTCGACCCGGAACGCACTGATATCAAGGGCGAACTTCGGATGATTTACCGCAGCAAAGGTATGGTTGCCGAAGAAATGGACGCCATCACTGCTCTGCTCGAGGTTGAGCCGAACAATATCGAACTGCTTTCTGACCTTCAGGCACTGCAACTTCAGGTTGGCCGTGAAAGAGACGCGGTAACGACTCTGTTGCGACTGCACCAGCTCTCGCCATCTTCAACGTGGCTGTCGATGCTCGGGCATATCTACCTGCGGCTTGGCTTCGTTACCGAAGCGATCACATCGCTGCAACAGGCCCTGCAGCTAAACCCGGAAGATACCTCACCGCACGAATCTCTGGCCGAAATTTACAAGCAGCGCGGCATGCACGAAGACGCCATCAGATCATACAATGTCATCATTCAGCGCAACCCCGACGACATAAAGGCACACCTCGCGCTTGGCGAACTCTACCACGAACTTGGCAGGGTCAATGACCAGATTGCCTCGCTGAAGCAGGCGATTTCTCTCGGCGCCAGCGACCCGAGACTGTTTCTCGAACTTGGCAGCCTCCTGCTCCAGGATGGCGACAGCGACAATGGTCTGGCTTACCTGCAGCAGGCAAAAGAACAGAGCGGCGGATCAGAAGAATTTCTTACCGGTCTGGTCGATATTTACCTGATGCATAATTTTCACCAGGAAGCTCTCAACGAGCTTGAAAGCCTCAGACAGCGCACGCCCGAAAACATTGAACTTTACCTGAAAATGTCGCGCATTTATCGCAGCCGGCAGATGTATGAAGAGGCCCTCGAAATACTTAATCAGGCGCGTATGGTCGCTCCCCAGGAAGTCGCGATCACGATTGAAATCGCCAGGCTTTATCTCGCTGCCGAAGATTATGCGAGAGTTATCGAGCTCCTTCAGGAAGCCAGACAGACCCAGCCAGGCAACGGTGAAATCAGCTCGATCATATCTGAAGCCTATGCCCGTTCCGGCGACCACGAAATGGCGATCATGGAACTCAAGAGTCTCATCAACAAAGATCGCGGTAATTATGACGCAAGAGTCCAGCTGGGTCGCGTTTATTCTATCAGCAATATGATAGACCAGGCGACCATGACCTTCAAAGACATCATTGCCGAGAGAAACGACCATGCTGTCGCACATGTTGAACTCGGGCGCATCTATATCAATATGGGCAAGGCCTATAATGATAACGGCATGATTGAAGCTGGTGTCAACGAAATCAGAACCGCCGTGACTCTCGACGATAAGTGTATTTCTGGCCACTTTGAGCTGGGTCTTGCCTACAATGATGCAGGCAGGCTCAACGAAGCTCTGGCGCAGTTCACGAGGGTTCTTGAGCTTGATCCACTGCACCAGCAGGGTAAGGAAAATTATCAGGCTCTCATCGACGTTAAGGTCAACAGCCAGGCCAACGAAGGCATCAAACAGGCCCGCATCTTTTCAGAACGCGGCATGTTCAAGAACGCCGTCATGGAATACGAAAAAGTTATCGAACTGCAAAGCCGCAACCAGACTGCCTGGTATGAACTCGGCAACCTTCATCTCAGTCTTGAAGCCTATGATCAGGCAATTGAGGCGCTGCAGAAGGCCAAAGAAATTGACCCGGAACAACCCGAAGTTTATGTTTCGCTGGCCACAACCTTTATCAGAACCGGTCAGCCCGACGAAGCTTCGATCGAGCTCCAGGAACTTCTGGGCATGTTCCCGACTCATTATCATGGTCTGTTCATGCTTGGTCAGATCTTCCAGGAGAAGGGCTGGGTCGATGAAGCCATCGAAAAATACCAGGCCGCCTGGGAAGTCGTTCCGACCGAACTCGAACCAATTCTTCAGCTTGGTATAATGTTTCGCGACAAGGGCGAGCATGAATCGGCCAGAGTATGGTTCCAGAGGGTTATTGAGATCGACGCCGGCAATATGACCGCATCTGATTTCTTTGCCAACCTGTCGGCATCGCAGCGCAGCCAGGAAATCGACGAAGCCTTTGCCAAAGCTGCCGAGGCTGAGAAGTCCGGCGACATCGACACGGCAATCATGCATTACGACAGCATCATAGACCTCGACAATCACAATCTCGATGCGAGATTCAAGCTCGGCACACTGTATGAATCGAAGAACATGTTCGATGAAGCGACTTTTGAATACGAACAGGCTCTCGCCGCCGACAGATCAGCACGCTACAAAGAACTTCCGCTGCGCCTGGGCAATCTGCACATCCGCAAGGGAAAAATTGTCGAAGCGGTCGACGCGCTCACACTTGCCAAAAAATATTTCCCGACCAATATCGACATTCGCATAGAGCTGGTAACCCAGCTGAAGTTCAAGGCTCTCAATAATTTTTCTTCGGCAGAAGAACTGGCGGATGTCTGCGCTTCCATCAGAAGCGCAGTTGAACAGGGACAGAATTTCTGTGACTGGCTGGAACTTGGCCTTTTCCTGTCGAAAGGTCTCGATCAGTCCATCGATGAAGAAGGCGCGATCACTCAGTCGATTGAATGCTTCGAAAAGGTGCTCGAACTCGACCCGGGCAATATTTTTGCGATGACCGAGCTTGCCAAAGTCTATCACCGCCGCAATAACCTGACAAACGTTGAGGCGATATACAAACAGATTCTTGAAAAAGACCCGGAAAGCGTTTACGTGCACCGCAAACTTGCTGATCTTTACCATTCTCAGGGCCGTTACGAAGAAGCTCTGTCAGAGCTGAGACAGCTCATAGAGCTCGATCCGGGCAATGGTGAATGTCACATGAAGATAATCGACATCAGCAAAGAAATGTTTTCCAAGTCGCAGGATCGCGACCGGCAGCTTCAGGCGATGCTCAAAGAATACCAGACCAGAGCAGAGAACAACCCCAAAGACCCGATGGCCAATTTCAGCCTTGGTTATGCCTTCATCACACTTGGTTCCGGCTTCACCCCGACCGAAGAAGAGCAGCAGAAAGCGGTTTATTACTTCAAGCTTGCCAACAGCAGTGACCCGAACAATCTCTGGCCTTACTGGGGCCTCAAGATTGTCTACAGCAAGCAGTCGATCAGCGGCAAACACATGTATGATGAAGCCATCGCCATCTGCCGCAAAGCCCTCAAGGTCGATGAAAACAATGCCAAAGCCCACTTTGAGCTTGGCGAAGCCTACAATGAAAATTACGACGTCAATATGAAGAACGAGGCAATGGCTGAATACCGCAAGGCAATCCAGCTTGACCCCAACTACATTGAAGCTCATTTCAGACTTGCAAGTATTTATCGCGTTAAGAACATGTACGATCGTGCCAGCGAAGAATACAACAAGGTTATTGAGCTTGACCCGACCGGTCCGCTCGCAAACGATGCGAAGCGCTCACTGGTTCATATCGAGCGCAGCAAGGGTGAAGCCTGATTCGTCGTTGAGTTGTGAAAATGGCGCCAGATACAACTGGCGCCATTTTTTTCATCATAAATTGGCATAGACAAAAAATAATCTCGACAAATTCCGGTCCGAATGTTGACAACCGCATTGCAGAGTTTTATTCTGAATCGTTCTTCTGTTTAAAACCACCACGAAAATCAAAGAGGAAACTCGCTGTGAAAATAATGTTCAGAATGCCCCGCAACCTGAGAAAATCCATCATTCTTGCCCTGCTTTTTTCTGTAATCTTCCCCTGGACCCTAATGGCAGAAGCCGTGCGGCAGGCTCCCAAAAACTCACTCAGCTACTTTCTCGAAAGCGAAGAAACGGCCAAAGAAGCAAATGCCCAGCCACAGGTTGCACAGGCTCCTCAGATAATCAAAACTCCCGAAAAAATCAACGCAGAACCGCAGCCCTTGCCCGGATTTGAAGTAGCACCACCAGAGCCGGCACCTGAAGAAAGAATCGATAGATTTGCTGCCGTAGAAGCGATTCGCGCAAAGCTCAGCGCCAGTGAAGCAAATGGCCAGCCCCAGACAAAAGATTCGGTTCCCCAGGAAATCGTGGCACCCAAAAAAGTCCATGAAAGCAAACCTGAAACAGTTGAGCCCGCAAAGATAGAAACTCCGGCACCGGCAATAACAGAAGTTCAGGCGGCCCCGGCCGTTGAACCTGAACAGATCAAAGTTCCCGCCCCAGAAACTGAAAAACTGGCAGCAGCAACGGAAGAATACGTGCCATTCGCCGGGGTTCTTGCGAGAATGCAGCAGAACAAAGATAAAAGAGCAGCCGAAGCCCAGAAGCTTGGCGTCGTATTACCAAGTCAGGGCGGTGACATCGCCACGGTTTCACCCAGCCTGAGCAAAATGCATCAGACAATCAGGGATATCATGAATCGCTGACAGATTAAGGGCAATAAACCGTCAGGCTGTCGAACGGCTTTAGTCTGATATTGTGGCGCGGGTCGCCCTGAAGAGCTGCAGCCAGATTTATCTCCAACCTGCTGTATTGCAGTTTTCCGTCAACCAGTTCGCGCCTGGCAAGCTCAAGCGCCAGATCGGTTTTTGTCGACCTGATGCCGCCGGCCATAACTATCACCTTTCTGATATCAGTATCCGCGTCGACCGCCAGTCGCCCAGGCCTGGCAACCATACCCTCCACCATTACGACCGGGTTTTCTGACAAGAATTTTTTGCTGAATAAAACCACCTTGTCACCGGGCCTGAGAGACATATCCGTCTTGTTGTCTCCGTTCACCAGTTGCCCGGGAACAAAGCTCAAAACCTCTTCATACGAAGAACCAGAAGTTTTTCGCAAAATTTCACCATAGTCAAGTGCCGTATCTTCTTTCAAAACTTTGCTGCCAAGAATTTCAGACAGCCTCAATCCCTCATTGTAGGGCACCATTGCTTCATGGCAATGTCCGGCAAGATAAACTTCCTCCGGGGCGATCAGGCACTCGGAAACCACGACCTCGTCACCATCGAGAAGTGCCACTGCCGGTATTCTTTCAGTCCTATCAAGTTGCATAGCCAGAAAAACGCGCCTATAACCGCCAATTTTTCTGAAAATCTGAATCTTGCAGGCCGAAAAAGGCTCCGAAAAACCACCGGCAAACTGCATCGCCTTTTCAAGAGTCATCTCCCCGGGCATCATTTCAAAAATTCCGACTCGCGAAGCTCTACCAGAGACTTTTATCAGAGGCCCGCCGGTCTGAACGGACACCACGTCTCCTTCCGCCAACTGAAAGCCAGAACCCGAACCTCCCGGAAGCAAAAAATTATAAAGATCAGCCTCAAGAACAGTTTTCCCCGACCTGTCGATTCTAATTTTTCGCAAACTGCCATTTATCGTGGGGCCGCCCGCTGCAGCAACTGCTTCGACGAGACTTACGGGAGCTGCCAGGTCGAATTCTCCCGGGCAATTCACCTCACCCATCACCAGAAAAGAAACCGACATGACTGCGGCAGTGGCCGAAGCATTTTTCTGGGTCTTTTCAAGCCTGCCAAGCTCCTCTCGCCCAAACACCATAGATCGATCAAGCGATTCACAGGACTGAAGCACAGAATCGGTCACAGCCTGGGCATACGCCGGCCCAACCCAGGCGTTTCCTGCGAAAAGCGGCAGAACGACAAACCCCAATAAGCCAGCCAGACCTGTTTTTTTCACGCTATCCTCCTGTAAAAAGCCCTAAAAATTAGAAGAACACACTCTATATCGACCCGAGCGACAAAGCCCCTAATAAACATTATTTTGATAAAAGCTAAATTAATCAATAAAAAATTAACATTATCACTAATAACAAAAAAACAACGCTCGTTATGGCAAGCCACTATCGGAATCATTTCACATTCGACTCCGAGACAGCATGCCTGTTCTGTGCCCCCCCCCTTGCATCGTTCAACCACTTGATTTCATTAAAGTCTACTTGCCTTTTTGTGGGCCCAAAGGTATTCTATCTGCGTATGAAATTTCACCTTATTTCGCTTGGATGTTCGAAAAACACGGCCGATTCTGAAAAAATTGCCGCACACATTGCTGCACATGGCTGGCAGTGGGTCGATCACGCCCATCTGGCTGATCTGCTCATGATCAACACCTGCGGTTTTATCAACGACGCAAAAGAAGAGTCATTGCGGGTAATAATGCAGGCGGTCGGGCAAAAAGAGCATAAACCCGATCAGAAGACAGCCGTATTTGGCTGCCTGGTGCGAAGATACCGCCAGGAAATTTCCTCTCAGATCCCCGAAATCGATTATCTTTTCGAATTTCTTGGTGAAGACGAGCTCGACACGCTGGTAAACTGCTTTGGCAAGGCAATCGCAACGCCCGATTTCAGCAAAAGCTGGAGATTTTTCACCCCACCCCACATCGGTATTTTAAAAATTGCCGAAGGTTGCAGCAATCGTTGCTCTTACTGCGCCATTCCAGGGATCAGGGGACCGTTTTATTCAAAAGATGAAAAGGCAATACTTGCCGACGCCTCCAGACTCGCTGCTTCCGGGGCAAAAGAAATCTGTATCGTCGCCCAGGACATCACAAGATATGGCACCGACCATGGCGGCAAATGCCGACTGGCGGATATCACCCGAAAGGTCTCGGCCATCCCAGAAATAGAATGGATCCGCCTGCACTACATGCATCCGCGCGGGCTGACAAAAGCACTGATCGACGAACTTTACAGCATTCCCAAAGTGCTGCCTTATTTCGACATTCCATTTCAGCATATCTCAGAGAGAATGCTCGAACTGATGAACCGGCACACAACCGCTGCGCATATAAAAGAACTGATCACGCATATCCGCAGCAGGTTTCCACAGGCAGCCATCAGAAGCACTTTTATCGTTGGCTTTCCGGGCGAAAAGAAAAAGGATTTTGACGAACTGATCGAGTTCATCGAAGAATACCCTCTCGATCGCGTCGGAGCCTTCATGTATTCAACCGAAGAAGGCACTGTCGCGGCAGAAATGCACCCAAAAGTTTCACAGCGCACCAAGCAGGCCCGACTCGACCAGCTGATGACACTACAACAGCTGATCATCGAAGAAAGAAACCGGAAATTAAAGGGTGTCGAGCTTGAAGTTATGGTCGACATGGTCGAAAAAGGCAAAGCCAAAGCCAGAACCATGTTCGATGCCTATGAGGTCGACAATTCGACCAGTATCGACAACGCAGCAAAGCTTCAGCCGGGCAATCTGGTGAAGGTTCGGATTCTCGATGCCGACGCCTATGATTTCAAAGCGGAACTGGCCGTATGACACTGGCTACCAAGCTCACTCTTATGCGTGTCGCCGCCATCCCCTTCTTTATGCTGGCCTTTTTTTTCCGGGCGCCGGGCGCCCCTCTTGAAGGTGACTGGGGTAAGGCTCTCGCCACGCTGATCTTTATAATTGCCGCCATAACCGACTATTACGACGGTTATCTGGCAAGACTTTACAAGGAAGTCACCACCTTCGGCAGGTTCATCGACCCGATAGCCGACAAACTTCTTGTCTCGACCGCCCTGATTGCCATGGTTGAATATCGCGAAATCACTCATACGGCGGCCTGGGTCGCCATTATCATCATTGCCCGCGAATTTGCCGTAACCGGACTCAGGCTGATATGTGCCGAAAGGGGTCAGGTAATTGACGCCAGCGGCGCCGGTAAAATCAAAACCACCTTTCAGCTGACGGCCATCATCACCACTCTGTGCTTTCTTACAATAAGAGTCTTTCTGTTGTCATACAATCAGCAGGCTTACCTTGAAATGCTGATGAAAATCTACTCCCCCGTGATTCAGGGCCTGATGATTCTCGCTGCCCTGGCTACGGTATATTCCGGCTATGATTACTTCAAAAAGAATTGGCACTTCCTGGACTAACAGTTCTGCCAGTGTCAGCACCATTAAACTGCTTGGCTCCTGCCTGGGCCTCGGCTACATAAAAAGAGCGCCGGGCACGTTTGGCAGTATTCCCGGGATTGTTCTGTTCCTGCTCACCCGCAACCTGCAGACCTGGGTGCAGATTCTCGTTTTCATGGGTTTCTGCCTTTTTGCCATCGGTATAGCCGAAAAAATCGAAAAAATAGACCGCAGCAAAGACCCGGAAGAAGTGGTTATCGATGAGGCTGCCGGCATGTGGCTGTCACTTTTCCTGATATGGGATGCCAGCATTCTGACAATTCTCGTCGGCTTTCTGCTGTTTCGCCTCTTCGACATACTAAAACCCTTTCCGGTAAATCTGTTTCAAACCTTCAGGGGTGGAACCGGAATTCTGGCCGATGATCTGGCAGCCGGCATGTTGACTAATTTTATTCTCAGAATCCTGTTGCTGCGCGGTATTCTCTGATTACGGCATTACAGCTGCTCAGGCACAACAACTGACTTTTTTATTGCCCATTCCCCACACCATTCACACAGGAAGGCTTTCACCATAAACCGTTACGCTTTAAAGATCTCTCCCCCACTCTATCGCTTTTACAGAATTTTTGCCTGAGATTCGGGTATAAAAAAACAGCCACCCGAAGGTGGCTGTTTTTTTATACCTTTATCAGAAGGTGATCGGCTGATCTACAACCGGAACAACGTCGGCACCGATTACAGTTACGTAGCCTTCAGTCATTTCTGCGGGCATGGTAACTACGGCTTCACCGTTGTCATTGGTGGTAGCAGTGCGAACATTTTCAACACCGCTGGTGTAAACGCTGACGCGGGCATTGTTTACGGCTTTGCCGGCTTCATCGCGAACGTTAACGGTTACAGTTACGCCATCAGCATTGCGAACGGCTCTTGATTCGGCGGCGAGAGTGATCGGAGCTTTGAAACGAACGTTCATAGTACCATCACCGTAGAGATGCCACTGTTCAAACATCATGACGCCGGATTTCTTCGGGTCAGTGGTGTAGAGTTCGAGGCCCTTCATGATACCGTTGATGAAGATACCACCGGTGGTTTTGTATACTTCATTGGCGATAGAAACTTTGTTCATTTCAGCCTGAACATGGATCGGGGGTACCCATTCCATATTAGTGGTAGCACCGGCGTAAGAAACAGCACCGGCCGGATTTTCAATGTCACCAGCGCGCATCCAGGCTTCGCCGAAACCGGTGAAGTTTACGAAGCGACCGTTAACGCAGGCTACGTCCCAGATTACGGGCATGGCCCAGCCGTTTTTCAGTTTGGCAGCGTCGCTGTTGCTGAAGCGGGTTGTGCCCCAGCTGGTACCGGAACCGTGGCCAAGATAGTTGATCAGGCTGACGCCTTCGTTCACAGCAGCAGTGACCATGGCAGCGGTTGCGCCCGGATCATAAGCTTTTACGATGTCGGTGAACATTTTGCCAAGAAGAGTGGTGCGAATTCCTTCGATGTAGGTAGCATCGGTCGGATTGCCTTCGGCTGAACCGATACCAAGGCCTCTGGTATACCAGGCTTTGTTGGTGGTCGGGAAACGTTCGTAGTTTACGAATTTGGCGACCTGATAGGCAACTTCTTTTTCGGTGTTGGCTGACAGGCGGCTGATGATTGCATCCGGAACATGGTCGTCACCGATGAGTTTCACGTAGCAGGGGTCAGAATCGGCGCGTTCTTTAACGCCTTTGTTGGTCGGGATCTGTTCGGCATCGCCAACCAGCATGACGTGGGTCAGGTTGCCCTGTTTGAATTCTTCGCTGATGAAAGTCTGAACGTCGGTGTTGGTTTTGCCAACTTCGCTCATCGGAACGATCTTCACGTCGATACCACATTTTTTCTTCCATTCGATGAAAGGCTTCATGGCAGCCATGAAAGGATCATGGGCGATGATAAGCAGGCGGCCGTTTTCATCGAGGCGGGGCAGGCGGCTGGTGGCCTGTTTGTAGTTGACGAAAGTGTTTTTGTAGATCGGTTCGAATGACTTGCTGATCGGAGCCAGCTTGGTCATCGGGTTCTTAGAGATCTTTTCATCAGCAGATACTGATACGCGGATCTTTTTGTGAACTTTGATCTGGTTTTTGGCGGGATTGTACTGAACCGGGTTTACAACCAGGTTAACGCCGCGAACTTCACGAAAGATGAAAGGTTCGCCCATCTTGACCATATCGGCTTCAGTCGGATACCAGGCGTCTTTAGCATATACTTCGCCGAAATTGTAAGGAACGCTGTTCGGGTCGATATTGCGGGTGAAGTTGCCTTTGCTGGGCACGATGCGGGCATCGAGGTTGATGATTTCAGATTCGATGCTGTTTACCTGGAAAACAGGGCGGCGGGCCGGATCTACCATTACCATTGCGGTGTATCTTGGCAGAGTCGGAGCATCTTTGTCTGAAGAGAGAGATGCTTCGGGGGCGGTGATTTCGAGAGCCTTGGCGCCAAGAACCTGAGTTTCGGCAACATTGACTTTCGGACATTCAATGTCAAGAGTGGTTGCATAACCACGTGAACTGCTGACAGAAATACCGGCTGCATAGGCAGAACCAGCGCTCATCAGACAAAAGGCCAAGAACATGGTAGAAATTCGTTTCAAGCTTCTTTCCTCCTGGTTACTTATGATACTTACTAAGCTTTGTTCTTAGGATTATACGGTTTGGTACATAAAGGCGCAAGGGGCAAAACAAAAAAAGTTTTTTGCATCACTCTGCTTTCCAGGCAAAGAAAAAACTGGCTCTGTCAGCCAGTTTGGGGATCTTTTTATGGTTGTCTCGGTACATTTTTTTTGTAACGGTTGGTTTATTTTTTTTTACGGCAGCGTGGGCCGGGTTATTTTTCACCGGGTCGGCGGCGGCGGCGGCGACGTGTTTTTCTCGTCATTGGCGGCGGTTCCTGCTGCAGAACCGGCAAAATCTCTTCGGCAAGAACTTTTACCTGCCACTGGTGCAGTATTTCGCTCTGTTGCAGTTCCCCGAGAGTTTCTGGCCTGATTCTGGCCAGGTCATACAAGGCATTGGTTGGAGCCAGAACAGAAGCAGGTATCTGCATCTCATTAGCGATAGCATCGCGAATTTCGCGCAACGACTTGGCTATCTCACCTTCCCAGGAGTTCAGAAGTTCGTGCCGGTCTCTAGGTTTGAAGGGCTTGTCAAGACCAGCAAGCTCCGCTTCAAGGCCGGTTCTGATCGCGGCCTGCAGCTCGCTGCCGTAGCGGTTGAGAAAATCCCGGCCAATGGCCTTGATCACATTCAAACCAGAAATGGTTCTTGGCATCTGCCTGGCAATATCAATTAAAGCCTGGTTGCTCAGCAACATGAAAGGTGCGCGGTCCAGACGACGGGCAACTTCCTCGCGCAGATTCCAGATTTCTCTGAGAACGGCGACCGATCTTGGCGACAACCTCGACGAACCCTTGATTCTGAAGGCGAATTCATCCTGTTCGTGCGGCTGCGCTTCGCGTGCCTGGCGGGCAATATACTCACACTCTTCCATCAGCCACTCATATCTGCCAAGGTCTTTAAGTTCTCCGGCCATTGCATCGTAAATGGGCACAAGGCACACCGCGTCGAGCAGGCCGTATTCTTTCATGGCAGTTGTCAGCGGCCGGCGTGACCAGTCGCAGCGCTGCAGTCTCTTATCGAGAGTGAATCCAAGATATTTTTCGGTGAGCGACCGCAGGCCGAGTTCATGCATACCCAGCAGTTCTGCAGCTTTACGGGTATCAAACATTACCGGAATGTATATTTCCAGATCTCTGGCGAGCATGGAAATATCGTAGTCGCCGCCATGAAAAACCCAGAGGCAGGAGCTTTTCGTTGCAAACTGCTGAAACGGGCTGAAATCATTGATTTTTTGCGGGTCAATAATGGCTGCTTCACTGCGGGTGGCAATCTGAATAAGATTAACCCGGGAATAATAGCGATAAAACCCTGCGGATTCAATGTCTACAGCGACAATATCTTCGCCCTGAGTTCTGGCGAAAAAGCCGGCGAGCTCTTCTGTGTTTTCTATGACTTTTGCGTTTTCAATAAAAGGCTTGGGGTCGAATTCAATTTTCATCAGTGACCTGTTGCGTGATTCAGATAGACAATAATTATCACAACTACATCGGATTCAGCAGCATTTTTTTTGCAGCAGCGAAAAAAAATACGACTTATTTATGGGTAAGAATATACCTGCCATCCCAGCCTTCGGGGGGTGGGTTATCTTTATATTCCTGACAGCGATGAATATAGGTGGCGCTCGGTCCGTCGTCGGGCCAGCGGGCAAGAATCTCCTCAAAAGTGGCTATCGCTTCATTCCAGTGGCGGTCAAGATGCAGCTGGATGGCGCGATCATACAGTTCGATCAGCTCGAACCAGCCCGGCGGCTCTTTTCCCTTTTCGCTAACGAGTTCAAAAACCTTTACCGGTTCTTTTTTACCTTTAACCGCGAGAAAATCGAGGAATCTGGCCGACACGACATGCTTTGCCCGCTGATAAACGGCATCACTGATCATGAGGGCGGTGCCGTATTCCTTGTTCGCACCCTCGAGACGTGAAGCAAGATTGACGCCATCACCCATACAGGTAAAGTTCATCTGAGCCTTTTGTGAACCCATGTAGCCAACAACAACATCAGCGGTGTTCAGGCCGGCACGCGCCGAAACCTTTGGCAGACCTCGTTTCGCCCAGCCAAGCTGCAGCTCATGAATTTTGCGCTGCATTGCCAAGGCGCACAGGCAGCCTCGCACCGCATGATCTTCCTGTTTACGCGGGAAATTCCAGAAGGCCATTACCGCGTCGCCGATGAATTTATCGAGAGTGCCGCCGTATTCAAACAGCAGATCGGTCATTGCCCCGAGATATTCATTGAGCAAAACGACCAGTTCTTCTGGTGTCAGTGCCTCGGAGATCGAGGTAAAGCCGGCAACGTCCGAAAAGAATATGGTCAGCTCAACCTTGTCGCCACCCGGCCTTACCAGTTCGGGATTGTCGAGCATATACTGAACGACATCCGCCGCCACAAAGCGCGAGAACATTTCTTTGGTGGATTGAGCGCGGGCCCGCTGGCGCAGATAGTTCGTCAGAGTGGCCAGGGCCCAGATGGTCGGGTAGCTGATGACCAGCGATGAGAAATTGAACATCTGCCTGGCAATATGATAAGAAGAATAGGCGTGCCAGAAGGAACCGGCAACGAAAGCAGCCATCACAAAGGCCCCCGCCACCGGCGACAGAATGTCGAGCAGAAAACCGAGCAGGAGAGTTGAGATCAGCAGAGCAATGACAGTATGAATATACGAAGGGTGCCTGAGGTAGCGCTGCTCGGTGATATTGAGGATAGCGTTGGCATGAATTTCGATACCCATCAACGGCTCTTTCTGGACAGCAAAACCAGAATCATAGGTGAGCGGCGTCGGAAAATAGTCGAAGTCACTGACTTCGAAAGGCCCGGCAATGGCAACTTTTCCACCTTTGCCGGCACCTATTGAGAGAACATTTCTGTTGGCGAATTCCGGTCTCAGCTTCGGCTCTTCCGGATATAGAATTGAAAAGGAAGCTAGAGTTTCGGGAGTGAAGCACTCAAAGAAAGAAAACGAAGGAATTGCCGGAATTTCGAAGCGCCCCCTGGTAGTGGAGCCAATAAAATCGAGCAGCATTCGACCATCTGAATTGACCGGTATCCTGAGGTCTTTTATAACGAGAAAACCTTTGAAGCGGCCGGCAACAACGTCATCATAGATCTGTTCCAATTCAGCACGCATTGCCTCGACATAGCTAAGCTTTTCGCCCGGCTTTCTGGCATCCAACAGATACATTGCCATCATGAGACTGAAAGTCGGATGCAGCAAACCCTCTTTTTTATCCGGCACAAAAAGGGGAACTTCAGTAACGTAGCTTTTGTTTCCGGCGGCAATATCGATAAATGCGACCCCAGCCTTGCCCTTCACAAAAAAGGGATCCGGCAGAACCTTGTTCAAGACCAGCTGTTCATCACTAACCTTGCCATAGCTGGTAGAATTGCCGACATACTGGTCAAAACCGGTTTTTCTTGTGTGCGCCGCCAGAACAATCGGAGCCTGCGATTTTTTAATTGCCTGTTGTAGAACGCCATCTGTTTTTCGATCCTTCAACCCCTGAAGAACGAAGTCGAAACCAATTGCCGAAGCTGGTTCAACGATGAATTCCGAAGCAGAACCCTTTATTAAGCCAATGAATCTCATATTAAAAACAGTTCCGGGACGCGGAAAAAAATTGAAATCAAGTCTGACTTCAAATCGACCAAGAGAAGCAAAAAGCTTCTGCCAACGCTCAAGCAGTAAAAACGTAGCGCGGTATTTTTCAGGTATTTGTTCCGGTTCGACTCTGTTTTTAATACAGGCTAAAAGTTCAGGGTCATTCCAGTTAACCATCATCGTTGGCAGAATGAGGGGTTCTTTACCTCCGGCCAAAGCCTTAAAAATACTGTGATTCATCGGCGGCCAGGTTCGCCCCTCAATTTTAACAAGACTTGTAAAGCCGGGGTGATCAGGATTGTTTTTGAAAAACTCTCTTATGCGGGTATTGGCAATGCTTCCACGACTTGCGTCCAAACTCATTGATGCCGGGCTGAAAAAAACATCCCAGTCGCAGTATGACAAGGAAATCGGCAACTCTTTCAAACCTTGAAAGAAACCAAAGTGTATCCGTAACAGATCCAGGCTTACATCTTTATCAGCCAGACGCCCAGAAACCGCCTGCGGCTGACCGAGCAGTCTAAAAAGAGAGGCAAATTCCGCCCGATCCGGATTCTTTCCGATAAGAGAAGAAGTTACTTCGTCCTTTTTAATTACCAACAATTCTCTTGTTGGCTCTTTGGGTGGCTTATAACCAAGCTGAAAAACAATAGCATTGAGAGCAGTGTCGATATTATTCAGAAAACCTGCCAACATCAAGAGCATTGAAACAAGGAAAACAATGCCGCCATAAAGCAACCCGGTATGTCCCCCCTGCCCGGTTCTCTTCCTGGTGAAAAAATTCTTTATGCCTTCAAGAAAAACTCTGATGTTCATCGGGACCTCTCAAAGTCAGCTGCGGAAGATGCGGTAGTCCATTTCAGGAAAAATATTATCTCGGTTTTCGACTTCCCGCAGCCAGTTTTCATTAATGCGGTCGTTGACAATATCTTCATACAGCTTGTTGAAGCGAAAGGTATGGTCGCGTGTCCGCTTGTGGGCATATTCAACCGTTGTTCCTGTTTTCATGATAAAAGCCCAGTCAGACGATTGCAACAGCATGAGCTCGCGGGCAGCCTGATTCAGAGCCCGTAATCGCAGCCCCTCGGATTCGGGGAAACGGTCTGC
>ERZ795061.2346-NODE-2346-length-17471-cov-6.313275_pt1 | contig 17471 bp, 14 predicted proteins | sample MGYA00375145_ERZ795061 | MGnify/ENA primary metagenome ERZ795061 (study PRJEB30190, sample SAMN05720144) | anaerobic digester metagenome | isolation source: active sludge of municipal wastewater-treating anaerobic digesters | place: USA | collected 2014-12-22 ... | reverse complement strand
AGATGGAAGAGAGTGACTGGAGTTCAGACGTGTGCTCTTCCGATCTGGTTTGGCAGCAGCCGTTGCAGCAGCGGCCTTGGCATTGCCCATCGCATTTAATGCCGAACCAGCCTTGAACCATACAATTTGATTCTTATTGTAGGTATGATTAACAATAATCGAATCATGGCTACCATCGCTGTGGTGAATCACCAACGTAAGGGGCTTATCAGGACTAAAGCTGGTGAGTCCAACAATATCAAACGAATCGTCTTCCTTGATTTTGTTGTAGTCTTCTTTGTTGGCGAACGTCAATGCCAGCATGCCCTGTTTCTTCAAATTTGTTTCGTGAATACGGGCAAAAGATTTTACCAGGATGGCTCGCACACCCAAATGCCGTGGTTCCATAGCGGCATGCTCACGTGAAGAACCTTCGCCATAGTTTTCGTCTCCTACTACAATAGAACCAACACCTTGGGCTTTGTACGCGCGTTGCACTTTCGGAACTTCATCGTATTGGCCACTTAGTCCATTCTTAACGCTGTTGATCTTCTCGTTGAAGAAGTTGGTAGCACCAATCAATAGGTTGTTAGAGATGTTATCCAAATGTCCACGGTATTTCAGCCACTTTCCAGCCATGGAGATGTGATCGGTTGTACACTTTCCTTTTGCTTTGATCAACAAGCGTAACCCTTTCAGGTCTTTGCCTTCCCATGGTTTGAAGGGCTCGAGTAGCTGCAGTCGGTCGGAGGTAGGGCTTACCTTAACTTGAACTCCGCTGCCATCTTTGGCAGGAGCCTGGTATCCTGGGTCTTTTACATCGAACCCTTTCTTAGGAAGCTCGTCACCAGTTGGGGGGTCGAGTTTTACCTGCTGACCTTGTTCGTTTGTTAAGTAATCGGTAAGCGGGTTGAAATTCAGATCTCCGGCAATAGCCAAAGCCGTTACTAACTCTGGCGATCCTACAAAGGCATATGTGTTTGGGTTGCCATCATTGCGTGACTGGAAATTTCTGTTGAATGAGTGAACGATCGTGTTCTTCTCTTTCCTGTCGGCACCTACACGCGCCCACATGCCGATGCACGGGCCACATGCATTAGCAAACACTTTGGCTCCGATCTTATCAAAGGTGCTGATAAAGCCATCGCGTTCGATGGTATAACGCACTTGTTCTGAACCTGGGGTAATCGTAAATACTGCCTTGGTTTTCAGGCCTTTATCGGCTACTTGTTTAGCTAAACTTGCTGCTCTGGCAATATCCTCATACGATGAATTGGTACACGAGCCAATCAAGCCTACTTCAATCTTTGTTGGCCAGCCATTTTTGGCGGCTTCTTCTTTCAGTTTAGAAATAGGGGTTGCCAGATCCGGGGTAAACGGACCGTTGAGGTGCGGCTCTAAGGTTGATAAATCGATTTCAATTACCTGATCAAAATACTTTTCGGGATTTGCATAAACTTCCGGATCAGCCGTAAGGTCGGCCTTAATTTTATCTGCCATCTGTGCTACTTCAGCACGACCAGTGGCAATCAAATAACGACTCATAGAGTCATCATAACCAAAGGTTGAGGTGGTAGCACCAATCTCGGCACCCATATTACAGATCGTACCTTTTCCGGTGCAACTCATAGAAGTTGCGCCTTCTCCAAAGTATTCAACAATAGCACCAGTTCCACCCTTAACTGTAAGAATACCAGCTACTTTAAGAATAACATCTTTAGCAGAGGTCCAACCATTTAATTTGCCAGTAAGCTTTATACCAATCAGTTTCGGGAATTTCAGTTCCCAGGCCATGCCAGCCATTACATCAACGGCATCAGCACCTCCTACACCAATAGCCACCATACCCAGCCCACCGGCATTTACTGTGTGAGAGTCAGTACCAATCATCATTCCACCGGGGAAGGCATAGTTTTCCAATACTACCTGGTGAATGATACCAGCACCGGGACGCCAGAAACCAATACCATATTTATTCGAAACAGACGATAGAAAATCAAAAACTTCCTTGCTCTCAGAATTAGCCACTGTTAAATCATCTTTGGCTCCTACTTTAGCAGTAATCAGGTGGTCGCAATGCACGGTAGAGGGCACAGCCACTTTGGGCTTGCCAGCCGACATGAACTGTAACAAAGCCATTTGAGCCGTGGCATCCTGCATGGCCACACGGTCGGGAGCAAAATCTACGTACGATTTGCCCCGGCCAAAGTTCTCCAACTTCTGGTCGGCATGAAGGTGCGCATAAAGGATTTTTTCAGATAGGGTGAGAGGTTTGCCAACCACCTTTCTGGCTTTGGCAATACGGCCGGGCATCGCTGCATATAGGGCCTTGATCATGTCTAAGTCGAATACCATAAATCGATTGTTTAAGAGGCTCTAAAGTAGCAAAAAAAACAAGAATTAGGCGTTGGGACTTAGGAAATAGGCATTGGGTATAAGGGTTTAAGATTGTTTGAAGCTAATTCCGAATGCCCAATACCTGCATTACTTACTATTAATGTAATTCAGGAACTCGCGCTTAACATTTTCATCTTCAAATTTACCACCAAAGAAGGCGGTGCCGGTTTTGCTATTCGTGTCGCCTACACCTCGAGACGCCACGCACATGTGGTTGGCATCCATTACTACACCTACATGCTCGGTGCCGAGAATACGCTGCAACTCTTTACCGATTTGTACTGTTAAACGCTCCTGTACCTGCGGGCGTTTAGCAAAATATTGAACGATACGATTGATCTTTGATAAGCCGATCACTTTACCACTACTGAAATAGGCAACGTGTGCTTTACCATAGATAGGAACAAAGTGATGCTCACAATGGGAATAGAAAGTGATATCTTTTTCAACGAGCATCTGGTCGTACTTGTATTTGTTTTCGAACAGACGCGCCACTGGACGATTCTTTGGATTCAAACCACTGAACACCTCTTTCACATACATCTTGGCGACTCTACGCGGGGTACCATTAAGGCTGTCGTCCGTAAGATCAAGACCGAGGATTTCCATAATCTCGCGAAAGCGTTTTTCGATCTGTTCTACCTTTTCGTCATCGCTGAGCTCGAAGGCATCATCGCGCAGAGGTGTGTTCCACGAAGTGATGATGTGGTCATCATCAAAGTCTTCATCTAACGGTTTAATGGGCCGGATATTCAACGAAATTTCTTTCTGTCTCATACAATTTGACTTTAAGATCGTACTGGTTATCAATTTGCTGCCTCAATATCCGCCAGATCACAACTGCAATATTCTCAGCTGATGGGTTCAGGTTTTTAAAGTAGGAGGTATCTAAGTTTAGGTTTTTGTGATCGAAGTGTTTAAGTACATGCTCTTTAATAATATCGCTGAGCGCCTTCATGTCAAACACATAGCCGGTTTCCGGGTCGGGAGTTCCCACTACTGTAACAACCAACTCGTAATTATGCCCGTGATAATTTGGATTGTTGCACTTGCCGAATACAGCATCGTTCTTTTCATCCGACCAGGTCGGATTGAATAGTCTGTGTGCGGCATTGAAATGTTCCTTACGGGATACGGCTACTTTCATGTACACCTATACAAACCATTTCCAGGTAAAATGGTTCAGAATTAATTTCTCGCTTAGAAGTTGGACATGGAACGATCGTGGAAGTTAAACGTTGGCATGTCAAGGCCAAGGAATAGCTCATGAGTCGAGAATGAAGTTCCAACGGAATTGTTAGTTGGAATTTCAAAGGTGTACCCAAACTTTAATTTCTCGGCTAACCGTGCCTGAACCTGTACTCCATAGGTATTGAAGTTACGGGTAAAAATACCGGCTGCATACTTTTCGTTGAAACTCACGTTGAAGTTTAAATCAACCGACACGGGTGAGCCGCTAACTCCTCGTAATAGCACGGAAGGTTTGAAACGTATATTTTCATTGAGATAATATACATACGATCCGAACATATAGAGTGTGCGATTGTATAATTGAAATTCCTGACCACCCTCGTCAATGGTCGTATTAAGCAGACGCGGGATAGAAAGACCGAGCAGATACTTTTCACTTTTAAGGATGATGCCCGCACCTACATTTGGTTTGGTAACATTTTCATTTTGAAGAAAGGCGGGATCCCCCGGGTCTGCCAGGTTAAGGTCACTCACGTTATTTCTGAAATTGATTACGCCCGCCTGCATACCAAAACTGAAGGTATTGTTTTCATCGAGAGGTAGTTTATAGGCAAATGCTGCCTGAAATTCGGTGTTCTTGGTATTTCCTATCTGGTCTTGCAATACCAGCAACCCGGCACCAATTTTATTATCGAGCAGAGAGATATGAGTGTTGAAGTTAAATGTGGTAGGATTACCATCAAAACCACCCCACTGGTTGCGATAAGAAATAGAGGCATTGTATCGGTTGTTCAAGCCAGCATAGGCCGGGTTGATCGTCATCGGGTTATTGATGTATTGCGCATACAACGGATCTTGCTGTGCAAAAGCACCAGCAGCCACGAGTGTAAAAGCAAAGGCAGATAGAATTTTTTTCATACTCATTTCTTAATGGTTAAATATCCCGTTAACTCTTCGCGTCCACTTGTAAATTCAATTCGATAGAAGTAAACCCCGGAGGGAAGTTCATTTCCATTATTGTTTTTTCCTTCAAAGCGGTTGGTGTCGTTATCGTAGTTATCTACCTCAAACACCTGGTCGCCCCATCGATTAAATATAGTCACTTTATTTTGAGGTTCCAGTATGGTAATGTTGCCAATCTGGAAGTATGGATTGCTTGCATCGCCATTCGGTGAAAATCCATTGTAAACGACAATGTCACCGACCACATCAACCGTAACGATGGACGTGGAGCAGGCCCCGATAAGGTCACAAATCTCCACTGTAAACTGATCCTGACCAGAAAAGCTACGGCCTGAGTAATCTACTTTTACAACCAGCCCAGTTACTGTATAAGGAGCACCACTGGCAGGTCCCTGAATGACTTTGAATGAAGATGCATCGAGGTTGTTATTGGGATCGCTGACCAATGCGGTAAAATCAATATCGACAGAGTTTCCAATGCCAACAATAGCAGAAGGTGCATTGATGACAGGTGCTTGATTAGGATCAGGGAAAGAAACCTGAACAGCCAATACACCTGGAATAATACTTGTAAGGTCTTGATCGAGAGCATTGAACGTAATAGATCGGTTAAGGATTACATCCTTCGTACGACCAGAAGGTTTTCTTCCGCTGGTGGTGGGTGGCATACCGATGAACTCATAGGTAACTGATCTTAACACTTGCTGATAAATGTTAACCGGAGCAAGACCGGTTAATGTCAGCACTCCGGTAGTTGTATTAAAGGATCCGGTAATGGCCTCAAGACCTTCCTGTTCGGAGTAAGAAAGTACTTCATCACCGGGCCGGTAATTAGTGATTGCAACAATAGCGCGGGTGATTAAATCACTGTCTGAATCGGCTAATGTAAGGGTTGCATCTAACACCACAGCACCAGAAGCCGCTGCAAAGTTCAGCGATGTTTTAACAACAACATCAGGAGCTGGGTTGTCATTTTCGTAGTAAGAAAACTGACCAATATCTGTACCAAAAATTAAATCAAGATCGCCATCGCCATCGAAATCATAAAAGTTGGGATATATATTATTAGAATTTTCAAAGATATCTTTTAGGGGATTGTTTGTCGCAAGGATCAGGTCCCCGTTTAGATTGGTATAATTGGTTTCACGATATTCAATAAATTCAGGATCGGCAGGAGTTCCGACATTCTCGTAATACCAAATGTTACCATACTTACCGGTAATAATATCAAGGTCGCCATCATTATCGAGGTCGAGTAATTTAGGATTGGCACCAAAATAAGCATCACCGTAAAAACCTGTCTCCCAAGTTGGCTGAGCTGTAAATTCGGGGTTTCCAGGTTCGCCTACATTTTCAAATGCAGTTAAGTGGTTAGGTGAAATACCCAAAATGATGTCCATCAGTCCGTCATTATTCAGGTCACCTAGATCCAGATCCAATTCCTCGAATGGACTCGTTCCAATAAAGTCAAAAGGGTTGTCTGTACCAATACGTTCCACGTAAGTTCCATCCACATTTTCAAAGTATTGAACTCCTCCTATAGGGCCAAAACTATAATCATTATAAGCAACAACAAGATCTGCGTCTCCATCACTGTCAACATCCGATACTTTAAGTTTAGCTCCTCCTTTAATTTGCAGATCTGCAAAGGGATTGAGAAGTTGATCAGTTACTTCAGAAAAAGCACCACCTGTATTGATAAACAACTTTGTGTTTGTGAAGGGTTTTGTTACATAACATTCACAACCGTAATCGAAGTAGGAGTAATTTCCGCCTCCGGAAGTTAAGATATCAAGGTCTCCGTCTTGATCAATGTCGGCAAAGGATGAATTAGCATCATTTCCTAAGTCAATGCCATCCACAGGGCTTTCTATTCCTTCTTTTAGTTCTAAAACACCAAGGCCTTTATTTTCATAATAAAATAGAACGCGAAGATCATAGTTATTACCATAGTTATTATAGAGATTATAACCCAAGGTTACATCCAGGTCTCCATCATTGTCTAAGTCAGCAAACGTAGGGGTGAGGGCGTCATTAAAATAATCGGGAAGATTTTGATTAATCTCGTCAAACGGATTTCCCAAGGAACTTCCTGGGTTGGCTGCATTAGGAATCCACGGCCCGCTTTGGTTTGGTTGATTATTCTGACTTGTGAATACGCCATTATCATTTCTGAAATAGATGATCTCATCATAAATTCCAATAAATGCATCCAGGTCGCCATCCTTATCAAGATCTGCAAAGCTTATGGGGGCGGTATAACTGTAATTGATATCATTTACTGAATTCGTGAGGCTGTTTGTTTTTCGTTCATATACTGGCGCAGTTTTGGTGCCGATATTTTCGAAATATTGGAGTTGCAAGTAGCTTGTTGAAAAATCATAATATCCACCTACGTATAGATCGGTGTCACCATCACCATCCATATCCACAAAGGTTGGGTGTGCATATCGAATCGTACCGAACTTAACTCCATACGTATCTACAAAGGGATTGTTCGTGTCATCTAACTCAAAGTTAGGATCGGTGGCAGTGCCATTGTTCCTAAAGAAAAAGAGTTCCCCAACGTAAGAGGGATACTTGTAGTCATCGTTACCAACCAACAAGTCATAATCTCCATCTGCGTCTATATCTGCGAAGGCAGGAACAAAGTCTTTGCCAGAGGTAGTTGAATTTACGTTAGTAAATGGATATCCGGTTTCCCCCCAAAGTATTTGCTGATAAAATGGATTATTTTTAGTTCCTATATTTTGGAAATATTGAATTTCATCGTATTTACCAACTACTAAATCGAGATCCCCATCACCGTCCAGGTCGACATATGTAGGATTGGGCCTTTGCATGTAGGGCAGGGGCGGTGGTAGTGGATTATCAGGGTAGTTTCTTGTAAAAGGTCCAAGAGTGGATTGAGCTTGTACGGGTGTTGTGCTAAGCAATAGGCCTAATGCAACACCAGCCCCCACTAACTTCAACTGGGTTCTCAATTGAAGAACGCGTTTTCGCAACCGCTCTATCTTATTTAAAATCTGACTTTGTTTTCTCTGCGTAAATTGACTGAATTGCCCACTTGCAATATTTTTATCAAGTCGTCTTTTGAATTTGACGTACTTAGTGCTGACCGACTGATAAATCTGGATGAGGAGGGTGTTCATCTAGTAATAGTTGCACGTAAACTATTTACGCACTTTAAATATAATAAATATGATTTATTTAGCTGTATAATTCAATGAAATTTTGAACCATTAGTGTGAAATCTGTTACTGATTATTCATTTCATCTGATTCAAGGCCCCATTTCCAGCGAAATCGGAAGTGAAGTGATTAAGCTCTGGACGGAGAGTGCCGGGTTATCTGCTGGGATAGCTGCACAGAGACTTAAAGAACTTGCCCTTATTTTGAAAGATAAATCGGGTAAGGTAATCGGGGTATCTACGGTTGTGAAGACCTACTTCCCGCAGATACACAATTATGTTTATGCCTATCGCTGCTTTATCCATCCAGAATTTAGAGCTCCGGCTCTGGATACCCAGATGATTGTTCGTACAAAAAATCATTTACAGGAAGTCAGTAAAGGGGAAACTGCAAATAAATGTGTTGGAATAATGGTTATCGTACAAAATGAAATCATCAAGTCCCAATGGAAACAGGCTGTATGGCTGGGTGCCGATATGATTTATGTTGGCAATACAGCCGAGGGTCATCATATCCGGGTTGGCTATTTTAAAGGAGCCCGGATTTAATTTTTCCTGTATGTGGTAACGATGTAGCTTGATAAAGATTCGATCGTAGGATAATCCCAAAACAAGAGTGGGTTGAGATCGGTGCCGATAAACTTTTCAATGTGTTGTAAGATGAAAATAGAATTCACGGAATCCATGCCAAAGTTGATGAACTCGATATTGAGGTCAATTTCTTTCTCAGGGATGCCAAGTTCGACCGCAATCTTATTTCTAATGAAATTACTGAGTTCCGCTTCCGTAAATGTATTCATGAAGAGATTCGTGAATTGTTATTGAATGGCATAATTACTGAATATTCATGACAAGTAGCAATACCCCGCAATTCAATGTAAGTGCTTCGTTAATCAGGCGGCTGGGAGAAGTGATTGTTCCGGATGCCGTACATGCGTTGACAGAATTGATTAAGAATGCTTATGATGCTGATGCAGGTCGTGTAACCATTGAAATCAACACTAAACAAACTTTACCCTCGCCAACTGTGCATTTCAAACCTACCACGCCAGGGTATATTATTATTAAAGATGATGGCAACGGCATGTCGTGGGCACAAGTGCAAAGCAGTTGGATGAATTTTTCATTCTCTGAGAAAGGAGAACTAAAGGCAAAAGCACCAACGGAGAAAAAACGGTCTCTTGTTGGTGGTCAGGGATTAGGCCGGCTTGGTACTGTCCATTTAGGTGAATGTGTGGAGATATTTACTGCTCCGATTGCTGGTGAGAATAAAAGTCATGGGGCATTTGACTGGAAACAGTTTACAGACGATCGCCCCCTTACGGATGTTTCTTTTTTTGCCGAACAGATTCCAAACACTTCGCTCAAGGGCACTCGGCTATTAATTCATCCACTTAATAATCAAGATCAGTGGCAAGGCACCAAGGGGAATGAACTCGCAACACAACTTAAAGAAAAAATTTCTCTTTTTGCGGATCGTAACTCGTTTCAGGTTACCATTGAAATTGACGGTGTAGAGGCACCATTGGGCGCCAAGAAATATGTTATAGGGGCACAGGACGAGGTATATATTGAAGATGTCTGGCAAAAAATGACGCCTGCGTTGGTCGATCAGGTTGTAAAATTTTGGGATGACAACAAAATGCTGCGCCCCGGATTTTCATCGGCTGAACGGGCACGCCAGGTTGTTTTAATTGTCAGAAGTAAAGCAGAAAAGAAAATCATCGGATTGTCAACGGCAGAGTTAATCACGTTCAAGCAATTGAATAATAATAACTTTTATATGTACCGGTCCATAGTGCTTCCCGGATTCCGACATCCTGGATTAGCATCAAAAATAATTGTTGGGACCCGTGACTTACTGGAAGCATACAATAAGACCGTTACAGTTAATTCATGCATAGGTATGATAACGTTTGTTGAGAATCCGCGGATTCAGGAATTCAGACGAGAAGCTATCTGGATGGCTTCAAAAATGGCCTATATTGGCATGGATAAACAGGGCCGACATATCAGAGTATATTATTTTAAAGGAGCAACGATTTAAAAGTGGCTCAAAAGTCAACCTGGTAATTGTACAGGTTAGGAACTAGGCTTTTATCGAAGCCGGTTTACCAATTTTATGTTACTTTTTAAATGAAGCACTCACTTGACAGCGACCTTCAGTGATGCAAGCCCCCTTACTGAAAGCATGGTGGTCCATGTTGGTGGTTCAATTATTTTCAAATGCGTGAACCGGTTCATGATTTCCATTGTGGCCATTTTCCATTGTTTTTTTGCCAGCCACGAACCCAGACAGAAATGAATTCCGGCCCCGAATGCCAAATGATTCTTTGCATTCCGATTGATATCAAAACGGTCGGGGTCATTAAATATTTCCGGATCTCGATTGGCAGATCCTATACACAATGTTAAGGTGTCGTTTTTCTTAATCGAAACACCATTTAACTCCAGGTCCCTATTTGCTATCCTTCCCAGTAGCTGAACAGGGGATTCATATCTTAAAGCTTCATCAACAGCGCTATCTAATAATTTAGAGTCGGAGACAAGTGAATTTCTTTGATCAGGATGATTTGTCAAGTTAAGCAATCCGGTGCCAATTAAATTCACTGTGGTTTCTTCTCCGGCCATGAATAGAAAAATACAAATTGAAATCATTTGCTTTCGACTAACAGCTTTATTCCTAAGTCGGTATTGCAAGATAACTTTGCTCACCAAATCGTTAGACAAATTGGATTCCCTGTAATCCAGGTACCGGTTCAGATAATCTATGAATTGCTTCGAGGCAATATCAATCTGAACCAAATCCTTAAAAGACATATACATATCCAGGCTACGCAAGACGCCCTGGGCAACTTGTTTTAGAAAGTTATAATCTTGAAAGGGCATGCCCATGATGCGCGTCATAGTCATGGCTGGTAAGGGCTCTGCAAAATCTTTAACTAGATCAAACGATTTTTCACACTTCGCTAAAAGTTCATCGATGTTACTTTTAAGGATGTGATCCACTTCATGATCATCCCATGCTTCCATCAGAATGTTCCGCAATTGAGTATGCTCCGGAGGATTCATCATGACGATGAAGCTATTCATTGCATCGGTTACGGCAGTAAAATCTTCTGATTTGTTTTCCAGGTAGTTTACCTGGCGCGTGATCCACTCTAATCGGTTACCAGCCCGAAAGTCGTCTGTGCTTTGCAACACACTTCGAATGTCTGCATGGCGGGTAAGTACAAGATCCCCTGTCTGTGTCCGATACACCGGTGCCTCTTTCCGTAGCCGATGATACATCGGATAAGGATTTGCTCGATAATGATCAGCAAAAGGGTCCCATAGCTTACTCATTGCTTATTCATTAAGTGGTATAAGTGAATACTTAGGCTTTTTATCGTGGGGTAGTCCCAGAAAAGAAGCGGACTTAATTCAAGTTCAAGAAAATCTTCAAGTTGCTGTAACACGAAAATGGAGTTTATGGAATCCAGTCCAAAGACACCCATATATTGGTCAATTTCAACCTTCTCTAAATCAAGCCTCGTTTCGGTTGCTATAGATTTCTGTAAAAATAAAATGATCTCTTGCAATTCAACTTGCTTCATAAAGCCTCTGAGAATTTCCCTTGCATATATTTAATCCTGGTATCACTCCTTTTAATTTTTCCACTAGTGGTTTTCAGGATGCTGCCTTCAGGTAGTAATATAATATCAAATACAGTTAACCCCAAAGCCTGGTATATTGAATCCTTAATGGAATTTCTGATCGATTCAAGATCATGTCTATCATGTATTTTTTTTAACTCCTGAAGAACAACTATTTTCTCTTCATCATCTTGATTAATTGTAAATACGGTACTGGTTGATGCGGATAAAGCCAGATGACTTTGCGTAATTATGTACTCCAGATCCTCAGGAGCGTATTTCAATCCTCGAATAAGTAAGGTGTCTGTTATTCTACCCACAACAAATAATTCACCCTTTTCCATGATCCCCAAGTCACCCGTTCGTAAGAATCTGTGGATTTCACCCTTTGTTGGAAGCGATACAAAGGCCTGCGATGTTTTTTCTTTGTCTGCATAATAGCCTGGCGCAACGGAAGGACCACACAAGCAGATTTCACCTACTTCCCCTTCACTTATTTCCTGCTGGGTAGTTGGGTCTAATATCTTAATAACCATTCCTGGGATTGGCTTACCAAGTCCAACATATTCTTGCCCCTTTTCAACATAAAAATGGAGTGACGAATTTGGGGTCTTACATGTAACCATCAGCGTAGCTTCAGCAAGCCCATATCCTGGTGTAAAAAGATTAAGTTGAAAACTGGAAGCGGAAAACAATGCTGCAAACTTCTCCAATGTCTTTTTCCGAACCGGCTCTGCGCTCACATAAACATGGGTAAGAGATTTTAAATCAAATTCCTTCGCAATCGTGGGTGAAATTCTTTTGGAGCAAAGGTCAAAGAAGAAATTAGGACCACCGGTATGTGTTACCTGATAGAGGTTAATTACTTTCAGCCATCTGGTTGGATTTGAAATTATATAGCTGGGTGAGCATAGTATGCCACGGCAATCATTGAAAAGAGGTGTTAAAATTCCATCGATCAGGCCCATATCGTGGTAGTGAGGAAGCCAGGAGAAACATACGCTCTTTTCGTGGAGTTGAAAGTGTTGCTGAATGGCTCTGAGATTATGGGCTAAACCATCAAACGTGATCATAACACCTTTGGGCTGGGTTGTTGTGCCCGAAGTATATTGAATCAATGCAATTTCGTTTGCCGTGTTTTGTGGCATGTAATCTTCATCGGTTTGAGGAATGGTATCAGTGATTATAAATTGATTGCTCGCAATATCATCGGGTATTAGTTTTTTGATCCTAGTCTCATGATTGGCAGAGGTTAGTATAAAATGTGGATTGGCATGGTTTAAGAAATGGAGGAAGAGTTCCTTTGTTCGAGGTCTTGGAATTGCTATAGGTATGGCCGTGATACTGGAAAGAAAGCAGGCGAACAACGCGATAATAAAATCAACTCCTGGTGAATAGATAAGTAGGGCACGTGTAGCACTATCATTTTTCCTTTGTTCCAGAATCCGGGCAACCGCACCTGATTTTTCATAGAGGTTCTGGTACGTCAGCTCAATGGATTTACCAGAATCCTGAAGGAAGTGAAAAGCAGCTTTATCAGGATTGATCTTAACACGTTGTAAGAATAGCCGGATTAGTTCAGGTTGCATAGTGAATTAAGCCATAGGATCCGGAGCTGTCCAATAATTACCATTAGGGAGTGTAATTGCAGTCAGGTGATCTTCCTGATAATGATTAAGGACACCGGGGCGTCTGGTGTTTGGTAGTGAGCGTACATCATAGATTTCTTCTACACTGTTTTCATATTTAATATATCCTACTGATCTTCCTGTCGATAGTTGGATAACGGCAACACCACAGGAAATGGATTCAGAGGAAATAGGCAGGTCGCCAAATGCTTTGCTAGTGGTTCTTAACTTCGACAAACCAATGAAAATATAATCCCCGACTTTATCCATGCCCCGAACAAATCCTTTCAGCTTTTGAATAACTTCATATTTTCCACCGATAGTATCGACATGAATCAGTTCGCCCGAAGCTGAGAGCAACACATAAAGTTTACCGTCATAGATGCGGGGCGAGTGGGGCATGGGTAAACCCTGAAGCAGGATTTCCTGTTCGGGAGCATGCATTACAATGCCACCTTTTGCTTTGTTACTTCGCCAGCCGCCAGTAGAGTCTGTTTGTCCAAGGGCAGTAACATACCTTACATCACCATTCTCGAGGGCCATTCCATTCAGGTGGCAATGGTCATTGGGTTGTAGCGAAGAAATGAATTTAGGCTTCCATAGCGGGGTAGAGCTAAACTGTTCATTGATTTTTGAAATGCAAGAGAATCGTGTAGTCACGCCAATCAATCCTTTATCTGTAAAAGCAAGGTCATGAATATCCAGTTCTCCTGTAAAGTACACTGCACGTGGTAGATACAATGCATCATAGGTATTGGGCTGTTTGGGAAAAGAAGCAGCCAAGGTAGGTGTATTCGATAAGACAACTACCTCTGCCCGTGTGGCAATGGCCATTTGCTGTCCATGAATCGCGATGCCCATCGGCTTTTTAAACGTGCGGGGTAGTTGTATCAAACTTTGCTTATCCTTGGCACTTATAAAAATAACCTTACCTGCCTGATAGGTGCTGATAGCAAGTGTGCATCGTAAATTATACAACAGTTCGGGTAATCCTTCCGAATACGTGCAGGTAAATGGAGCGAGTTCCTTTGCCATAGCTTATGAATTACTAAACTTATCAAAAAAAATTGCATTTTAAAGGTTTATATAAAGCCTGTGTCCCATGCCTGATAAAAATCATCCATCGAATGCTACCGTTATCTGGTTTACCGGGCTTTCGGGAGCAGGCAAAACTACACTGGCTACCGAAATTAAAAATCAACTGGAGTTGAGGGGCGTGCGTGTCTATTTGTTAGATGGCGATCAGTTACGCTCTGGGCTCAACGCTGATCTTGGCTTCTCTCAGGAAGATCGGACAGAAAATATCCGCAGGGCTGCCGAGATTGCAAAGCTGTTATGTGATGAAGGGTATTATGTATTGGCTACATTCATTTCGCCATTTGAAAAAGATCGTAGTATGGCAAGACGGATTGTTGGCAGCGGCCGGTATAGAGAAGTGTTCGTTCAATGCCCGCTGGTTATCTGCGAACAAAGAGATGTAAAGGGTTTGTACAAAAAAGCTCGGTCCGGGGCAATCTCCCAGTTTACGGGGATTGATTCACCCTATGAGGAACCAAGGTTTTCAGATATCATAATTCATACTGATGAGCAATCAGTTGCTGAAGCGGTGAACCTGATTTTTAAAAAATTGTTGTAGGATTTCTGTTTAGAAGTATTCATGGAAAATGTAAGTATTGTTATCGCACTTCTGGCTATCGTTACAGCCCTGGCACAGGTTACAGACCGGATCAGGATTCCCTATCCGATTCTTTTGGTGTTAGTAGGTATTGCCATCGGCCTTGTTCCAGGCCTTCCGGTTGTTACTCTAAACCCAGATATTGTCTTTCTTGTCTTCCTTCCACCCGTACTCTATGCAGCGGCCTGGTCAACCTCATGGCCTGACTTTAAAAAATCGATTCGTCCCATTTCCTTGTTAGCGGTTGGCTGTGTATTGTTTACGATGACACTCGTTGCTGCGGCTGCGCATTATTTTATTCCTGATTTTGGTTGGGCCGAGTCGTTTGTACTAGGAGCCATTGTTTCCCCGCCCGATGCAATCGCGGCAACGGCTGCAACCAAGGGATTAAAAATTCCAAAACGTATCATTACAATTCTTGAGGGTGAAAGTTTAGTGAACGATGCTACCGGCCTGATTGCCTATCGCTATGCAATTGCTGCTGCAGCATCTGGAACGTTCATTTTCTGGCTTGCGGGTATTAACTTTTTTTATGTGGTAGGCGTAGGTATTGCGATCGGTCTTCTGATAGGGTATTCATTTTTCTGGATTCATAAAATCACCCCTAACAATGCTACCACGGACACTACGTTTACGCTGCTTGCACCCTACGCTGCCTATTTGTTAGCTGAGGAGTTTCACTCATCGGGTGTACTGGCCGTTGTAGCTGCAGGGTTGTTTTTAAGTCCGCGTTCATCCGAAGTTTTTTCGAATCGAACCCGGATTCAGGCAAATGCGGTGTGGGATACAATGATCTTTATTTTGAATGGAGTCATTTTTATTCTGATTGGACTACAATTGCCAATCATCCTGAAACATATCACCAGTGACTCGCTGGGTACCCTTTTTTGGTATGGCGCTGTGGTTAGCATTGCAGCTGTGGTGGCCAGGATTATCTGGGTATTTCCTGGGGCTTATTTGCCAAGATGGTTTAGTAAAGCCATTCGCGAACGTGAACCGGATACCAATGTGCGGAGTGTGTCCATCATTGCCTGGTCAGGGATGCGCGGAATCGTTTCGCTGGCGGCTGCCTTAGGTCTTCCCTTGATGGTGAGTGAAACGAAAGCATTCCCTAATCGCGACCTGATCATCTTCCTTACATTCTGTGTCATATTTGTTACGCTTGTTATGCAAGGGATGACGCTGCGAAAACTCATTAATTGGTTGGGCGTAAAATCTGATGATCGCCAGATTAAGGAAGAAGAGAAAACCAGGGTTCATCTCGCAGCTTCTGTGATTGAGCATATTGAAGAGAATTATTCACTAGGCTTAAGTGATGCAGTGCTGAATCAGATCAAAAGCAAATACGAAATCCGCATTCAGCGAATCAGAAAAGATGAATCACAACAACACATGACAGCTGAGCAAATAGCTGAGCTGCACCGAATTCAATATGAATTGATCAATCGAGAACGAGACTTGATTTTACGTTTACGAAAAGAGGAAAAGGTAAGCGATGAAGTGGTGCGAAAAATTGAATACGAATTGGATCTGGAAGAAGCGCGGTTGGAGCTGGAGGATTCGAATGAAAAAAATTGATAAAACTATTGCACCTATTTATAAATCCTAATTTATTTACTTCTTACAAGCCTAACAATGACTTTCTTATAATCAACTTTTTCAAGTATTCATTTTTTAAAAGCGAATGAACGTTCTTGTTTGCTTAAGGTTTGCAAGATTTTTCCAAAATGTATATGTAACAACTTTTCATAGGTATCAGTCATAATGGATAATTTGTTATGTAATTGAACCTAAAGATCAGTTTGAAAATTGAAAATTTTAATTCAAAATATTATTATACGTTTTGTATATATCTCTTTCTTACTATCCACAACAATTGTATAAAGCCCTTTACTCCAGCGGGTTGTATCAATTACATATTCACCCCCGCTAATCTCAGTAGTTGAATAAATCGCTTTTCCGGTTGAGTCAATGATTTGAATTGATAAATTAGTTTGTTCTATTCTTAGAGTTATATTCGAAGTTGCGGGATTAGGGAAAATATCTAGTATCGATTCTGGTATCTCCTCTATTGCTGTTATATTGGAAATAAATGTTTCGGAGGATTTCTGGCACTGTCCCTTCGTTATAGAAACTATATATGACGCAGTTTCGCCATCAAAAGATATATAGGGTACTGTTGTGGATTTGTAATAAAGCCCATTTTTATACCAGTAATAATTATCACCATCTTCTTCTTTTGAAAATATTTTACTTTCGCTATAATAGAGCTGCCTGGCGATGGTTATCATCTTTAACTGAACAGTCAAAACATTACTAACACAACCATCGATTGTTTGTGTTGCGTAGTAGGTTGCATCAGTTGCAGGTACTTGTATATAGCTTGTACTGGAAAGAAGAGTAGATAGCGTTGCATCTGAGTACCATTGCACATTGTCTCCATTAGCAAAAAGAGTTTGAATTCCTGATCCTTCGCAAGTCACGTATGGATTCATTTGAGAAAATAGTGGCATGGATGGCTTTTCGCTTATTGTAATTTGAACGCGCTTTGGTATGCCACGGTATCCGTTAATAGTCTGAACAGCATATACTACTTGAGTTTCTGTTGGATGAAATTGCCCAGAGGCAATCAAAATCGTAAGGTTTTCATCTTTGTACCACTTAATGTCATCACCCTTTGCAGTAAGTGTAATGGTTCGTCCACACCTGTAAATTACAGTATCATTCATGACCGGAGGTGCTGGTAAGAAAATGAATGTTCCCTTCTCGGAAAAATTTGATGCGGCATAAGAACCATCAATTGCTTGCACATA